>TARA_B110000211_G_scaffold61484_1_pt1 | contig 109649 bp, 113 predicted proteins | sample TARA_B110000211 | Tara Oceans TARA_B110000211 (sample SAMEA4397516) | marine metagenome | biome: Polar Biome; feature: [DCM] deep chlorophyll maximum layer (ENVO:01000326); material: water (ENVO:00002006), including particulate matter (ENVO:01000060) such as... | depth 30 m
AGCAGAAAGCAGTAAACAATGATAGCAATTATAAGAATAGCTGTTGGCATTCTTTTAGCAGGTATAGTTTTCTGGGTTATTAGTGGCATCCTAATTTGGATTAGGGGAGCTTTTCATGGTGTTAAAGTAGCTCGCAATCAACCAGAGATGAGTGAAGATGAAATCTTAGCAAACCGTGTGGCAACCAAACATAAAATTAAAAAATACATTACATTTTATTTAATTTTATGCGCCACACTTTTAGCAGTAATTATCATAGGGGATATATCTTTTTGATAATAATGTGCATTACTTGATTAATATTAACTTTTAAAAGAAATCTTAAATCCAACGTTTAATGTTAATGGAGCCATGCCTCCCCCAGTTATGGACTTAACTTTACCAATACCTAGAGTTATTGCTTTAGAAGGTGAGACCCAATAATCTATCTCACTTCTAACTCCACCAATCAAACCGCCTTTTGTATCAACACCCGCACCACCACCAGCTCCCATTAATGTTTCAAATGAAGCGCTTATTTTTGAATTTAATGGTTTTTCGTATCCAATCCCAAATAAACCAAGTTGGTACCCACCAAGATCACCTAAAACAGCAGTTGATGCTTGCCCCGTAACATAAATATTAGGTGATAAAAAGTAATCTAAAGTAGTTTCCAGTAGGGCAGGAGTTTTACTATAACTTTTATTGTTTTTTATATAGTTAGCATTTATTTTGTGTATTGAAATGCCAGAGTAGAGATGTACTTTTTGATTAAAATTTCTTTTATAAGATTTTTTGCGAGAATACGTATCATAATATAAATCTATGCTCGGGGACACTACTGTAAATTCACCATTCATTGCATGCTTGAGCTGAAGGCCTGCCCTCAATCCAGTAGATTCAAGAAGTTTATATTTATGAGAAATTCCTGCAGAAAATAGTAGGCCACCACCTGTAGCAATTCCACCACCAGATGCAGCACCGATACCGTACTCAAATGAAATTGGCGCTAAGCCCATATGCGTTTTTATTCTTTGCCCCAAGATCCAATCTGCGTAACCTTCTGCAAAGCCAGAAACTACACCATTAGCCTGTATAAACGTTGTTTTATTTTTACCTTGGTCAAAAACAAATTCACCACCAATCAAATTCATTTTTTTATTATTTGGACTATTCAGTGAATTATTGCCAAATGATGTTGGAATATATTGCATTACTTTCAATGATATTGGTGAAATCTTTATTTTATTCTTTTTTATATTTGCTTTTGCAAAGGGTATAGGCCCTGTAAAAATATTGAACGGTTTTCTAATATAGTAAGACAAAGCTGGACTTGAAATATCTGAACCATCAATAGAAATTGCTGATATTCCAATCCCTGCAGTAAAATTATTATAAGGAAATTCAAGGGATGCATGTGGCTTTACCATAGTCCCATCACCAGATACTTGGCCACCACCTCCTCCTCCTCCAAGGTAAGCTCCTAGAGATATTAATCTTTTATTCTTTAATTTAAATCTTTTTCCAAAATCTATGCCTCCAACAAATAACCCATCACCTTTACCAAAGAACCCTGAATAAAGGCTTTGACCAAAGTAAAACCCGTTAGGCATCTCATAAGACATTGATAGCTGATTTAAACTCTTAGCCTTAGATTCAGAGTTAATAAACGTATCAACACCGAAACTCCACTCAAGACCTTCGCTGTTGGCGGGGCTTGCCATAGCATTAAGAATTAACATTAACTTAAATATTCGAAACTTTGGCATTCTATAATTATATTCCAGAAAAAACTAAACAAAAAAATTCAATATAGTTATATTAATACCTTTTTTTGAATCGGATACTAGTTTACTTATAAAAAAAAATTGGTGACTCCAGCAGGACTCGAACCTGCAACCCCCTGCTTAGAAGGCAGGTGCTCTATCCGGTTGAGCTATGGAGCCATTAATATTCTCTTAAATTGAGAAAAGAAGTTGAGCAAGCCTCAATGTGTCCAAGTCTCTTTACGGAAGGTAGAAAAGTTGTCGCCATACCCACCATTACGGATTACGTGTTTGCGTTGTTTTGGTTCTTGGACTGAATAAGTAATACCTTTTTGATCTGCGTAACTAATAGCTTCTTCTTTACTTTCAAAAGTTAACTTTACTTGGCTATCCATATCACCAGAACTAGTCCAACCCATTAATGGATCCACCTTACGCGCCTCACTGGGTAAAAACTCCAAAATCCACTTTGTAGATTTACCTTGGCCTGATTGCATTGCATTACGTGTTGGCTGATAAATACGCGCTGACATAAAATTCTCCATCTTCCGTCTATAGATAAACTTCTTATTGCCATTTTTACACAAAGACTCAAGAGGCTAAGAAGTCCCACTTATCAGTTCATATCATACAAGCCCTTGCCCCTAATGCTGGGTACAGGCAAAGTTTACAAAAATAAGAACGAATCAAATTTATGCCAGATCTATCCCTTTTAAATACTGCACCAGAACCAGCAGCACGTGTAAAATTAGAGGGTGGGCAAAAGTTCATCTTAAATAGCCCATTTCAACCAGCAGGTGATCAACCTACAGCAATTAAAGAATTAGTTCAGGGACTCGCCGACGGGGAACAAAACCAAGTCCTACTTGGAGCTACTGGAACTGGTAAAACCTTTACAATGGCTAAAATTATAGAAGCTACTCAGAGACCCGCTATTATATTGGCTCCTAACAAAACACTAGCAGCACAGCTCTTTGGCGAATTCAAAAACTTCTTTCCAGAAAATTCAGTCCAATATTTTGTCAGTTTTTACGACTATTACCAGCCAGAGGCTTACGTCGCGCGTTCTGATACCTACATCGAAAAAGAAAGTCAGATTAACGAACAAATTGATCGAATGCGACACGCAGCAACACGCTCCCTTTTAGAACGCGACGATGTAATCATCGTTGCCTCAGTTTCTTGCATATACGGCATTGGATCCGTTGAGACTTACGGAGCAATGACACAGGACTTAATTGCTGGAAATGAATATAATCAGCGCCAAGTTATGGCAGATTTAGTTGCTCAACAATATAAGAGAAATGATACTGGGTTCTCACGGGGATCATTTAGGGTGCGTGGTGACAGCTTAGAAATATGGCCCGCCCACTTAGATGATCGGGGTTGGAGATTATCATTTTTTGGAGATGAGCTGGAAACAATCCAAGAGTTTGATACACTGACTGGTGAAAAAATGGCAACGCTAGCTAGTGTACGAGTTTATGCAAATTCTCACTACGTGACACCAGGCCCCACAATGCAGCAGGCTATGAAGGGCATTAAGGCAGAATTAATAACACGTTTAAAACAGTTAAATGGTGAAGGTAAACTCTTGGAAGCGCAACGCCTAGAGCAGCGGACCAACTTTGATTTAGAAATGCTAGAGGCTACTGGAGTATGCAATGGTATCGAAAACTACTCACGCTACTTAACTGGCCGTGCGCCTGGAGAACCGCCACCCACATTATTTGAATACATCCCCGATAATGCAATTGTTTTTGCCGATGAAAGTCATGTTTCAGTGCCACAAATTGGTGGTATGTATAGAGGCGATTATCGCCGCAAAATTACACTGTCAGAGCATGGATTTCGCTTACCTTCATGCACTGACAATCGTCCATTAAAATTTGAAGAATGGGACGCAATGCGACCTCAATCAGTATTTGTTTCAGCTACTCCACAGAAATGGGAACTAGAACAATCAGGGGGAGTATTTGCAGAACAAATCATTAGGCCAACTGGCCTTTTAGATCCACCAATAGAAATTAGACCGGTAGAAACGCAAGTTGACGATTTACTTTCAGAAATTAGATTAGTCACTGCACAAGGCAATCGCGTTCTGGTTACTACACTTACCAAGCGCATGTCAGAAGATTTAACAGAATACCTACACGAACAAGGCATTCGAGTACGTTACATGCATTCAGACATTGTAACTTTAGAACGCATAGAGATTTTACGAGATTTACGTTTGGGTACTTTTGATGTCTTAATTGGCATTAATTTGCTGCGCGAAGGACTAGACATTCCAGAATGCTCACTAGTTGCTATTTTAGATGCTGATAAAGAAGGTTTTTTGCGTTCAGAAACCTCCCTAGTTCAAACAATCGGTCGAGCTGCTCGAAACTCTGAAGGCCGCGTCATAATGTATGCTGATAAAATAACCGGATCGATGGAACGCGCCATGGGCGAGACCAACCGCCGTCGGGAACGACAAATCAACTACAACATAAAGCATTCCATAACACCTGAAACTATTAAAAAGAATGTCGAAGACATCATGGGTGGCTCATATTCTGGAGATACAGATGAAAGCCGCATCACAGCTACTATTGATAAGAAACCTCTTGTTGGAGCTAACTTAAAAGCTCACTTGGATAATTTAAGAAAAGATATGATCAAAGCTGCCGAAAATCTAGAGTTTGAAGAGGCAGCACGAATTCGTGATGAGGTGAAAAGATTAGAGGCTGTTGAGCTGGCAATTGCAGACGACCCAATGGCGAGGCAATCTGCTATTGAAGATGCTGTGGAGAAAGCAATCGCAGGAGGTGGGCGTAGCACCGCAGGTAGAGGTGGCACACGTACAGTTCGTGGAAAAAGCAGCTCAAAAATTTAAAATTGCAAAATCTAAAAAATACTTATGTTGCTGTAATTATTGCATTTAAAAATTCGACACCGGTAATTTTCCATTCGCCATCCAATAAGATCAAAGTGTAGCGAAGCAAATGTAAATCTCCAGCCAAGTCTTCTATTAAAACCTCTTGTGAAGCATTCGAACTATCACTTTGCGCTTCTTTGAAAGTAAATTCTTTTTGGCGGAATACCATTGGATAACCTTGGCGAACCATCACACCAAAACGTTTATAGTTCTTAAATATACTTTTGATTGATGGAGAGGCAAACTCAAACGCCGCTTCCATATCATCCGCACTAAATGCCTCGATTTGGCCTCTAATCACCTGTTGGAAACTTTGCTCTTGCGCAATTATTGGCCCCGAGAAGAAAATAATGCTCAGCATTGATATCAATAAATGTTTCATTTGATTTAAATAGTTCTGACAAATAATAAGTCAAATCGTACAAATATGTGGCCTTACTCTATAATTTTCACGAAAACCTTGTAAATTCTATTTTTTTTAGTAGGAGTAGACTAAGTGAACGCAAAGGAAATAAAGTGTTGTTTAATTTAATCATGGGAATACTCGCAGGATATGCTTCGCGCTATTTTGGAAACGCACTTGGCTCAGTTCTCACAGACAAATATAAAATACCTAAAACTGATATTCCTGTTTTAACATTTATATTACTACTTCTAGCTGCATCAATTTTGATTGGCATAGGAAGACAAGATGGCCTTCCATTTATTCTGGTTTTCGGTGGTGGTATTGGTTTTTTTTACAAGTATTTATGGGCTATATGCAAGGAACAATACACTGTGGTAAAAGCTAAAATCAAAGATGGCAAAGATATGAATAACGAAATTTAGATAACTAACATTTAATATAAAAATCTATAAAAATTAATTTTTTATATTAAAGCGCTGATAAAATGTTTCTCCAAACGCTGCCAAATCACACAACACAGCGGGAGCGTTGAATCGTGCACCAAACTTTTCTTCTAAATCTTTACAAATGGAAACTGCTTTCTCTGCACCTATCATATCTAACCAGCCAAATGGGCCACCAGACCAGGGCTGAAAACCCCAACCTAAAACTGCTCCAACATCACCTTCTCGAATATCTTCTAAAACACCGTCTTCCAGCGATCGTACAGCTTCTAAAACTTGAGCCATTGCCAAACGATATTTTATTTCAGTAATATCAGGCTGGATTGTGGCTACCCGCCACTGCAACCCTAATCCTTCCCAAATTTCTGTACGCTTTCCTTTATCATCATAAGTATAAAAACCTTTGTAGTTTTTGCGGCCCATCCGATCATCATTGAACATTTTTTTAATAATGTCGTCAGCGACACTATATGGATAAGCTTCCCCCATTGCTGCTTGACTTGCCTTCATAATTTTCAATGATAGATCAATTGAAATCTCATCCGTCAATTGTAGTGGCCCAACGGGCATTCCCATTAATTTGGCAGCATCCTCTACTAACCTAGGATCAACCCCTTCAGCTATCATGCGAATACCTTCATTTACGTAAGGCAATATACAACGGTTTGCATAAAAAAAGCGTGCGTCATTAACAACAATTGGCGTCTTATTTATTTGGCATACGAAATCTAAAGCTTTAGCAACAGCTTCATTACCCGTATTTTTTCCCTTAATGATCTCAACCAAATTCATCAAATGCACTGGACTAAAAAAGTGAATGCCAATGTAACGACTTTCATCTCGGCTTGCTTTAGCAAGTTCTGATATTGGTAATGTTGAAGTATTCGTTGCAAAAATTGCATCTACATCTAATTGAACTTCCGCTGCCATCGTAACTATTGATTTAATTTTGGGATCTTCGAACACAGCCTCAACAATTAAATCACAGCCCTTTAGATCCTCATAATTAGCCGTTGGCATTACAAGCGCGATAATTTTTGTGGCATTTTCCACAGTCATTTTTTTACGTTTGATACCCTGATCAAGTAAGCTTTGAATAGTTGCCAACCCTTTATCAGCAGCGGCTTGATTACGATCCAACAGCACAACTTCAATGCCAACACGTGCAGATACAAAAGCAATTCCAGCCCCCATCATCCCAGCACCCATAACTCCTAGTTTTTTTACACTCATGTCTTTAGTATTTAGAGGGCGCGCAGCTCCTTTACCCAATGCAGTTTTATGAACAAGCAAAGTATCAACCGCAGTATTGCGCGACGGGTTCATCAGAGTACTAACAAACCAGCTTGCTTCAATATGAATTACATCATCAAAGGCTATATCTGAATTATCATATATTGCATCAATCATAGCATTAACAACTGTGTAGACGCCCTTAGCATTGTAAGCTTTATAAATAGAATTAGTGTAGTCCTTAAAATATGAAGTTTCAGCTGAAACTTCATCAGAGATGTTAGGATTATTAACATCCCAAAGCTTTATAATATCTGAAACTTTTGCAGTCTTAATCCATTGCTTTGCTACTGATAACAATTCAGCTTTGGGGACAATTTCATCAACTAATCCTAATTTAAATGCACTACTTAGGTCACTTAATTTTCCTTCTAATAAAATATTGACCACATCAGACTTATCTAATTTGCGAGACAGACGAGTTGTTCCACCTCCCATTGGAGGAATGCCTACTAAAACTTCTGGAAATCCAATTCTAGCTTCTAAATTATCAGCAATAAAAATTCGATGACAGGATAATGCAATTTCGTAACCTATTCCTAACGCAGCGCCTGGCAAAGCGGCAACAATAGGCTTACCACCTTGGTTTTTACTATTCATTCCTGCTCGTTCAATTTTACGCATTATGTTATTAAACTTCATTATTCCATCAAACAAATACTGCTTGGGATAATCAGTCATGACACCTGGTATTTTAACAATTGAGCTCAAATCAATACCTGCGGAAAAGCTAGCCTTACTCGAGGTAATAATAATTCCTATCACGGCGTTGTCAGCCAAGCCTTTGTCAACAAGAGCATCCAAATCGGCAGCGCTCTCAAGGTTCATTATATTCATTAGTTTTCCTGGAGAGTTCCAATTGATTATTGCAATGCCATCAGCGTCAACACTGTAATTAAAATCAGTCATTATTTTGTTTCCTTATTTCAACAAAAAGTATGCTAATCATCATTAGCAGCACCCCATCATAGCTTGTAACTATTCCCCATAGCATTGTATGTCATAAATAGACTTAAACACTAGCTAAACTACAAACAAAGTTTAAAAATGGAAAACCGTCCAACTCTTAGTCAAAGTGTACGCATCTGGAGTAAAGTTGGACTTCTATCTTTTGGTGGTCCCGCTGCACAAATTGCACTAATGCATCGTGAAATTGTAGATAGAAAAAATTGGCTTTCAGAAGTACAATTTTTAAATGCTCTTAATTTTTGTATGCTTTTACCTGGACCAGAAGCAATGCAACTAGCAACCTATGCAGGCTGGCGCATCAATGGTGTATTAGGTGGGTTAATAGCTGGACTATTATTTGTCATACCTGGGGCACTTGTAATTGCTTTATTAGCTAGCGTTTACGTATGTTTTGGAGAACTGCCATTAGTTAATGCTCTATTTCTTGGAGTTAAGTCTGCTGTAGTTATTATTGTCATAGAAGCCCTTCTTAGGGTGTCTAAAAAAGCATTAAAAACTAAATCTCACCGTATGATTGCTGCAATTTCTTTTATTAGTATATTTTTTCTAAATTTGCCTTATCCGTTAATAGTATTTGGAGCAGCGCTATTTGGGTATTTAGCATTCCCAAATAAAGATAATTTTGAACCTATTGCGCAAAAACAGCTGATACATAAAACACTTATAACTATTATTGTTTGGTTAATTATTTGGTGGGCCCCCATCTTAATCATTTACCTATTTTTTGATTACCAGTTTTTAACAGAAATTATGATATTTTTTTCAAAACTAGCTGTTGTAACATTTGGTGGTGCCTATGCTGTTTTAGCCTATATGGCTCAAGAAGTTGTAAGCGCTAAAGACTGGCTTACAGCAGGTGAGATGATGGATGGGCTTGGTTTAGCTGAAACAACGCCAGGCCCTTTAATCTTAGTCACTGAGTTTGTTGGATTTATAGCTGGGTATAAAGAGGGCGGAATTATCACCGCAATAATTGCTGCATTCTTAACATTGTGGGTTACCTTTGCTCCATGCTTTTTATGGATATTTGCAGGTGCACCCTATATTGATTGGATTGGCAGCAAATCTCGACTACACGGAGCACTGTCAGGAATTACAGCAGCAGTAGTTGGTGTGATTTTAAACCTTTCAACCTGGTTTACATTACATGTATTGTTTGAAAGTGTTAATCTATTAGAGTTTGGATCAATCACAGTTTTATTGCCAGAAATTAGCACCCTCAATATAACTGCGGCCGTATTAGCATTATTTTCTGCTTGGCTTTTACTCAAACAAGATTGGAATATTATTTGGATCCTAATAATAAATGCATTATTGGCAGCCACAATCAGCACATTTTAAAGAATAACTACCCAATAGACGAATAAATATTAAACTTTTATTTAGGCTAGTAATTTGAATTACAAATTTAGATAAATAAAATGTAAATTTTTTATGTAGTTAATTTACCCGCCAAACCGTCACGAATAAGATCAATGGTTTCATCAACACCATAAAGCGCAATAAACCCACCGAAACGCGGCCCTTGAGATGCACCCATTAATACTTCGTAAATAGCTTGGAACCAGTCACGAAGATTTTCAAAGTTATGGTTTTTACCAACAGCAAAGACTAAAGACTGTAAGTCATCACCGTCTGTTAAGGAATATGCACTAAGGTCAACTGGCTTATTTCCAGCATCTTTATTTTTTTTATCAATCATGTCTTTAGCAACAGAGATAGATCCCAAACCTGCTGCTAAATCAGTTAACGCACTATGCTCTTGTTCAGATGGTTCACGAAATATTTTGTGCGGCTTTACAAAGTCATGGAAATAACGAACTGCAAAACCCGCCGCATCGTCCATTACAGGATTAGTTTCAGCAGATGAATTTGGTGCATATTTATTAATGAAACCCCAGATAGCATCCTTAGTTCCTGCACTCGATACAGAGGCCAAATTAAGCAACATAGCAAATGGAACAACCATATCTGATTCAGGGACGTCACCTTTGTGGATGTGATAAACAGGGTTGTTTAATTGAGCCTTAAGGTCTTGAGTATGGTAAGCCCGTAATTGTTGGTGATATTCATCTACTGCTTTTGGAATTACATCAAAATGCATTCTCTTAGCCGTGCCTGGTTTTTGATACATGAAATATGACAAGCTTTCTGAGCTAGCGTAAGTCAACCACTGGTCTATAGAAACGCCATTGCCTTTAGACTTAGAAATCTTTTCACCATTCTCATCTAAAAATAATTCATAGAAAAAATGCGATGGAGCTGGGGCCCCTAAGATACGGCAAATTTTATCATAGATATGTGTATTCGTTGAATGGTCTTTTCCATACATTTCAAAGTCCACATTTAATGCAGACCACCGAGCTCCAAAATCTGGCTTCCATTGTAATTTTACATTACCACCTGTCACAGGCAAAGTTGTTTCAGTCCCATCCTCATCATCAAAGGTAATAGTCCCGTCTTCTTTATTTACTGACTTCATCGGAACATAAAGAACTCGGCCCGTTTTTGGTGAGATTGGTAAAAATATTGAATAACTACTTTGACGTTCCTCTCGCAAAGAAGCCAGCATAACTTCCATAATTTCATCGTACTGTTTAACTGCGCGTAATAGTACCTCATCAAATGCCCCAGATCGGTAATATTCCGTTGATGAATAAAAGTCGTAATCAAAGCCAAAGGTATCCAAAAATCTACACAACATTGCATTGTTGTGAGCACCAAAACTATCATGCGTACCAAATGGGTCTGGTACATCACTTAGTGGACGCTGCAAATATTCATACATCATTTCCTGATTAGGGACATTACCTGGAACTTTACGCATTCCATCAAGATCATCAGAAAATGAAACTAATTTTGTTGGCATTCCACTTATTACTTCAAAAGCATATTGTACCATTGCGGTTCGTGCAACTTCACCAAAAGTACCAATATGGGGTAACCCAGAAGGTCCATATCCTGTTTCAAAAAGAACATATCCCTTTTCTGGCAACTGACCTTTTAATCGTTTTAACACCTTGCGTGCTTCATCAAAAGGCCAGGCTTTAGATTTTAGGGCTTCTTCGTGCAAATTAGACATGTTTTTTCCAATAAAAAAGGTTATCATGATACCTCCTATTGCTCGAGCGACAGTTGGTCAATATTCTGTTCATAACAAATTAAAGAATCTAAATGACACACGATGAAACAAACCCATGGTCACCACAAGATGCGCTCATTGCAATGATGGTCGCAATTTCAGTATCTGACCAAGACATTAAAACAATTGAACTGCTATCAATTGAACGCACAGTTAACCATCTGCCAATTTTTGCAGACTACAATGTTGATCACTTGCGAAGCGTATGTAATGCAGTATTCGATCTATTAGTCGAAGAGGAAGGGTTGGACGCTCTATTCGGTTTAGTTACTTCTGCTTTACCTGAAAAGCTTTATGAAACTGCCTATGCTTTATGTTGTGATTTAGCCGCTGCTGATGGCCGCTTGCGCGATGAAGAACTACGGTTTTTGCAAGAAACTCGGTATGTATTAAACATTTCACGATTGAATACTGCTGCAATAGAACGCGGCGCTCGCGCACGTCATATGGTATTATAGAAAATAGAATAAATTTAGAATTTTATATTAAGTCTAAATTTTATATTTTAACGGATCCAACGCCCACTAGCGCGAATTTGTGATGATGACACATCAACCATTGATCCATTTAATAAACTCCATGCTGGTGCTTGCTTAAATGGAAGAGCATTAGATGATAATGATGGTAACCTATTACGTCTAAATATTTGCGCTGCCGGTGAACAACTAGCAGCCAATTGTTGGCTAGGTCGCGCCATAACACCAATTGGGAACATATGCATAATATCTTGCCATCGGTCCCAGCGGTGAAAAGTTGCTAAATTATCTGCACCCATGAGCCAAACAAACCTAACGCCAGAATACTGTGATTTAAGTTCTACTAAAGTTTCTGCCGTATAATGTGTTCCAAAAGTACGCTCTAAATCAGTTACAATAATTCGAGGATGATTGTTTAATTTATTACATGCAGATATACGACGATCCATATTTGCAGGACTGTTAACTTTCAATGGGTTACCAGGGCTTACCAGCCACCACACACGGTCAAGGCCAAATTCTCTCATAGCCCATTTTGAAATATGCAAATGCCCTGCGTGGGGTGGATCAAAAGATCCGCCTAATAAACCTATTCGCAACCCTGGGGTTGCAATGGGCATATTACACTTCATGTTTCCAATCGCTTTTGAGCCTGGTGCTCATCCTCAATTAATCCAATTTTCCAATACCCACTGATATAGATATCTTCTTTAAGTATTTCAGTTTCATTTGTCAGAAACCCACGTATAGATTTTATGAGACCACTTTCTCCCGCAATACAGGTTTGAATTACCCCTGAAGGTAGTTTGATTGCGCGAATAAAGGTTTCCTGGGCAAGCGATGCAATATGTGGATCATCTTGGATTAACCAATTTAGCTCAATGCCATCTGGCGCATAAATATTTTGAATATCTTCTTTTGTTTGCACTTCAAATACCGCTATGCCCATAGCGTCTTCAGGCATTTTTTCTAAAGTGGCGGATGCTACAGGCAAAGCAGACATATCAGCCGCCAGTAAATACCAATCAGCATAATAGTCTTTAATCTTCACTTCGCTTGGCCCTTTAAATGCAAGAAAGTCCCCAACTTTTGCATTTATTGCAAAAGCGGAAGCTGGCCCTTCGTCTCCATGTGCTACAAAGTCAATATCTAACTCTAAAGCGTTCTTGCGAAAATTACGAACAGTGTAAGTGCGAATAGTTGGGCGCGGTCCATTTTTAATCTGATCAAGAAGTTCTTTTTGAGTTTGATCTTTATTAGGTAAAAATATTTTACAGTTAGCACCTTCACAGCCCTCTGTTCTGCTTTCTAAGTCTGGTGAAGTGAAAACTATACGGATCATATGTGGTGTTAACTGCAGCACTCTTTTAATTGTTAAAATACAAGGCTCTGGCTTTTTAGGTTTTAACATTAAAGTATCCAAATTTTATTACACAGTTTAATATTTTTTATTCATCTTTTAATATCTTAAACTTAGGAAGATGCCAACAAGTATGGAAACTTCATATCCCTACTTAATTTTTAACTCACCGATTGCACCCTCGCCTCCACTCATATAAAACGCATCAACTTATCAATTTTCTGGAGTGAAGCAAATGGCCACTTACCAATACGTTTACCATATGGACGGTGTATCTAAGACATACCCTGGAGGAAAGAAATGCTTTGAAAACGTTCGGCTTTCATTTCTTCCTGGTGTGAAAATAGGTGTCGTTGGCGTAAATGGTACGGGTAAATCAACCCTTATGCGCATCATGGCTGGGCTCGATACTGAATATACTGGAGAAGCATGGCGTGCTGAAGGTGCAACAGTTGGTTATCTTGAGCAAGAACCTGTTTTAGATTCAACTATATCTGTACGCGATAACGTGATGCTTGCGGTTGCTGGAAAAAAAGAAATTTTAGACAAATATAATGACTTAGCCATGAATTATTCAGAAGAAACAGCAGATGAAATGGCATCATTGCAAGATCAAATTGATGCCGATGACCTTTGGAATTTAGATGCTTCAATAGATATTGCAATGGAAGCATTGCGCTGTCCAGCAGATGATGCAGACGTGTCAACGCTGTCAGGTGGTGAAGCGCGGCGTGTCGCCTTATGCAAGCTCTTACTTGAAAAGCCCGATATGTTACTGCTTGATGAGCCAACTAACCACTTAGATGCAGAAACTATCGCTTGGTTACAAAACCATCTCAAAGAATACAAAGGCACTATCTTAATAGTGACCCATGATAGATACTTCTTGGATAACATTACAACTTGGATACTTGAACTAGACCGTGGCCGAGGACTTCCATACGAAGGCAATTATTCTGCTTGGGTAGAACAAAAAGCAAAACGTCTAGCTCATGAAGCTAAAGATGATAAAACGCGCCAAAAGACATTAGAACGTGAATTGAAATGGATGCGCCAAGGCGCTAAAGCACGCCAAGCTAAATCAAAAGCACGTATTTCTGCATATAATGAAATGGCAGATCAATCGGAACGTGAAAAAGTGGGCACAGCTCAAATTGTTATTCCAAATGGCCCTCGCCTCGGTAACAAAGTAATCGAAGTGGAAAGCATTTCAAAAGCATTTGGTGATAATTTACTAATCGATAATCTATCATTTAGCTTGCCACCAGGTGGCATCGTTGGTGTTATTGGCCCTAACGGAGCTGGTAAGTCTACTTTATTCCGAATGCTCACAGGGCAAGAATACCCAGATAGTGGCGCTGTAGAATTTGGTGATACAGTTCAATTGTCTTATGTGGATCAATCACGCGCAGATCTAGATGGTAAGAAAACTGTGTGGGAAGAAATTTCTGGCGGCCAAGAAATCATAGCGTTAGGTGACGCTGAAATGAATAGCCGCGCATATTGTGGTGCATTTAATTTTAAGGGTGGCGATCAACAAAAGCCATTGAACCTTTTATCTGGTGGTGAAAGAAATCGCGTCCACATGGCAAAGCTGCTTCGCGAAGGTGGAAATGTCCTTCTCCTCGACGAACCTACAAATGATTTGGATGTAGAAACATTGCGAGCATTAGAAGATGCTATCGAAGATTTTGCAGGATGCGCCGTAATTATATCGCACGACCGTTTCTTCTTAGACCGCTTGTGTACACACATGTTAGCGTTTGAAGGCGACAGCCATGTCGAATGGTTTGAAGGTAATTTTCAGGAATATGAAGAAGACAAAAAACGTCGCTTAGGGCCAGATGCATTAGAGCCAAAACGTGTTAAATACAAAAAATTTACACGATAAAATATTTAAGCTTATAGAATTAAAACCCCACAATTTATTGTGGGGCATTTTGCTTACTATAAAGATATCTATTAAAGTGGCTTATCCAATAAACTTTGGTACACTTTATGAATACCAATAATCTCTTGCTCGACTGAATAATTATCGATAATATATTTCCTAGCCTCTTTCATAAAAGCATCTAATTGATCGTTTTTTGAAAGCCACAACTTTATGGCCCTAACCGCTCCAGCTACATCTTCAGGATCAACAATAATTCCATATTTCCCATTTGCAGAAAATGCTCTAAAATAACCTGTGGCACTTCCAACAAAAGGAGTTCCACATGACAATGCTTCTATTGGGGTTATGCCGTAACCTTCATACCTTGGGAGTGCGATTAATAGTGAAATTGCTGACATTATTTTTGGCATACTTGTCACATCAATTTCACCGACAAATAAAATTCTATCTGATAAACCTGCCGCCTCTATTTTTTCAAGAAGATCTTGTTTGTATTTATAATGCTTGCGTGTGGCTTTGCCTATGACCAAGGCTACCATTTTGGGGTGATGGGGTAAGATTTCTAACATCGTTTCGATAAAAATGTCTGTACCTTTTTCAGGTCGAATTCGGCCAACACAAGCCACACCAAATTGCCCACCATATCCCAATGAACTCCATACCTTTGAACGGTCCTGCGCTGGCATGAATTTTTGTGTCATTACTCCGTGGGGAACTACTGCACTAACATTTTCAACAAAAGATGCCGCTTCTATAGTCGTTGCTATCACAGCATCCATTTTGGAAATTAACCACCGTGGATAAAGTGAGTGCCGGCGCTGTGCTGCAGAGGTAAAAACAATCTTTATTGGTTTTTTAAGAATATCTCGAACCCAAATTGCAGTTCGCATTTCTTGATTGCGACGCACATGCCAAATCGAAAGTCCCTTTCCTTTGAGGTTTTTAGAGTACATTTCTATAGCTTTTTTTGAAGAGATAGGCTCAGGACAATTTGGCAGTTTAACACCAACTAAATCTATATTTATCTGATCTTTTTGCAAAGCAACCACTGCAGCAGTTGTCGCTGAAACACCTGTAAAATTTTTGTTAAAATTTGTGACAAAAACTTTAGGAGCTGTCATTTTTAAACCCTTGTGTATACAATTGTCACTATAAGTCGCGTAATTATAAATTGCACTAAAAGAAAATCACAGTTTCCATATCTAAGTTTCATCAAGTATACTTCTTAAAAAGAGTGGCGCACTGTGGTTAAATACAACTTATTTCTTTTATTTGCATGGGTGTTAATTTTACCAGCTGCACTTATTCGCTTGTGTACAGGAAAAGACACGACAAATTCACTCAAAGCCCGATTTTCGATATTCCAGAACCAGAGGCCTAAGAATAAGACAATATGGTGCCACGCTGCTAGTGTTGGAGAATTCAATACATTAGAAATTCTTATTCCTGAAATGAAAGAAAAGTTTTCAAATTACGACATTCTTATAACTGTATCTAATATTATAGCATATAAACACGCTAAATCTTGGATAGATAATCAGTTATATGTTGCTGTAGCACCACTTGATTTCAAAACAGTTTTAAAGAGATTCATCAAGACTTGGGCTCCAGTAGCATTAATCACCATGGAAAATGAATTGTTTCCAAACCGCATTATGCTCGCTAAAAAATATAACTGTAAAGTTATATGGGTAAATGCCAGACTATCTAAAAAAAGTATGAAGTTTTGGCAAAAAAATTCAACTTTAACTAATCATCTCATTAAGAATATTGATCATGTATTTGCTCAAGATAATATTGCATTTGGTCGCTTTGATACTCTTGGCTTTAATAGGCAGAATTTAACAGAAACTGAAAACCTCAAAAAATTTCGTTCTTTTCCAATAGTTCCAATAGATGATGTGAAGCGCGTTAATGATATATTCCCATATAATGAAACTATTTGCGCAGCTTCGACACATTTAGGAGAAGATGAAATTTTAATTGCTGCTTTCAGTGAAGCATTAATTACTGAACCCCAACTAAAAATGATTATAGTTCCTCGGCATCCTAACCGAATGTCAGAAATCACAAAACTTATTGAAAAACAAGATTTGAAATATTCAGTCCGTTCAATTAACAACCTACCAACAAAAAATGATCAAATATTTATAGCTGATACGATGGGCGAACTTACACTATGGTACTCAGTCTCTGCTACTACATTTGTTGCAGGATCTCTTCTGCCAATTGGTGGTCATACTCCTTTTGAACCTGCAGCCTACGGTTCAGCCATCATACATGGACAACATTTCTCAAACTTCCAAAAAATCTATAATGAATTAGATCAAAAAAAAGGGGCATTTATTGCATCATCTGCCACAGAAATTTCATCCACGTGGGCACAATTACGTAATGATAAAAAGAGACTTAAGACTTTAGAATTAGCACAAGATATTTTGTTTAAAACTGATTGTAAAAATCAGATCATTAATACAATAATACAGAAAATAACTAATCAGATCACACAGTAAATTTAACTGTGCCCCCACCGGTTATGCAACCAATACCACTGTTCTGGGTTTTGTTTAATACGTGCACCAATGCGTTCATTAATCTGATTAGTCATTGTAATAGCATCAGTATGGTCAATTGGGGTTTCATATTCTAATTTGATATTTTGACCGTCAGGTTGGCGAATGGCAAAAACAGGAACTAGTGGTAAATTATATCTTAATGCCATTTCAGCAGGAGCAGTTGTCGTTTTTGCATCATGACCCAAGAAATCTAGATCTTCACCAGAGCTGTACTTTTGATCAACTAAGAGTGCAAAAAAGCCCCCTTTTTTCAAATGGCGCACCATTGCAATATTACCGTGGTTTCCTCGAGCTACAATTGGCAAACCACCTTGCTTTATTGATCTTAAAAAACGTTTTTCATACCATGGATTGTTATTTTTACGATAAACAGCACCAGCTTCCATATTATTTAATGCAAGATGATGGCGAATGGCCTCCCATTGGCCAAAATGCGCAGAAACAATAATTGCACCGCAGCCTTGCGCCTTTGCATCGCACAAAACCTCAAAGCCGTTACCACTTGCTGAAATTAATCCAGTACGTTTTTTGTAATCATCATTTATCAAAATCTCTGATAAAGTCCGAGCTGTATTTCTGCCAACTTCTTTAGTTATTGAAATTACTCTCTCTTTAGTCAGATTAGGAAAAACAATATAAAGCCCATTATACACACGCTTTCGTGCCTCAGGAAGATGCATCACAATCAAACCTCCAAGTACAGAAAATATTTTCCCCCTAAGCCGAAACGGTATATATTGCCCTATACTTAGCGCCACCCATATAGGCGCAAACTCTAAAGCATGTATTATTTTAGATTTTACATTTTGAAACATATAAAACTTCTAATCTTCCTTAGCGCATTCAACAATAGGCTTGGTAAAAATACACAGAATTATTCCTAAATAGAGCGGATAATATCAGATGCCTGAGCTAAATCTTTAGCTTCAAAATAACGCTCATGGTCAGTCATCGGCTCTGCCAACTCAAGTTCCCAAGTAACTTCATATGGCACATGTATGCCCCAAGATCCAGCTAGAACCGCTGGTACTACATCAGATTTTATTGAATTTCCAATCATAGCACTTTGTTTCATATTACCAAATCGATTAAAAATTGTTTGATAGGTCGCAGGTTGTTTTTCACTTACTATTTCAATATGTTTGAACCATCGTCCAAGATCTGACATATTCACTTTTCGCTCTTGATCTATTAAGTCTCCTTTGGTTATCAAAACTAACTCATAATCACTACTCAACTCTTCCAAAACATCAGTGACACCAGGTAGAAAATCTACAGGGTGCGCCATCATATTACGACCTATACTAATCACTTCAGCCATAGACTTTGCATCTAACTTCCCATTACTAAGACACAATGCAACTTCCATCATGGAAATGGTAAATGATTTAATCCCATATCCCATCGTCACTACGTTCTCCCGCTGCATCTCCAATACAGCATCTGCAACTACTTTCTCATCAGCATATTTTTGCAACAAAACCTTTAGTGCTGTTTGCGCTTCGCCAAAAAACCTTTCATTATACCAAAGTGTATCATCCGCATCAAAACCTATTGTTTTTATTTGTTTCATGCTTGGCTAATCCTTGGTCGGCCCGAAGCGACTGCAACTATAGTTCCTTCAACAAACACTTTTCGTCCCTCAATCATCGCTTCTTGTGTATCTTCTTCAAATCGTAATCGAATATTATCAGCACCTGCCTTTTTTGCTGCAAGTGTTACTTTATGTGTAAGCGCTTCACGAAGAGCATTATATGCACTTTCCTGTGAATTAAAGCTTTTGGGCCCATCTCCAATGAATGTACGCCAAGCCCCATCGCCTGCACTTTCTATTTTACCCATTTCACGCATAATTATCTGTCCTACAACCGCACCAATGGCGTTCGCAACACCACCATGTGTAGGTAATATCATTTTTGCTGATAATCGATGCCCCACAGCATTATAATAAGTATTAGCTGATGCACCCAATCCAATAATTGGTAAGTTTATTCCTGCATCAAGAGAAACTATATTACGGTGATGTGACAAACCTGTTTTTGTTAGAGAATGCCGAGCTAAATCCTTCGCTAGACCTTCAATTTTTTCTTCAGAAAATGCAGTTTCTAATAAAGATTCTACGGTTTGCTCTGTTAGTTGGGTAATAATTTTTTCAGCTAATTCATTAAGATCTTTTGATAAAATTTCACCACCACCAGTTCGCATACGTCCAAAAAGTAATAATGCTTTTTTAGCGGCAAGTTCATCCCATGCATCAGTATACCCCAAGACATGACTTGCATCAGAAGGAGTAATGGCTGAGTGCATTATAGTACCACGCGCTAATAGTCGATCAATTGAGCCTAAATCAATTCGGCTTTTCACCACTTGAGCCATGGGAATTGGTCCATGCTTTATCCGATCAAAAATTACTTGATCCCGTTCACTTAATTCAACTACACAACCTACCAATGGAACTAAAAATTGACCCGCAAAATCTTGGACGCGCTCTGCTCCCAAAGCACTATCTAATGCATCATGTACAATTTTATGATGCTCCAATGCTAGCAAAGAAATCGGCATAACGCGTCGTGGACCAAGGTGCAGGTTTCCAGAAAGGCCATCACGAGCCAAATGTACTTGGCTATCCCCTCCCAACCCAAATGTTCTTATTGCAACGGCTTCAACCATAGTACGAAACCCGCCAACCATTGCTCCATTAGGGTCAATCATTGGTCGCCCATTACGTAAGATCGCAACGTCTGTTGTTGTGCCCCCAATATCAGAAATCAACGCATCTGTTTCTTCAGTTAGCCAGCGCGCACCAACAATACTAGCAGCTGGGCCAGATAGAATTGTTTCTATTGGTTTTTCTCGTGCTTGGCTTGCACTAATCAATGCGCCATCGCCACGCACCACCATCATATTTGCTGTAATTCCAATACTTTGAAAGTATACTTCTGTAGCACTAATTAAGTTATCAATCATACCAATTAACCGTGCATTTAAAACAGCCGTCATTGCTCGCTTTGGGCCACCCAGTTTAGAAGATAATTCGTGTGAACACGAAACTGGCGTATTTGTTATTTCACGAATAGTATTACGTACAATATTTTCATGAGCAGGATTACGTGTCGCAAATTTCCCAGCCACTGCAAATCCAGATACAACGCCAAGTTTATAAAGTGCTGTACGTAAAGAATTTTTATCTAGAGCAACAACTTCACTTCCAGTGTGATCGTGCTCTCCTTTTAGAAAAATTACAGGATCACCATTCAAAGCTTTATCTAATCCTTGGCGCGCAATATCTTTTTCAGAGAAACCAATAAAAACCAGACATATTTTTCCACCTTTTCCTTCAACCAACGCATTTGTAGCCAAGGTTGTGGAAAGTGAAGTCATTACGATATCTGTTGGGGCAATACCACTTTGATTTAGCACAGCAGAAACGGCATTACCGACACCAATTTCCAAATCAAAGTGAGTAGTCAAAGCTTTGGCACTAGCAATAACTTCAGTCTCATTTTTGATTAGTACAGCATCAGTATAGGTTCCACCCGTGTCTACACCTAACATTATTGCCATATTTTATCCTAAAAGAATTTTCTAAAATTTAGTTCAATTTTTTTAGGTTGGATAAAATTGACATAAAACTTTAAATACTTAATTATAATATTTATATATTTTAGTGCCAAATACTAAAAAAATCACTTAAAATTATAGATTCCACCTAGTCCTCGTTCATATCCCAACCAAGTGCCCGAGCAACTGTAAATATATCCTTGTCACCACGTCCACACATATTCATGACCATAATATGATCCTTTGGTAAATCACCCGCAATTTTACGCACATGCGCTAACGCGTGAGATGGTTCCAGTGCTGGAATAATACCTTCTGTACGGCAAGAGAACTGGAATGCATCCAATGCCTCTTGATCAGTTACCGACACATATTCAACACGCCCTATTTCGTGTAACCAGCTATGTTCAGGACCAATGCCTGGATAGTCTAGCCCAGCAGAAATAGAATGACCTTCCAAAATTTGACCATCATCATCTTGTAGTAAATATGTTCGGTTACCATGCAATACTCCTGGCCGCCCACCCGTTAATGAAGCACAGTGTTCCATCTTATCATTCACGCCCTTACCACCAGCTTCAACGCCAATAATATGAACAGATCTTTCATCCAAAAATGGGTGGAATAAACCGATGGCATTTGATCCACCACCAATACATGCAATAAGACTATCAGGAAGGCGTCCTTCTGCTTCCATCATTTGCTCTTTAGTTTCTTTGCCAATAATTGATTGAAAATCACGCACCATTGCAGGATAGGGGTGAGGACCAGCTACAGTACCTATACAATAGAAAGTTTCATCAACATAAGTTACCCAATCGCGTAGTGCATCATTCATTGCGTCTTTTAATGTCCCCCGCCCACTCGTAACAGGAATAACTTCTGCACCCAGCAACTTCATACGAAAAACATTTGGCGCTTGGCGTTCAACGTCGTGTGCACCCATGTAAACAATACATTTCAGACCAAACTTTGCACAAACAGTTGCAGTAGCCACACCATGTTGACCAGCTCCTGTTTCAGCAATAATCCGAGTTTTCCCCATTCGGCGCGCCAGCAATATTTGACCCAAGACATTATTAATTTTATGTGCACCAGTATGATTTAGCTCATCTCTTTTGTAATAAATCTTTGCGCCACCAAGCTCAGCGGTTACGCGATCTGCAAAATATAATGGAGAAGGTCGACCAACATAATATTTCCATAAATAATTCATCTCATCCCAAAAGGACTGATCAGTTTTTGCTTTTTCATATTCAGCTTCAAGATCTAAGATCAAAGGCATGAGTGTCTCAGATACAAACCTCCCACCAAAATCACCAAAGCGGCCCTTTTCGTCAGGTACGTTCATGAAGGAATTAAACATGTCGTTTGCCATTATGTATCTCCATTAGTAGCTTGGATAAAATTAGAAATTAGTTGTATATCTTTAACCCCAGTTAATGTCTCTACACCAGAGGAAACATCAAATTGGCGTGCGCCCGTAAGACGCGCTGCCTCAGCAACATTTTTATTGGTTAATCCTCCTGCTAACATCCATGGAGTGGCCCACCGGCGACCAGCAATCAATCGCCAATCAAACGCAAGGCCGTTACCACCGGGTATATTTGCATTTTTGGGGGGTTTTGCATCTACTAAAATTTGATCAGAAATACGACTATACTCGCTTAATTGATCCAAATCAGTTTCATCAGAAATGCCCACTGCTTTCATTACCGGTAAACCAAAGCGCTGTTTAACCTGAGATACTCTCTCGGCAGTTTCATGGCCGTGGAGTTGTATCATATCGATTGGAACTGCGCCCAAAAGCGTATCTAGCTCTTGATCTGTTGGATCAACAACAAGTGCAGTCTTGCATATACCAGTAGGTACAGATTTCGCCATAATACTTGCATGTTTTATCGTAAGATGGCGTGGAGATTTTTCAAAGAAAACAAACCCAACATATGATGCGCCAGAGTCAACCGATGCACTTAGTGTTTCAAGGGTGGTCAAACCACAGATTTTAACACGCATAATTTAATCTCATCAAAATTTAATATAAATATATAAAAGCTTTTAAATACATTTAACTGGCAAAATAAATACTTATTCAAGCAAACCTAATATTTGCTCTGCCTCATTATTAGTATCGTTTTTTAACTTTTTAATTTCTTGTTCCAACATTTTAACTTTTTTATTTTTAGTTGCTAATGCTTTACGATATTTATGTTCACGTAAATATTCCCACACAAAGCCTAAAAACAAACCAATGAGTACGCCTAATAAAACGACTAAAAATAGAGGTAATGATTTCACGCCTAAAATTCCAAAAGAAGCTGCTAAATCGCTTGGCATAAATTGCAGAGTTACCACTTGTCTATTGGCTATAGCTAACACTATCAAAGCCAAAGATATACTTAAGATAATTGAAAAACGAATAATGCGCATGGGCACTCTCAATGGTTACATGGCTTATATCTAGTCTTTAGTTATCCACCGTTCAAGCGATCACGCAAAAGCTTGCCGGTCTTAAAAAAAGGTACATGCTTTTCTTCAACATCAACATCTTCGCCAGTTCGCGGATTTCTACCGCGACGCGCATCACGCTGCTTTACAGAAAACGATCCAAACCCACGTAATTCAACACGATCGCCCTCAGACATTGCATCAATAATTTCATCAAAAACTGTAGCAACAATACGTTCTATATCACGTTGATATAAATGCGAATTTTCAGCAACAATTTTCTCCACTAACTCAGAACGTATCATTTTAGTATCTCCCTAAATTCGGAACTCAAAACTATTTTTAGATAATTACAGATTTTAAGCTGTGTGCAAAGTCCCACATTAAAAAAAATCAAAAAAATTACTATTTAGCTAACAATTCATTGTTTTCTACAAAAAAACCAGTCCAAAATCTATAATAATGAGCAAAATAGTTCATTTTTATTTTTTTAGTCCGAATCATAAGCACAAAAAAACAGCGCAGATTTATCTGCGCTGTTATCATTAATGTATATTTCTAATTAATCGTTACTTTTCAATGCGGCACCCAATATATCGCCCAAAGATGCACCAGAATCAGATGAGCCATACTGCTCAACAGCTTCTTTTTCTTCAGCAATTTCGCGCGCTTTAATTGAAAGACCCAATTTGCGTGTTTTAGCATCAATCGATGTAACACGTGCATCAAGCTTATTTCCAACACTGAAACGCTCTGGGCGCTGTTCTGCACGATCACGAGATAAGTCTGATCGACGGATGAAAGCTTTCATACCATCATATTCTACCTCGATACCACCTTCCTCAATAGACGTAACCTCAACAGTCACTACGGCACCACGCTTAACTCCAGCAATAGTTTCTGCAAAGGGATCTGCGCCAAGATTTTTAACAGACAAAGAAATACGTTCTTTATCAGCATCTACGTCAATAACGACTGCTTTAACGATATCACCTTTTTTGTAGTTAGCTAAAGCTTCTTCGCCAGATTTATCCCATGCCAAATCTGACAAGTGAACCATTCCATCAATTTCGCCTTCAAGACCGATAAACAACCCAAATTCAGTGATGTTTTTAACTTCACCTTCAACTTCAGCACCTTCAGGGAAATTCTTAGCAAAGCCTTCCCATGGGTTACCTTGAGTTTGTTTTAAGCCTAATGAAACGCGACGTTTGTCTGTTTCGATTTCCAAGACCATAACTTCTACTTCTTGTGATGTAGAAACGATTTTACCTGGGTGGACGTTCTTTTTAGTCCAAGACATTTCAGAAACGTGAACCAAACCTTCAACACCAGGCTCAAGTTCCACGAATGCGCCATAGTCAGTAATATTAGTAACACGACCTGTATGAACAGATTCTAGTGGGAAACGGCCAGCAACATCACCCCAAGGGTCGTCTTGCAACTGCTTCATACCCAAAGAAATACGATGCGTATCTTTATTTATCTTAATGACTTGAACTTTAATTGTTTCACCAATTGTCAAAACTTCTGACGGGTGATTAACACGTGACCATGCCATATCAGTTACGTGTAGTAGTCCATCAACACCGCCAAGGTCTACGAATGCACCGTAGTCTGTGATGTTTTTAACAACACCGTCAACTGCATCACCCTCAGCTAATTTACCAACGATTTCCGCACGCTGTTCAGCGCGTGATTCTTCCAAAATAGCTCGACGCGAAACAACGATATTGCCACGACGACGGTCCATCTTCAAAACGATAAATGGTTGTGCCATGCCCATTAACGGGCCAGCATCACGTACAGGACGCACATCAACTTGAGAACCAGGTAAAAACGCAACTGCGCCGCCTAAATCAACAGTAAATCCACCCTTAACACGCCCAAATATTGCACCTTCAACACGTTCTTCTGATGCGTGTGCTTTTTCTAAACGATCCCATGCTTCTTCACGACGAGCTTTCTCACGTGAAATAACTGCTTCGCCACGTTGATTCTCAACACGGTCAAGGAATACCTCTACAGTGTCACCAACTTCAATTTCAGGGGCTTGGCCAGGATTTGCAAATTCTTTAAGGTCAATACGACCTTCCATTTTGTAACCTACATCGATGATGGCTTGACCAGCTTCGATCGCAATTACTTTACCTTTTACAACAGAACCTTCATCAGGCGTGTCGATGTCGAAGCTTTCATTCAAGAGGGCTTCGAATTCCTCCATTGTCGCTTTAGCGCACATATATAAGTTCCTTCATATATTTTTCGGGCCGCGCAGTTATATCCACGGGTCTTTGGGTTTCAGTTATAATCACGCGTGCAATGGATCAGCGACAAACACACAAAGGGCCGGATATTTCCAGCCCTGCTTTTCCAATTGGTGAATTTTTCACCTTCGCTTTGTGCGATTAAGCGTGCATATAAGGGAAAAACATACTGAGGTAAAGAGACAAGGAGCCAAGATATTCATTCTTAAATTACATAAGTTTTATTTTTTAGTTAATATTTATAAAATAATAAATTACATTAATTAGACATATCTATTAATTTAACGTGTAAATTGCTTACAAAATTCTTCATGCTCTACTGAATTTTTATTACAATATTTACGTATAATACCTAGCTCCCAAGTACCGTTGCAACTTTTTGAAGTCTTTATAAGCAAACTCTGAAAACTTTTAATTGCAAGATTGTAATTTATTTCAAACTTAGAACCGCTCACATTCCGTTTTTTCATAGCTTCAAGTGATAGCTCATAATTTGCATAAGCTAAGTCATACGCTGTCCACAATGCTTGCTTTCCAGGGCTTTCTTTGATTTTATCTTCAAGCTCTCGTATATTAAGTTCATTTAAAATTAAATTTTTTCGCAATAAATCAAACTGTTTGTTGTTACTAATAGCTTCCAACTTATAGCCATCTAATGTTTCCAAAGCGACCACTATGCTATTAGTGTTTCGAGAGCAGCCCTCGAACGTTACTGGGTCTGATCGCAGCTTTTGAGCAAAAACTAAGTCAGCTGAAAAGCAAAAAAAAGCAAAAAGCCCTAAAAATCTCAACGCCTTTCTCCCAATTACAATAATTAATCTAGTATTTTAAACTTATTAAATTTAATTACCAATTTCAATTTAATTCTAATTTAGAAAAGCTATTTAACTTTGAATTTAACCGTTACAGCTTCAATTGCTGTACTAATAGCAAGCTCAATTGAAAGGTGTGAGGTATCAATAATTATTGCATCCTCAGCAGCAATCAATGGTGATACTGTACGCTCTCGATCACGAGCATCACGCCCCAATACATCATTCAAAACATCTTGAAGACTAACTTTATGTCCGTTTTTAGTTAACTCTTTAAACCGGCGAAGCGCACGCACTTCTGCACTTGCAGTTATAAACAACTTCACATCAGCATTTGGGCAAATGATAGTGCCAATATCTCTTCCATCAAGAACAGTACCACCCTCTTGATTTGCAAAATTACGCTGAAAATCAAATAAAACATCTCGTACTTCTGGAATTATAGCCACCTTACTAGCAGCCTGCGCAACTTCGTCTGTCCGCAAATCATCTGAAAGCAAATCTTCTGGTGTTAATTCTAACGCTAACTGTTCAGAAATTTCTGGATAAAATGACGTGCGAGAGTAAGCTAAAGCTTTTTTACCCACACCCCTATATAGTAAGCCCGTGTCTAAATGCGCAAATTTAAAATTTGCTGCAATAGCTTTAGATATAGTCCCTTTTCCAGCAGCTGCAGGACCATCTATTGCTACAGTAAATTTCATAACAACATCCTTAACTAATACTAGCTCCAAGCTTAGTCATTAATTCTTTGAAAATTGGAAAAGATGTTTCTATGGCATGTCCATCATCCACAGTAACTGGCTTTTTAGCAGCTAGCCCCATGCACAAAAAGGACATCGCAATACGATGGTCCAAATACGTTTGAGCAATTCCACCTCCTTCAACTTCACCATCTTGACCATGTACTATCAGATAATCTTCACCCTCTTCTACAGTCACACCCATAGCTTCCAAACCTCGCGCCATAGCATCAATGCGGTCGCATTCTTTTACACGTAATTCTTTTATACCACGCATAATGGTTTTTCCTGAAGCAAAAGCAGCAACAACTGATAGAATAGGATATTCATCAATCATTGATGGCGCTCTATCAAATGGCACCTCAATTCCAATAAGACTACTAGCCTTAACTTGCAAATCAGCTACTGGCTCACCACCTTCTTCACGTTCGTTTAAAAACTTAATGTCAGCACCCATTTCAACTAAAGTGGTAAATAAACCAGCGCGCGTTGGGTTTAAGCAAATATTAGGTAATGTAACCTCTGAACCTTCAACAATTAACGCAGCACAAACGGGGAATGCCGCTGAAGATGGGTCGCAAGGCACTGCAATGTCTTGCGCTATTAATTCAGGGCGGCCCTGTAAAGTGATTGCAAACCCCTCTGCAGATTTAACAGTTTCAATATCAGCACCAAAACCACGTAACATTCGTTCAGAATGATCACGTGTTTTTTCAGGCTCAATTAATGTTGTTTCTCCCATAGCATTTAAACCAGCCAGTAAAACAGCAGACTTAATCTGAGCAGACGGATGTGGTGAGATATAAGTAACCCCCATAGCATCCCTTGCGCCAACCATAGTTAACGGCAAGAGACCTTCCAAACGGCCATATGATTTTGCACCAAATAATTCTAAAGGGTCAGTAATCCGACCCATTGGCCGTGAACGAAGGCTAGCATCACCTGTAAATGTTGCATTAATTGGGCTAGTAGACATTGCACCCATAATAAGCCGCACGCCAGTACCAGCATTACCACAATTGATTACGTCTTCTGGTTCTGAAAACCCACCTACGCCAACGCCACTTACAGTCCAATTACCTGCGCCATGGTCGGTAACTTCCGCGCCAAAAGAAGACATAGCGCGCGCAGTATCCAAAACGTCCTGACCCAACAAGAGACCTGAGATTTTCGTTTCACCAATTGATAATGCTCCCAAAATAAGAGATCGGTGCGAGACAGATTTATCACCTGGTATAACTGCTGTTCCATTCAAAGGGCCGCTTGAACAAGACGTCATAGGGATTGGCTTTGGGTGGCCTAACATAAATATTCTCCTATTCTTGGTATTAGTTTTAGTCGAGAACACCCTATGCGTCCATCAAGAAAACTATTAAATATGTTAACAAAATTTTTAAATAAGCATATAAAAATAGTATCAGATTTTTCTAAAAGTTAGATAATGCGGAGTACGGTCTTCACGTAAAGCTTTGAGCTCATATCTTGTCGAAATCCAGTCATCCCAAGGCTGGCGCCAGTCATTTGCACAATTTGCAAGCCATTCAAAATTACCGTTAGCCAATACCTCTTCAAGAGTTTGCCTAACATAATCTTCAATATCAGTGGCGACACGAAAAATAGCACCTGATTTTAAACATGAGGCTAATGGTTCCAAGTGATCACGCGTAACAAACCTGCGCCGGTGGTGTCGCAACTTGGGCCACGGATCTGGGTACAGTAAAAATGCGCGCGAAATTGAATTTTCAGGCAATACATCCATCATGTCTCGAGCATCACCTGGATGAACTATAACATTTTTCACTCCAGCCGAACGAATTTTTCCAAGGAGCATAGCCACACCGTTGACATAAGGTTCACAGCCAACAATGCCAACATTAGGGTTTAAACTTGCCTGATGCACCATATGTTCACCACCACCAAAACCAACTTCAAGCCAAACGTCTCGGTCATCACCAAACCAATCCTTAGGGTTGACCAATTCACGTGTAGGATTATCACTCCATGTCACACCTGGTGGACTAAGGGCATCTAAATCTTCTACAAGATATCGCCTTTGCGCTTGTTGGAGAGACTTCCCCTTTATCCGCCCATAAAAATTTCTCTGTGGCGCTCCAGATACATGTTTTTCCCGTTTTATCATGGTTCAGATCCTATAAAAAGCACCAAAGTTATTAATGCTTAATAACGGTTTATAAAAGTTTTGGTCAAACAGAACTTTTCAAGGTGTCTACCAAATCTGTCTTTTCCCATGAAAAGCCACCATCATCAGTTGCTGTACGGCCAAAATGACCATAAGCAGCAGTACGCGCATAAACTGGACGTCGTAATTTAAGGTGATCAATTATACCTACTGGTGTCAAATCCATTGCTTGTGAGACAGCTTTTTCTATAATTTCATCTGGCATTTGGCCTGTTCCATGAGTGTCACAATAAATGGATAATGGCTTAGCCACGCCAATTGCATAAGATAATTGTATAGTACAGCGTTTAGCAAGATTAGCGGCTACCACATTTTTAGCTAGATAACGAGCTGCATACGCTGCTGATCGATCAACTTTAGTTGGGTCTTTTCCAGAAAATGCACCACCCCCATGGGGTGCAGCACCTCCATAAGTATCAACAATAATTTTACGCCCAGTCAAACCCGCATCACCATCAGGGCCACCAATTACGAATTTACCAGTCGGGTTTACATGCCATTCAGTTTCTGCCGAAATCCAGTCCTTTGGCAAAGTTTTGCGAATATAAGGTTCAACAAGATCACGGACATCAGAAGATGATAAAGTTTCATCTAAATGCTGCGTAGACAATACAATAGATGTTACACCAACAGGCTTACCATTTTTGTATCGTACAGAAATTTGTGATTTTGCATCAGGACCCAATTGAGAAAGAGCACCTGAATGGCGTGCTTCTGCTAAATTCCGAAGAATAGCATGTGAGTACTGAATAGGCGCCGGCATTAATTCAGGCGTTTCATCAGTAGCATAACCAAACATGATACCTTGGTCACCGGCTCCTTTATTATCAACACCCTGCGCAATATGAGCAGACTGTTCATGTAATAAATTATCTATAGATAATGTTTCCCAGTGAAAGCCTTTTTGTTCATAACCGATGTCACGAACACATTTACGTACTATTGCTTCAACGTTAGATTTTACTAACTTTAGCTTTGATTGATCAGCCAATCCAACCTCACCACCAATCACTACGCGATTAGTTGTGGCAAATGTTTCACATGCAACACGAGCCATTTCCTCTTCAGTTAGAAAAGCATCAAGAATAGCATCAGAAATTTGATCGCAAATTTTATCTGGATGACCTTCAGAAACAGATTCGGATGTAAAAATGTAATTCGCACGCGCCATGATTAAGCTCCATAAATATTAATTCTCACTTAAGGAAGCCGTTGTGAGTAATTGATAAAAATTTTAATATCATACTGAAACACGCCGTCAATACTTTGATCCTTTAAACATATTTTTAATACAAAAAATCATTAAAAAACTGTAAATTAATAGCCAACCTAACTCTCCTATTTTTGCATATAAAGTTGGAGGTAATGCAGCTGGTAATATATGGTCAAAATAGCCAGCAGTTTCCAATTCTAAGGATTTTAAAACGCGACCATATGGATCAATCATTGCACTAATACCAGTATTGGCTGACCTAACTAGAGGTAAGCCTTGTTCAATTGCGCGAACACGGGCCTGAACTAAATGCTGGTATGGCCCAGAAAAGCTCCCGAACCAAGCATCATTGGTGATATGAACAATCCACTCTGGCCGGTTTTTACTACTATTTGAATACTGAGGAAAAATGGCTTCATAGCAAATTAGTGCTAGAAAATTAGGTAGATTTTGCACTTGTATAATGCGTGAACCTTGTCCAGGTCTGAAGTTTCCTGCTAGTCCAACCACATTGGATAAACCCACTTTATTCATCATATTTGCCAAAGGCATATATTCACCAAATGGAACTAAATGCTCTTTATCATAAATCGCATCTAATTTCCCCGCGGTACCTATAACTATTAATGAATTTCTTGGTTTGCCATTTTTCTTACGGACGATGCCTGTAATCACAGATGCATTCTGTCCCGCCACCTCTGCAATTTCTTGGAAATTTAGGAGGCTATTTTCTAAAAGTTGAGGCAGCGCAGTTTCAGGCCAGATTACCACATCAGGACTTTGCTCTACTTTAATACCAGTATATTTTAACTGCCGCGCGTAAAAAGCATTAACCATATCTGGCCGCCATTTTAAATGCTGAGCAGCATTTGGTTGAATAACTCTAACTATTATTTGCTCAACATTTGGCAGAATTAAACTGCTCGATCGCCATAGACCAAAAATAGAAAGTATTATTAAAGCTGTCCCCATTAATAATACACCTAGTCGAAAGCGAGGTATAAGTATTGCGGGAAGAAAACATACAATTAACAAGATAAGTCCAAGACCATGAATGCCAATCCAGGCTGTTAATTGAATAATTGGCAAATCAATTAAAGCATAACTTAAATGGCCCCACGGGAATCCTGTCAAAATATTTGCGCGTAAAAATTCAAATAGTGTCCAACAAAGTGCTAGAAAAATTAACCGCGTTGCACCTGCTATTGTTAGCCAAACTGTTAAATGAAAAGCTAACGCCCAAAATAAAGCTAGGCCACCCGCCATAAAAGCTAATGCAAAAGGCGCCATCCAGCCCGTAACTTCTGGGGCTACAAAAAAAGGCTCAACAATCCATACAATGGTTAATGCAAAATAACCAAAGCCAAGCCACCAACCAATCACAAAACCAAGCTTAGCGTTTTTTACATCACGCATATATAAACCGATAAATGGCAAGACAGCCGCGTATGTAAAGCTAAGATTAAACGGAGCCTGAGCTAACGCTAAAATTAGACCAACTATAAAAAATGCACCGCACTTTTTCCATGTGATCTCATGCATGTTTCTAGATTTAAACATATATTAGTGTCTACTTTTTTTGTGGTCTTTTATAAACCCTCAGTTTTTTAATACTCCTAGGATCAGCTTCCATAATTTCAAAATCGTACCCAGATGGGTGAGAAATTACTTCCCCCCTTACGGGAACGCGACCCGTTATCATAAAAACTAAACCACCCATAGTTTCAATTTCTTCGTCATCAGTATCTGAGGCAAGGTCAATTCCTAAAACCTTTTCAAACTCTTTTAGGGATGCACGCGATTGGCAAATATAGATACCAGGCTTGGTTTCCACCCATGCAGCCGCATCATCAGTATCATGCTCATCAGAAATATTGCCGACCAATTGCTCTACTAAGTCTTCAATTGTAGCAAGACCGTCCACACCACCATATTCATCCACAACTAAAGCCATATGCGTGCGTTCAGCTTGCATCTTTTGCAATAAAACATCCAAGGGCATAGACGGTGGTACAAACAGTACTGGGCGTACTATTTCAATGATATTAAATGTTTTAGACTTACCGTTGAAAATATGTTTAAGTGCTAAATCTTTCAAATGAATCATACCAATTGTATTATCTAAAGTATCCTCAAACACTGGCAGGCGCGAATACCCACTATCACGAAACTCTTCAATCATTACATCTAAATCCATCTCAGATGAAATACATACTATGTCCGCACGTGGGATTGCCACGTCCTCCACACGTAAAGTTTTTAACTTGGACACACCTGTGTCAGAAACGAAATGAGAATTGGGCTTTATGCTTTTATGTGCAATTTTTGGCCCACTTAGTAAGCGCCTAAAAAATCCACTTTTACTAGTTTTTTTGGGGGATTGCGCGCTTTGCGCTGCAGTCGATGACCCCTCGTTAATGTCGCCCATTAGTTCTTTCCAAAATTGCACCTATCTGTTTGTTTATTTTCATATGGATCAGTTATACCCATTCCCTTTAGCAAGCGCGACTCTAATTCTTCCATGAGTTGCGCATCAGCATCATTTTCATGATCATAACCAAGCAAATGTAAACACCCATGAACTAAAAGGTGAGCTGTGTGGTCAACTAAGGTAATATGTGCTGCATTCGCTTCATATTCGCATGTATCAAACGAAATTGCGATATCACCAAGCAAATTATCATAAATTTCATTTACATTAGGTGTACCAGGAACACCCCCAATCGACTTTGCCTTTAAATCATAACTAGGCCAAGAGAGTACATTAGTTGCTTTTGATTTTTTCCTAAATTCATCATTTAAATTAGCTATTTTAGTATCATCACAAGCAAGAACGCTCACTTCCCAATCAAGAGACAAGTTTAGATTTAAAAGAACTGTAGCAAAGGCTTTATTAGCAAGGTGCTCTAGCCCAATAGATTTCCACCTATCATCTTCAAATAATATATCAGCAATATCATTCATTTTTTTATATTTGCATCATATGCACGGATAATTTTTGCAACCATCGGATGACGAACAACATCAGAAGCATCAAATTCAATAAACCCAATTCCCTTAACATTTCGCAAAACATGCTTTGCTTCCACAAGGCCAGAAGGCATACCGCGAGGCAAATCAATTTGAGTTATGTCACCAGTGATTGCCATTCTAGAACCTTCACCCATGCGCGTTAAAAACATTTTCATTTGCATAGTAGTTGTATTTTGAGCCTCATCCAAAACGACAAATGCATTGGCCAAAGTACGGCCACGCATAAATGCCAGTGGCGCAATTTCAATTTTTTTTTCTTCAATCAACTTTCCTAGCTGATTTGATGGTAAAAAATCATTTAATGCATCATATAATGGCTGCATATATGGGTCTATTTTATCCTTCATATCACCCGGTAAAAAACCCAACCGTTCACCTGCCTCAACCGCTGGGCGTGATAAGACAATACGATCAACCTGACCCTCAATAAACATAGATACTGCTGCCGCAACCGCCATATAAGTCTTTCCAGTACCCGCTGGACCAAGGCCAAAAACTAATTCATGTTTAAAGAGTTGTTCCATATATTTTTTTTGAGTTGGAGTACGCGGCTCTACAGTTTTTTTGCGTGTACGAATTTCTGCACCACCTGCAGAAAACATTTCAATTTGATCACCTGTTTGCATTTTTGTTTTCGGGCTAACTTTGCCAAAGCGCAAAACAGCATCAATATCAGCAGCTAATAGCACTTTATTTTGTTCTAAGCGTTGATACATTTTTTCTAACGTGTCCTGAGCACTTTTTGCACTTTTTGCATTACCTATCAGAGTTAGCTCATTTCCACGTCTGATGATTTGAATAGGAATACTTTTTTCAATTTGGGCAAGATTTTTATCAAACTCACCACAAAGATCGATTAATAACTTATTGTCAGGAAAAGTTATAACTACCTCTGGCACAGCATTAGTGACTGATGCCGGACTAATTATCTTTATTGTCAATTCTGAGTTCTCCAATTAACTACTTACACAATTATGATGCAATAATGTGATGAACCCTACAAGTCACTTTCAATAAAAATTTAGTTAAATTGGTTAACTTTTTTATTAGAGCTCAACATATTTTTTAATATAAAGAAAAAATATATTTTTATTTAAAAGCTTACGAATTCGGCACGTAGAGAATTAGTATCAGCACCTAATATTCGTAAATTCACAATGTCACCAATTTGCGCTTGGTCAATGGTTGCATGAACACCATGCAAATACTCAGTGCGGCCCACTAATTGGCCATCCATACGCCCTGGTCGCTCTAATAAAACAGGCAGAATACGCCCAACCATTGAACCCATAAACTCTTTTTGATGCTGTGAAAGAAGGTTTTGAAGTTTGGCTAATCGTTCTGACTTTATTTCTTCAGGTACTTGTTTTTTGCTATCAGCTGCAGATGTCCCAGGGCGGGTAGAATATTTAAAAGAATAAGCTTGAGCATATTTAATCTCTCTAACCAATTCTAGTGTTTGTTCAAAATCTTTGTCTGTTTCACCCGGGAAACCAACAATAAAATCACCTGATAGCGCAATATCAGGCCTAGCAAATCGTAGCTTTTCGATGATTTCCATATAACTTTTTGCAGTGTGTTTCCGGTTCATGGCTGTTAAAACATCATCAGATCCTGATTGAACTGGCAAATGAAGATATGGCATCAACTTTTCTACCTCTCCATGTGCATCGATTAATTCTTGCGTCATGTCATTAGGATGGGACGTGGTAAAACGGATACGTTTAAGATCATTAATTTTTGAAAGTTCTTTTATCAATTGAGGTAAAGTAGCATCAGCACTACCCATGGGCCCGTGGTATGCATTTACGTTTTGCCCCAATAAAGTAATATCACGAACACCTCGCTCAACTAATCCCTCTGCTTCATTAAAAATTTGAGAAACAGGGCGAGACATCTCAGCACCGCGAGTAAATGGTACTACACAAAAAGCACAAAATTTATCACATCCCTCCTGAACAGTAAGAAATGCAGACGGTGCTCGCTTCATTTTAGGCGCACTTGGTAAATATTCAAATTTATCTTCTTCAGGAAAATCGGTATCAATTGACTTTTTCCCGTTTTCAACAGATTTAATCATAGCAGGTAAACGGTGGTACGCCTGTGGGCCAACGACTATGTCTACCAAAGGTTGTCTTCGTATAATTTCTTCACCTTCAGCCTGCGCTACACAACCGGCAACACCAATTTTAAGATCAGGATTTTTCGCCTTAAGCGATTTATAACGGCCAAGGTCTGAATAGATTTTTTCAGCTGCTTTTTCTCGAATATGACAAGTATTTAATAGTATCATATCAGCTTCTTCTGGGGAAGACACTTCACTGTAACCCTCTGCACCAAGAGACGTTGCCATTCGCTCAGAATCATAAACATTCATTTGGCAACCAAAGGTTTTGATGTAAAGATTTTTAGTTTTTGACATAATTAAAGCCTCAGATGCATTTATGGAATTTTAATGGCATTACACTGCATTTTGTATCTATTCAATGCTATGGGTATTTTACACGTAAAGCCAATTGATTAGAAATAATTTAAAAGTATAAAAATAAATATTTATTTATCTTTTAGCCGAATAACTACATCCACACGCGAAATATCAAATCCTTCAGGCGCGTGGGGTAACTTTTCAAACTTTATAGATTCCTTTGGGGCATCGCTTAAGGCTCCAGTGCTTTCCCAATAAAAATGTGGGTGATCATCGGTCCGAGTATCAAAATAAGATTTATGTCCATCAACATGAATTTCATGCATTAACCCAGCGTCACAAAAAGTACGCAAAGTATTATAAACAGTTGCTAACGATACACTTAATGCTTTTTCACAAACAGTTTCATGTAAGCTTTCTGCGCAAACGTGTCGATTCAAACCATCACCAACTAATAACGCCGCCAACGCCAAGCGTTGTCGTGTGGGGCGAACATTAGCACTGCTTAGCCAATTACGGCTTCTAATTTCATGGTTTGTAAACATATATCCCTCAGACCTTAATATTTATATTATGACCTGAATAGTCATGAATTTCAATAAATTTTAATGAATTCTAATAGGCAGTTCTAGGCTTCACGTTGCAAGCTCCTATTGCAAGCAAATGGTTTGGGATGGTAAGTATTGACAAATATAAGCATGGAGCAACTTAATATGACTGAAAGACCAACCAGCTATAGCTATGAAGATTTATTAAAATGTTCGAGAGGCGAACTCTTTGGCCCAACCAATGCTCAACTCCCGGCACCACCAATGTTAATGATGGATAGAATTACTGAACTTTCTGTTGATGGTGGTGAATTTAGTAAAGGTCATATTGTAGCAGAGTTTGATATTAAACCCGAACTGTGGTTTTTTGAATGCCATTTTCCTGGAAATCCAATTATGCCAGGATGTCTGGGCTTGGATGGTCTTTGGCAGTTAACCGGTTTTAATCTTGGTTGGCGCGGCATGACAGGAAAAGGAATGGCACTTGGTGTTGGAGAGGTGAAGCTAACAGGTATGGTTACACCAGCTCGTAAAGTGTTAACATATAATGTTGAATTCACTCGCGTTATTGATCGTAAATTAAAGATTGGTGTTGCAAATGGCACAGTACATGCAGACGGCGAATTAATTTATGCTGTTAAGGATATGAAAGTTGGCCTTGCCAATCAAGAGGGTTAATTCCCAAATGTAAATTTAAGGAGAATAAAATGCGCCGTGTAGTTGTGACAGGAATGGGAATCATCTCTTCCATTGGTAATGATATTGAAGAAGTGACTGCTAGCTTAAAGGCTGGGAAATCTGGTATAATTGCTGCACCAGATTATGCAGAAAAAGGCTTCCGATCTCAAATCCACGGTATGCCACAAATTGACGTAACTGAACATATCGATAAACGTCAAATGCGATTTATGGGGCAAGGAGCTGCATATAATTTCTTAGCTATGGAGCAAGCAATTGCAGACAGTGGACTTGAAGAAAGTGATGTTTCAAATGAACGTACGGGTATGGTTATGGGCTCTGGTGGTCCATCAACTATAAATTTATTTAACGCACATCAGCTTACACTAGAAAAAGGCGCTCCAAAACGTATGGGCCCATTTATGGTCACACGTTGTATGTCGTCCACGAACTCTGCTTGTTTAGCTACGCCTTTCAAAATTAAAGGTGTAAACTACTCTATTACATCTGCTTGCTCTACATCAGCACATTGCATTGGAAATGGTGTGGAACAAATTCAAATGGGCAAACAGGATATTGTCTTTGCGGGTGGCGGCGAAGAACTCGATTGGACAATGTCATGTCTATTTGATGCAATGGGCGCAATGTCCTCAAAGTATAATGATAGCCCAGAGACAGCTTCGCGAGCGTTCGACGCTAAACGAGACGGCTTCGTTATTGCAGGCGGTGGAGGTGTCGTGGTTTTAGAAGAATTAGATCATGCATTAGCCCGAGGGGCAAAAATTTATGCCGAAGTGACTGGTTATGGTGCAACATCTGATGGACACGATATGGTTGCACCCTCAGGCGAAGGTGGAGAGCGCTCAATGAAGTTAGCTCTCTCAACAATTGGTGAGCGTAATGTGAGCTACATTAATGCACACGGCACATCAACACCAGCAGGAGACGTTACTGAAGTTGAAGCTGTCCGACGTGTGTTCGCAGGCAAAAAACAACCCCTAATAAGTTCAACTAAATCCTTAACGGGTCACTCTTTAGGTGCAACAGGCGTGCAAGAAGCAATCTATTCATTAATTATGTTGGAAAAAGATTTCATTACTGCATCGGCAAACATCACAGAATTAGATTCTGCATTAAAAGCTAATGAGATTGCAACTAAACGAGTAGATAAAGCAGGTTTGGATACAGTCCTGTCAAATAGCTTTGGCTTTGGTGGCACTAACGCCAGCATAGCTATGAGCAAGTATTACGGATGATAATATGACTAATTTAATGAAAGGCAAACGTGGCCTAATTATGGGCGTGGCAAACGAGAAATCTATTGCCTGGGGTATTGCGCGCGAAATGGCTGAACAAGGCGCTGAACTTGCGTTTACATACCAAGGTGAGGCATTTGGTAAACGTGTAAAACCTTTAGCCGCAAGCCTTGGCTCAGACATCTTAGTAGATGCCGACGTGACGAATGATGAATCATTAGATTTGGCATTCTCCGAACTAAAATCAAAATGGGGGAAATTAGATTTTATTGTTCACGCTGTTGCTTATTCAGATAAAAATGAATTAGTAGGCCGCTTCGTTGATACTTCACGAGCTAACTTTAAAAATTCATTAGATATATCTTGTTATTCATTAATAGAAGTTTCGCGTCGAGCGTCCGAACTAATGACAGACGGGGGCACTATTTTAACGCTTACATATCAAGGCTCAAATAAAGTAACTCCCTTTTACAATGTTATGGGAGTAGCTAAGGCCGCATTAGAAAGTGCCGTTCGATATTTAGCAAATGATCTTGGGCCACAAGGAATTCGCGTAAATGCAATTAGCCCAGGCCCAATGCGCACACTAGCTGGTGCTGCCATAGGTGGCGCCCGCAAAACATTCCGTACAACAGAAGCAAATTCACCAATGCGTGCAAATGCAACATTAGAAAGTGTTGGTGGAACTGCTGTTTATCTTGCATCTGACTACGGTAAATTTACGACTGGTGAAATTATTCATGTTGATGGTGGCTATCATATCTTAGGTATGGCGCAGCCAGAAAACCTATAATAATTTTGACATATTGATCTTTTTACCCAAAGTTTTTTTAAAAGGAAAATGCATGATTACTACCTGTATTTTTGATGCTTATGGAACATTGTTTGACGTTACATCGGCTGCTCGGGCAGTGGCAAATGAAGAAAAACACATAACCTTTGCCAAGCACTGGGTGAAAGTTGCAAATACCTGGCGATCAAAGCAACTACAATATACTTGGCTTCGGACAATTATGAACCAATATTCTGATTTTTGGCAAGTGACTAAAGACGGATTAGATTTTGCTTTAGAAGAAAGTGGCATCCAAAGCTCGGAGCTACGCGAACGCTTATTGGCTTTATACTGGAAACTATCTGCATACCCAGAAGTTCAAGGCTTGTTATCTAATCTAAAGTCAAATGGATACAATACTGGGATTCTGTCTAATGGGTCGCCCGATATGTTAGACAGTGCAGTAAATTCAGCAGGATTAAATGATGTTCTAGATGCTGTTTTAAGTGTAGATAATATTGGAATATATAAACCAAGTAAGCATGTTTATCAGATGGTTTTAGATAATTTTAAATGTAGTGCTGAACAAATTTTATTTGTTTCATCAAATAGTTGGGATGTTGCGGGTTCAACTAAGTTTGGTTTTCAAACCCTATGGGTGAACCGCAACAGTGAACCCCCAGATAGGTTAGACGCTAGACCACGCTGGACTGCTAAAAATTTAGTTAGCATTCCAACACTCTTGAAAGACTTAGCATGAGCACTTTTAGTATGATTAAAGATGCATACGAACGCATAGCACCTCACGCTCGAAGAACCCCACTTTTGACATCACCCTTTTTAGATGAAATAGCCAAGCGGCGTGTATGGGTTAAGGCAGAGTGCTTACAGCATACCGGTTCATTTAAATTTCGAGGTGCCTGGGCAGCCATTTCTGCACTTAATTACGAAGAGCGCAGACGTGGAGTAATAACATTTTCTTCAGGCAATCATGCACAAGGTATAGCTTTGGCAGCAATGCGACATTCAGTTTCGTCAACAATCATCATGCCAAAAGATTCTCCGCGGATAAAGATTGAGAACACCCGCGCTCTAGGTGCAGAGGTAGTTTTATATGATCGAGCAACAGAGGATCGAAGCATTATAGAAGAAAAAGTGAACCCTAAAAAATCACGCATTCTTATTAAGCCCTACGATGATCATCAGGTTATAGCAGGGCAAGGTTCCGTTGGAATTGAAGTGGCAGAACAATCTATAGAAAATAATATTTTAAATGCTGAAGTTCTTGTATGCTCTGGCGGTGGCGGTCTTGCGTCTGGGATTGCTCTAACTCTAGAAAAGCTTAATTCAAATATGCAAGTTCGCACTGCTGAACCAAACGAATTTGATGACATAAAAAGATCGCTGATCAGTGGTAAAATTGAACAGAATACAAAAACGAGTGGATCTCTTTGTGACGCTGTTCTAACTTTATCTCCTGGTGAAATTACATTCCCAATACTTTATCGCCTATGTGGCAAAGGTATTAGTGTTTCTGAAGAAGATGCATTGCGTGCAATGGTATTAGCCTTTGAGCGCTTACGTATTGTTATTGAACCTGGTGGCGCAGTTGCATTGGCAGCAGCATTATTTCATGGCGATGAGTTAAATCAAGATGATGTAATAGCAGTAGCTACAGGTGGCAATGTGGATGCAGAAGTATTTAATAATGCATTGGCCCAGTATGGAAGTAAGTCGTAAAACCTATGACAGCAACACTCTGCGTGTTTGCAAGGGTAATTAATAATACGATTCTATTTGTAAAATAAAAATACATAAAGAAGATCTGAAAATCTATTTTCCTCGCCCAACAAACCACAATGATGATAGGCCAGAACTAATAATTATAAGGATTCCAATTAATGTTAAAATATCTGGCCACTGTGAGAAGACAAGGTAACCCATTATACTAGCTGAAATAAGCTGTAAATAAATCAAAGGGGCAACAACACTTGCAGGTGTTTTGCGGTTGATTAAAACAAGCATCAGATTTCCAAAAGCAGAACCTAAAGCTGATAATAATAAAAACCCTAGATTTGGTGCTGTTAAACTTGGCACATCAATTATACTGAATGGCAAAAGAAGAATTGAACCAATAGTTAATTGTGAAATCAACAAAAATTTTGGCCGGTAACTACTTGCCACCCAACGCGTCATAGCCAAATAGATACCATGAAAAATACCAGCAAGTACCGCGAAAAACATTCCAATAGTCATGCCAAATCCAGGACGAACGACAATTAGAACGCCCAAAAAGCTAATAATTAATAATATACTACGTTCCCAAGTTATTTGTTCTTTAAGTACCAGCCATGACAGAATGAAGGATATAATAGGACTAATAAAGAACCCACCAAATGCATTGGCCATTGGTTCAGTTTTAATAGCTGTGAGGATCGAGCAAATTGCGCCACTGATCAGTACTCCTCGCAAAATAATACGCCAGTCTAAAAGCCCAATTAATTCTGATTTATGCACCCCGCTAAAAGGTAATAATATAATCAAAGCAATAAAAAATCGTGCCCAGGCAACCCATAGTTGTGAAAACCCAACATCAGATAATAATTTACTTCCGGTATCACCTAAGATCACCAAAAAAGTAGATAACAGCATTAAGAAAAACGCTTGGAGTAAAGTCTTTGCCATCATTATCATACACGAGCGTAAAAAGTAAATTATAATTTAGTCGTATCTCAACGATAGACTAATATACAACCCATTAAACATCTCACAGCATTATACCTATAATCTGATGAAAATCAGAGGAAGTTTTCAATACAATCACAAGGTTTTAATTTAAAACCTCAACAATCAATACGGATAGTCGTATTCTTAGGGTCATAGGGACTATCTTCAACTACTTTACAAGCATAACGCTCACCTAATATATTAATCATTAATCGTTGCCCAACATTAGAAAATTCAGGTTTAACATATCCCATACCAATAGATTTTTTAAAGACCACGGAATAGCCCCCCGATGTCAAACGCCCTACTTTAGTATTACCATTATATAAGGCTTCACGTCCCCATGGATCTGCATCATTTGGGCCATCAATTAATAATGTAACACATTTTGACCTGATACCAGTTTTGAGCATTGCGGCTTTTCCAAAGAAATTCTTTTCAAGATCGATAAAACGCGGCAAATCAGCCTCTTGTGGTGTAGCATCTCTGCCTAATTCAGTTCCAAATGCACGGTATGACTTTTCTTGACGTAACCAGTTCTGAGCGCGACCACCTACGAGCTTTATACCCACATCCGCACCTGCTTTCATAAGTAAATCAAATAAGTAATTCTGCATTTCAATTGGATGATGTAACTCCCAACCTAATTCTCCCGTATATGCAACTCTGATGGCATTTACGGGACACATACCTAATTCAATTTCACGAGCTGATAGCCAAGGGAAGCGCTTATTAGATAGCGTTGTTGTTGGATCAGAATCTTTAATGACTTTGGACAGTAAATTGCGTGTTTTTGGCCCTGCAATTGCAAAAACGCCCCACTGTGTAGTTACGTCTTGGATTTCAATATATCCAAATTCATTAGATTTATCTTCAGCAGCTTTACGCAAATAATCTGCATCATAGGCAGTCCAGGCTCCAGCAGATACAAGATAATAGTCATTTTCCCCATTACGTACAATTGTATATTCAGTTCGTGTCGTCCCATGACTAGTCAGTGCATAAGTTAGGTTTATACGTCCAATTTTAGGTAATTTATTACATGTAAACCAATCCAAGAATTGAGTTGCACCAGGACCTTTAACAACATGTTTAGTAAAAGCTGATGCGTCTATTAAGCCAACGCCTTCACGAATAGATTTAGCCTCATCGACTGCATACTGCCACCACCCACCACGACGGAAAGATCGGCTATCATGATCAAAACTATCACCTGCATCTAATGGGCCGAAATAATTTGGACGATCCCATCCATTCACTCGACCAAATTGGGCTCCAGCTGCTTTTTGGCGATCATAAGCAGGTGATGTGCGCAAAGCATTACAAGCTGGTCGCTCTTCATCTGGGTGATGCAGAGTGTAGACGTGATCATAGCATTCTTCGTTTTTACGTGCAGCATATTCTGTCGTCATCCAGGAGCCAAAGCGTTTAGGGTCTAATGATGCCATATCAATTTCAGCTTCACCATTGACCATCATTTGCGCCATATAGTTTCCAACGCCACCTGCCGCGGTAATACCAAAGCTAAAACCCTCAGCCAGCCACATATTTCGCAAACCTGGGGCAGGACCAACTAATGGATTACCATCTGGGGTATAGCAAATAGGCCCATTAAAATCGTCTTTAAGCCCACTTTCCTCACACGATGGCATGCGATGGATCATAGCCATATATTGATCCTCAATTCGCTCTAACTCTAAGGGAAACAAGTCAGCTCGGAAACTATCTGGTACACCATATTTGAACCTTGCAGGCGCATTTTTCTCATATACACCTAGAATCCATCCTCCACGTTCCTCACGAACATAAGATTGTGCATCAGCATCACGAATAACGGGGTGCTCAGGGTTACCATCTGCACGCCATTTCTGAAGCGTTGGGTCAACATCTGTAACTATAAACTGGTGCTCTACAGGAATAGCAGGAATTTTAATACCAAGTAATTTTGCAGTCCGCTGTGCATGATTACCAGTCGCTGTTACCACATGCTCTGCTGTAATAATAATTTGCTCTTCAGAAGAAATTAAATTTCCACCTTTTTCAACCATCTTGGTGCAGGTCACTTTCCATTCTGACCCAGTCCAAGCGTACCCGTCAACCTGCCACTTACGCTCAATTGTTACACCCATTTGGCGTGCACCCTTGGCCATAGCCATAGTCACATCTGCAGGATTTATATACCCATCTGTTGGATGATAAATTGCACCTTCTAAATCATCAGTTCTTATAAGTGGCCAACGCTCTTTAATTTGTTGAGGTGTTAATTTTTCATATTCAATACCTAAAGTTTCTGCAGTTGAGCCATATAACATATATTCGTCCATGCGATCTTTAGTTTGTGCCATTCGGAGGTTTCCAACAACTGAAAATCCCGCATTTAGGCCTGTCTCAGCTTCTAAAGACTTATAAAAATCAACTGAATAATCATGAAGATGTGTTGTGGCATAACCCATATTAAATAGCGGTAACAAACCTGCAGCATGCCAAGTAGATCCAGAGGTTAATTCATCACGCTCCAATAGCATAACATCTTTCCAGCCATATTTTGCTAGATGGTAGGCAATGCCTGTTCCAACTGCGCCACCACCGACGACCAAAGCTTTTATATGGGTTTTCATGATCAAATCTCCGAAAGAAAGAATAATATTTAGAATTGCAGAAAAATTAATAATAGCGCTAGGGATGCCGACTGTTTCTTTCAAAAAACGACAATGTGATTGTTTGATACTGGATAAGTAACAAAAATGAGCATATCAAAGGAAAAATTATAAGGATTCTTCCCATGTCTGAACAAAACCCATTTTTCACCCATTGGGAACAAGAATTTGCGCTTCCACCTTTTCATTTAATTAAAGACGAACATTACGCCACAGCTTTTAATGTTGCATTCCAACAAACCCGCGAAGCAATTGCTGCAATCACTCTTCACCCCCAGCCACCTACATTTGAGAACACCATTGAAGCACTTGAGCGCTCAGATATTCTAATGGATAAAGTTTCTGGAGTTTTTGCTAATCTAGCCAGCTCTAATTCAAGCCCAGAACTAGAAGCTTTACAGCGTGATTTATCACCAAAGTGGGCTGAACTAAACTCAGAAATAAAAATGAACGAAGCTTTATTTTTCCGTATTAAAATTCTTTTTGATGACCGCTACAATTTAGTCCTAACAAACGAACAATTACGAGTACTTGAATTATACCACCTCTCATTTGTACGATCAGGCGCTAATCTTAGAGGTAACCAGCGCGATAGATTAAAAAAAATTCTATCACGCCTTGCCCAATTAAGCACTCAATTTACACAAAATTTATTACAAGATGAACGCGATTGGGTAATGGAATTATCTGAAAGTGATTTAAGCGGATGTCCACAATTCCTTAAAGATGCTGCATCAGAAGCAGCTAAAGAGCATAATCTTAATGGCTACATAATCACGCTTTCACGGAGTTTAATCGTACCCTTTTTGCAATTCTCACCACGTCGTGATCTTAGGCAAAAAGCATTTACTGCGTGGGAAGCTCGAGGGGCAAATAATGGTGATACAGATAACCGAGCTATTGTAACTGAAACACTTTTTCTTCGCAAAGAACGTGCAAACCTATTGGGCTATGATACATTTTCAAGATTTAAACTAGATGTAGAAATGGCAGGTAATCCTGAAAAAGTACATGATTTACTGATGGCTGTTTGGAAACCAGCAAAAAAAGCTGCCAATAATGACGCCCAAGTATTAACCAAAATGATGTTGGCAGACGGTATTGACGAAGAGCTAACACCAGCTGATTGGCGTTACTATTCAGAAAAACGGCGCGCTGCAGAACATAACTTAAACGAGGCAGAACTAAAACCTTACTTTCAATTAGATCAGATGATCAAAGCTTCATTTCATTGTGCTAAAAAGTTATTTAACTTAGAGTTTCGCGAACTAGATATTCCATTGTATCATGCAGATGTAAGAGCCTGGGAGGTTACCCGTAACGGCAAGCATGTTGCAGTATTCATTGGTGACTATTTTGCGCGCTCATCAAAAAGATCTGGTGCGTGGTGCTCTCGCTTTCGGGCACAATCTTCAATGGATCACAAACAAAGCCCAATTACCGTAAACGTATGTAATTTTGCCAAAGCGCCTGAAGGACAATCAAGCCTACTTACCTTCGATGATGCACGTACATTGTTTCACGAATTTGGCCACGCACTTCACTCAATGTTGTCAAATGTAACATATGCTTTTATTTCCGGTACGTCAGTTGCTCGTGATTTTGTAGAATTACCAAGCCAGCTGTACGAACACTGGCTATCAATTCCATCTGTTTTAGAAAAATTTGCACTCCACTGCGAAACAAACGAACCTATTCCTAAAGAAATACTAGAGCGATTGCTGAAGACTGAAAATTTTGACCAAGGATTTGCTACGGTAGAATATATATCTAGCGCATTAGTTGATCTAGCGTTTCATTCAGAAATGCCACCTGTTGACCCACTTCAAAAACAAACAGAAATTCTTGAACGGATTGGAATGCCCAAAGCTATAAGGATGCGCCACGCCACACCGCATTTTGCGCATGTGTTTTCTGGTGATGGTTATTCAAGTGGTTATTACAGCTATATGTGGTCCGAAGTTATGGATGCAGATGCCTTCTCAGCATTTGAAGAAACAGGAAACCCATTTGATCCAGAAACTGCAAAACGTTTAGAAAAGTTTATTTACTCCGCAGGTGGGTCTAAGCCAGCAGATGATCTTTATAAAAAATTTCGTGGAACTATGCCAAAAGTTGAAGCGTTATTAAGAGGCCGTGGCTTTGCTTCGTAAATAAAGGTAAAAATATATATATTTTATAATTTTAAATAGCAAAACTTCATACTAAAAGTTTGCATATTGAATTATGTGAAACCCAAATATAATAGCTTTTTAAAATTCTAATACTAAACAATTAATAATAGCTTAGTTTCTTAATTCATTAATTCCTACGCCCCAAATATCAACCTTCAAAACCCAGCCTTTTTCCTTAGAAACATACACTTTACACCAATCCTTTGTACATTTTTCTAGCTTCCCTATCACACCCTTTTCTGCAAAGACTAATATTTCCGACCCTTCATTACTTCTGCGATGCAGTGGGTTTTTCTCACCCTTAAAGGTTACAGTGCGCGTGCCTGAAAGTAATCTAAAGTGCATCCACCCTCCTTGCCCATCAATGTCTTGTACGCGACGCCAATGGCCGTATTCACCAGTTACCATTAATGGCATATTTCGGTGTTTATAAACCCAATCAATACGGTGAGATTTAGATGGCCCTCGTCGTGCGAAGCCTTCTACAGCCTTCATAGATACAAACCGAGGGATAGGCAATTTAGTGACCGATCCACGCTCTTGTGCGCCGGCTGTAGCTGCACAAAAAAATGTTAATATTATTACAATATATTTGCCTATTATTATCATTATTTACCTTTATTTTAGGGTATTCTTGATGATTGGCTTTTTGGCCTTCCCCCACCGCCTAGAATTTGCCAGAATATAGAGAAGAAATCTAGTAGGAGATTCCATCGAATGGCATATTCAGACTTCAAGGTTATCGTAACGCGTAAATTGCCAGATACCGTACAAGTTAGATTAAGTGAACTGTTCAATGTTGAGTTTAGTCATAACGATATCCCCATGACTAGGGCTGAATTAATATCTGCTATGCAACGCGCACATGTATTAGTTCCAACCCTGAACGACCACATTGATGCTGAATTAATTACTCAGGCTGGAAGTCAACTAAAACTATTAGCTAACTATGGTTCAGGGGTGGACCATATTGATGTTGATGCAGCACATAAGCATGGCATTTTAGTTTCAAATTCGCCGACTATTAGTTCATCTGATACTGCAGATATGACAATAGCACTAGTCTTGGCAGTAATGCGTCGATTTAAAGAAGGGTCAAACGTGATGGAATCAGGAGCTTGGCAAGGCTGGGCGCCCTCTGCATTTTTAGGAACAAGAGTGACTGGTAAATCTATAGGAATTCTAGGTATGGGACGCATTGGGACAGCTTTAGCGGAGCGTGCAAAAGCATTTGGTCTTAATGTTCACTATCACAATCGTAAAAAAGTTCATCCTGATACAGAAACAAGGCTTAATGCTAAGTATTACAATAAGTTACATGATATGTTGCCCCATGTAGATATACTGGCAACATGCTGTCCACTCAGCGATGAAACACACCATATTTTAAATGCTGAAGCTTTAGCCTTAATGAAGCCAAGTGCAGTGGTGGTAAACACTGCACGGGGTGCTTTGATAGATGAAGCAGCGTTGGAGGCATCCCTATTAAATGGTCAATTAGCTGCGGCTGGTTTGGATGTGTTAGCCACAGGTACTCACGTAAATAAGACCCTGTGTGAACTGCCTAACGTAATGTTATTGCCTCATATGGGATCGGCCACTCAAGAGGCAAGACACGAAATGGGTGAAACAGTCATCTTGAACATAAAGATGCACCAAGATGGGCATCGGCCACCAAATATGTGCATTCCAAAGCTTTAAAATTTAGTGAGCAGACTACTATTTGTAATGATACCATCTTTAATAATTTCACATAGGACTCCGCGTAAGCGATATTTTATATGTTCATCTTCACGCACCCAGTTCAACGCATCCGTGCCATAGCGCACTTTCCATTTCACACACGCATTATTCCAATGATCACTAACACGTAACTGCGCACTACCTGCCTGTAAAATAGTTCCTATAGGTAAACTCTCGTGTGATAGATTCATATCAACTGTAAAAGTATCACCGGGATGAACAGCTACTCCACCAGGTTCGTACACCAAATCTAATACTCTTTTTTGTAAAATACTAACTTGAATGCGAGGGTCGCCTGACCCGTCTTCCTTTTTTAGCCATGGCGAGTGAGACCAACGACATCCTTGAACACCACCACCAATTGTTACTAAAAGTTCATCTACAAAAGTGCGTTCACCAAACTCTGGCCTAAAACAAAGCTGTTGAATAGTTGCACTATTTTGGGGTGCCGCTAAAATGTATGGAATTGCAGCATCAAGTTTTGCTCGATTAGGTGTCATAGTGTCCCTTTGCATACCTGACATTCAGAATTTTTATTTATATTAATTTTATGAACATCACTATGTAAAATATCAAAAATCAACATTTGATTTGATAAAATCTTACCAGCTCCAGTTATTTGTTTAATTGCTTCAGCAGCCATCATAGAGCCTATTATTCCTGGTAAAGCGCCCATTACGCCTGCTGATGCGCAATCAGGAGCTAAGCCACTTGCTGGCTCAGTTGGGAAAACACATGCATAACATGGCGAACTTTGGGTTACATTAAATACACTTACCTGGCCTTCCCATTGGGCGATTGCACCTAAAATGAGTGGCTTTTTTAATTTAACACAAGCCGAATTAACAAGTTGACGCGTGGCAAAATTATCTGTTCCATCTATAATAAGATCAAAATCACAAAATAATGTTTCTGCATCTAATTTATTTAATCGCCTGTTAAATGGTAAAATTTCTACAAAAGGATTCAGTTTTTTTAACTTCGCCTGTGCACAAAATACCTTGGGAGTATCTAATTGATCTTCATCAAACAAGACTTGGCGTTGAAGATTTGATAGACTGACAATATCATCATCAATCACACCAATCACACCAACACCCGCAGCAGCCAAATATGATAACACAGGCGAACCAAGTCCCCCTGCTCCAACAACTAGTACTCTTGCTTTACGTAATTTAGACTGACCTTGACCACCAATTTCGCGCAATATGATATGCCGCGAATAACGATCTAGTTCTGTGTCAGATAGCTTATCTTTAACAAGTTTATCAGGTGTAATTGCCAAAATAGCGCGTGCCTTAGCTGACATTCGCCGCAAAACACGGATATATAATATAAGTGCCATAAGTAAGCACACTGTGAACGCTCCTTGGGGGGAAAATAACTGGCCTAATATTGTTAGAATTTCATCCATCAAGAACGCCCAGTTGAACCAAATCCACCAATGCCACGTACTGTTTCATTTAATTCCGAAACAGTTTCCCAAAAAGCTTGAATAACTGGAGAGAAAATTATTTGAGCTATGCGATCACCGTGTAAAATATGAAAATTATTATCACTGTGATTAATCAAAATGATTCCCAAATGCCCTCTGTAATCTGAATCAACGGTGCCTGGAGAATTAAGAACTGTGACGCCATGCTTTAGTGCAAGACCAGATCTAGGTCTGATCTGTGCCTCATATCCTTCAGGGATTGCTATTGTGAGACCCGTAGGAATTAATATCCTAGATCCTGCTTCAATATTTACTCCTATACTACGAATTTTTATAGGAAAATTCGCACGCAAATCCATTCCTGCAGATTGAGGCGTTTCATAAGATGGCAATGAAACATTAAGATCTGCTCCCTCTAAAAAGGCCAATTGAACGCATAATTTTTTCAAACCAATTCATCCACAATTTTTTCAACAAGTAGTTTAGCCACGGAACGTTTGCTCATTCGCGGCCAATCTTCAATACCTTTATCAGAAATTAAAGTTATATCATTTTCGTTTCCACCCATTATGCCTGTTTCTGGTGATACATCGTTCATTAAAATCCAGTCACAACCTTTGCGTTTGCGTTTTAAAATTGCATTTTCCAGCAAATCATCAGTCTCTGCTGCGAAGCCTATAACGAGTTTGGGGCGCCCAGCTTGCATTTGAGAAATAATTGCCAAAAGATCAGGGTTTTCAACTAATTTTAAAATAGGTAAATTATCTGATTCTTTTTTCTTGATCTTACTTTTAGTTGGATTTTCTATTTTCCAATCAGAAACGGCAGCAGTAAAAATACCACTATCAAAGGGTAAAGATTCCTGTACAGCATTTAACATTTCAGCCGCAGTTTCCACCTGAATAATATCACAACCACTTGGCATTTCACAAACAGAGGGCCCCGTTACAAAACTTACGCGCGCACCTAAGCTAGCTAAAGCATTTGCAATTGCAGAGCCTTGCGCACCAGATGACCGGTTGGAAATATAACGTACTGGATCAATTTGTTCATGAGTAGGCCCAGAAGTTACCAAAACATGTTTGCCCTTTAAGGGTCCATTTAACAAAATGCTTTCTGCACTATCAGCAATGCTTTCAGGCTCTGACATTCGGCCTAAACCAAATTCACCACAAGCCATACTTCCCTCATCTGGCCCACAAATATGAATCCCATCATCCCTTAAAGTTTTTAAATTACGCTGTGTAGAAGCATGTTCCCACATCCTAACATTCATTGCAGGTGATATTAGGACAGGGGTGTTTGTAGCAAGCAATATAGTTGTTGCAAGATCACTGGCTAAGCCAAGCGCCATTTTTGCCATCAAGTCTGCAGTTGCGGGCGCTACTATTATAAGATCAGCAGACCGCGAGAGTTCGATATGTCCCATCTCAGCTTCATCAGTTAAATCAAACAAATCTTGAAATACTTTATTTTGTGATAATGCTGCAACAGATAAAGGTGTTACAAACTCTGACGCTCCACGCGTCATAACTGGAACTATGGAAGCGCCACGTTTCTGCAACACTCGAATCAAATCGAGTGATTTATAGGCAGCAATACCGCCACCAATGATTAATAAAATTCTTCTTCCAGTAAACATATCAAATCGCCAATCATTCAGTGACCTATGTCTAATCAGGTCGCAACCAACTGGCAAGTAACGTTATGTTAATTCCATATGTATAGCTGTATGTTGGTTATCAGAACCCATGTATTTTTTTAGCTTTTCAAGCGCAGCATTTTCAATTTGACGTATTCGTTCTTTAGATAATTTCAACTCAGTACCAATACTCTCTAGAGTTCTGGGCGCATCAATCATCTTACGTTGCACAACTATATATTTTTCACGATCAGTTAAAACTTCCATGGCTTGGCCAACCCAGCACTGTAGTTTTTCACCATCAAAACTTTGTTCAACAATTTCTGCGCTATTGGGCGCCTCATCAGCTAATGTATCTATCCACTCGCGACCTTCATCATCATTAGACTGAATCGCATTTAATGACATATCGCCACCTGACATACGTCCATTCATCATCATTACATCACGCATTGGCACACCTAATTCAGTACTAACTTGCTCCAATATCTGCGCAGGGGTAACAGTCTGATTTCGGTGGACCGCATCACGCTCTAATTGTGCCTTAACTCTTTTAATATTGAAAAAAAGTGACTTTTGATTTGTTGTGCTGCCGGTACGAACCATAGAATAGTTACGCATTACAAAATCTTGAATTGAAGCCTTTACCCACCATTGTGCATAAGTTGAGAATCGCACTCCCTTATCTGGATCAAACTTATCCGCAGCCTTCATCAAACCCATACCAGCTTCTTGAATTAGATCTTGTTGTGATACACCATAACGACGAAATTTTGAGGCCATTGATATGGCCAACCGCATGTAAGCATTTATTAAGCGGTGCAATGCATCTTCGTCTTTTTCATCTCGCCATGCCACGGCTAAACGATACTCAGTATCCACGTCTAACATTTCTGCTTTCATGGCTATACGCTGTAATTTTTTTTCATACTGAGTATCAAGTGACATTTTATTATCTTTATGTTTTGTATTTTTTATATAACTGTTACGCATCAAATAAAAAATTGGATCACTTTAAGGATAGCCATGTCACAAAAATTTCCAAAATTGTCTCTCATTATTGGTGGTGCTAATTCAGGAAAATCTGCTTTTGCAGAGCGCTTAATTCGTGTCTCTAGCCTACCCAAAACATACATTGCAACGGCCCAAGCGTTTGATGATGAAATGCGCACTAAGATATTAAAGCATCGCAATGATCGTGGAGCTGATTGGATTACAGTTGAGGCCCCTATGAATATTGGAAAAATTTTAAGCAAGGACATAAGCTTAGTAGACTGCCTAACACTTTGGCTTAGCAATCATATATTGGCCGATAAAGAAATCGATACAAATGCATTTATAAATGCTTGCAAGAGCGCAGGCTCTGTAGTCTGCGTATCAAATGAAGTTGGCTTAGGTGTTGTGCCTGACAACGCTTTGGCGCGAAAATTTAGAACAGCGCAAGGGCAGCTAAACCAAGATGTTGCAAAAGAAGCCGATTTAGTGGTCATAGTTACAGCAGGCATTCCCATGGCTTTAAAGGGTCGATTACCAGAAGGTATGTTATGACAAATTGGTGGTGGATAAGGCATGGACCAACACATCATAAGGGCCTTGTTGGGTGGTCAGACATAGCAGCAGATTTATCAAACGTTTCTGCATTAAAGCGCTTACAGGCGCATTTACCCGAAGATGGGCTTGTTGTTTCATCTGACCTTCAACGTTGCGTAACCACGGCCAATGCGATTCAAGGCGCTCGAATACGACTGCCACATAACGATAACCTACGCGAATTTAACTTCGGGGACTGGGAGCTCCGCAATGCTTCCGACATAGCTAAGGAATATCCAGACTTATCTAAGGAATACTGGTCAAACCCAGGGGAAACAGCTCCTCCACATGGTGAAAGTTGGAATCAAGCAGCAAAACGTGTATGTAGCGCCATCGATGCAATTTCTGCAGAACATCAAGGAAAAAATATTATTGCAGTTGGTCATTTTGGGGTAATCTTAACACAAATACAACGTGCAGCAAAAATGCCAGCCTCAAGTGCCATAAGCTTTCAGATTGACAACTTATCCATTACAAAAATTGAATATCTTGGAGGCACCGATTGGCGCGTTTTAGGTGTAAACTTTAAACCATAGGTTGTTGGCCGCACTAAATGTTTTAAACTTATACTTTGTTAAATTTAAGCATTAATAAATCAAAACTTTTCTTCAATTGCTTCCCAGATTTTTCCTGCAACGTTAATATTATCAAAACCTTCTAGCTCCTGAATTCCAGTAGGTGATGTAACATTAATTTCAGTAAGATTCCCACCGATCACATCAATACCAACAAAAACTTGTCCCTTTTCTTTTAAAAGAGGCCCAATAGCTGCACATATTTCTATATCACGTTCATTTAAAGCAACTTTCTCTGGCTGCCCGCCGACATGCATGTTTGAACGAGTTTCACCTTTGGCAGGCACCCTATTAATTGCCCCAATTGGTTTGCCATCTACTAAGATCACTCTTTTATCGCCTAAAGACACATCTGGTAGAAATTTTTGCGCAATTAACGGTTCATTATTGATATCCATAAACAATTCATGAAGTGAATTTAAGTTCTTGTCATTTTCGTCAAGACGGAAAACACCTGCTCCACCATTGCCGTACAATGGCTTTAATATAATATCTTTATATTTGTCCTTAAATACTTTGAGTGTTTTAATATCACGCGCAATTGTTGTAGGTGGTGTTAATTCTGGAAATTTGAGTACCAACAGTTTTTCTGGATAATTTCGTACCCATTGAGGGTCATTTACAACCAAAGTGTCGGGATGAATCATATCAAGTAAGTGAGTATTTGTTATGTACCCCATATCGAAAGGAGGATCCTGTCGGAGCCATACTACATCCCAATCAGCTAAATTTACTTTAGTAAGTTTACCTTTAGTAAAGTGATCTCCAACTTCACGACGAACACTTATGGGCCAACCTGTTGCCGTTATGATTCCCTCTTCAAACGCCAATTGATCCGGTGTGTAGTAAAATAGTTCATGCCCACAAAATTGTGCCTCTTCCATGAGCCTAAATGTACTGTCCGCAGCAATATCGATAAATTCAATAGGATCCATTTGAATCGCAACTTTAAGGGACATATTATTCTCCAAAATAAAGATATTAACTAAATGACTGATGATAGCGAATGTTACAAGCTAAGTTGACCTGTAAAATTATACTTAAAACTAAATCATGAAACCTTTATAATATATTATTTATTAGCTTTAATTTTTAAGGCCATTTCATAAGTACGTTTTCTAGGAATACTGAACTGTTCAGCTATTTGTGAAGCAGCATCTTTAATACGATATTCTTGAAGAGCAATTTTTAGAGCTTGATAAATATCTTCATCGCTTATTTGTTCTTTTATTGGTGGCCCTAAAACAATAACGACTTCGCCTTTAAAGCTTTCACGCATATCAATTTCACAAATTGCTGCATCCAAGGTGCCTCTGATAACTTCCTCAAACTTCTTGGTTAATTCTCTACACACAGACACTAAGCGATCGCCACCAAATACAGTTACCATGTCCCTAAGCGCTGCGACCGTTCTTTTGGGAGATTCATAATAAATTAAAGTGGCTTCAATACCCGCAACTTTTTCTAAGTTTTTAATACGCTGCGAAGTTTTTGAGCCCAAAAAACCTCCGAAGAAAAAGTTATCTGTCGGCTGCCCTGCCAAACATAAAGCAGTTAACAGTGCGCTAGCACCAGGCACTACGTGAATCCGAATATTATTTTCAATTGCTGCTTTTGATAGCGAAAAGCCAGGATCTGCAATTAACGGCGTACCTGCATCTGAAGAATAAGCTACTGTTTTACCTTCGGCAAGCAAAGCCATAATTTTTGGACGTTGCATATCTCCATTATGGTCATGATATGGTAAAATTTTGCGACCAGAAAAGTCAATTCCGTGTATATCCATTAATTTGCGCAGTACGCGTGTATCTTCAGCAGCTAAAACATCTGCCTCTCGCAATACTTGCAAAGCGCGTAACGTAATGTCGTTTGCAGTACCAATCGGTGTTGCCAGTATATGTAGTCCAGGATGTAGTTTTTTCGTAATCATTTATTTTTCCCATTCATAACCTTGACCACCCGTTGTAATTTAACAAGCTATAGCATACCTTTTGACACAGGCCTTAGTACAGTTACCAGTGATTTTGAGCAGGAAAGATAAATGATTAAGTTAAATTTAGTATCAAAGGCATTTAGTTTACTAATAAATTGTTTTTTTATTTTTACACTTATTGCTTGTTCAGCGTCCCAAAATTCAGGACTTAAAGATGGGCCACGAGTTGACCCAACAAGCACAACAAAAGTTGCATTATTAGTTCCCTTGGGATCAGGCGATACAAACCAGGAAGATTTAGCCAATAACCTTATTCGCGCAGCAAAAATGGCCATAACAGATCATCCAAAAGCAAAAATCAAAATGAAGATTTACGCGACGTCAGGCAATACCCTGCAAGCTGGCCGAGCTGCTCAAAGAGCAATTTCGGATGGCGTAAAAATTATTATTGGACCATTATTTTCTGAATCTGCAGTGGCCGTAGGTAAAGTTGCTGCAGCTAATAACGTAAACGTTTTAAGCTTTTCGAATACCTTAGAAGTCGCAGGAGGCAATATCTTCATTTTAGGAAATACATTTCAAAACACTGCTGACCGAATTATAGGATATGCATCAACAAAAGGCTACAAATCCATTGCAATTGTATCTCCTGAAACCTCAGCTGGATCAATTGCATCGTCCGCAGTTAAATCAGCCGCTGCAAAAATAGGGGTGCAAGTCATTGGATCATATAGTTATCCATTTTCAGCAGATGGCATAGCAAATAGCGCATCAGGAATAACCAGAAAAATTAGAAGATCTAAATCTACAGCAGTTGTTTTAACTACAGATAGCGCGTCTGGACTGCCACTTTTAGCGGAACGTTTACAAGCAAGAGGATTACCCATTAAAAATATTAAAGTATTAGGTTTAGCCCGCTGGGACATACCACAATCAACTTTAAATACACCTAGCTTACGAAATGGATGGTTCACTGTTCCTGACGGTGCTGCTATTAACGATTTCAACTCGAGGTTTAATAAAATTTATGGCACTCCACCACACCCATTAGCTGGTGTTGCATATGATGGAATGCAAGCTTTTGCTATTTTATTAGAGCAAGGTAATTTAGGTGCAGCCCAGCGTTCACAATTAACTAGACCTCAGGGTTTTCAGGGGTCAAGTGGAAGATTCCGTTTACTAGAAGATGGCTCTACTCAACGCGCACTTTCTGTGGCAGAAGCTTCAGCAGGCGCTCTACGTATTATTTCGTCAGCACCTACAAGATTTGGTGGTTCAGGATCTTTTTTATATGAAATCACCAAATGAACATTCCCACTCAGATGCACTAATTTGTAATTCTGAATTACTTTTCGACAAACAGTCACTAGACGCTAAAATTCAGCTAGCCATTGAGACCGAATCACGAGAAAATTTACGCCCTGCTATTGCAAGTGTGCTCTGTGAAGCAAACTTTTCTGGACGTAACGCAATCCAAACTGCCTTCAAAAAAGCACCTTTTGAATCAGCCAGAACTATTGCTTCGTACAGCTTTCTAAAAGATAGTTTAATTTCTTATGCTTTTGATGTGGTAAAAGCAACTTTACTTAGTAAAAACCATTACTCAGCATCTGGCCCTGAATATGTTTCAGTAATAGCTGTTGGTGGGTACGGAAGATCTGAAATGGCACCTCACTCAGACGTTGACCTATTATTTTTAACACGAGCAAAACCATCTAAGCGCGAAGAAAACCTAATTGAAAATATTTTATATATTTTATGGGATATGAAATTAAAGATTGGTTATTCAACTCGAAGTGCAGCCCAATGCATACAATTAGGAAAATCTGATCAAACAATTAAAACCGCCTTACTTGAATATCGTTACCTTTGTGGGAATCAGGATTTAGCAGCAAACTTAGGAAAGCGTCTTTGGAACGATTTATTCAAAGCAAGCGCAACAGAATACGTAGAAGAAAAGTTAGCTGAACGTGCAAAGCGACATAAGCGACAGGGTGGGCAACGCTATATGGTTGAACCAAACGTCAAAGAGGGCAAAGGCGGCCTTCGAGACTTACAATCTTTATTTTGGATTACCAAATATATCGCACACGCCCATACGCATGACCAGATGATAGAGCGTGGGTATTTTACCCAACAAGAATACGACAATTTCATAGCAGCACATGATTACCTCTGGGCAGTTAGATGTCAGCTTCATCTTTGTGCTGGGCGCGCCACTGAACAGCTTACCTTTGACCATCAAGTTGAAGTGGCAAAGCGATTTGGATACAAGGGTGGGCGCGGCATGCGTGGCGTTGAACGCTTTATGCAAGATTACTTTCGTCATGCAACCCACGTAGGTGAATTAACACGAGTTTTTTTAACAGCCCTTGAAGCGCAACATTTAAAACAAACTCAATCTTTGGGAGATAGATTTCGCAATATAATTTGGCGAACATTAAACGTTGATGGCGAAGTCTCCAAAAGTTTTCAATTAGATCTAGGCCGGATTAACATTAAAAATCCTAATGATTTTTTGAAGGATCCAATTAATATATTACGATTATTTGAAGAGGGGTTGAAAACAGGCCTCCTAATTCACCAAGACGCAATGCGTGTAGTCACGGCAAATCTTCATAAAATAACTCCTAAAATTCGCAGGCATCCAGAAACTCAACGGATTTTCATGTCCTTATTGTTAGATTTTGGCAATCCGGAGCGCGCATTAAGGCGTATGAATGAATTAGGAGTGCTTGGCGCTGTTATCCCTGAATTTAAGCGAATTATCGCTTTGATGCAATTTAACTTTTACCACAGCTATACAGTAGATGAGCATACAATTCAGTGTGTATCATTTCTTGCCAAAATAGAACAAGGAACCTTAAAAGAGGAGCTGCCAATGGCATCAGATATTTTAAAATCTGGAGTGGACAGGCGCGTTTTGTTTACCGCGATGCTATTACATGACATTGGTAAAGGCTTACCTGAAGATCACTCAATTGCTGGTGCACGTCTTGCAGCGAAAATAGCCCCTGAATTAGGCCTAAATGAAACTGAAACTGAAAAAGTTGTTTGGTTAGTTGAAAATCATTTACTAATGTCGGACTTTGCTCAAAAGCGTGATTTATCTGACCCTAAAACAGTGAGCAACTTTGGTAAAATCGTTAAAACCACATCACAATTAAATTTACTTACAGTATTAACCGTTTGTGACATCATGGGTGTTGGCCCCGGCTCTTTAAATAATTGGAAAGCACAATTATTACGCGAACTATATAAAAATACTCGCAATTTAATCAAAGATGGCCTTGATACTCAGGGGAAAAATAAACCCTCTGAAATAGCCAAAAAAGCATTAGCTGGTCTTTTAGTTAATTGGGACAAAAGCATTATGCAAAAAGAATTAAATCGACACTATCCACCATACTGGCAAGGTTTAGATGTTGATACTCAACTAATATTTGCAAATTTATTTAAAAATATTGAAGGTAAAAATATTATTAGCGCATATGAAGTTGACCCAGATCGTGATGCAACACGTGCACAGTTTGTAATGCAGGACCATCCTGGAATTTTTTCCCGCTTAACTGGAGCGCTAGCATTAGCTAATGCCAACGTGATTGATGCACGCACTTATACAACAATAGATGGCTATGCGACGCCAGTATTTTGGATTCAAGATAATGATGGAAAGCCCTTTGAGGCATCTCGATTAGGTAAGTTAAAAAAATTAATTGAACAAACACTTTCTGGAGATCTAATAGCTCGAGACGAGTTAAAAGTACGCAACAAGTTAAAATTACGCGAGAGAGATTTTAAAGTTCCAACTGAAATAAGCTTTGATAATCAAGGCTCAGATATTTATACAATAATAGAAGTCGATACTAGAGACCGTCACAGTTTACTATTCGATCTGACACGCACATTGGCTAATGCAAACATACAAATTGTGAGTGCTGTTATTGCAACATATGGCGCACAGGCAGTTGATGTTTTTTATGTGAAAGACATGGTTGGTTTAAAAATTACTGCTGAAAGCAAACAGAGTATAATTCGTGCAAAACTACAACATGCAATCGAACTAGGGGTGAAGGCATCAATGGCATGAATCAATCAATCAAGATTATAAAATATTTTATAACTGTTGGTGGCTGGACGCTAGTTAGCCGCTTTGCGGGATTACTTCGTGATTTGATAATGGCAGCATATTTAGGAACAGGTATTATAGCTGAAGCTTTTCAAGCAGCATTTTCTCTACCCAACTTATTTCGTAGATTTTTTGCAGAAGGCGCATTTAATTTAGCTTTTATTCCCCTTTACACTAAAAAATTAGAACGCTGTGAGGATAACGAAGAGTTTGCATCACAAGCTTTATCTACTTTGGCTGGAATTCTAATTCTATTAACCCTAATTGCACAACTTTTTATGCCCTATCTAGTTTATGCCACTGCAAGTGGATTTACTTCTAATGGGCGCTTTGATTTAGCAATTGATTTGTCACGTATAATTTTTCCCTATGTTATTTTCATCTCACTTGCAGCAGTATTTAGTGGAATTCTAAATTCTCATCGCCATTTTACAGCCGCTGCCGCAGCACCTGTATTATTAAATATTATTCTTATTGCGACCATGACTTTAGCAGTAAAATTAGATTGGAATATGGGTAAAGCACTATCCTGGGGGGTTGCCCTTGCTGGCATTGCTCAAATGGGATTAGTATATTGGGCTGTTTGTAGAATAGGTGTAAAATTATTTTTGCGCTTACCACGCTTCACGCCTGATATGAAAAAATTACTTATACTGGCAATTCCAGCAATTATGACCGGTGGTGTAGTACAAATTAACTTATTAGTGGGAAGGCAAGTAGCCAGTTATTTTGAGGGTGCTTTTGCTTGGCTGTACTATGCTGACCGACTATATCAACTGCCACTTGGTGTTGTAGGTATTGCTATTGGTATTGTCTTATTGCCAGAATTAGCCCGGTCACTAAATTCAAGTGATGAAATTGAGGGTAAAAGCGCCCTTAACAGAGCCCTAGAGTTTTCTCTTTTACTTACAATACCATCTGCTATTGCATTAATGGTTATTCCACATTCATTAATTTCAATTATTTTTGAACGTGGCGCCTTTACAGCATCAGATACCTTAGCTACCGCAAGCGCTTTAGCAATTTATGGGGTAGGCTTACCAGCCTTTGTATTGCAGAAGGTTTTACAACCTCTATATTTTGCTCGTGAAGATACTAAGACCCCATTTAAATACGCATTATTTGCAATGGCATTAAATCTAGGTTTAGCTATTGGGTTATCATTTAGTTTTGGCTTTCTGGCAGCAGCAATTGGAACAACTATATCATCATGGGCTATGTTGATACTACTTTGGCGTGGCTCTAAAAATATGGGCGCCGCTGTTGCGTTAGATACACGCTTAATATCACGCTTACCATATATTCTATTAGCAAGTATCGGTATGGGGTTGGTAGTTTATATAATACAATATTTTTTAGATGAAGCTCTAAACACACACACAATACGTTATATTGCCTTATTTGCTTTAGTCTCATCTGGAATTTTTAGTTATGCACTATTTTTAAAATTATTTGGCATAATATCATTTAGAGACGTTAAAGTGTTGTTTCGCCGCAAATAAAAAATTCTAAATTTAAATGAGTTTCTTAAAAAGTTATGTCTAATATATTACACTTTTCAGTGCATTGATAATTATTGCAAACATGAAATAACTTAATCGTGACTAAAGCATCTTAAAAACTAATATGTATCATTGTTTTTCATTTTTCTGATTATGAAAAAAGAATCTGTTGTAATATATTTACAGGATATTTAAGTTATAATTATATATATTAAAAAAATATTATTCTGGAGCATTCAATTGTCTATTTCTAAAATGTCTATTTCTAAAATTATAATTGTCACTGTGGCAATGTTTCCAATTGCTTCAGCTTCATTTGCTGGTGATTTAACAACAAAAGTTGAACCTTTAGTAAAAGTGCCCACTGAGACTTCCTACACTAAACGGACAAAAGTCATGAGCACAGTTAAAGATTCAAAAGGCGATACAGTTAAAGATGGTTCTGATGAAGCTGTTAAATGTTGGACTTGGATTATAGCTTAATCTAAACACAAAATTAAAAAGATGACTGTTGGAACACTAAGTGTGCTAAAGGCTGAGAAAACAGCCGTAAAAGACGCGCAAAGGTTCAGTTTTTTAAATGTTACAAAACCATTAACGGTTGCCATTGAAGATAAAGCAAAAAAATACTCTACTCATTACGAAAAATGTAGTGAGTAGAGTATTTATTATGAAAGTCAGTTACTTGCTGAACAGGCAAGTAAATAGGGTCTTCAGGTTGGTAAATATTTTCCGTTAGAAATCCAATAAACTGTCCAAATTCAGCAGTATTAAATTGCAATGTATTTGCTACAAACCAGCCAATAAATAGCCATGGGTGACGCATTTCATTTGTTAATGATGGTGTCTATGTTCACAGAGTATATCCAAGAAAAACAAATTTTTTTAATCAAAGGTTTTTCTAGTGATCCCAGAATTAAAGATTTAGTTAAAATCACTTGAGATATTTACAAACCCTCCTACTTCCATTTTTTGTGACGCAACATATTGAAACTAAATACTCGCAAGGGTTAAAGTTAATACTTCCACACAAATAGTCTTTGCCAGATTTTAAATTTTTAAATATTAATAGTCATTTGCTATAATCTTTAAAGCGAAATATTATTTTTATATAAATCTATTGATAAATTATTAAAAATTGCTTTTTTATAACTTAATTCCGTAACCTTAAAACTATTTTAACAAGTAGCTGCTTACCTACTGGTGAAAGTATGAAAGCAATAAAAAATCCAGTTAAGAATCCAATCACTTCAGCCAGCCAGTCATTATGGCTGATGGAATAAACAATCTTAAAAACTAGTTGAATTACTAGGAAAAAGCCAATTAATTGAAATGCTTTAAGGCCACTTTCTTTTTTTTGTCGCAAAATATGAAGTTGAACCCAAGTAAATGCACCTATGAGGCCATAAACAGCCGGATAACCCCCTATTAATAAAAAATCTTCATTTAAAATTACTCCATATCCTAGAGCACCAATAGCTCCACTGAATACAAATATTATTAATAATATTACATCACCATAAACTTCCGCTACAAACTTTCCAATTGCTGCAATAAATACCAAAATAAAAATAATGTGTGTGGCACTTCCATGTATGAAGCTAAAAGTGAAAAAGCGAACTAGGTCATGAATATTATAGTTATTATTAACACGCATCAATTCGAATATAGGGTCAAAAAAACCATATTTATGTACTAACTCTAACCTCCACCCAACAGCAGCAGAACCACCAATCAGACCCCGTTCTCCTAATTGCAAGATAAATTCCACAAATGCTACTAAGCACAACAAAATAATAACTGATTTAGGCAGTGGATTTATTGGAGCAGCATCTGCATTTGGATTGAACATTACTATTGTGTCCTTTGGTTGACCCTCAGCGAAATAGCCGCGATAAGCACATTAATAAATTCTAATACAGACGGAGAAAAATTGCCATGTCTGAAACAACTTTCAAGCAACGTGTATTTTCAGGTATCCAGCCCTCTGGAAATTTAACACTTGGTAACTACCTTGGTGCCGTAAAGCGTTTTGTAAAAATGCAAGATAGTGGCATTGAAACTATATATTGTATGGTCGACATGCATGCGATTACCGTTTGGCAAAACCCAGAAGCTTTGCGTAAACAAACTCGTGAACTTGCAGCTGCATATATTGCGTGTGGTTTAGATCCACAAAAATCAATTTTATTTAACCAGTCTCAAGTTTCAGCGCATGCAGAATTAGGTTGGATATTAAGTTGTGTTACCCGCCTTGGGTGGATGAATCGTATGACACAATTCAAAGATAAAGCTGGAAAAAACGCCGAAAAAATGTCACTTGGTCTTTACGCTTATCCTGCTTTAATGGCGGCAGATATTTTAGCATACCAAGCAACGCACGTACCTGTTGGCGAGGACCAAAAACAACATGTAGAATTGACCCGTGATATCGCTGCAAAGTTTAACTATGACTATGGTGTAGAAATATTTCCTGCTCCAGAACCAATAATTGAAGGCACAGCAACTCGAGTAATGTCTCTGCGTGATGGATCAAAAAAAATGTCAAAATCTGACCCCTCAGATAAAAGTCGCATCAACATGACAGATAATGCAGACACCATTGCCTCTAAAATTCGTAAAGCTAAAACTGACCCAGATGCTTTACCGAGCGAAATTGGAGGCCTAAAAGACAGACCAGAAGCACGCAACTTAGTAAATATTTATGCTGCATTATCTGAAACATCTGTTGAAGATGTTTTATCTGAATTTGGCGGCCAACAATTTGGAGTATTCAAACCAGCATTAGCAGATCTAGCAGTTAATCATTTGGCCCCTATTTCAACAGAAATGGCACGTTTAACAGCAGAGCCTGATGAGATTGATCGTATTTTGGGAATTGGAGCCGATCGTGCTAACGCTATTGCCACTCCAATCTTAAAGCAGGTTAAGAGTGCTATTGGCATGATAGCTCGCGACTGAACTTTATGTTCACGTGTGACATAGACATTTACTAAAATAAAATTACTTCTTTAATAATGTAATTTGAAATTCTGTTCCTTCCTCTGTGCTATTAAGTAATTTCAAGCTACCTTGGTGATTGGCAATTAATTCAGCTGAAATAGCTAATCCCAAACCAGTGCCACCCGCACGAACAGAGCCTAAAAATGGCTTAAAAATATTTTTTTGTGCTTTAGCTGGCAACCCTGGTCCATTATCGGAAATTGTTACATAGCTGTTATACTTGTCTTCTTTTACGCTAATCATAATAGTTCCTCCAATATTAACCGCCATCAACGCCTGGCGAGCATTACCGACAAGGTTAGAGATTACACGAAAAATCTGTTCTTCATCTGCAAAAAATTTATATTTTTTAGGACATTTAATAATTATCTGAATATTGGTATCTTGCATTATCAAGCATTCAGCTTCTACAACACTTTCAATTAATAATCGGGCATTAAAACTATCAAAAATAGGGCTAGCTTCTTCTGCTTTACCAAAAGAAAGAGTGCGTTCACATAAATTTATGGCCCGAGATAATGAGTTAACAAGTTTAGGTGCTATGCGCTGTACACGTGGATCTTTAGACATTTCCATACCATCAGCAAACAATTGTGTGGTAGTTAAAATATTACGTAAATCATGACTAATTTTTGAAACAGCACTGCCAAGCGACACTAACCTTTTGCGTTCTAGTAGTGCATTATTCAGTTTTTTTTCCATTTCCGCTAATGCAGTTTCAGTCTCATAAAATTCAGTAATTTTAGAACTAGGAATTATTATTTGTTTTTTATCTTCAGGAGCAAATTGAAAGTCCTGGATTTGCTTCACAACACGGTCAATAGGACGACCAATCAACCTACGGATTGCAAAGAAAAACATTAAGGCAACTAATACGGAAAGCCCAAGTGACAATACAAAGATTCTTATTCCATAATCAATCATTGAGCGTTTTAGTGGGGCTTCAGCTAAAGTAGCTTCGATCAAAACGCCCCCACCTTTAACAGGTTCTCCCATAACAACTATGATCCGGTCATTACCATTTATAATTGTATCATATGCATCCCAAATTAGGGTCCATGGCGACATGGCACGTAGATCTACAACTAAATCAACAGGGTGTGGTATTGGAGATGATAGAATTAGCTCACGCACAGCATCACGACGGAGCACAATATTTAGAACTTCAGCGTTTGCCAAAAGTTCATACCGTAATTCATCTGGCACCATAAAGTCCGGTGATGAAAGCAGAGTAAGAGATGCTATTTGTGACCGCTCCAATCGTTCACGTAAGTAATCTTCACGAAATCGAGCGACAGAAGGTACAAAAATCATCACCTCTGCCAGCATGACAAAGGCTATCGTCAATAACAGAAATCGCCCGGAAAGAGTTTTAAGAAACATTTACTCACCTATTGGCTAATTGTTGTCTGAGGTTAGGTTTTTTGAACTAAACGCACAATGCGTTTAATAATTGTATTGTTAAAAATTTTAGGAACAAAAAATGCGTTTGCAGCTCGTTTGTTTACTTCACCTAATGTCGGATACGGGGAAACCATTCCCGAAACTGCAGACATTTTTAATTTACTTGAAATAGCCAATGCCCAAAGCTGAATTAACTCTCCTGCCTGCTTACCAACAATAGACGCACCAACAGGGCGCCCATTAACAACCATTACCTTAACCAAACCATTGGTTGTTAGTTCTGTGCGAGCACGATCATTATCACTATATTTAGCGCGAACCACAGTAACTTTTTTGCCATACATTTTTAAAGCTTGAGCTTCTGTTAAACCAACTTGTGCTATTTCAGGATCTAAGTATGTAGCCCATGGTATGTGATTGGTTTTCTTTTTTGAAGGTAGTCCAAAAAGTGCCGATCTAATAACAATACCTGCATGGTATTCTGCCATATGTGTAAACTGCAAATCGCCTACAACATCACCAATGGCATATATACGATTATTTGTAGTTTTTAATGATGCATTAACTTTTATATTTCCACGATCTAATTTAATACCTGCCGCATTTAAGTTAAGGTGATTCAAGTTTGGCTTACGGCCAATAGCTATCAACAATTGCGTTCCATGTATTAATAAACCATTTTCAGTTTCAGCAATTATGGCACCCTCTTTACCTGTTACCTTAGATACTTGAGAACCTTCGATAATATTAACGCCTTCCAACTTGAGGCAATCTAGTGCAATTTTTACTATCTCAGGATCCTCGCGCCCCAAAGCTTTAATCCCTTCAAGAACTGTAACCTTTGAGCCTAACCGAACATGCGCCTGCGCCATCTCCATTCCAATTGGGCCACCACCTATGATTAACAAATGTTCAGGACACTTTTTTAAATCAAAAATATTTTCATTAGTATAATAAGGAGTATTTTCGAGTCCCTCAATTGGTGGTATAAAGGGTGAAGACCCGGTGGAAACTACAAAACGCCTTGCAGTTATAATTACATTACCAGCCAGCAATTGTGTCGGCGAAATAAACTGTCCATATTCGGCTATTACGTTAACACCTAAACTTTTAAATCGCTCAATACTGTCGTGTGGCTCAATACCTTGTATAACATTTCTCACATGCTCTTTTACTTTTCCAAAGTCTATAATTGGCTTAGTCGGCATTATCCCAAAAGGTTTACCCGCCGTCATTGCATGAGCATGTTTTCCAGCAGCAATTAATGCCTTAGATGGAATGCAGCCATAATTCAAACAATCACCACCCATTTTATGGCCCTCAAGCAAAACCACCCTCGCCCCCAATTGGGCAGCTCCAGATGCGACTGATAAACCAGCAGAGCCACCTCCAATTACACAAATATCTGTTACAATTTGGCTCATAAAATTCGACCTTTTTTCATTTTTTTAATAAAAATTGGTAATCCCGCTAAGACAATTAAACTAATAATTGAAATTAGGATAATTGGCTCAAAAATTACATCAAGATCAGGACTACCACTACTATCAAAAACTGCCCCAAGACCAGAGCCGACAGAAGTATAGATAAACGTCCCCGGAGAAATTCCAAGAAATGTCGTAATTGCAAAAGTACGTAACTTTATGCCTAAAAACGCGGGGGCCAAATTGGCAATAAAAAACGGAACCATAGGCATTAATCGTAAAATCAACAAATAACTAAATTCATTTTCATGCAATTCACTGTTCATGCGATCTAAAATATTTTTTTTATTTTTATTACTTTTTATTTTTGAATATAGAAAATCTCCTAGAAACGTTTTAGTTGCTAAAAAAATTAATATTGCACCAGCTGTTGCTCCAGCAATATTATAAAAAAATCCTGGAATTACACTGAATAGAAATCCACCAGTGAGTGTCATTAACGATGCCCCAGGCAAGGAAAGTGTAACAACCAAAATATAAGTGATAATAAATATAACTACAGCCATTGCGTAATTATTATCTCGCCATGATATTAATAATTCTCGATTTTGAGATAAAGAATCATAGGAAATAAGGTTTTTTATTTGAGCATACCAAATGAATATAGTAACTAATGCCAGAAATAAAATTAACACATACTTAAATTTAAAGCTTCGTTTTATTTTTTTTTCAGTCATGTAAATTAGTCCCGCGCTTATCTGTTACATAGTACCTGAGGCATTTTTCCACTAAACACTAGACACTTCACGCGCCATTGAACAAAAATGTATATATATTTTTAAATATGTATGTATTTTTAGAATTTTTAAATAAAGAATTATTTTAACTCAAATTACTACAAAACTATATAAAACAGAATTGACTTACACCAACTTCACGCCTAAAGAACATATTCGAACACTAAGAGGCTTCGAATCCCTTGAGATTTGGCCCTAGACGATCAGGAGATCGATATGAAACGTACCTACCAACCAAGTAATTTGGTTCGCAAACGCCGCCACGGCTTCCGTTCTCGCATGGCTACTAAGAATGGCCGCAAGATATTAAACCGTCGTCGCGTTCAAGGCCGTAAGAGCCTTTCAGCGTAAACAATCCCGTAAGGGAATTGATTATGAAACCGCCAAAGGCGACATCAAGCACCCCACAGGGCGCTGGTGCAACGCCACCGGCGGTTTTTATTTGCCTAGAAATAATCACTGATCGTGCTGATTTTATTCGCGCATCTCGTGCTAAACGCTGGGGTGTCAAAGGCTTTTTACTTCAAGCTCGGAACCGGAATGATGCGACAAATGCTATACGAATAGGATTCACATGCTCCAAAAAAGTAGGCAATGCAGTAGCGAGGAACCGTGCAAAACGGCGATTACGTGAGATTGCTCGAATTGGGCTAAGCGAATTTGCTCACAAAGGCTGGGACTATGTATTAATTGGCAAACACGAAGTGACTGCCTCAAGAGATTTCATAAAAATGCAGGGTGATCTGAGATATGCACTTCAAAAGGTACACGAATGAGTCCTCTAGCTCACATTCTTGCGTTGCCTGTGCGGGCTTATCGGTTTATTTTCAGCCCATGGGTTGGCTTCAACTGTAGATATCACCCAACCTGCTCAGCTTACGCATTAGAATCTTTAGAAAAGCATGGTGGAATAAAGGGCTCATGGTTAGCAGCTCGCCGTATTGCAAAGTGCCACCCGTGGGGAAGTTCAGGAATTGATAATGTTCCCGATTAGCATCTCTCTCATATAGTAAAAAATTTTAATAAAAATAATTAAAAATCTGAACAAACTGTCGCTTTTGAAATAGTATGTAATTGTAAGGAATGCTAATTTTAAAAAAGGCGATGGCGTCGCCTACTCTTCACCTTATGTTCTGAACGCCGGGACATTTTGTTGGGGAGGTTCATAAATCCCCTGTTATCGGAGGATACGATGGAAACAACTCTAACAACCCGCGCAGACTTTTACACGTTTGATAATGGCGAAAAGCCACCATTACAATTTTCACAAACTGAATATGATTCACGACTTAAGGGCTTGCTAAAAATCATGTCCGATAAAGGCCTTGAGGCAGTAGTTTTAACCTCTATGCATTGCGTATCATATTATACTGGGTTTACATATTGTTCGTTTGGTAGACCTTATGCATGCGTTGTGACACACGACCGCGCGTTCACTATTTCTGCTGGTATTGATGGCGGCCAGCCCGCACGCCGTTCTGCAACAGAGAATATTATATATTCAGATTGGAAGCGAGACAACTTCTGGCGCGCAGTAAAATCATGCCTAGGCAATGCCAAAGCACTTGGAATAGAAAGAGATCACCTAACAATAATTCAACAATCAAAAATGATTGAATTTTTAGACCCCATTAAAGTCGATGATATTGCACCAGCATCGATGCAACAGCGGATGATCAAATCAAATGCAGAATTAGATATAATCCGTGAGGGTGCTCGAGTTGCTGACGTTGGTGGTTTTGCTATCCGAGATGCTATTTGTGTTGGTGCCCGCGAAATTGATATATCAATGGCAGGTCGCAATGCAATGGAATTAGAAATCTCAAAAACTTTTCCAGACTCAGAATTGCGTGATACATGGGTTTGGTTCCAGTCAGGCCTAAACACAGATGGTGCACACAACCCAGTTACATCTCGCAAATTGGTTAAAGGTGATATTTTGTCATTAAACGCATTTCCAATGATTTCTGGCTATTACACCGCTTTAGAACGCACACTATTTGTAGGTGAGCCAAACAAAGAAAGCCTCAAAGTTTGGGAGGCAAATGTAGAGGCTCACGAACTAGGCATTTCTTTAATTAAAGAAGGAGCGACATGTTCCGGTATAACAGCTGAAATCAATTCATTATTTGAACGTCATAACTTATTGCAATATCGTAGCTTTGGGTATGGTCATTCTTTTGGTGTCTTGTCACACTACTATGGTCGTGAAGCTGGCCTAGAGCTAAGAGAAGATATTGATACAGAACTGACATCCCATATGGTAGTTTCGATGGAACCAATGGTTACACTTCCTGAAAGCAATTTAGCTCGCGGGGGGTATCGTGAACACGACATCTTAGTTTTACAAGATGGCGAGGTGGAAAACATTACTAAATTTCCTTATGGCCCAGAGCATAATATAATTAGTGCTTAATTAAACTGGCGCGCTTTGTTGCGCGCCAACTTACGCTCTCGCCAAACAGTATAGACACCCGTTGCAATGACAATACTTGCACCAAACAATGTCCACATATCAGGGCGTTCATGAAAAACAAAAAAACCTACCACTAGTGCAAATAATAGCCGTGCGTACCTAAATGGCGTGACAACTGCCGCTTCTCCTATGCGGGTAGCAGCAACAATGCCGTAGTACCCTATTACTCCAAACACTATCCCACCAAGAACATATAGTAATTCAATTGAAGACGGTTTATTTATAGATTCAGAATTAAATAAAATCAAAACTCCACCAGCAATAAATATCGATGCAAAAGCTTGAAAGGATACTACAGTCGATGGAACATTTTCTGGTAACCCTCGCGTAATCAAATCGCGCATTGTTACAAATAATACAGCAATCAGTATAAACCCTACATTAGGATCAAAGGCGTTCATTCCTGGTCTAATGATGATTAATACACCAATTAATCCCACCAAGATAGCTGACCAACGACGCCAACCCACGGCTTCACCTAAAAATAGTGCTGCACCCATTGTTATAACTAATGGTGTCACCTGAAATACTGCAGCAACAGTAGATAGTGGTATTAACGTCAATGATAGAACAAAAGCTGTAGCTGCAATCCCTTCTGCAATAAATCGCCCAACCATTCCAGGCGTCCAAAAGTGTCGGGCTGTTAAAAAATGTCCTTTTAATTTTGCCATAACAGCAAAAACTGTACCACTACCAATTCCCAACATCATTAAAATTTGACCGGTAGAAATTCCAAAAGATAACTTTTTTACAAATAAATCTTCCATAGTAAAACCGGCCATAGCGACCAACATCAATAAGATGCCTCTAAAATTATTCATTACATATCTTTCAAGAAGTCGAATGCCGCCACCAAGGCGCCTTTTTAACAAATCAAGCAACACATATTTTTATCATCAAGATATATATAATTAATTATTATACCTTATCAAATCAGATAATTCACTAACTGGTCAAAACAAAAAAAAAGCGTTATAGACTGCTTTATGCTAAAAAAACGCTCAGAAATCCATCCACTTTTTGAAGGTGCCCCTAATACTATTGAGTTCAAGAAACTACGCAAACGGATTATCCGCCAAACCCGCGAAGCTGTTGAACAATATGGCATGATTGAGCGTGGAAAAAAGTGGCTAGTTTGCCTTTCTGGTGGAAAAGACAGTTATACTTTACTGGCTGCACTTACTGAAATGCAGTGGCGAGGTTTATTACCAGTCACTATTTTAGCGTGCAATCTTGACCAAGGCCAACCAAACTTTCCAGCTACAGTACTTCCTGAATTTTTAGAAAAAATGGGGGTTCCAAATCGCATTGAATACGAAGACACATATTCGATTGTAAAAAAAAAGGTTCCAGCAGGACGCACATATTGCGCTATGTGTTCACGCCTTCGTCGAGGTAACCTATATCGCGTTGCGCGCGAAGAGGGCTGCTCAGCGGTTGTTTTAGGTCACCATAGAGACGACATGCTAGAAACATTTTTCATGAATTTATTTCATGGAGGTCGGCTTGCTACAATGCCTCCAAAACTAGTAAACGATGAAGGTGACTTATTTGTCTATCGCCCACTAGCTCATGTTTCAGAGGCCGATTGCGAAAAGTTTGCACGAGCTATGAAGTATCCAATAATTCCTTGTGATTTATGCGGTTCCCAAGACGGTTTACAGCGCCAACAAGTAAAAGCAATTTTGGATGGATGGGAAGCTTCCTCACCTGGAAGACGTCAAATTTTATTTAAAAGTTTAACGAATGCACGCCCAAGTCACCTCCTTGATGAAAAGTTGTTTGATTTTGCAGGCCTGACAAGGCCAAATCCTGCAGAAGATAAATAGCAATCCCCTTGACCTTTCGTCCAAGAGTCTATTGAACCTACCCAGATGAAAATTCCTATAATTTGGGCGGAAAAATGCAAGACGATAACAACAAAAATATGATTCTGGCCAGCGTGCTGTCGATGTTAGTGCTTTTGATGTGGTTCTACTTTTTCCCACAAGAGCAGCCACAAGTGCCTGCTAAGGATCAATTAGCTCTATCAAATACAGGTGATGTAGTGGCTCCTTCAGCAGGTGGCGTTGTTGCAACGGCTCCAACTATTGCAACTACAGTTGCTGAAACACGCGAAGTAGCATTAGCAAAAACTCAACGGGTATACATTAAAACAAACCGTATTGAGGGTTCCCTATCATTAACAGGCGCTCGGATCGATGATCTGAAGCTATTAGACTATAACGTGCGCTTAAACGATCCGTCTGAGAAAGTAACATTATTGTCTCCTGCAGGTGGCCCAGCTGCATATTACATTTTACATGGTTTTTCTCCTGCTGGATCTTTGTCCTTTGCAGATGTTCCAACTGCTAGTACTATTTGGTCTGTGAAAGATGGCGATATACTTACTCCATCTACACCAGTATCCCTAGAATGGGACAACGGCAAAGGTTTGGTATTTCAAAGAATAATCTCCGTAGATACAGATTATATGTTTTCAATTACTCAAAGTGTTCAAAATAATACAAATGGTGATGTTGCATTAGCGCCATATGGCCTAATTGCACAAAAAGGTCCAATTTCTAGAGCTGCCTATGGTCGTGAAGAAAGCTCAACAAGAGGTGTTTACATACTACACGAAGGATTAATTTATCAAGACGGTGAAAAACGCGATCAAATTGATTATAAAAAACTGCCAAAACAAACCCTTGCAGAAGGCGCTAGCTTTTTTAGCGCACCTGCAACAAAAGATGGATGGATTGGTTTCACTGGTAAATACTGGATGACCACGCTAATTCCAGATAATTCAAGCTTTAAAGCTGTTTCAAAATACACTGAAAACAGCGATCAATATCAAGCAGAAACTCGACAACCTAAAATAACAATTCTGCCAGGCCAAACAATAGAGGTTCAATCACGCCTGTTCGCTGGGGCAAAAGAATATAGTACAATTAAAGCTTATGAAAAAGATTCTGGGGTACTAGAGTTTGTTGATAGTATTGATTGGGGCTTATTCTTTTTTATTACCAAACCTATGTTTGCAGTTTTGCATTGGCTAAATAGTGTAATTGGAAATATGGGTTGGGCAATCATCGCCCTTACACTACTCATTAAAACTTTACTTTTTCCACTAGCCTATAAATCATTCGTGTCCATGGCACGTATGAAAGAGCTACAACCTGAAATGGAAAAGTTGAAAGAAAAGCATGGAGATGATCGCCAAGCAATGCAGAAGGCGACAATGGAGATTTATCGCACTAAAAAGGTAAATCCAGCTGCTGGTTGTTTGCCAATTATTCTCCAGATTCCAATTTTCTTCTCTTTATATAAAGTTATATTTGTCACGCTAGAACTACGCCACGCTCCATTTATTGGCTGGCTTAAGGATCTATCAGTACCCGACCCAAGTTCACTACTAAACTTATTTGGCTTGATGCCATGGGGCACCCCAGACCCAACTAATTTCTTTGTGATTTTGTCAATCGGCGTTTGGCCTATACTGATGGGCATTACAATGTGGCTCCAGCAAAAGCTTAACCCATCACCAACTGACAAAACACAGGCTATGATTTTTGCTTGGATGCCATGGGTGTTTATGTTCATGCTGGGTGGCTTCGCCTCTGGTTTAGTAATTTATTGGGTTGCAAATAATACTCTGACTTTCCTTCAGCAATATACAATCATGCGGAGCCAAGGTGTTAATCCTGATATTTTAGGGAACATGTTTAAGCGCTTCAAAAAAGAAGAGAGCTAGTGGGGATAGTCGCAAATTTGTGGCGCCACCCAATTAAAGGAGTCGGACGCGAGGAACTTGCGTCCGTTGATCTTAAAGAAAATTGCTGTATGCCTATGGATCGGCATTGGGCAATAGCCCGTGAAAATTCTAAGGTTAATTTTAAAGATTTTGAATGGGCTGCTTGCATAAATTTTATCCGTGCGGCGAGTAACTATAAGCTGATGGCAGTAAGCTCAATGCTAGATGATGACACTGGACTAATTACATTATCTCACCCAGAATTAATTAATTTAACAATAAACCCTAATACAGACAGCCAAGCTTTAATTGATTGGGTAAAGCAAATAATAAACACTAACCGTTCAATGCCTACTAATGTCTTCAAGGCCAACCGCGGATTGACTGACAGCTCGTCCCAAACCGTTTCTATACATGTTACTGCAACACTTCTTGATTTATCTAAAACCATGCGCCAGCCACTAGACCAACGACGTTTTAGAGGTAATATCTGGTTAGATAATATGATTGCCTGGTCTGAATTTGATTGGATAGGTGAAACCATCAGTATAGGCACAACAGAAATCAAGATTACGGGGCCAATTGAGCGATGCATGGCCACAACAGTAAATCCAGATACAGGCACTTCAGATGCAAATACGCTCGCAGCACTAAATACAACATATGGGCATCAAAACTTTGGTGTATTTGGTGTAGTGAAAAAATCAGGTCATGTTAACATTGGCGATAAGGCAGAATTAATCTAATGGAAATGAAGTATACAATTGCAGATGATGCAACACACGAGGAGGCTGAAGCAGGCCGCTTACTTTTTGCCCAACCTACTGACTTCCTCAAAGGTGTCGTAGCTATGGATGGCATGCCTCCAGCAGACAGGATGGAAATTTGCTTTGCTGGCCGCTCAAATGTAGGAAAATCAAGTCTCATCAATGCCCTTACTGGGCGAAAATCTTTGGCTCGGACCTCCAATACACCAGGACGAACTCAAGAAATAAACTTCTTCACATTAGATGATAGTTATTATCTAGTGGATGTTCCAGGCTATGGATATGCAAATGCTCCCGTTCCAATAGTACGCAAATGGCAAGCCTTACTGAAAGCGTATTTATCAGGAAGAGCATCTCTGCGTCGAGTTTTTTTACTAATAGACTCACGACATGGGGTCAAAGACGTTGATAAAGAAATTATGGACCTATTAGGTCGCTCAGCTGTTACTTTTCAAGTAGTTCTAACAAAGGCAGATAAACCTAAAAAAGCAGAATTAGATAAAGTTATAGAAGAAACAGGTAAAGTTGTTGCTAAATATCCTGCAGCTTATCCTGAATTCGTACTTACCTCATCCGAGAAGGGTGATGGCATACCTACTTTACGCCACATTATTCGCACACTGGTTTAATACTTCGACTTAACCCTCTTGGCGGCAGTGTTTTTCCACGTTAAACTTATTAAAAAAATGGTGGATAGACGAATGGAGAAGTCACAGGCTATGGAACGTGATTCAATTTCAACAGCAAGGATGCTTTCAGAGGCTTTACCTCATATCCAACGCCATGATGGGTCAATCATTGTTATAAAATTAGGTGGACACGCAATGTCTAGCGCAGAAGCAATGCAAAGCTTTGCCCGAGACATAGTCTTAATGCATCAATGCAATTTAAAGCCAGTTATAGTTCATGGCGGCGGTCCCATGATTGATGAGATGCTAGATAAGCTTAAAATTCCTACAAAGTTTATAGATGGAAAACGTATTAGCACTAAAGAGACCGTCGAAGTCGTTGAGATGGTGCTATCTGGTAAAGTAAATAAAACAATTGTTCAGGCTATTAATGGTCAAGGCGGTAAGGCCGTTGGCTTATCGGGAAAAGATGCTGATTTATTACAATGCAAGCAAGCTGATATTGATTTGGGTATGGTTGGTGAACCAGTTTCTGTTAATGCAGATGTAATTCACTCGCTACTAGAAAATGGTTTTATACCAGTGATCGCTCCTTTGGGGGCCGGCATGAATGGGGAAACATTTAATGTGAATGGCGATACAGCAGCAGGTGCAATCGCAGGTGGCTTAAAAGCTGACCGATTATTATTATTAACAGATGTAGACGGTGTTAAAGATAAAGAGGGAGATGTGTTAACTAATCTTTCAGCAGATCAGGTTAACGCAATGACCAGTGATGGTGTTATAGCAGGTGGTATGATCCCAAAGACACAAACAGCGCTTGATGCAATCTCTTCAGGTGTTAGGGCGGTCGTCATTATGGATGGACGTTCACCAAATGCATGCTTACTTGAATTATTTACGGATCACGGGGCTGGCTCCATGATCCGTAAATGAATTAAAGTAAAATGTCAGACGCACTCATCAGATTTATTTTCTTTCTAAGTATTCTTTTTGTACTAATTGTGGCTGAGACTATTATGCCTAAAAAGTGTCGTGTTCATCCTCGTCAGGGAAGATGGGCTACTAATGGAATAATCACTATACTTAACACTGCAACGCTAAATATTATGAATATAGGCATACCTCTCCTTGCGATTGGTGCCGCATTAGACGCTAGTATTAAAGGCTGGGGGTTTTTCAATCAATTAAACCTACCCTCTTGGATCGAAATTATAACTGCAGTCATAATTTTAGACTTTATAGTATGGGCACAACATTTTCTTAGTCACAAAATTCCATTTATGTGGCGGTTCCATCGCATGCACCATTCAGACCGTGACCTCGATGTTACATCAGGGTTTCGGTTTCACCCAATTGAAATTGCATTTTCTATGATCATAAAGATTGTAGCTGTTTATATACTTGGCCCAACTGCAATCGCAGTTATTACATTTGAAATTATTTTAAATGGTATGGCCATGTTTAATCATGCAAATTTAAAGTTACCCAAGCGATTGAATGAAGTGTTATGTAAATTTTTAGTAACGCCAGATATGCACCGTATTCATCATTCAATATACCGCGAAGAACATGATACTAATTATGGATTCTCATTATCAATTTGGGATAAAATATTTGGCTGCTATATATCTCAACCCCGTGACGGCCATGCTAAAATGAAACTTGGATTAGAATGGCAAGATAATAACCCTACTAAATTAGGCTGGTCTTTATGGCTTCCATTCCGAAAACTTTAACACTAGGTGAAATAGCTGCTAATTGCATATCTAGTGGGCTAGATGTTTCAGGCGCATTCCACCACAATAATAATCAAACTTTAATTTTGCTTAGTCCTGCAAAAGATTTTTGGGAAACCTTCAAAGTTAGTCATGAATATCAAGACAACTCACTCAATCCAATTGACCGATGGTCAACTCGAATTATTTCAGAACTAGCTATACAACTATCTGCTACTCCAAAGTTCCCATTTGGCGGCCCACCTTATTCCCCGTTCTTAGAATGGGCCAAGAGATCCAATCGTGCTTGGATATCACCTTTAGGTATGTTGGTGCATGACACCATGGGCATGATGATAAGTTATCGTGGAGCTTTAATTTTAGATTCGCTTATCAAATTACCAAACACAAAGTCACTAAAACCTTGCAATACCTGCGTGAATAAACCTTGTATAAATGCATGCCCAGCACGCGCAATTTCTAGCATAGAATATAATATTATTAAATGTCATAGTTTCTTAAAGACTTCAGGTGGAAAAGTTTGCATGACAGGAGCATGTCAGGTACGAACTTCATGTCCAATTTCAGTTGCAGTACAACGTGATCCAGAACATAATCTTTTACATATGCGCGCGTTTAAAGGAGAAATATGAAACGACTTATACTAACTCGACACGCAAAGTCTGGATGGGATAACATAGAGTTAACTGACCATGAACGTACACTTAATGACCGTGGTCGCGAAGCCTGTGGCCTTATAAGCGAGTGGTTATTGGTTAATCAGTACATGCCAGAACAAGTTTTTGCTTCAACCGCTACTCGATGCAGGGAAACATGGGAACGTATTGGCAAAGTAATGAAATGTGATGCGCCTGTTTCTTACAAAAATAATTTGTATCACTGCTCACCTAACATAATTTTACAGCATCTCAGAAATGCTACATTCACAACAGTTTTACTCACAGCTCACAATCCTGGAATAGGCGAGTTTGCAGAAAAAATATGTGCGTCACCTCCAAAACATCAAAGGTTTTTAGGTTACCCATCTGCATCAACCACTGTGGTAGATTTTGATATAAATAATTGGACAGATATTACATTTGGCTCAGGCATATGCAGGGGGTTTGTTATTCCTAGTGAGCTCAAATGAAATTGAATAAATACTTTAGGAACTAGAATGACGCAAAAATCTATTCTAATCACTGGATGCTCTTCTGGAATTGGTTATGAAGCTGCTCATACATTATCAAAAAGAGGCTGGCGTGTTTTCGCTACTTGCAGAGCAGAAATAGATTGTACACGCTTAAGGCGTGAAGGGTTGGAAAGCTTTCCATTAGATTATTCAAATGAAGAGAGTATTAAATCTGCCGTTTGTGAAACGTTAATACGCACTAATGGTACATTAGATGCAGTTTATAATAATGGTGCATATGCTATACCTGGATTGGTTCAGGACGTACCTCGTGATGCCTATCGCGCTATTTTTGAAGTTAATCTTTTTGGCTATTTTGATCTAATAAATCAAATCCTACCTATAATGTTTAATCAAGGCCACGGGCGAATAATTAACTGCTCTTCCATCTTAGGCCTTACTGCAATGCAAGCGCGTGGTGCCTATAATGCTACTAAATTTGCAATGGAAGGTTTAACCGATACTCTACGCTTAGAACTTAAAAAATCGCCAATCAAAATCATCTTAATTGAGCCAGGGCCAATTACTGCAGATATTCGAGTTAAATCACAGCCTCACTTTGAACGATGGATTAATTGGAATAATTCAAAAAATCGCTTATTTTATGAAAAAGCGTTAATACCGAGGTTATATGCCAAAAATACTGATATCGATTTGGGTGAATTACCTCCGTCAGCTGTTATTAAAAAACTAATACATGCATTAGAGGCAAAAAACCCACACCCACGCTATTACGTCACCTGGCCAACTCACGTTGCAGGTGCGCTAAAACGCCTATTGACCACTCGCGCCTTAGACTGGATTAAGGGGCGAATTTGAAAGTTTGTAGACTTTGCGACTCTTAGTGCTAAGTCACATTAAAATAAGGAATAATGTAATGAGCTTACTTTATATGTTAGTTGTAATTGCTGTCTTAGCCGTTCTTATTGTATTAATGGTTGGCCTGGGCGGATTTACTACAGGTGGCGAATTTAATCGCAAATATGCGAACAAATTGATGCGATGGCGTATCATCTTGCAAGCAGTTGCAGTTGTACTAATCTTAATATTCATTGCAGTACGGGGAAGTTAATTGATGGTCACATTAAATAAAATTTATACGAAGACTGGTGATAAAGGAGAAACCGCTCTTGGCAATGGTCACCGGGTTGGTAAGCAATCTTTACGCGTAAACGCATACGGTACTGTAGATGAGACAAATGCTACTGTGGGATTAGCTCGACTGCACTCCACTGGAGATATCGATACTGGTTTAGCTTTGATACAAAATGATCTCTTTGACTTAGGTGCAGATCTATGTCGCCCTGACATGACCAAAGATGCAGATGCTGAATATTCACCATTGCGTGTTAGCTCTGCCCAAGTTGAACGTCTAGAGGCTGAAATTGACATAATGAACGCTAATCTTTTACCTTTAAAAAGCTTTATTTTACCTGGTGGATCGGCACTTGCTGCACATATGCATTTATGTAGAACAGTATCGCGTCGTGCAGAACGACTTTGTGTAGAACTGGCAACATTAGAAGATATTAATCAGGATGCCGTTAAATACCTCAACCGCTTATCAGATTGGTTTTTTGTTATTGGCCGGGTTGCCAACAATGGTGGCTTGGATGATATTTTATGGGTTCCTGGTGCAAACCGCTAAGAAACAAATAGAGTTGATATATTAGCTCATTACTAAATTAGCAGAACGTTATGATCAGTTTGGAATTAACGCGGCGTATTAAGGTCTAAAACTGTCTATTTTGCACTTTTCGTGTTGTATTATAGCCGCTAGAACGTACTTAAGAATTACTGCTGGGAATTATCCCGCTCATTTAGGAGATACGCATATGAAGGTGATAGTGCCAGTCAAACGCGTGATTGATTATAACGTTAAAGTGCGTGTCAAAGCGGACGGTAGCGGTGTTGATCTCGCCAATGTTAAAATGTCAATGAACCCATTTGACGAGATTGCAGTAGAACAAGCTATTCGATTAAAAGAAGCGGGCAAAGTTGAAGAAATTATAGCAGTATCAATCGGTGTTAAGCAATCTCAAGAAACATTACGAACCGCTTTAGCTATGGGAGCAGACCGTGCAATTCTTATTGAAGCAACAGATGATGTTCATAATGATATTGAACCACTAGCTGTAGCAAAATTACTAAAAGCTGTAATCGACAAAGAGCAACCGGGGCTAGTTCTTTGTGGAAAACAAGCGATAGATAATGACATGAATGCCACAGGCCAAATGCTATCAGCACTCTTAGGTTGGTCTCAGGCTACTTATGCCTCAGAATTAGATATTGATGGCGATAGCGCAACAGTAACGCGTGAAGTCGATGGTGGATTACAAACAATTAAAGTTAAAATGCCTGCTATAATAACTGTTGATCTTCGCTTAAACGAACCAAGATATGCATCTCTACCAAATATAATGAAGGCCAAGAAAAAGCCTATGGATGAAAAATCTCCAGCAGATCTAGGCGTTGATATTACACCCCGTTTAACTATTGTTTCTACAACAGAACCTGCCGAGCGCGCCGCTGGCGTTAAGGTTGCAAATGTTGCTGAACTAATTTCAAAACTTAAAGATGAAGCAGGAGTGATTTAATGGCTGTACTATTATTAGCAGAAATTGTTGGTGGTGAAATATCTTTAGATCAAACAGGCAAAGCATTGAGTGCTTCATCTTCTTTGGGTGACATTACTATTCTTTGCGCTTCAGCAGGTTGCGCCGCCGCAGCTGCAGCAGTAGCAAAATTAGAGGGCGTAAAAAAAGTATTATGTGCTGACGATCCTTCATACGGGAATGGGTTAGCCGAGCCAACTGCCGACCTAATTGTATCAATGGCCTCTGATTATGATCATATAATTGCACCAGCTACATCGAATGCAAAAAATATTTTACCACGTGTTGCCGCATTATTAGATGCGATGGTCATAACTGATGTAACTGGAGTTATTGATGCCGAAACATTTGAACGTCCAATTTATGCGGGTAATGCAATACAGACTGTAAAATCTAATGATATTAAAAAGATTTTATCTATTAGAACTGCTGGCTTTGAAGCCCCTAGTGAAACTGGTTCAGCGTCAATTGAAACTATTTCAGCAGTAGCAAATCCCCAATTGTCTGAATGGATTGAAGACAAAGTTCAATCATCCGATCGACCAGAACTGACTTCAGCAAAGATTGTTGTTTCAGGTGGCCGCGGCGTAGGCTCTGAGGAAAGTTTCGCTATTATTGAAGCATTAGCAGATAAATTAAATGCCGCTGTCGGTGCCTCACGAGCTGCTGTAGATTCAGGCTATGCACCAAACGATTGGCAAGTTGGTCAGACAGGTAAAGTGGTTGCTCCCAGCCTATACATTGCGTGTGGTATTTCAGGTGCAATTCAACACCTCGCTGGTATGAAAGACTCCAAAGTAATTGTAGCTATAAACAAAGATGAGGAAGCTCCTATTTTCCAAGTTGCGGATTATGGATTAGTTGCTGATTTATTTGATGCTGTACCTGAACTTACAGAAGCACTTTAAACATACGACCAAAAGCCCAATTAAATTTGGGCCTTTGGTAAATCAAATTTAAATGAAACCATTTTTTGTTTAATGCTAACGACCTTCATCAAAATAATTGGTGACCAAGTCTTTTAATGCAAATCCAAGTTTTTCAGCTTCCAGCCCAGAAGTCACTACTTTTATGTATGTATTTTGTGATGCGGCCAGCATCATAAGCCCCATCATTGAATCTCCAGTCACATTAAGGCCGTCCTTTGATACAATCGCTGTTGCATCGAAATTTTCTACTACCTCAACAAATTTAGCAGATGCACGTGCATGGAGACCTTTTTCATTAACAATTCGCAGTGCAAGTTCCATTTCTATAATTAAATTCCCATAGATCCATCGCAACAGTTAATATATTTTTTTCCAGCTTCCATAGAAAGAACTAAAGCTTTTTCTACACTCAGGCTTCGTGATTTTACTAATTTTAGCAGCATAGGTAAATTTGCACCATATAAAATTCTACGGTTAGCACAATCACAAGCCTTCATCGATAAGTTCGATGGTGACCCACCAAACATATCAGTTACAACAACAACGCCCATTCCTTTATCAACAGAGTCAGCAACATCACAAATTTCTAATTGCTTCTCTGATCGATCACATTCAGCGGCAATCGACACGGCCTTAATTCCCATTTGAGGGCCCATCACATGCTCTATAGCAGCAAGATATTCTTCTGCTAGCCGACCATGCCCAACGATTACAATTCCAATCACACGGGGAATACTCCTACTTTACGTACAGTAATAGTACGTATCTTTATTTTTATGCGGCGTAATATTATTTACGCCATCCTTGCCCTATCAAAGCAATTGATAACTCTTTTGTCACGGTCAATGAGTTATGTCTACCACCAGCATATACCAATCTCATGGTTAAATGTGCTTTATCTATATTTCTACGTTTTAATCTTTAAAGTTTTATTCAAATATCTGAAAACCACCCTTAATTAATTGACATGCCACACAGTGCAAATGAGGAATTCCAGCTCCATAAATTAGCGGGATTTCGCAATTTTTTAATTTAATAAATCTGCGAACAGGTAGTCGATTTATTTCACCTTTTGATACATCTATTGCAAGTGTAAGTTTAGTTTGCTCTGTGTAATTACACTTTAGGATACCAACTTTTGGTACCTCAATAAGGCCTGCAATATTTGGAGGACTTATTGCTATAATATTTTTGTTTTGAATTTTTAATGTTATGTAATCGTCACCTACCAAAACTGCACCTAAACCCATACAAGCGATAGCTAGACTAGATTTTCCACTTCCAGATTTACCTAAAATTAGCAGTCCATTTCCATCAAAGTCGACACAACATGCATGTTGAGTTCCTTCATGTAACTTATCCATTAGATCGATGCACCGAAAACAAAATTTAACTCCAAATATTAATAAAAACCAAAAAATCCAAATCAGCCCAATGAGGTGATTAACCTAGTAACACTTAAGCTATTAAATACTAAAACTATTATATTTATGGTACTAAAACTTACATTAATATTTATTTAATACCAGAAATTTTCAAATAAACTATAATATACATAATCACCAAAATTTCCTAAATTTGTCACATTATATTTATTTTAAAATAACTCTTTTCAACTGTTAGCGCTAAAATAAAAATTGTTAGCGCTAACAATGGCATAAGCGTGTCGACACCCAGATATTCAGGCGGTATATCCAAGATTATAAGCTTAAATAAAGATTCGTTGACCAAGGAGCACATCTAATGATCATTGGACGCGTTAACCCAAAGCAGACACTAGAAGACGCTGGAATTTTGGGGATCGGTAAAGTTTACTATAACCTGCAAGAGCCAGCCCTTATTAAAGAAGCACTAAAGCGTGATGAAGGTGAACTTGGAAATGGTGGAGCATTTTTAGTGTCGACTGGTGAGTATACAGGTCGTTCACCAAAAGATAAATTTATTGTAAATGAGACTAGTGTACAAAATACAATATGGTGGGAAAACAATCCACCAATGGAAATCGATGCGTTTAATCAACTAAAATCTGATATGATAGCTCATATGTCTGGTGGGGAATACTTCTTACAAGATCTTTATGGAGGATCTGACCCTGAGCATCGCTTAAACGTCCGCGTGATTACTGAACTTGCTTGGCACGGCTTGTTCATCCGTACCATGCTTCTTCGCCCAAATATTTTGGAATTGGATACATTCATCCCTGGCTTTACTGTTATTAACTGTCCAAGCTTTAGCTCCGATCCTGCAAAGCATGGTTGTCGATCTGATGTTGTCATTGCAATTTCTATAGAACAAAAAATGATATTAATAGGTGGTACGGAATACGCCGGCGAAAATAAGAAATCTATTTTTTCAATATTAAACTACTTTCTTCCCGAAAAAGGTATAATGCCAATGCACTGTTCAGCTAACCATGCAATTGGTGATCCTTCTGACACAGCAGTATTTTTTGGACTATCTGGAACTGGAAAGACAACTCTTTCTGCTGATCCCAATCGCATTCTAATAGGGGATGATGAGCATGGCTGGTCAGATACAACAACCTTCAATTTTGAGGGTGGGTGTTATGCAAAAACAATTAATTTATCTGCTAAAGCTGAACCAGAAATCTATGCTACTACTCAAAAATTTGGAACAGTCATTGAAAACATGGTTTATGATTCCTACACCAAAGAATTAGACTTTCAGGATGACAGTTTAACAGCAAACATGCGTTGCGCTTATCCATTGCATTACATTTCCAATGCATCAAAGACTGCAATTGGTGGGCAACCTAACAATATTATTATGTTAACATGTGATGCATTTGGTATATTGCCTCCAATCGCACGCTTAACACCAGAACAAGCAATGTATCATTTTCTATCAGGCTTTACTTCAAAGGTTGCAGGTACTGAACGAGGGATAACAGAACCACAACCAACATTTTCAACATGTTTTGGGGCACCCTTTATGCCACGACGTCCAGAAGTATATGGAGCACTACTACGCGATAAAATTGCGGCAAACGGTGCGAAGTGTTGGCTAGTCAATACAGGCTGGACAGGGGGCGCCTACGGTATAGGTGCTCGCATGCCAATAAAAGCAACTCGGGCACTACTTAAGGCTGCACTAAATGGCTCATTAAACAATAGCTCATTTCGTAAAGATAAAAACTTTGGTTTTGACGTTCCAACTTCCTTGGAAGGCGTAGCCACAAATCTTTTAGACCCTCGCAGTACATGGGCAGATCCAATAGCTTATGATACAGCTGCAGAGAGTTTAATATCAATGTTTGTTGAGAACTTCACCCAATATGAAAAATTTGTTGGCCCCAGCGTCTTAGCTCAAGCTATTAAAAAATCTTGAATGTAATTATAACTACATAAATTTAAAACCTAAGCCAATAACTTAGGTCTTTTTACTAAACTTCATAAAGTAATCTATAGATCAGGCCTTTAACCCTTTCGATTGCTCCATACGGGCTATCAACCGCATCCGTGCATCCGGTAGTTCCCGTTCACCAAGTGAATCAGCTAACCAAGTTGATAAAAAATATCCTGTAGTTTGCAAGCCATCTAGGACGTCAGCTTCGCTTGCAACGTCAAATCCATTCCTTAGGAAGCTTGGCAGTGGCAATAACCGCTCTGCCCATTCGCCTGCTGCTCCTCTGCTGACAGCACGCCCTGAACGTGGTGATACAAATGTTAGGTCCTGCATGCCACCAGTTACTGCACAAGTAGACAAATCCAGTCCAAATCCCATTTCTTTTAAAACTTGCAACTCCCAGAGTGCATATAATGGCTTCCAGTCACCACCTAAGTTTAAAGTATCCATTAAAGATGTAGTACTATCATATAAGCTTTGCAAAGGCATGCGCTCTGGAAAAGCAAATGAAACCATTGCGCAAATTGAACTAAGTGCAGCCAAACGTAACCTGTCCCCAAACACATCAGATCTGCTTTCCAACTGTTCAACTCGATAACTGCCCAAATGTTCTTCTAGTCGAGCTCGCCACTCCAATTGCACTTGTGACCCAGGCTGCAAAGTCGCGGCCATTTTTCGCGAGGCTCCGCCTCGGACAACACCTGCATGTCGTCCGTGGTCAGGTGTAAACACATCAATGATAACAGAGTTTTCGCCATACTTTCGTACAGAAACAATAACCCCTTCGCCAGACCAATTCATATTAGATATGCTAGCCGTTCAAACCATCATCGTCCAGCAGATGTCGTCCATTACGATCTTCAACTTCAATTACCCAAAGATCAGGGTCAAACCTATGTTGCTCAGATATAGAGTTATCAACATCATTCTCAGGACCTGCAACAAGCTCACACCAAACTTGTTTAAAATCGACATCATAAGATCGGTGAAACAGCTTTGCATTTCCATCAAGCGTATTTAACTTAACCAGAACGGCTCCTGACGTGCCATCGCCTTTGGAGGTAACGAAGGCTGGAATTTCTGCTAATTGTAAACGCATTCTATATGCAGAAATCCAGAATTCAGTGGTAAGCCGCAACGTCATTTTGTGTCTTTAAAGTTTAAACCCATCTCAGTGTAGCGTTCAGCTTCATTTTCCCAATTAGGCCGTACTCGAACTTGTAAAAATAGATGCACCTCACGACCCATCATTTCCTTTAACTCTGTACGCGAGGCCATTGAAACGCTTTTAATAGTTTCCCCTTTGGGGCCAAGTGCAATTCCTTTATGTCCCTCACGCGCCACATATACAACCTGCTCAATACGAACAGATCCATCACTCTTCTCATCCCACTTTTCAGTTTCAACAGTTAATGTGTAAGGTAATTCTTGGTGTAATCTTAACATTAATTTTTCACGTGTCATCTCAGCTGCAATCATACGCATTGGCACATCTGCAATCTGATCTTCTGGGTATAAATAAGGCCCTTCAGGTAAATTTATAGCTAACCAATCTTGGAGCATCTGAACGCCATATCCTTTTTCAGCCGAAATCATAAATGTCTCTTCGAAATTTAGGCGTTCATTTAAATTTTGTGTTAACCCTAAAAGTACGTCAGACTTAACCCTGTCAATTTTATTAATAGCTAAAACAATTCGCTGTCCTTTAACATCACGCTTTTCCAACCCTTCCAGAATCATTTCAACCCCGTCCGTTACACCTCGATGTGCTTCTACAAGTAAAACAACAATGTCTGCATCGGCTGCACCCGTCCACGCAGCGGCTACCATTGCTTTGTCTAATTTACGCCTAGTTTTGAATAGCCCTGGAGTATCAACAAAGACTAACTGTGCATTATCCTGCATAGCAATACCCCGGATACGAGCACGAGTAGTTTGCACCTTATGTGTCACAATTGACACTTTTGCTCCAACCATTCTGTTCATAAGCGTAGACTTTCCTGCATTAGGCTCACCAATCAAGGCTACAAATCCACATTTAGTATCTATCATATTTAACTCTCTAACTGACTCAAAAGGTCCGCAGCAGCCTCTTGGCTAGCTGCTCGTTTAGATCTAGCCTGAGCAGATGCCCTTTGGCCAGATTCTAATGTTACTTCAATCGTAAAAATTGGTGCATGATCTGGTCCAGATCTGTCAATTTCAATATATTTTGGTGTCGATAGTTTTTTCGCCTGAGCCCACTCTTGCAATGTTGTTTTAGGGTCACGGGCATCATCAGCCGCATTCTCAATGTGATTAGACCATAAACGAATAATCATAGCACTCGCCACATCGAAACCAGCATCAAGATAAACTGCACCAATAACAGCTTCCATAGCATCACCTAGAATTGCCATCTTACGCCGGCCTCCTGAAATCATTTCAGAGCGCCCCATCTTCAAAGCATCACCAAGCCCAACTTCAACAGCAACATCCGCACATGTTTCTTTTCGCACCAAGGCATTAAATCTTGGAGCTAAAAGCCCTTCGGCAGCATTAGAATCTTTATGAAATAGTGCATCACTAATAGATAGTCCAAGAACTCTATCGCCTAAAAACTCTAATCTTTGGTTGTCACCCCGTGTTACAGAAGACAGTGATGAGTGCGTCATGGCCTGAATTAATAATTCAGGCTGATGGAATTCATGTCCTAATCGCTTTGAGAAAGCAGTTAGTTCAGCAGCCGGCTTCAACTTAAGGCCTTAAAAAAGCGATCTTTACGCCATGTCCAAAAATACAAAATACGCGCGCCTGCAGATGAAAAAATCACACGGTCAGCTCGTCCAATTAACTGTTCGAATGGGACAAAGCCAACTCCACCTATATTTGCAGGAATTCTACTGTCTCCAGAGTTATCACGATTATCACCCATGAAAAAATACTGTTCATCTGGCACAGTGAAAACTGGAGTGTTGTCAGCAAATGTTTCAGAAATATCTAATACGAAATGCTCAACGCCATTTGGCAAGACCTCTATTGATAAACCTTTATCACAATTTGCACCAAGTCCAACTGGGTCGTTTGCACAACGTGGAGTATTTTTCATAGGCCCTTGTTGAGCTTTAACTTCAGTAAAATAACCTAAATCTTTTTGGGGCGCTAGTTCACCATTCAAATATAGCAGCCCATTTTTCATTTGAATACGATCACCAGGAAGGCCAATTAAGCGTTTGATGAAATCAACTTGAGTAGATGGGTGTTTGAATACTACAATATCACCACGCTCTGGTTCATTTGCCAAAATACGCCCCGAAAATGGACACATTGAAAATGGGCACGAATGGCGTGAATAGCCATATGCCATTTTATTGACAAACATAAAATCACCAATCAATAATGTATTTTTCATTGATCCCGATGGAATCCAAAATGGCTGAAAAAATAATGTTCGCACCACGCCAGCAATCAACAAGGCATACACTACAGTCTTAATCAACTCACCTATACTATCTTCATTTTTTTGCTTATCAGCCATGTTGCACTCTTGAATTTGTTTGCATGTTTCTTGGGCTAATGTCTCGTTATAGTCAACCTATCATTGCGAAATGGGCCGCGCCTCAATAACGACAAATGCTTGCGCCCACGGGTGGTCATCTGTCAAAGTAATATGAATAAATGCTTCATGGCCCACTGGTGTCATTTCTGCCATGCGCTCTGTAGCCCACCCAGTCAATTGCATGCTAGGTTGACCTGATTTCATATTCAAAACGGCCATATCTTTCCAGGAAATGCCCATAGAAAGACCTGTTCCTAATGCCTTAGAACAAGCTTCTTTAGCTGCCCAACGTTTAGCGTAGGTACCTACAAAATCTTTACGTTTCTGTGCTTTAGCTTGCTCAACTTCAGTGAAGACGCGATCTTTAAATCTTTGTCCAAAACGATCTAGTGTTTTTTGGATACGTTCTATGTTTGTTAGGTCAGCTCCTATCCCCAAGATCATGTCATTTGATCCATAAACATTTTTTATAAGAAAAATTTTCAAACAATTTAATCATCAAGACCTTGCCTCATTCATTAAATTACGCATTTTTTTTATTGCACCTTCAAGTCCTGTAAAAATACTTTCTCCAATTAAAAAATGACCAATATTTAGCTCCATTACCTGTGGGATGACAGCAATTGGCTTTACGCAATCAAATGTTAGACCATGCCCAGCATGAACCTCTAACCCTAAACTATTAGCAAAATTTGACATTTTTTGCAGACGCAATAATTCAATATTACGATCCTCAAATCGACCCTCTGCATTTGCGTCGCAATATGCACCAGTATGCAATTCTATTACTGGTGCGCCAATACGGGCTGCACTTTCAATTTGGCGTTGATCAGCAGCTATAAAAATTGAAACACGACATCCTGCTTCACGAAGTGGAGCAATAAAGTCACCTATCTTATTTTCTTCACGCGCGATTTCAAGGCCACCTTCAGTCGTTCTCTCCTCACGTTTTTCAGGAACAATGCAAACTGCATTAGGAACATACCGTAATGCTATTTCTTGCATTTCCTTAGTAGCAGCCATTTCAAAATTTAAAGGTACATTTAAGCCATTCATTAACGCATCGATGTCGCGGTCCGTTATGTGCCGCCGGTCTTCGCGCAGATGAGCTGTAATACCATCAGCTCCAGCAGCTTCGGCCAAGAGTGCAGCACGTAACGGATCTGGACATACACCACCTCGTGCATTTCTTACAGTTGCTACATGATCAATATTTACACCTAATCGTAAAGTTTCAGTAGATATTTTTAACATGATAATGTCTCTTTTTAATATTTAGGATATGTTCAGCTTTATTCACTAATAGACTTAAGTATCTTTTGAGTCAGTCAGTTTTTGAGAGGAAGATTCCACCTCACGTCTTTCACGTATTTCATTAATCTTTTTCATCAACCTCCCACGACGGCGCTGTTGGTATGCTCGGACTAGCGGTTTTGAAACAAAATAAATAATTACACCAGTAATTAATCCTGGCAATAAACCACCGATAAAATAAGGTATAAAAACACTATGGAAAAAATCCACGAAGCCATCCCAACGCGTTGGGCCATATCCAAATAAAAACTGCACACCACTCCACATGCTAATAAAAGCTTCGCTAATTCCAGATCTAATCGTATCCCAAGCTGTCTCTTCAGGCCCCATTCCCAAAATATACAAACCTGACCGATAGCTAACCACACCAATAATTGGAAATGTTATTGGGTTGCCAAAAAATGTTCCCATAAGTGAAGATAAAACGTTTCCACGGACGGCATATGCTAAAAAAACAGCAATAAAAAAATGAAGTCCAAACAATGGAGAAAAACTTGCAAATGCTCCACATGCAAAGCCTAAAGCAATTCGATGTGGCGTGTCAGGCAACCGCTTCAAACGGTAACTTGTATAATTAATTACGCGGCGCCAACCTGAGCGAGGGTAAAAACCCTCTTTAAACCATTGCCAAAATGAAAGTGGTGTACGACGTTTAAACATTGGATTGGCAGGCCACCTTAATAAAATTTTATTTTTTAAGCGTCACTTGGTGACGCCGAGACTGTAGAACTTGTGCAACATCCGAATCAGCTTCTACTGCTGTAACTATATTTTCTAGATGTTCCACATCTCTTACCTGTATATCAATCGCAATCCTGTAAAAATCTTGTTTACGGTCACTAAAATGCATATCAATAATATTGCTATCTTGTTCAGATATTAAAATGCATATTCGCCCCAAAACACCACTAAAGTTTGCCATTGTAACTTCAATCGTAACTTTATTAACTGAATCACTGCGTCCCTTAGTCCACGTCAAATCAATCCAGCGATCAGGTTGATCTTCATAATCAATCAAAGTATCACAATAAATAGAGTGTACAAATACACCTTTCCCACGTGTTGCGATGCCAACGATTCGTTCGCCTGGCAATGGTTGGCAACAAGATGCTCCTTGAATGTATTGATCAGCATCTAAACCCACAATTTTAGCAACAGATTGATTCATATCTTTATCAGTCTGATGTAACAAAGATGGATACAAGGCCTCTACAAGGTCAACACCCATTAATTCAGCACTACCAAGTTTTAACAACACTTCATTATGACTCTTTAGGCCAAGTTTTTTTGCAGCAGTACTTAATGCTTTGTCCGTTGCTTTCTTACCAATATGTTCTAATGCAACTCTAGCCAATTCGCGGCCAAGCTTTATATATCCAGCTTGATGATCTTCACGTAAGGCACGACGGATCGCAGATTTCGCACGGCCAGTAATCACAATATCTATCCACGTAGCCTGCGGGCGTTGCCCAGTTGCTGTTTGAATTTCAACAGATTGGCCATTGCGCAAGCGTGTCGATAATGGAACACGACGCCCGTCAACTTTCACACCGACGCACGTAGAGCCAATTCGCGTGTGAATAGCAAAAGCAAAATCAATCGGTGTCGCACCACGAGGTAATTGAATAACATCTCCTTTGGGAGTGAAGCAGAACACTTGATCCGCAAACATTTCCAATTTTACATGCTCTAAGAACTCTTCATGATCATCTTCTTCACTTTCAATACGCACAGCTAAACTTGCTAACCAAGATAATGGATCAACAGAAAAGCGATTTTGTGCGCGCTGACCATCACGATAGGACCAATGCGCTGCAACACCAACTTCTGCAACTTCGTTCATTTCACGCGTGCGAATTTGAATTTCAACTAACTTGCCATCACGGCCAGCTACAGTAGTATGAATGGAACGATACCCGTTTGATTTCGGCGCAGATATATAATCTTTAAATCGGCCTGGTACTGCCGTCCATCTCTGATGAACGGCGCCAAGGACATGATAAGCGTCACTTTCATTCTCAGTAATAACTCGAAATCCATAAATATCAGATAACCGTGAAAAACTTTGTTGTTTTTCTTCCATCTTACGCCAAATTGAATATGGTTTTTTCTCACGGCCAGTAATACTAGCTTGAATAGAGTTTGCTGATAATAATGTCCGTATATCTTTAATGATTGAAGGAATTAAATCCTCAGACTGGTCACGTAGATTTATAAAACGGCGTAAAATTGAATTACGAGCTTCAGGATTTAAAACTTTGAAGGCCCAATCTTCCAGCTCATCGCGCATCCACTGCATGCCCATACGCCCAGCCAATGGTGCAAAAATATCCATAGTTTCACGTGCTTTGCTTATCTGCTTTTCAGGCCGCATATGCTTAATTGTACGCATATTGTGCAAACGGTCACCAAGCTTTACTAATAAAACTCGTAAATCTTGAGACATAGCAAGTAATAGTTTGCGAAAGTTTTCGGCTTGTTTTGCTTGAACTGATGATAGTTCTAAATTTGTAAGCTTTGTAACACCATCAATTAATTGCGCAATTTCAAGACCAAATAACTCAGTTACTTCCTTAAATGTAGCGTCAGTGTCTTCTAAAGTATCATGCAATAATGCCGTAACAATAGTATCATCATCAAGTTTTTGCCCGGCTAAAATAATAGCAACTTCAATAGGGTGCGTGAAGTATGACTCACCTGAATGCCGCTTTTGTTTAGCGTGCTTTTGCTTACCATAAGCATAAGCACGGCAAATTAAGTCAACATTAGCCTTAGGATTATAAGTACGTACATGATCGACCAGCGTTTCAACGTCGATCATTTAGCCGAATCCTAAAAGTAGGCCAAGGCCCACTTATTTGGCTTCCTGAGCTTCCATGAGTGCGCGTAACAAGTTTTCATCATTCATGTCATCACCTGGCTCGTCATCGCCACCACCCATCAATAGTGCCATTTCATCTTCTTCTGGCTCATCAACTTCAATTTGAGTTTGGTAACTTTGCACTGCCGCTTCGTGTAAGTTTGCAGCACTTAATGTTTCCTCAGCAATTTCGCGTAAAGCTACTACTGGATTTTTATCATTATCACGTGAAACAGTTAATTCTGATCCCGAAGATATTTCGCGCGCACGGTGCGCAGCTAGCATTACCAAATCAAATCGATTTGGTACTTTATCAACACAATCTTCTACAGTTACACGTGCCATCTAGGAACTCCAAGTTTTCATGATATCTACAAGAAGCTTTCATTAAGGTGTTTTAATAAAAATGGCAAGGGCAGTTCACTCAATCTGACCTAATGAAAAATCGAATTTCATTTAGTGTTTTTAATGATAAAGCATCACGCATTTCCAAAGTCGTTTTACCTAATATGGGGTGCATCCAGTCAGGCGCAACATCAACCATTGGGATAAGTACAAATGCACGTTCTTGAAGCCGCGGGTGAGGCAATATCAACTGGTTAGGAATTTGTTTCAATTGTTGACCTAACGGCATATTTAACCATTCTTGCACATAAGTAATATTAGGTTTTATATTAAAATCATAATCTAACAAATCAATATCTAGAGTTCTCTGTCCCCAACGCTTTAATCTTTTTCTACCAAATTTAGCTTCAATCCAATGAAGTTCTTCAAGTAAAGCTAAAGAATCTAACTCTGTATATGCTGAAATAACACAATTTATAAAATCAGGCCCTGCCCCAATAGGAAAAGCAGGTGTTTGGTAAAAGTTACTAATATTTATTTTTTTAATAGTTTTTTTACATAACTCACTTATCGATTTCTTAACCAGATCGTATGAATCCTGTAAATCATTAGAGACATTTGAACCTAGTGCCAAAAGTATTTTCTTGGAGTTATAGTGTGACATCAACTATTGATCATTTAATTTTCATAGATAAAAGATTATGTTAAGCTTTAATATATTTTGCATTAGAAGCCAATTATTCTTTTATTAATGAAGCTTTACAAAAGGACAAGTTATGTTTTTTCCCGATGAACGATTAGGTCTATTTATAGACGGCTCGAATCTTCATGCCTCATTAAAGGCTATAAATTTAGACATTGATTATAAACTTTTAAAAAAAGAGTTCATGAGGCGCGGAAAACTATTGCGTGCGTATTACTACACTGCTTTGTTAGAAGACGACGAAAATTCACCACTTCGGCCCCTCGTAGATTGGCTTAGTTACAATGGCTTCACATTGGTTACAAAGTCCGCAAAAGAATATACCGATTCTTTGGGAAGACGCAAAGTTAAGGGAAATATGGACATCGAGCTTGCTGTAAACGTAATGGAGTTAGCTCCTCACTTAGATCACATAGTTATATTTTCAGGTGATGGCGATTTTTGTTCTCTTGTTGAATCAATTCAACGCCAAGGCGTCCGCGTATCAATAGTCTCAACAACTCGATCTCAACCATCCATGATTTCAGACGATTTACGCCGCCAAGCAGATAACTTTATCGAACTTGAGGACTTACGCAGTATTATTGGGAGACCCTCATGATCAGAGTATGTTATTTAGTATATCTATTGCTATAATATTTTAAAATATATGAAATTCTAAAGAAATTTTAGCATTTACAGCCTTTAATCCATCATTCGTTGATATAAAAAGCTATATAAATAAATGTATAATACTTGGTAAAAAAATTTAATATTTAAATTCTTCATAATCGCAATACATGCTTATATAGACGTCTTTACAACACGTTCTGCAAAATTATAATTACATTGGATGCAAAGTATTTTGAGGCAAGTATGTCGGCTTTTGCTGTTTTATTAAAATTAACTTAAATTCCATTGTATAACTATCGTTTTGCAGTTTAAAACACTCATATGACAAAACCAGCTTTAGACCTTTACCTAGCAGCGCCACGCGGATTTTGTGCCGGAGTGGACCGTGCTATTAAAATAGTTGAAATGGCATTAGAAAAATGGGGTGCTCCCATTTTTGTCCGCCATGAAATTGTTCATAATAAATATGTTGTAGATGAATTAAGAGCGAAGGGCGCCATATTTGTGGAAGAACTCGAAGAGTGCCCAAATGATCGGCCTGTTATTTTTTCGGCTCATGGTGTCCCAAAATCAGTTCCAGCCGCTGCACAAGCTCGTAAAATGGTATTTATTGACGCTACCTGCCCACTGGTAAGCAAAGTTCATATTGAAGCAGAGCGCCATTACTCAAATGGATTACAAATGGTAATGATTGGCCATCAGGGCCATCCAGAAACTATAGGCACAATGGGGCAACTACCCAAGGGTGAAGTGCTTTTAGTAGAAACAACCAAAGACGTATTAAATATATCCCCCCGCAATTCTGACCAATTAGCTTATATTACTCAAACAACCTTGTCAGTTGATGATACCATTGAAATTGTTTCTGCACTTAAGACACGCTTTCCAAATATTGTTGGCCCACATAAAGAAGATATTTGCTATGCAACTACAAATCGCCAAGAAGCCGTTAAATCAGTCGCACCAAAAGTTGACGCATTATTAGTTATTGGTGCTCCAAACTCTTCTAACTCAAAACGCTTAGTAGAGGTCGGTAAATCATCTGGATGTGCCTATTCCCAAATGGTACAACGTGCATCAGATATAGACTGGCGTGCATTAAGTGGCATAAAGTCAATTGGAATAACAGCAGGAGCTTCAGCTCCAGAAATATTAATAAATGAAGTAATATCAGCAATAACAGATCGCTATGACGTAACACAAAAAATTGTTGAAACTGCCGTAGAAAATATTGAATTCAAAGTACCACGCATATTACGCGAAAAAATATGAAACACAAAGTTCCAATGCCCGCAAAAGTATTAGGTACTTTAGGTTTAATACCATTTTTTATTGCACTTTTCTCAAGTTTCCATATCACTCTTGATACGCTATTAAGTAATACTATAAATATAAACAGCGCTCATCTTCAGCTAAATTACTCAATAATTATCTTATGTTTTATGGCTGGATCTTTCTGGGGATTTTCGGCTAATGCAAAGATTCAGAAACCATTTCTCTATATTATTTCTGTTTTGCCTACTCTTTATATCCTAGGAACTTTATTATTTCCAAGTCAATATCAATTCATAATAATTGGTATTGGTTTTGCTTTTCTTCTACCTATTGATATTTATTTTAAATTACTTGGCATGGCCCCACTTTGGTGGCTCCGCTTGCGAATCCCCCTTACGCTTACTGTCATTATAATTTTAACATTATTTCAATTTAGGTTTTTTATAGCAACCATGTTTGGAAATAATTTTGGATAAAAAAACTATCGCATACTACAATTCATCCGCACAAGTTTATCTTGATAAAATAAGTCGAGAAAAACCTGATAGTGACTTACAGTCATTTATTGCAGCTACCCCACTGGGAGGGGATGTATTAGACTTGGGTTGTGGTCCAGGCAACTCAGCCGCAATGATGCGTGCAGCTGGGCTAACTGTTTATGCCAGTGATGGCAGCTTAGAAATGGTACACATTGCAGCCAAACACTTTGATATTAATGCAGTACATGCAAGTTTCAATGAGCTCGATGATATAAAGAAATATAACTCAATATGGGCTAACTTCTCTCTTTTACATGCCCCACGTGGCGAAATGCCGTCAAATTTATCTCGTATTTTCACTGCACTCAAACCAAGCGGTTATTTACACCTTGGCTTAAAAATCGGTAATGGCGAAAAACGTGATAAATTAGGTCGAAACTACACATTTTATCAACCAGACGAATTAAGGTCTTTATTAATTTCTGCAGGTTTTACCCCCCACTCACAGCGCATCGATACAAATGGAACTATTTCAATGACTGGTGCACTTGAACCATTTATGATTGTGACAGCTTATGCCTAAACTATATGCTTATACTGACGGTGCATGCTCTGGAAACCCAGGCCCAGGTGGTTGGGGTGTCTTACTCCTTGCAAAAGATGGTGAAACCACCATGAAAACCCGAAGTCTATCAGGTGGCTGCGCTGAAACTACAAATAATCAAATGGAACTAACCGCTGCAATTATGGCCTTAGACGCTTTAGAACGGCCAAGTTCAATTACTATTGTTACAGACAGCTCATATGTCAAAGATGGTATAACAAAATGGATCCTTAGTTGGAAAAAAAATGGATGGAAAACCGCAGCAAAGAAAGCAGTAAAAAACGAAGAGCTTTGGAAGAAGTTAGATATTGCCACACAACGCCATGAAGTTTCTTGGGAATGGATCAAAGGACATGCCGGTCACGTAGAAAATGAAGAAGCAGATGAATTAGCGCGTAATGGTATGGCGCCATTTAAATCTAAATAAAGTAAACTAAACAACTATAGAAATTCTACAAAGTTTTTCCAATCGGCAATGAATAACCCTGAATGAAAGCCTCAGCTTTCATAGCATCTTTGCCAGGACGTTGTAGATTGGTTAATGCGACTGCACCTGTTTGACAGGCAACAGATACTTGATCAATTATTTCGCCATTATTACCAAAACCATCTACGACATGACTCATTAAAACTTTTATTCGCTGATCTCCATCATTAAACCATGCACCAGGAAATGGTGACAAACCACGAATATGACAATCAACCTCTTGCGCAGAACCTGACCAATTAATCTGTGCCTCAGCTTTTTTAATTTTATGAGCATAAATAATACCCTCAAGAGCCTGTGGCTTAACTTCAAGGTCATTCAAGCGAGCCAAGGCATCAACTATACTCAATGCACCAATAACAGCTAAGCGATCATGTAAAGTGGCAGTAGTATCAGTTTCTAATATACTTACTTCCTCACTAAGAAGCACTGCGCCTGTATCAAGACCAGAATCCATTTGCATAATGCAAATTCCAGTTGTCTTATCCCCTGCCATAACAGCACGGTGAATCGGTGCAGCTCCACGCCACCTAGGTAAAAGGCTAGCATGAATATTCAAACATCCTTGATGTGTAGATTCTAATATGATTTGAGGTAATATCAATCCATACGCCACAACAATTGCAATATCTGCATTTAATGCAGCAAAATCAGTGACTGCTTGGTTAGTATTAAAATTAATTGGATGTTTTACATTTAACCCCAAAACATTTGCACGTTGATGAACTGGAGAAAGGCGATCTTTTTTACCACGCCCTGCTGGCCGTGGAGGCTGGCAATAAACCGAAACAATTTCATGCCCTGCATCTATTATTGCATTCAAAATAGGCACTGAAAAATTTGGCGTGCCCATAAAAATTATACGCATTAAATCAATCCTTGTTTTGCTAGCTTTTGCGACTTGATAATTAACATTTTTCGCTTCACCTTACTTAAATGATCAAAAAACATTACCCCATTTAAATGATCAATTTGATGTTGAATAGAAGTAGCCCAAAGTCCAACAAAATCACGTTCAATTTGTACAGAATTCTCATCCATAAACCCTACAGTAACAGCTCGAGGTCGCTTTATATTAGCCCATACCCCAGGCAAGTTCGGACTACCCTCTTGATGTTCAACCATTACTGCTGAAGCGTGTAATATTACCGGGTTTGCCATGGATACAGGTTTATCCCTTCCATCACCAGCATCTACTACAGCTAGCGCCCGAGTGATCCCAATCTGACAGGCAGCAAGGCCAACCCCGGGCATATCATACATGCTATCAAACATATCACGCCAAATCTTACGCTCTAAATCACTAATAGATACAACTGGATTACACTTAATCATCAATCGCTTATCTGGAAATTTAATAAACGTATGAATTGCCATTAACTACGGACCAATTCTTTTTTTAATTTTACCATCTTTTTAGTCATCATAGATCGTTTCATCCGAGTTAAGTGATCTATAAATAAAACACCATTCAGATGATCCAATTCATGTTGAGCACATGTTGCCCAAAGACCATCAAACTGTTGTTCATGCGCTTTTCCCTGAATATCTAAAAATGACATCCTTACTTGTGAAGGGCGTTCAACATCATCAAATAATTCAGGCAATGACAAACATCCTTCAGAATGCACATTTAAATCCTCTGATATCCAGGTTATTTGAGGGTTTATCAAAACTAATGGTTGGTCTTCAGCCTCACTTTCTGTGCAATCCATAACGAATAAGCGAGCCATAGAAGCCACTTGAGGGGCTGCCAATCCAACCCCAGGAGCATCGTACATAGTTTCAATCATTGAATTTGCTAATTTTTGAATTTTTGTATCAACATCAAGTACTGGTTCACAGACTTTTTTCAAGCGTGGGTCAGGGTGTAAAAGAATTGGCAATAAAGACATAAATTCGATTTATTGCAAACTAGATACGGGATCAAGTTAGAAGATCAAAAATTTAGTTCTAATTAGCAGGTTCTTATAAAAATTTGATATAAATAACTTAATGCTTATTTTATTTAATTTTATCGTGTGAAACTCATGATACAGCGCCTTCCACCTACCAAAAATTTGAGGCATAGTCACCAAATGAAATTTGATAACACATACTTTCGAGACCTAGAAGGTTTCTACGCCTCATGCGATGCAGTAATTCCAGTTAATCCTAAGCTCATTAAGTTTAATAACACTCTTGCTAATGAACTTGGGTTAGACATCACCAACCTTAACCTTACTGCCATCTGTTCTGGGGCCGTAAAACCTAATGGTGCAGAAACTTTGGCACAAGCATATGCCGGGCATCAATTTGGTAATTTTTCACCACAGTTAGGTGATGGCCGTGCACTTTTATTAGGTGAAATTCTCACACCTTCAGGAGTTAGGTTCGACATACAATTAAAAGGTTCAGGCCCCACAGTATTTTCCCGTAACGGCGATGGTAAGGCTGGGCTGGGCCCCGTTTTGAGAGAGTATTTGGTAGCAGAAGCAATGCATGCACTTGGTGTTCCTACAGCTAGGGCGTTAGCCGCAACTACTACTGGCGAACGCATCCAACGAGCAACAGCGCAAACAGGCGCTGTATTAACGCGCACAGCAAGCAGCCACATAAGAGTTGGTACGTTCCAATTCTTTGCCGCACGCCAAGAAGTAGATAAACTTAGGCAACTGGCTGACTATACTATAAATCGTCACTATCCAGAAGCAACAAGGAGTGACAATCCTTATTTAAAACTATTAGAATACGTCACGAATAATCAAGCATATCTAATATCAAAATGGATGGGTATTGGTTTTATTCACGGCGTAATGAATACTGATAACGTCACGTTGTCAGGTGAAACTATTGATTATGGTCCTTGTGCATTTATGGATTATTATGATGCAAATGCAGTTTTTTCATCCATAGATAAACAAGGTCGCTACGCCTATTCTAATCAGCCAATATTAGCTCGCTGGAATGTTGCAAGATTAGCAGAAGCATTAATACCGCTAATTCATAAAGATGCTGATATCGCAATTGAAAAAGCTACCCAAATAATTAATAACTTCTCAAATATTTATGAATCTTATTGGCTAAAAGAAATGCGCCGTAAATTTGGATTTAAAACAAAGAAAAGTAACGACACTGAATTATTCGATAGTTTCTTTGAAACTATGAAAAATAATATGGTTGATTTTACTCTTTCATTCCGTGCTCTCGCAGAACTTTCAGAAGGAAACCCTATGCCTTTACGTAATCTTTACGTAAACTCTTCCGCAACTGATGGTTGGATCAAGACTTTCAAGATTAGGATCTTATCAGAAGTTGGAATAGCAAAACGTATCCGTCAAGAAAATCCCATTTATACACCAAGAAACCACTTAGTTGAAGCAGCTATAAACGCTGCTGAAATAGATGGTGATTATGCACAGTTTGAACAACTTTTAGAAATCATTACAAACCCATTTATTGATAAACCTGGTAAAGAAATATATGCAAAACCACCATTAATGATTGACCCAAATTATAAAACTTTTTGCGGTACTTAAACTAACTTTCTGTGACGGGTTACATAAATAACATAGCACCAAGGACTTGCACCATGAATTTTGATAAAAAAATTAATCGTATTAATACTCATTCTGTCAAATGGGAAATGATGCAACCATACTACGGAGTAGATCCTAAAATTGGCACTCCAATGTGGGTAGCGGATATGGATTTTGAACCTCCAAAAGAAGTACATGATGCATTAGCAGTTATGGCTAATCAGGGTATTTATGGATATTATGGTAACGATGAAAATTATCGCAATTCAATCACAGGATGGATGGCTCGCCGTCATGGTTGGAAAGTAAATCCTTCAGATATTTTCACGACACATGGCTTAGTAAATGGCACCGCTTTATGTGTACAATCGTTTACCGAAGTAGGTGATAGTGTTGTTTTATTCACACCGGTATACCACGCATTTTCTAGAGTGATAAAAGCAGCCGGTCGTAAAGTAATTGAATGCAAGTTAGCAATAAAAAATGGCCGCTACAAAATGGATTTCGATGCTTATGACAAGCAAATGGATGGTAGTGCAAAAATGGTCATTTTGTGTTCTCCTCACAATCCAGGTGGACGAGTATGGACAGTTAGTGAACTAAAAGAGGTGGCAACATTTGCTGAACGTTATAATTTAATCTTAATATCTGACGAAATTCATCATGATATTACATTTGAAACTAAACATATAACCATGCCCATTGCTGCGCCAGAAATATCAGACCGTTTAGTGATGATGACTGCAGCCACAAAAACATTTAATATCGCAGGCTGCCACACAGGTAATGTTATTATTGCAGATAAAAAACTTAAAGCACGATTCTCAACTATAATGGAAGCCACAGGCACATCAGCCAATTCTTTCGGGCTTTATATGACACAAGCTGCTTACTCTTTTGGCGACAAATGGGTGGACTCACTATGTAAATATTTAGATGATAATCGAAAAATTCTTGATGCGACCATAGCTAGAATTCCAGGCCTACAATCTATGCCAATGGAGGCAACATATTTATCTTGGGTAGATTTTTCAGGTACCGGAATGCCCAAATCAGAATATATAGATCGCGTCCAGAAAAAAGCGCACATTGCAGCAAGTCATGGAGAAACATTTGGAGCTGGGGGCGAAACATTCTTGAGGTTTAACTTTGCTACTCAGCGTACAGAATTAATTAAAGCAATGGCACGTCTTGAGAATGCATTTAGCGACTTACAATAAAGCTTGGGCGTTGCAATTAGTCTAATATTTAGCCATACATAACTTAACGTAAATCTACAAAGATACTATTAATGCAAAACTATCTTGAATTTGAAAAACCACTTGCAGAAATTGAAGGCAAAGCAGCTGAATTACGCGCTATGGCTGAAAAATCTGAAGATGATGTAGATCTAGAGGCAGAAGCTAGCGCTCTTGATAAAAAAGCGCAAAGCATGTTGGCTGAATTATATAAAAATTTAAATCCTTGGCGAAAATGCCAAGTTGCGCGACATCAAGATCGTCCACATTGCAAAGATTATATTCGCGAACTGTTCACTGAGTACACACCACTTCAAGGCGACCGAAACTTCGCTGATGATGCCGCTGTAATGGGTGGTTTGGCTCGATTTAAAGATCAAGCTATTGTAGTCATTGGGCATGAAAAAGGTTCCGATACCAACAGTCGAATAAAACGTAATTTTGGCATGGCACGACCTGAAGGATATAGAAAAGCTATTCGTTTGATGGAAATGGCCAACAAATTTGGCTTACCCATCATTACCTTAGTTGACACACCAGGAGCATATCCAGGAAAAGGTGCTGAGGAGCGTGGGCAGTCAGAAGCAATTGCCCGTTCTACTGAAAAATGTCTTCAAGTGCGTGTTCCTTTAATTTCAATTATAACTGGCGAAGGTGGTTCAGGTGGAGCAGTTGCTTTTGCTACAGCAGACAGATTACTTATGTTAGAGCATTCTGTTTATTCTGTTATTTCTCCAGAGGGTTGCGCTTCAATTCTATGGAAAAATCCTGAAAAAATGCGTGAAGCCGCTGAAGCACTTCGTCTCACTGCGCAGGACTTAAAGAAGCTAGGTGTTGCAGACAAAATTATGCCAGAACCACTCGGTGGGGCTCAACGCAATCATGAGAAAACTTATGTAATTGTTAGCGATGCCATAACTGAAGCCCTCGCAGAGCTACAAGTTAAAAAACCTGACACATTAGTAAAAGAACGCCGTAAAAAATTCTTAGACTTAGGTGAGAAATCACTGTGATTTAGATATTGAATTTCATTCAAACGCCTAAATAAAGTTTAATTTTTTAGCTTTAAACAAACTATTTATTAAAGTTTTATTGCTATATTTGTATTTTAAGCACCAATTATCAACATAACTGCAATTCGAAGATCAAGTACAATATTCTTCAGACTGTCTATTCAATTACTACTTCACCAATCTGGTAATAATAATATTCTTTCATCAAGTTCATAAACTATTTTTCCATTTTCACCTCGAGGGCTAGCACCTTCCCCATCAGGGCAACAGTTGCTCATGTACATAATACAGATTCATCAATCCATTGGCGATATTTTGGTGTGATACGATTTTATACCTTACGTAAAAAAACCACACTCGGGGGGGCATAAATTACTTCTAATTCTTTAATAGATCTTACAGTATCCATACGCAATTTATTTCCCGGGAAATCCCACCTCAGCCATCAATCGGTCAGATGCTTTTTCTATTTTTTCTTGCATATAATTAACAAATTCTTTTGTTTCTAAATTAGTAGGGACTTCGTCTAAATATTCTAAAATTACAGTCCCTCGCTTTCGAAGCAAACTATGTTTTGGCCAAAACATCCCAACATTAGTGGCTGCCAAAACACATCTTCGGTCCATTCTTTGGCATATAACCGCTGCACCAACTTTATAAGGCATCTCTACACCAGGTGCCACACGAGTACCTTGAGGATAAATGACTAACTGAGTATCTCCATGGTACTTTTGAAGCCCCGCCATCATTTGTGATACAGCTTTTGCTTTTTGTCCCCGCCTTACAGGGGCAGTTCCTAATCTTTTTCCATAAAACCCTATAATCGGGAAATATGTAAGTTCTTGCTTCATCACATAATTCACATTTTTCAAATAGTAAGCATGTAATATAACGTCAAAAAAGCTTTGATGTTTCGAGGCTACCACAACATTACCCGTTGGAATTTTCCCTCGTTGTTCGACTTTCAGCCCACAAATAGCCCAAGCAAGCCATATAACAGATCCAGCAAAATTTCTAACAACCCAATAAGTTGCCCTTCGAGATAAGAGCGTCGGTATTGCTCCTAAAACCGCAAATAAGACCATTGATAAATACATAGAAACAATAAAAATTAAAGATAATATAAACTGGATAACAATCATTTAGATAATCCTTGTCATTAAAATTGAATAAATATCAAATAATTTAATAAGTTCTGAGTTGAAACGTTTTATTGTGGACTAGACTGTAAAGGAAAATAGTGTAATTTTACTAGGTAGTTTGAGAATTCATTAAACCACTTGATACTTAGTTAATTACAATTATTCCAATAAAAAAGAATAAAGGGATAAAGATGCGGATAATCTGCCCAAACTGTGCCTCACATTACGAAATTTCTAAAAATTCTGTTCCAAAATCTGGACGCAATGTACAATGTACAAATTGCTCAGAAATTTGGCTACAAGATGCACCTATGCAATTAACCAAAACAGCTCGTTTAGAACCCATGGATGAAAATATATCTAAATCTAAAAATAGTGAGATCTTTAAGTCCCTACGAAGTGACAAAATACAGAACACTTCACATCTTAGTAAAATAGAAAAAAACTCTTATGAACCCAAAGGCAACAACGCTGCTGAATCAAGCAAAATACGCCCATCGCTTACTCCAGAGATTAAATTAATTTTACAAGATGAGGTAAGGTTTGCATCACGAATTAAGCTTTCTGGCTTTGATAAAAAACACTCTATTGATATTATAAAAGAGCGCCCAGCGAAGATCGAAGCTCTCAACATAAAGTTAAATAGTAATCAAGTTGTCCACAAAGTCCAGAAAGTTGATTTTGTGGAAAGGCATTCAGCTCATAGACAAAAAACAAATTTAAAAAAAATATTCCAAGGCTTTTTAACTGCAATTCTACTAGTGACAATTGCTACGTCACTTTACATTTTTACACCAAAAATATCATATTATATTCCTGAGATTTCGCAGCTTTTGAATGCATATGAAACTAAAATATCGTCAACTCGTCTAATTATCCAAGATATGTATTATCAAGGTGGAGAATCTGGGTTTAATAACCTATTCAATAACGCTATTGAAAAAATAACTCTAAAATTTAAATAACATCAAAGCCATTCAGGAAGAATATCTCGTTTTATCATTTCGTCAAAACTTGGACGTTTACGAATAACAGCGAACTGATCTCCATGAACTAATACCTCTGGTATCATTGGCCGCGTATTATACTCAGAAGCCATTACTGCACCATATGCACCAGCAGAGCGGAATGCTATCATTTCACCATCAGCAACTGGGGTTAAGGTACGTTGCTTTGCAAACGTATCCCCAGACTCACAAACAGGTCCAACTACATCAAATTGTTGTTGATCAGCGTCTATATCAGGCTCAATTATAGGCAGAATATCATGGTGTGCGTCATACATTGCAGGGCGGATGAGATCATTCATTGCAGCGTCCACAATCATAAAATTGCGCCCTTCACCAGCTTTGTTATAAATCACAGAACTGACCAACAAACCTGCATTTCCAGCAAGTAGTCGGCCAGGTTCAATTTCAATTTCACAACCCAAATGGCCAACAGTATCGCGAACAACCTTCCCATAATCCACTGGCAAAGGCGGTGCTTGGTTTGTTTGCTCATATGGGATGCCCAAACCTCCGCCTAAATCCAAACGTCTGATATTGTGACCATCTCCACGCAAGACTTTAGTTAATTCTGCAACCTTTTGATAAGCTAACCGGAACGGCTCCAAGTCAGTTATTTGTGAACCAATATGAACATCGATACCCACTACATCAATACCTTGCATAGAACCCGCAATGGCATAAACTTCACGAGCTTTAGCAATGGGAATTCCAAATTTATCTTCAGACTTTCCAGTAGAAATTTTTGCATGTGTTTTAGCATCTACATCTGGATTTACGCGTATCGTTATTGGAGCAATCGAACCTAACGAAATAGCAACTTCATTTAAGATTTTTAATTCTGGTTCACTCTCAACATTAAATTGACGAATACCGTTAATTAAAGCTAAATTCATTTCCTCACGAGTTTTTCCAACACCAGAAAATACGATTCGATTCCCAGGAACACCTGCAGCTTTAGCTCGCGTGTATTCACCACCAGATACTACATCCATCCCAGCGCCCAATTCAGCAAGAATTTTAAGCACTGCAATATTAGAATTAGCTTTCATCGCATAGCATACCAAATGATCCATACCCTCAAGCGCTTCATCAAAGACCCGAAAGTGTCGAGATAGTGTTGCTGTTGAGTATACGTAAAACGGCGTTCCAACTGTTGCCGCAATATCCGTCAATAAAACATCTTCAGCGTTTAAAACGCCATCTTTGTACAAAAAGTGATCCATAATAACCTATTTAAAAGTGCGCGAACGCAGAAACAAATACAACGGCAAACCGCAAGATACGCCAATTCCAAACGTTGCAATAAAACAAACAACAAAAACCCACCAGTCTTTACGAACGTATACTTCAGAAGCCATCCAGATTGTTAGAACACAAGCTGAAATCGTAAGATCCCACATTAACCCACGTGACGCTTCATTTACAGTCCATGCGGCAACAATATCAACCCAAGAGTAACCATACTCATTAAACCATGCAAGAAAATGCATCATCGGCTTAATGCCACCGATGATAACTAAGACTAAATAAATCAATCGCAAATAAGACATGGCACCTCTTTATTTACTGGCAAAGGGTCACCTTTAATCCCACAGGCATTAATACCTATTAATAATGCTAATATCAAAATAAACCTATGTATCATGCCAAAACTTCTTTCCACCGAGCGACTTGTAACCGAACTTGTTCCGGAGAAGTACCTCCGTAACTTTTCCGGCTAGCAACTGAATTTTGGACACTCAGAAAATTAAACACGTCTTCAGTAATTTGGTTATTAATAGCCTGCATATCGTCTAGACTTAAATCTGGCAAATCACATCTTTGCTTTTCTGCTTTAGCAACTAAGCTACCTGTTACATGGTGAGCTTCCCTAAAGGGCATGCCAAGTTCACGCACTAACCAATCTGCTAAATCAGTTGCGGTAGAAAACCCAGATGCTGCAGCTACTTCAAGCTTCGAAACATTAGGCTTCATGTCAGCAACCATTCCAGTCATAGCAGCCAAAGCTAGCATAAGACTATCAGCAGCATCAAAAACCTGTTCTTTATCCTCTTGCATATCTTTAGAGTATGCTAGCGGAAGTCCTTTCATTACCATTAGTAAGCCTACAAAAGAGCCTGTAATTCGGCCAACTTTAGCTCGGATCAATTCAGCAGCATCTGGATTCTTTTTTTGGGGCATAATTGATGAGCCTGTACTAAACCGGTCAGATAAAGCTACAAATTTAAATTGAGCAGATGACCAAATAACTAACTCTTCCGCAAAACGCGATAAGTGCGTTGCGCAGATAGATGATGCACTTAAAAACTCCAATGCAAAATCACGATCTGATACCGCGTCTAATGAGTTTGCAGAAGGCCTATCAAACCCTAAGGCGCCCGCAGTCATGTCACGATCAATAGGAAACCCAGTTCCAGCCAAGGCTGCTGCTCCCAGTGGACTTTCATTCATACGAGATCGGGCATCAACAAATCTAGACCGATCACGAGCAAGCATTTCAACATAAGCCATCATATGGTGGCCCCAAGTAACAGGTTGTGCAACCTGTAAATGTGTAAAACCAGGCATTACAATATCTGCACCAGCTTCTGCTTGATTAACCAATGCACTCATCAGTGCAGATAATCCTAAAATTACAGCATCACACTGATCGCGTGTCCATAACTTAAAATCCGTAGCAACCTGATCATTTCTTGAACGCGCTGTGTGTAACCGACCAGCTGGTTCACCTATTATTTCCTGCAATCTGCTCTCAATATTCATGTGAATATCTTCTAGGGCAGTAGAATATTTAAATATTCCACTTTCTATTTCTGACAAGATCGTGAGGAGGCCTTCCTTAATTGTCTCAGCATCGCTATCAGTAATTATATCTTGTTTGGCTAACATCGCAGAATGGGCAATAGATCCTGCAATATCTTGAGCGGCCATGCGCTTATCGAATCCAATCGATGCGTTAATAGCTTCCATGATTGCATCAGGGCCACTGGCAAAACGCCCGCCCCACATTGCATTTGATGAGTTTTTGTCAGACATAAATAGTACCATTTCGAAGGGGCCAAATAATGACCAAAATTAAAATTCTATGCGCGATGCTTTATACCCTGCTGGCAGTAGGTGCAAATCCTTTGACAGCTAATACTCTGGATGTTGAGACACTGCGAGAGATTCGTAAAGGTGATATGCGCTTAGTTTCAATCCATACAGAGCCAAAGCCTGCAGTAGCTACGCCATTCCAAGATGTTAATGGAGATACTATAGACCTTACAGCATACAAAGGAAAAATAGTTCTATTAAATTTTTGGGCAACATGGTGTGCTCCATGTCGAGCAGAAATGCCATCGCTCGATGCTCTGAACAAAGAAATTGGCGGTAATCACTTTGAAGTTGTTACAATTGCAGTTGGCCGCAATTCAATACCAGTAATAAAACAGTTTTTTGCAGACAACAATATTACAAGCTTACCAATACAACGGGACCCAAAAATGAAATTGGCTGGCTCTTTTGGTGTACGTGGCTTACCAGCAACTTTAATTTTAAATCTAGAAGGCCAAGAAATTGCACGGATTCAACGCGAAGCAGATTGGAATTCATTTGATGCCAGAAAGTTATTAAACGCTATTATTAAGTCTAATTTTTAAATAGTCAGAGAGTTAAACAGAATTGAGAAAATCTTTAATAACTTTATTGAAAATTTCTGGCTTTTCAAGATGAACAGCGTGAGCACAGCCAGGAATCACAGATAAGTTTGAGTTTTTGATATTCTTCCAAAGTATTTCAATTTGGGGCCATAAATATGTTCTATCCTGATCACCCCAAATAATAAGTGTTTTATTCTCAACCTTTTTTAAATTTTGTTCACCAGACCATTCACTCATTGCGTCTAATCCAGCTAAAATCGACTCTATTGAACTCCTTTTCGCAATCTTAGAGCAACCTTCATAAGCAATTGAATTATGATAATCTAAAAACCATGTAGCAGATATTCTAGCAGCTGTTTCAGATGCACCATCATTTTTTGCACGGATCTTACTTTGCTTAATTGTTTCAAATCGACCTGGTAAAATACCCAAAGATCCAGTTCCATATAATATTAACTTATCTATGTTTTGTGAATCTGTTCGCACCATTTCTTGCACAATCATTCCACCCATAGAGTGTCCCAACA
>TARA_B110000211_G_scaffold85090_1_pt1 | contig 94060 bp, 91 predicted proteins | sample TARA_B110000211 | Tara Oceans TARA_B110000211 (sample SAMEA4397516) | marine metagenome | biome: Polar Biome; feature: [DCM] deep chlorophyll maximum layer (ENVO:01000326); material: water (ENVO:00002006), including particulate matter (ENVO:01000060) such as... | depth 30 m
CAAACAAAAAACGCCAGTCAGCTGTTAACTGACTGGCATTAACCTCGTGGTTGGTTTTTTAACTATTAAAGATAAATACCTTATTATTGGTCGCCAACTTGTGGTGCCGCTTCAGGCTTAACAATTTCTAGTAATTCAATTTCAAATTCAAGTACTGAATTACCTGGAACCTGTGGTGGCTTGCCATTAGGTCCGTAAGCAAGATCTGAAGGAATAGTAAATTTATACTTAGAGCCTACAGACATTAATTGTACGCTTTCAGTCCAGCCTGGAATAACACCATTAAGAGGAAATACTGCTGGTTGATTACGATCATATGAGCTGTCAAATTGCTCACCGTTTATAAAAGTACCTTTATAGTGAACTTTAACCGTGTCAGTTGCTACCGGCTTTTCACCTTCAGCGGCTTTTAATACCACGTACTGAATACCTGACTCAGTCACTTGTACGCCATCTTTTTTAGCATTTTCTTCTAAGAACTTTTGACCTTCGGCTAAGCTTGCTTCAGCTTTAGCTAATGCTTGCTCTCTTTGTTTTGCTTTCATTGCTTGATCTAAATTCATCAACAAAGCTTGAATGTCTTCTTTTTCAATTTGTGACTTACCTGCCATGCTATCAGTAAAGCCACGAATGATAATTGATTTGTCTAGCGATAAACCTACTTTATCGTGCTCTTCTAAGTTGCGCTCCATGTACATACCAATTGAAGCGCCTAGACCATAGGCTTGCTTTTGTATTTCGGTATCAAGGGCAATAGCTTTTTCTTCTTGTGTAGCTGACTCTTGACAACCCATAACTGACAATAAAGCAATAGCGACTAAAGTCGGTTTAAAAAATTTCATTTACATCTCCGTTTTACTACTCAGTTGGAAATTCCCGCTAAGTCATTTAAATATGTGTGAATTGTGAAACAATGCGGCTTATACTAACGATAAATGCCTCAAGAAAAAAGTATTAATATTTTGCTGAACTGTAACTTAAAATTTCTGAAATACAATATAGTGCTTTTATTAGCCTTACTTGCCGGCTGTCAGCCTGCAGGCCAAGCACCAGTAAAAAGGTGGCAACATGCAGCAGAAGGCGCATACGCAGCGAACATCTCTAATGATGGTAAATACAGTGTCGTTTCATCAATTCATCATGGCATAACGTTATGGGATTTGAATAACAACGCACTAAAATACAGCTGGTCTCAACAACAAAATAGTGCCGACAATTTGGTTTTAGTTGCTGATATTGCAAATAATAATAGCCATGCACTAACAGCCAATCGCAACGATTTTTCGTTATGGAATATTGACAGTGGTCAATCTGAAGGCTTTTGGTCGATTTCTGAGTCAACTATTCGTGATGTGGCAGTATCAAATAATGGTGCTCACCTGCTCATAGGCCAAGGTAATGGTAAAGTTGAACACATTACGCTTGCCACAGGCCGACGCCTAGAGTTTTTAGGTCATCAAGAAAAAATTAATGCCGTGGATATGCTGCCCAATGGTCGCATTGCCATTTCAGGCTCTAATGACTTTGTTGCTTATGTATGGGACACCTTGTCGGGACAAGTTATTTATCGTTTTAATCATCCGAGCCGCGTCACTATGGTGGCACTTGACCCTAAAGGTCGATACGCCTTCACCGCCGACAGTAAGAAGTCAGCCAATATTTGGGACTTAAAAACCGGCAAGCTTGTGTCAAAATTAAATTATTTCAATCGCCAAGAAGTGTTTAGTGCAGTACAGTTTTCACCTGATGGCACTAAATTATTAACCGGTGCTCCCTCTCGTAAAGTCAGTATTTGGGCTATTGCAACCGGTGATCGTTTAACGAGTTGGCGAGTTTTGCCGCGAGACGATATTAGACCCGCTGGAGCTGTTGTTTATAGTGTTGCTTTTAGGGATAATAACCAAGTGATTACTGAAAGCTCTTCAGGATACGCCGAATTATGGCAGGTAAATAAATAGTGAAAATAAGTAATGAATTAACACAAGCAATTGAAATGCTTGAAACACGAAATGCATTTCAGGATGATGCCATCGAACAGCTCAATCGTGAGTTGAGTATACATCAAGGACAAATTGCTGAACTTAAACATCAACTTGCCCTGTTGGCAAATAGAATTAAAGAGAACACCCCAGATCAACAAGGTAAAGACGAAATAGAGCCCCCTCCTCCCCATTATTAAGCAAGCGTTACCGTTAAGCACTGCCTATCACATTCAAGGCAGTGCCTTAAATCATCCCTCTCAATAAAACCATATTAATACCAGTAATCACATTATTTTTAATGCTGTAATCAATTCAAACATACCTATGAACAATTAGCTAAGCCAGCTACTTAAAAGCTAAACGTCAAGTATTGCTTACTCAAGCTCTTACGCTAAAAATTTACTTGATTACTCCATTCTTTCAGCAAAAACTCAGCTATTCTTAAGTTACGTTTGCTATGTTAATGATATTAAGCTGAAATTTTATTGGGTTTATCTTGAAAATACTGATCATTGAAGATTCAACTTCTCTTCGAAGAAGCCTAAAAATAGGGCTATCTAACCTTGGCTTTACCGTTGATGATACCGGAGATGGCTCAGAGGGTTTAAGCATGGCGCTTGCCGGAGATTACTCTCTACTCATTTTAGACCTAATGCTACCATCCGTTGATGGAACCGCTATTTTAAAAGCCATTCGAAAGGCTAATAAAGACCTTCGTGTGCTTATTTTATCTGCCAGAGATTTAACTGAAGACAAAATTGAAGGCTTATTAAATGGCGCCGATGATTACCTCACTAAGCCTTTCTCTTTTGATGAGTTACATGTACGTTTATTATGTTTGATGAGACGCGGTAGCTTAAATATAGATAGCACGACTATTACTATTGGATCATTTTGTTTAGACCTACACTTAAAGCAATTACATTGCGATGGCAAAGACGCCAACTTAACCCCCAACGAATACAAGCTAGTTGAGTGTTTATTCTCTAATCAAGGTAAAGTTATTTGCCCAGAAAAACTCAGTGAATACTTAGCGGGACAGTATGATGCTGTAGCAAAAAACTCTATTGAAGCACATTTATCAAGCACTCGAAAAAAGACCAGAGTATTGGGCTACGATTTACCGATAAAAACAAAGCGCGGTTTCGGATATTTTGTGGAAAACAACTGATGTACTCTATTAAGAAAAAGCTAAGTCGTTACCTGTCGGTTTCTGTATCAGTGTTGTTAGTTTCGATACTTTTAGCAACTGATATCAGTGTCGATACTTGGATCAGTCAAGAGTTTGATCGAGCGATGAGTAATAAGTTGCACTTGTTAACGACTTTGGTAAATGAAGATAATGAAAAGGTAGACTTTGATTTTGCGGATGAGTTTATGCCTGAGTTTTCTGGTGCAACTGATCCTGAGTATTTCCAATTATGGTACGACAATAAGGTTTTTGAACGTTCAAAAACTTTAGCTTTGTTTGACGTTAATAATCTTCCGCAAATTGATCTGGTATTAAATGAAGCTAAAATTATCAATGTTACCTTACCTGATGGCCGTTCAGGACGTATGATTGCAACGCAATTTATACCGCAAATAGATAGTGATGTACGAGAAAAATTTACTGAACCAGTAAACAACGTTACCAAACATCAAAAACCTATGATGCTAGCTTATGCGGTTAGCAATGAAAGTCTAAATCAAACTCTTTGGTTTGTTGATATTATTTTTATTTTATCTTCGCTCTCAACCGTGTTTGCCGTTCACTTTATTGTTTACAAAGTAGTAGAGCGCGGCTTAATACCGCTAGATAGCCTAAATAATGAGATTAAGTCTATCAATCTTAATTCAGATATTAATGCTATTAACACAGACAATTTACCAGAAGAATTACTGCCTGTTGCCGGGGGCATTAATCATTTCCTTAAAGAAAACAAAAAACTGTATGCCAGAGAAAAAAGAATGAGTTCTGATATTGCTCACGAGTTAAAAACCCCCATTGCAGAGCTGATCAATTTAAGCGAAGTCGCGATAAAATTTCCTGAAGACAAGCAAATATCAACCACTTTTACCACCGATGTACTCAATATTTCCGAACGACTCAAAAGTATTGTGAGCAGTATTTTGTTACTGCAAAAGAGTACTAATAATGCAGAACTTACAAAAAGCGCTATTACTATTACAAGTTTTATGGCGGCTATATTGCAACGGGAAAATAAAGCAAAGCGTGACGTTTCGTTAATAATAGCGCCAGAAATTGATACCGTCATAACCAATGAATTTGCTCTTGAAACCGTATTAACTAATTTGCTCAGTAATGCGCTACATTACAGCCCCGCCAATAGCCAAGTGAACATATGGGTAAATTTCGATAGCAACCAAGAGCGAGTGAAATTTCGTATTGAAAATACCAGCATTTATCAATATACAGAGCAAGAGCTCGGACAGTTTTTTGAACCTTTATGGCAAAAAGATCAATCAAGAACCTCTTCACAACGATATGGCTTAGGGCTAGCAATAGTTAAGTCTTATTGTGAAAAAATTAATGCCGAGATAAGAATAAACCTAACGTCAAAAAATCAACTCTCTTTTACCATCATCGTATAATCAAGCCTGGCGATACTTATTTGAGAGCAGTAAAGCCAACTTTTTAATACTACTGCTTTAATAAATTAAAATGGCATAGTAAAAGCCTTATCACTTTATCTACAACACTAGATGTTAAGGATTAGCTCAGCTTTCTCCTGCCTATGCTTTAGCTTAGTTTGTATGTTTTATCAGATATTTTTGTTTACTTGTAAATATTGTAACTCGTTATCTTAAGTAAATTATCAAGCAAATTTAGGTGACTTATCAGTTTATGCTAAGCCAATCTTAAGCTAGCTTCAATAACATAGAAACACTTACATAAAGGTGTTTTTATGACAATGACATTTTATCAAATAGCGGCCAACACAGCGCTGAATGCTATCTACTTTTCAAACCACGCTAACATATTACAACCAGCAACAATTAGGCAATTAAAGCGCGGTTTACCTACAGACATGCTCTGCCATGTAGCACTAATCACGATAAGCTCAATGTTACTAGTGAGTGAGCCGGCATGAGAAAAATATTCCGCTTTATTCGCGAGCAAAGCCTAACGCCAAATCAGCTGTTAGTTATAACATGTAGCTATTTAGCGCTGATATTGAATTTACCCTTTCTTACTCGAGCATCTTCAGCGATTGCGGCACTAGAAAACTACAATGTATTATTCTTGGCTTCTTTGCCGCTTTTTCTTTTGAGCTTAATGCTGCTGTTACAAGGTTTACTTGCCTTTAGGTGGATAACAAAACCCATATTAATACTAACGGTACTCGTATCAGCACTGATATTCTATGCCACTGTAACTTATGGTATTGTGTTTGATTATGGCATGGTACAAAACAGCTTTGAAACCGATACTGCAGAAGCATTAAGCTATATAAACGTTTACGCTTTAGGCTTTTTTATTATTTTTGCTGTCATTCCTTGCTGGCTAATTTATTCTGTAAAGCTAACTTATCAACCGTTTTTAAAAGAATTGCTTAGCCGCTTAAAATTACTCAGCGCCAGCTTTGGATTCGCATTTCTAGTCGCCAGTGTATTTTATTCTAACTATGCTTCTGTTGGCCGTAATAATAAAGATATTGCTAGCTATATTATTCCTTATAAAATGGTTGATTCTTCGTATAAATACATCAGAAATCACTATTTCTATCCACCATTAAAATTTCAAGTTTTAGACACAGCACCCTCGATTGTTCGCGGAAATAATAAAAAACATGTGACGGTTATGGTATTAGGAGAAACTGCTCGAGCAATGAGTTTCTCACTCAATGGCTACCCTAAAAACACTAATCAATATACTGAAAAACAGGGTGTGGTATCCTTTTCAAATATGACCTCTTGCGGAACAGCCACAGCTATTTCCGTGCCTTGCATGTTTTCACGGTTGGACAAACGTAATTATGATAAACGTATCGCAACAGCCCAACAAAATGTCGTTGATATTATTCATTTAGCGGGTGCTGATGTTTTGTGGATAAGTAATAATAATGGCAGCTGTAAAGGCGTTTGTACTCGAGTTAAAAGCGAGCAAGTGGCAACCGACACCTCAAATCCATTATGCGACGGTGAATATTGTTACGATGAAGCCCTACTAAAGCCTTTAAGAGCTAAGCTAAAAAACCTGACTCATGAAAATACTTTAATTGTGCTACATATGATTGGCTCGCATGGCCCAACTTACTTTAAACGCTACCCCAAAAACAAAAGAGTTTTTACTCCTGACTGTCAGCGAAGCGATATACAAAATTGCACACAAGAAGAGCTAGTGAATACTTACGATAACACCATTGCCTATACCGATTTTGTGCTGTCAAAAGTCATCAATGAGATGGCAACGTTAGCCGAAGAACAAGCGATGGAAACCTCAGTATTGTATGTTTCAGATCATGGTGAGTCTTTAGGAGAAAAAGGGGTTTATTTACATGGTCTGCCATACGCATTTTCTCCTGAAGAGCAAACACATATTCCAATGATTTATTGGAATGATAAACAGCAAACTGACTTTAGCTTGAGTTGTCTCGCCCAAATGTCAGGTGCGCCGTTAAGTCATGATAATGTTTTTGATACATTACTCAGTATTATGTCAATTCAGTCGAAAGCTTATATCAATGACAAAGATTCATTTATCCACTGTAAATCGCTATCGGCAATTGGTCGAACCACGACAGTTAATCAACAACATTTAGAGGCTATAAACTAGTGTTTAACAATAAAGATAAACCCAAAGGACTAAAACGTATTTATCTAGCTTCGCTAAATTCTTTTCGGGCATTTAAATGGCTGTATAAAAATGAGTCCGCATTTAAACAAGAGTTGCTGCTACTTTGTTTGTCAGTTCCGGTTAGTTTTCTCTTTAATATTAGTACTACAGAACAGGTAGTACTTGTGCTGGCAATTGTATTTATTATTTTTACCGAAGTGCTCAATACGGCAATTGAGGCTGTGGTTGATCGGGTAGGACTTGAGATACACCCTTTGTCGGGATTAGCAAAAGACTTGGGCTCTGCTGCCGTATTAATCAGCATGATAATTGCCATTATCATATGGCTAGTTATATTATGTTAATAACCTTCTTAGCAGCTTTATTTCAGTTTAACTTAAGTAAGTCTTAAGCTTGATTATTTAAGGTAAGCATTGTGTTTTATTTATTCATACCGAACAACAATGCTTACTTCAATCATTTACCTAATACGACCATTTATACTATTCGCTATAATATTAGTGCTGAGCTTATTTATCTCAAGACTTGGCTTGAGCGTTTGGCAGTTTGAACGAATAGCAAACATTGAAAGCTTAATAACATTACTCTTTAATGGTTTGAGAATTGATTTAAGCTCCATTGGCTACTTATTGGTTATCCCTGCATTGATACATCCTTGGCTCATGCTGTGGCATAAATATTTCGCACTTTGGCTCACCTTACTTAGCGGGATATTTACCGCCGTATTTATTAGTGTTTTGTTTTTTGAATTAGCCACGCCAGCATTTATTAATGAGTATGGCTTTCGCCCCAATCGATTGTTCATCGAATATCTAGCTTATCCTAACGAAGTCATGAAAATGCTTTTTAATGGACATTTAGTCACCCTAATACTGGTGATTTCATTACTGATATTCATCAGTAAAATATTTTGGCAACTAAACCACAGGTTATTTCAACGTTATCAGCAAACACAACAAGGAAATTTGACGTCATCGGTTATCTCATTTTGTCTGCTTATTGTGGTACTTTTTGCGTTTGCTAGGGGTACAACAGGACATAGACCCATTAACCCCTCATTGGTTTATTTCTCAACCGATCCATTGATAAATTCATTAACGCTTAATTCTATTTACAGTGTTACACACGCCTATAAACAATTTGGCGATGAAGAAAATGCCGCCAAACTTTACGGTAAGATGCATGAGCAAGACCTTATAGATATTATACAAACTGAAACACAACTTGCTCCCCAGTCGTTTCTTGTTTCCGATCTACCATCATTAAATAAACGCTTACCTGTTTACCAAGGCAAAGCTAAAAACTTAGTTATTATTTTAGAAGAAAGTTTAGGTGCACAATTTGTTTCTTCTCTAGGCGGCATAGCATTAACACCTGAAATAGATAAACTCAATAATGACGGCTGGGCTTTTAAGAATTTATACGCTACGGGAACACGCTCAGTACGGGGAATAGAAGCTGTAATCACGGGTTTTACTCCAACCCCAGCAAGAGCTGTTGTTAAATTAGGAAAGTCTCAACAAAATTTTTTTACCATCGCGAGTTTGTTAAAAGACAACAACTATAATACTCAGTTTATTTATGGCGGTGAAAGCCATTTCGACAATATGAAAAGTTTCTTTTTAGGTAATGGCTTTGATGATATTGTCGATTTTGACGATATAGAAAGCCCTAAATTTGTTGCCTCTTGGGGGGCCAGTGATGAAGATTTATTTCGCCAAGCAAATGTAGAACTAAACAAACTACATAACGCAGATAAACCTTTTTTCAGCTTCATTTTTTCATCAAGCAACCACGACCCTTTCGAAATACCAGAAGGCGTTGTTAAACCGATTAACTATAGCCAAGCGCAGCTAGCAAAATACAATACAAAAGAATTAGCCCGCCATAAAGCGATTCAATACGCTGATTATGCTTTAGGTAAGTTTATCGCTAAGGCTAAAACACAAGCATATTGGCAAAACACCGTATTCCTGATAGTCGCTGACCATGACGCCAGAGCTTCAGGTAATGATTTAGTCCCCATTAATAATTTTCATATACCTGGTGTTATTCTTAATTCAGGAAAAGCAAACACCCTTGACGAAAGAGTGGTAAGCCAAATAGATTTGGCACCAACCTTATTATCATTAATGGGTATTGAAAACGTCTCACCGATGCTCGGCCATGATCTTAATAACAGCCAAGCGGCGGGAAGAGCCATGATGCAATATGCTGATAACTTTGCTTATATGAAAGGTGATCATGTTACCATTTTACGTCCAGATAAAGCCCCACTGGCTTTTAATTACAACGCTTACACCCAGAAATTAACACCAACACCATTAAACCCGCAACAGAATAAAATAGCCTTAGCACACGTATTATGGGGCTGCTTAGCTTACGAAAAAAAGTGGTACCCTTCAGGTCAAGCTTCACGTTTCGATTTAGCGGCCAGTGCACAAGATGGTTCACTAGCGCTTATCGACGTAGTCGATTAAGGGGCTAAAAATAATAGTAACTCAACGCAGTTATTGCTTGGGACAGCAAATGTAATGTAAGTACAGACTACTACGAAATCACCAATTGAATATGGTGAAAATAAAGTAACCCAACATCTTAAGTTAAAAAAAGTATCCGCAAACAGCAATATGCCAGAGCATCGTTCTAACGACAGTAAAGGTAAGAGTCGCAGAACTGAACTCAATTGCATTTGGCCGTGCGAAATTGATTATTTATAACTATGATTAAGATCACTGCCTTGTCATTATTGGATCGCGCTTAATGGACTCAAGCAAAATTTACAAAATGTTAACTCATCAATATGTTATCAATGATCCACTGCATCAATTGTTTGATGCAGTAAATGCTATTTCTGTCCAAGGGTACGATGAACAACGACGTGTCATCTATTGGAATGAAGGTAGTGAATTACTTTATGGCTACAGTAAAGAAGAAGCGATAGGCGAGAAAATTGAAAATCTAATTATCCCTAATGCCCTGCGCGAAATAGTCATTGATGCACACCATAATTGGATAACGAAAGGTATAGAAATACCAGCATCTGAAATCACCTTGCGTAAAAAAGATGGTACTGAAATATCCGTTTTTTCAAGTCATGTTATGTTCACAAATCAATATAACAACAAGCAAATGTACTGTATTGATATTGACTTAACAGATGTAAGGCAAGCACAGGCACAAGCGCTATTTAAAGAGCACATGCTTGAAACTATCTTTGAAGCCATTCCAGATTTATTTTTCTTAATGAAAGCTGACGGCACCATCCTAGATTATCACGCCAGTAATAAGAACTACCTGTATGTATCAGCAAGTGAACTTATTGGCAAAAATATGGCCGATGTATTGCCTAAAAAAGTTGCTAATCAATTTCAAAGCCATATTGCTAAAGCACTGCAGCAAAAAGACATAACAAGTTTTGAATATGAGCTATCTGTACCTCAGGGTCTGGCATATTTTGAAGCGAGAATTAGCCATTTAAAAGAATCTCAACAAATGATGGTTATTATTCGTGATATTACCGAGCAGCATAAAGCGGATGAATTAATCCGTCATCAAGCCTATTACGACAGCTTAACTTTATTGCCTAACCGCTTTTTAGCGCTCGACCGCTTGTCGCAAATATTAATTGAAGCAGAACGAAATAATGAAAAAGCCGCTGTCTTGTTTCTTGATTTAGATGACTTTAAAAAAGCCAATGATTCATTAGGTCATGAAATAGGCGACAAGCTTTTGGTAGAGTCAGCGGCTAGGCTGCAACAGGTTTTACGCAAAGAAGATACTGTTGGGCGCTTAGGCGGTGATGAATTTATTATTTTACTTAGAGGGCTAACTGAACATCATAATGCGCTAGCTATTGCTGAGAATTTACTAAAAGCCTTTAGAGAGCCGTTTAAAATTGGAGGTAGAGAGTTAATATTAACAATGAGCATTGGGGTTGCCGTCTATCCTAAAAATGGTCGTTGCGCTTCTGACTTACTGCGCAATGCCGATACAGCAATGTATCAAGCAAAAGCACTAGGGCGCAATACCTATTCATTTTTTACTAAAGAAATGAATACTTGCATGCAACGGCGATTCGAAATTGAAGAGCAAATGCATGGAGCCCTTGAGCGTAATGAGTTTGAATTACACTATCAAGCTCAGTTCAATGCCAAAAATGAAAATATTATTGGTGCAGAGGCCTTACTACGATGGCATAACCCTAAACTTGGGCATGTAGCCCCAGATGAATTCATTCCAATCGCTGAGCATACGGGTCTCATTGTACCTATTGGGCAATTCGTTATGAAACAAGCGTTAGGTTTTTTAGCTCAATGGCAAAGTGCCGATCAGCAGCAGTATACAATCGCGGTCAATTTGTCTCCTCGTCAATTCAGAGATGCTGGGTTACTCAATTTTATAAAACAAAGCTTAAGCGAGAGTAATATCAGTAGTAAATATTTAGAGCTTGAGATTACTGAAGGGGTGTTGATGAGCGGACAATCTTATATACACCATGCACTAGAACAAATTAATGAACTTGGCATAAAACTCTCAATGGATGATTTTGGTACCGGCTATTCATCATTAAGCTATCTCAGGCAGTACCCGTTTGACGTACTGAAAATTGATCGAAGCTTTATCAATGGTATCACCTCGAACAAAGCTGATTACAACTTAGTAAAGGCAACCATTGCCATGTCCCATAGTTTAGGGTTAACGGTTATTGCGGAAGGTGTTGAAACAGCAGAACAATTACAAGTACTGAATAAGTTAAAATGTGACTTCATACAAGGATATTATTTTAGTAAGCCAATACCTGCCATGCAATTGCTTGAGTTTTCAGCACGTTATTACCTATAATTGCTATTGAATAACTGACATTCGCTACATAGCAATAGCTGATGATTACTTATCTCAGGCGGTAAGTATAACCGTATTATGATGGCGTAAATATCAGTCACTTAACAACGTTCCCTAATAGGCACTTAACAGGCCGCTTGATAAAAAGCCTTAACACTTCTGTTAAGGCTTACCTAACAACTTCGCCTAAGAAAACAACATACCCGCTAACCGCTACTGGCTGTCTAAATAAGTTTCAACCGCTTGTGCACGACTCTCTGCATGCGCTTTTAGCTTTTCAATTGCTTGATAAAAGTCACTATCACTATTTAAAAATGAATAGCCTGATAGCTCGGTTGTTGCATAAGGGGCCACCAGGGCTGCGTAACTATCGTAGGCGGCTTGCATCGTATTAGTTTCAAAAGCGCCACCTATGGCTGTTAATACGTATTCGTTATAACGCGCTCTGTAAACATCATCAGCATAAATTTTTGCAATTAACGGCCAACTAACACTATCTAAGTTAGAGAAATCTAGCGCTAAAGCACCTGACATTTTACCCTCTTGCAGTGCTTCATTGTTATCCCAAGGGATCCAAGTTAACTTTGATGTTTCAGGGTTATTATAAAGGTAATAGTTATGCGTCATACGACCATAAGTATCCCAGTTTTGTATGATGCCATTTACTGCTAAATATTGTAAAAACACATCGACGTCAAAAACTGCTTCAAGGTTTTCTCTCCATGTATCTGGTGCCGTTGTTCTTGTTTCAGCATGCAAAGCATCAAAAAGTGCGATGATATCCGACCAATCTTCATCGTCTTCATTAGTTTTCTTGGCAAAGCTTTCTTCATTAAAACTACCTTCAACAAAATCGGCGCCACTATCTTCTGGCTTGTATAAATTACCATTGTCATCAGCAAACTGTGTTTCAAGTACCGTATCATCAATTTCTTCTACTAAGGTGTACAAACCGAAATATTCAGGCCCATCACCATGATCTACATACACGGTATAAAAAGCACTATTAGATATTGCCATACCTGAGTTTCTAAAAACGTCAGCAGCAACTTTTTCACGTAAAAAAGAGCTGTCATCAAAGTTATTTTTCAGACTAAATTTTTTAAAACCATAAAATCGTTGGTTATCAATCTGTGGATAGTCATCTTCAAATTCATCAAAATCCATTTTAAATGAAAGTTTCAGTGTGCCTTGCTGCCAACTCGTTTGTAGTGATGAATTACCTTTAAACCTAAGGCCAACCCGATACTATTGCTTATCGTTATAGTAAACGTCAGCAGGAACAAAGATCGGGTCTTCATCAACATCGCTTAAGCCAGCGCTAGCTGAACGTTGACCAAATTCTCCATACAGCCCTGTCATATCATCAAGCATACTTTGCCAACGTTCAGGTGTTATTACAAAGTCGAAACGCTTAACTTGAGTACCATCAAAAACTTCAGCAAAGTTGGGTTCAGCACTTTTGCTATGCGTAGCATCAGTCCAATCCGTTGCTTCAAAATCTGTGTCAGTGATTTCAGTGCTGATAGGCTCAGCGGGTACTTCTGTCACTATTTCAACTGCAGTTGCTTCAGTGCTCTCACTACCACCGCATCCTGACAAGATAAATGCTAAACTCAGTGCTGACAGCAAAGTTAGCTGTTTTAGGGTTTGATTAAATTTATTACAAGACAAGCTATTCATCATATTAAACCTACTGTTAGTCAACTTTATTTTTTAAATGGTGTATTTGAACCAAGCTACTTTTAAATAGCTCAGCTCAAGCTAGTGAATTAGAGCTTACCGAAGCAATGTGCAAAAAATGCGTAAACAATGAGTAAATGTAAAATAATTTACGGACAGTAAATACAGCGCTGATAATGTAGCTTTACGTGCTAAGCTAAAATTGCATATAACTGTATTGATTACGAAAAAGCGCGAAGTTAACAATGCTATGCTGGTGTAGTAAGCATTATTTATCTTCATCCATATTTTTTGCACATTGTTTTGTTATGCTAAAACAAAGAAAAGCCTAACGATTGTTAAGTCTTTACCTAACAATATATAAATATGATGGTCATGTAGTATTAAAGTCTCCATGTTATTGCGCCCAAGCGAACATAAGGCCTCATCATTTATTACATTTGAGATTAGTAAATTATCAATGAAGATTCAGAATAAATTATTTGTATTTTTGTTCAGCTTTAGCCTGATATTAGTGACGGTTCTAGTATCACTCATGCAGTGGAGCATAGATAAAGGCATGATCGAATATGTTATTTCCAAAGAAGTAGCAACACTAAAGCCTGTTTTATCTAAACTTGCTGATGAATATAAAATTGATAATAGCTGGCGCTCTATGACCGGTAAAAATCATAAATTTGGTCAACTAATTCACCAAGAACTTGCCGGTAGTGATTTTGAAATCAAGAGAAACAATCGTTTACCAAGAAAAAAAGGCTTCAAGAAGCCAGAGCATATACCACCACATCTCGCCGAACGTAGGCCACCGGCCAATATTGAAAATGGCAACAACAGACCGCCACTTCCGCCACAGCGTGATGCACATTATGCCTTACTTGATAGCAAAGAAACTTTGATTGCAGGTAGCTATCCCCTGACATTAACGTATACCAAAACCCCCATTGAGTTAAATAATCAGGTGATTGGGTTTGTGGCTATTTCAAAACGTAACGAACTTACCCAGGGCTATGAAGTTGACTTTATCGAACAACAACAAAAATATTTATGGCTGATTGCCCTAATTGTTATGCTGTTAGTGGCGTTGCTGACATTACCTCTTGCTCGTCATATAGTTGAACCCATTAAATTGATCACCCGAGGCATGCATAAATTAACTCGGGGTGATTATCAGCAATCTATTGATCTGAAACGAAAAGACGAACTTAGTGAATTAAGTCGAGATTTCAATGAGCTTGCCTTAACGTTAGCAAAAAATGATAGCGCACGTAAACGCTGGTTAGCCAACATATCACATGAACTTCGAACCCCTGTTGCTATTTTACGTGGTGAATTAGAAGCAATGCTAGATAAGGTAAGGCCATTAACCTTAACTAATATTGCTTCTGCCCATGACGAAGTGAAACACTTACAACGCTTGATAGACGATTTAAATCAACTGGCAAGCGCAGATATCGGTGGCATGGGCTATCGTAAGCACGCTGAAGAGTTAGTATCATTAATTCAAAATGAAGCTGGGAAATATCGTAGTTATTTAGCCGATGCTGGCATAACGTTATTACTTGATTTTAGCGTTGAAGAAGCCAATATTTATGCTGACAAAACTCGGCTCTATCAGCTATTCGAAAATATAATCAATAACTGTATTAAATACTCAGGTGCTAGCGAGCTTAAAGTCTCATTAACTGTTGATAACGCTGACGAGCAACGTTCACAAAGCAATAAAGGCACCGTAACTTTAACTATTGAGGATAACGGTATTGGTGTTGATGAAGCACACTTAGCACACTTATTTGAGTACCTATACCGTGTGGAAGACTCAAGAAATCGTGAAACCGGCGGTTTTGGCTTGGGATTATCTATTTGCCAGCATATTGTTATTGCGCATCAAGGTAAAATAAGTGCTGTGGCATCAATTTTAGGCGGCTTAGCATTAATAATTACTTTACCTTTAGCTTAAGGAAACTGAATGTCACATTCGATCTTGATAGTAGAAGATGAAATAAAACTGGCTACTTTATTAGCCGATTATTTTACCATGGCAGAATTTAACCCTAACTTAATTCATCATGGTGATGACGTTATTGCTTGGGTTAAAAAAAATAAACCTAAAGCTATTTTGCTCGATATCATGCTACCAGGTAAAAACGGTATCGATCTTTGCAAAGAAATTAGACAGTTTTCTAACGTACCTATTTTAATGGTTACCGCAAAAGTAGAAGAAATAGATCGCTTGTTAGGCTTAGAGCTAGGCGCTGATGACTACATTTGCAAGCCTTTCAGTCCGCGTGAAGTAGTTGCTAGAGTTAAGGCTGTATTAAGAAGAACGCAAACCCTTGAAAAATCTAGTGATATGATTACATTGGATGAATATCGCCTTACCGTGAGTTTCCATCATCAAGAAGTCGCATTAACCGCGGTAGAATTTCAACTACTAAAACCGTTAGCGGAAAAACCAGAACGTATTTTTAGCCGCGAACAACTGATGCAAAACATGTATTCTGATCATCGTATTGTGAATAACCGTACCATTGATAGCCATATAAAAAAATTACGCAAAAAACTCAGCGACATTAGTAACGGCAAAGATTGGGTACAATCGGTTTATGGTACGGGTTATCGCTTGGTGCTTTAGCCCTTTTGCTGTAAAAACTCCATTCTCAAACAGTGAGTTAGCGTCTACATAACAGAAAAACGCCTAGCAGGAAAATAATTACTAGTAACTTTCTTTTTATTTGCACATTGTTTGCAAATTCCCTTGTTAAGCTTGTGGTGAATTTAGTTTTAGCACAAGGATCAACCAAAATGATGAAGCCTCAATCAACAATAGTCATAGCGGTCATACTACTATTGATGATATTTAATCAATCTCAAGCAAAAGAGCGTAATAACGATAGACCCGGTCCACCACCTTCGTTTTCAACTTTAGACCTTAACGCTGACAATGAAATAGACTTTGCTGAGTTTTCACAGCACGCATTACCTCATGGCGAACATAAAACAATTTTTGCCCATATCGACAGCAACAATAATGGTGTAATTAGCGAAATAGAATTTACCAACCACAAGCCGCCAGCTAAAAAAAAACGTAAGGAATAATGCAATGATTAATAATGTTAACGCTGGCATATCTATGCCTCCGCCTCCGTCAAGAACACAGCAAAACTTAACGGAAGAGCAACAAACGTTTGTCACCGACACCTTAGCTGAGTTTGATGCTGATGAACTAAGCGAAGAAGATGCCCTGAGTATTATTGATATGTTTTCACAAGCCGATATTCAACCCGGAGCAGCGCTTGAGAAAGTCATGTCTAGTGCTGGTTTTGATGCAAAAAGCATTGGCGACATCGCAGCTGCGGCAGATAGCGGCAGACCACCACCGCCTCCACCAAAACAAAGCAGTGATGAAATAAGTTCGATGGCAGACTATTTGGCAGAACTGTTAGAAGAAACCTTAGCGGCGAGTCAGAGTGAAAGCCTCAGTGATGAAGATAAACAAGCAATATTGGCTCAAGTTTTTGATAAGTTTAATATAGAGCCTAGCGAATCTATCATTAACACCACTGCTTAGCCGATCCTGGCAGCACTTTATCACGCTTTTATAAGTAGCTGCGTTATTTTTGATATCAAACGTATTATCAGCTTTTACCATTAAAAATAACGCCTCTTATTATCTAGCGCTAAGCTTTAACTAACCCGCTAATAACAAATAGTTTTAGACTTTTTTACATTTTCACATTACTTGCACACTTCCTGCACATTGACCTTTTAAGCTTGAGCTAACTGTTTCTAGTCCTAGTAATAAATCTTAAAGGGAAAAGCCATGCTACAGAAATTCAGCGCTTATCATTACGTTAAACCCTCGTTAGTAAGTTTGTTATTGCTTTCTACATTAGCCGCTTGCGGTGGTAGTGATAGTGATAATAATGACGATAGCGGTGAAGTGTTCACCACCAATACAGCACCAGTCGCCAATGCTGGCGAAGATCAAAGTGTCTTTGTTAATAGTACCGTGATACTTTCGGGCGCGCTTAGTAGCGATGCAGATGGCGACACACTGGGGTATTCTTGGAGTTTATCAACGATTCCAACAGGTAGTATTGCCACACTTTCAAGTGAAAATGATGTTGCGCCAACGTTTATAGCTGATGTTATTGGTCATTACATTGTGCACTTAACGGTTAATGACAATCAAGAAAACAGTGAAGTTGATAGTGTTGAAATTTTCGTTTCAGAAGTTTCAAATGGTAGTACGGCAAATATTTTATGTGATTATAATTATAACGAATATAACGACTCAATTTATGTGCTTGAAGACAGCATGGCACAATGGAGCTGTACCGATAACGAACGCCTGTTAAGTGCTAATGGTGTACCAGATCACGAGGTAGGTGAGTTTCCAAATAGCAATAACCCTAATGCGATTGAGTCACAAACAGTCGCCGATAGCCTAACCTTATCGCCCGTTGAGTCAACAACAACAACCTTGGGCGGACCTCGCGGTGTAACAGGTTACGTACTTAATGGGGTAAAAATTGATGCCGGTACTGCAGGTAGTTGTGACGATTCAGGCAATAACTGTAGCCTTATTGATAACAGTGGCAGTTGGAGTATCGAAGCCTTAGGGCAAACAAGTTTTAATTTTGGTACCGATGACAACAATGCTCATGTTCAACCGGGAGGAGCATATCATTATCATGGCATGCCAGAAGGTTTCATTGCTAAACAAGGTGGCGGCGATACAACCATGACTATTATCGGCTGGGCAGCCGATGGTTTTCCAATCTATGCCCGTTATGGCTACAGTATTGCCAGTGACGCTACATCACCAATCAAGCTGATCACTGGCAGTTATCAATTGATCAGTGACGTTAGTAGCTCTCGCCCCTCTAAAGATATATATCCGTTAGGTACCTTCGCACAAGATTGGCAATATGTTGCTGGTTCTGGTGATTTAGATGAATGTAATGGCCGAGTGGGTGTTACGCCTGAGTTCCCTAATGGTATTTATCACTACTTTGCTACTGAGAGCTACCCTTACTTTCAACGTTGTGTCAAAGGTGAAGTTGACGTTTCGGGTGGCATGCCGCCACCATAACGTGTGAGCTCGAATAAAAAGCCATAACAGTTAAGCGCTCTTTTAAGCCTATTATTTTACAGAAGCAAGCGGGGCGGCTTTGATATCAAGCCAGTTCGAACTTAATACTCATGGTTATAATTAACCGGAAATAACTTGATGAAATTAAACATTAGATTGAGAAATAAACTAAAGATGAAATTATCTCTAACAGCCTTTGCCACATCAGTGATGTTAATCAGTTCGCTATTTTCTTCGGCGCTATATGCTCACGTAATGGTGGCACAAAAAGGTACATTAAACGTTGCTGAAGATGGGGTTTATATGGTGATCTCATTACCTGTTTCTGCGTTTACAGCGATTGATGATGATAATGACGGCAAACTTTCTGCGGTGGAGTTTACTTCACATCGTCTAGAAATGATCAAGACAGTGCATAGCAAAATCACCTTAAAAGATGAAAATGGTCTACTCACTTTACAAGGTATAATGCTATCGCCGGTGACCTCTCATCATTCACCTCAAGCCCCCGCGTCACAAATAGTCGTTATGGGACGTTTTGCTTTAACTCAAGCGAACAGTGCGCTTGAATATCAAGTTCACCTTTTTGGCAAAGGTGAACATGAAGATACATTAGCCATCACAGCCACACGTAAAGGTGAGAACAGCAAACACGTGTTTGAGTTGTCTGATAAAAATTCAAAAGTATCTTTATTTACCGAATAACATTATCAGAATAAAATGCAGGTTAACGGCTGTTTAATAGCTTTTAACTTGCACAATATTTATATCACTGCTTAATGCGACTTAACGACTAACTAAACACCTTTTACACTTTTAAACTCGATACAAACAGCGACCGCATCACGGTAAACTTTTCATTGGCTTAATCTTGTTTGAAGATACCAATAACCTGTTCATTAGGTCTCACTTCTTGCACCACATGCTCTTCAGGTTGCGACATTAAGTGACCACAACTAACACAGGTTACTGTCTCTACACCATTTTCTTTGGTTAGCCCCATGGTGTCCATTGCCTTGCATTTCGGACAAACTGCCCCAGCTATAAATCGTTTCTTCACGTTTAACTCAATTTTAGGTAATTTTTCATTCGTTTTAGCAAGATATCTGCCCAGTGTTTCTATTTTACCTTGAACAACCCCCCAAGGAAAAGCGACAATAGCGCCTTGCATTAAAAAGAGTAACGATAAATGATCACAGCTACAGACTTAAGTTTAGCCCGAGGTGCAAAATACCTCATAAAATCATCAAGTTTTACCATACACCCAAATCATAAGGTTGGGCTTGTTGGGGCAAACGGCTGTGGAAAATCCTCTCTATTCGCTAGTTTGCTCGGGACATTACCGCCAGATTTGGGCAACCTATCTATGCCAACAAGCTGGAAAATTGCCACCGTTAAGCAAGAAACGCCGGCGCTAGAGCAATCTGCTTTAGATTATGTCATGGATGGTGATATAGAGTTTCGCCAGTTAGAAGCAAAATTAGCCCAAGCGCGTGAAGATGATGACGGTACACTTGAAGCGACTATTATTAACCAAATTGATACCATCAACGGTTACAGCTTACCTGCTCGTGCTGCTGAGTTACTGCACGGCTTAGGTTTTATGCAAGAACAACTAGCAAATCCGGTAAAGTCATTTTCTGGTGGGTGGCGCATGCGCTTGAACTTAGCGCAAGCCTTGATCAGTCGCGCTGATTTATTACTATTGGATGAGCCAACTAACCACTTAGATTTAGATGCCGTTATTTGGTTACAACGTTGGTTGAAAAGATTTACTGGCACGTTAGTGTTGATTTCACATGATCGAGATTTTCTTGATGATGTAATTGGCCAAATTTTGCATATTGAGCACCAAGCTGCAAAATTATACTCGGGAAACTACAGTGCTTTCGAGCGCCAACGTGCAGAGCATTTAGCTCAGCAAGATGCGCAATATCAAAAACAACAAAAAGAAGTTGCGCATTTTACCTCGTTCGTTGATCGTTTTCGCGCTAAAGCCAGTAAAGCAAAACAAGCACAAAGTCGCTTAAAACGTTTGCAAAAACTACCAGATTTAGCGCCAGCACATGTTGACAGCCAATTTACCTTTAGTTTTGAACAACCCGAAACACTACCTTATCCGCTGTTAGCACTAACGGAAAGTCAGTGTGGCTATAATGATGATGCCATTATTTTACAGAACGTTGGCATGACTTTAGTACCTGGCAGCCGTATTGGTTTACTGGGCCGCAATGGCGCGGGTAAATCAACACTTATAAAATCATTGGCCGGTGATCTAGCGCTACTTGCTGGTGAGCGTTACTGTGCACAAGAGCTCAAAGTCGGTTATTTTTCACAACATCAACTCGAGCAGTTACATATGCCTAGCAGTGCTATTGAGCATATCACTCGGGCAAAGCCTGATATTACAGAGTTACAAGCACGGTCGTTTTTAGGGCGTTTTGGCTTTAGCGGTGATCAAGCGCTAGATAAAGTCGGCACTATGTCTGGTGGTGAGAAAGCGCGCTTAGTTTTAGCCCTAATTGTTTTAGAAAAGCCACAACTGCTATTACTTGATGAACCGACAAACCATCTCGATCTAGAAATGCGTCAAGCCTTAGTATTAGCTTTACAAGACTTTGATGGCGCGATTATTCTTATTGCTCATGACAGATATTTATTAGAATCTTGTGTTGATGAGTTTTACTTAGTGGCTAATGGGCGTGTTATTGATTTTGATGGTGACATTGATGATTATCAACAATGGTTAAATGATGATAAAAAGCAATCAGTCAAAGCAAACAAAATAGTCAGCGAACCACAAATAGACAAAAAACAACAACGTAAAGAACAAGCTGAATTACGTAAAAAGGCTTCACCACTGCGTAAGCAAGCAGACAAGTTTGAAAAAATAGTACAAAAAGCACAAGATGAATTAACCGATGTGGAAGCACAGTTAGCCGATAGTGATATTTATCAGGCTGAGCACAAAAGCAAGCTCACTGAACTTTTAAAGCATCAAGCTAAGCTGAAGCAAGCGCTAGAAGAAAATGAAATGCTATGGCTTGAGCTTGAAGAGCAAATTGAAGAGATAATGTCACAAGCATTATAGGTTTTATTGCTACACTTAAGTTATCGCAGCATGATAGTTTGTCACTGTTATTCATAGTGGCAACACAGACTACAGGACATCATAATGAAAAAGTTAACTTTACTCGCGCTGAGTATCGCCCTATTAGCTCAAAGCGCTGCAAACAGTGCCGATTTAGACTTAGGCATATATGAATTAAATCGAGGTGAGTTTAGAGCCGCGATAGCTGAATTTGAACCCTTGGTTGCCGAAGAATATGCACCAGCCCAATATCAAATGGGATTAATTTATTTAAACGGTTATGGGGTAATTAAAGACGCTAAAAAAGCACTTGAGCTCTTTAATTTAGCTGCTGCACAAAACTACCCTGATGCCCTATTTGATCTTTCTTTGCTTTACAGTGAAGGTGAAGTGACTAAAAAAGATCTCAAAACCGCTTATGCATTAATGGAGAAAGCAGCAAATAAAGACCTAGCTCGCGCGCAGTTTAATCTTGGTGTGATGTTATACAACGGCCATGGTGTGGAAAAAAGTTACCTGCAAGCATCACGCTGGTATCAAAAGGCAGCCGATCAAAACTATGCATTAGCGCAATTTAACTTAGCGTTAATGTATTTTGAAGGAAAAGGTCTCCCTCAAAGTACTGAGATGTCATACATTTGGAATATTATTGCTGCTAAAAACGGTTACAGTGTAGCAAAACAAAGTCGTGATATGGATGAACATAAATTGTCTGTCGATCAAATTAAAACCGCACGAGAAAAAGCTGACGCTATTTACCGAAAAATTATCGAGCAACGCGAATTAAAACTTAAAAAGTTTCTTTAAGCCAATCGCTATATTTCATCCGCTCCAAGACAGGCGACTTTACCAAAAAGTCTAAAATTAAAACCTTGCACTTAACCACTGCAAGGTTTTTCGTTAGGCAAGCCGCGCTTTAAAGCTTTCTTTATAACGTCGAGATAAGTTTAAGCTTTTTCCAGTCGTTAATTTTACTTCGCTATCACCTGAGCTTAATGGAGTAATTGACTCTACATAATTTAAATTAATAGCATGCGAGCGATGAATACGGCAAAACCCCTTATCCTCTATCTGCTCACTGAGCTGTGTCAATGTTGCACGTGTCGGGTAAATCCGACCATCGATATGTAAATTAACATAATTTCCTGATGACTCTAGCCACTCAACATCTGTAATTTTAATAATAAACTCTTTACCGAGCTTTTTTACTAATAATCTATCGATATTATGACCTGCTTGACAACTATCACTTTCCGCTTCACTTTGAGCAACCGGATTTGCCTCCCCTTGTAAACGTGACAAAATAAAACGATAGCCCTGTAAAAAAATGATAAAAAATAAAAATGACCAGAGGTCTTTTCGATATTCATAAATCAGTTCAAACCATAAATCACCAAAATCATAACTGCGTTCAACGGTAAAATAAGCTAGTTTTCTTAGCCCTACCATCATAGCCACATGTAATAATGAAAAAATACTTGCCGCTAAAAAATATTGGAAAATAGAATATTTTATTGCTTGCCAATTAAAGGGGACTCTTTGTAATAGCATAAAAATAAATGGTAATAAAACTAAGGTCGCTATTGCACTGGAGTACTCCCAGACAAAGGGCTCCCAAATAGCAAAAGGCATGACAGCATTTTCGCGTTGAGCTTCCATAATTTCTGATGTGGCTAACAAAGTACTGTTAATAAAAAAGTAACTAATGAGGACAAAAGCTTCATAGCGAAGTTTATATTTTTGAAAGTGCGCTAACTTATTCATCATATTAATCTAAGGCAATATTTTTATCCCTCTATATTGCCGCTTATCCCTAGTCATTGTTTTTACAGCCTTTATGGCATGCACTTAAGCAGTGTATCAGCGAAGATATCTTTATCACAAGTGATAAAAACAATGATACTTATGTTAAAAAACCTGAGAGAAAAATTTACACCAAGCACAATACAAATGCCCTTAAGGCGCTATGACCTTGACTGGCTCAGGGTGTTTGCCTTTATGCTGTTAATCCTCTTTCATTGTGGCATGTTTTATGTTGAAAATTGGGGCTGGCATGTTAAAAGCCAATATAGATCGACCTTTCTAGAAAACTTAATGCTGATGCTTTCACCTTGGCGTATGCCGCTGCTCTGGCTAATTTCAGGTATTGCCATGCGTTTCATTATGGCAAAAGTTACGGTTTGGCGCTTTATTAGTATCCGCTCACTGCGACTATTATTACCGTTATTGTTTGGCATTCTAGTCATAGTACCACCTCAACTATATATTGAAATGACCCACAATGGTGACCTCAATGTCAGCTACTGGCAGTTTCTCGAGTTATTCTTCAGCGACGATAATGGCGTTTTTGATAAATATCAAGCTGGCATCTGGCCTCACATAGATGTTAATCACCTATGGTTTTTACGCTCGCTTTGGCAGTACTCTTTAGTGATACTTTGTCTTTTGCCGCTACTCAATTCATCTTGGGTAACACGTATGGTAAGCAACTTATTCATGCAGCACGGTGGCATCGCAATTATATTGGCGGGGTTACCAATAGTACTTATTGAAATGGCTTGGCAAATAACTGATCAACGCTACCCACTTGGTTTTACTTTTATGCTTTATGGCTACCTTATTGGCTGGCAGCATAATTTTTGGCAACGAGTCGCTAAAAATATCGTTTGGCTAGTACCTAGTTTTATCATTACTTATTTTACTGTACTTTATTTCTATAATGAAGTTTGGTTACTCGAACAGGCGACCCCCGGTATTAATCCTCCTTGGCTACTTGTAATAGGCACTATTATTTATAGTTTATTACGCATATTAGGTGTACTAATGCTATTGAGTATTGCCTATAAATATTTCAATAAAAACACTAGCAACTTATCTTATCTCAATGAAGCCGTTTACCCCTTTTATATACTCCATCAGAGCTTTATTGTGGTGCTAGGGTATCACTTAACTAAGTATAATTTAGGTGCCGCACTTGAAGGCGTTATTTTGATTTTAGTCACCTTCCTTGCCTGCATAGTCAGTTATGAAGTGATTAAACGTGTCAACATATTAAGGCCTTGTTTTGGCTTAACCATGAAACCACCAAAGCATTTACTCAGTCAACGCATTGCCTACATCGTAGCTGCCATATTAGTTATTCCTATTGCTTTAGAAATATTAATTTAGCATAAAAAACAGAATGTAATAGCCTAGCTATTTCGACTATAAACCGACACTGACAGTGATCTAAATCAACAAACTATGTAGGGTTATTATTTACAATGGCTATCTAACCTATTAACTATTTTAATCTCTACTGGAGCAAATTATGGACATTATAGATATGCTACTCAACGACCCTGTTGTACTTTATTCTTTTGCTGGCTTAGCTATCTTATTAGGCATTGGTGGCTTTTATATTTATTATTTTGCCAAACACATTAGTGAAGATAAGCAATAGTTAACTCGCTATAACAACGACTAAGCAATGTTACCGGTACAGTAAAACAGGCTAAACATGGCCGATTAGATATCGGTTGATAAAGTACTGAAGATAAAGACAGCTCGTTATCGGGCTAGACTGTAATCGTTGACAGTAGTACAACTTTAGTCAATTAAGTTATCACGGTGTTTCAAGGTCGGATAAAACGATATTGCTGGGTCTGTTATTTAATTTATCTTCCATAAATAATCCCGTTCGCACAAAATCGTTTTTCCAAGCTATTCGGTCGACTCAACCGGCTTATGGGCATTAGCATGCTTTTAACGTACAATAACTTTTTTGTATTATTCACTATTACCACGTTATGTTTACCAAAAGTTCTTTCAGCCCTGCTTGGTGGCTAAAAAATCCTCACCTGCAAACGATTGCCGCTAAATTTTTTAGGCGCCATCACACCATTGCCACAATCGACGAAACTTTAGAGTTACCAGATGGTGACTTCATTGATTTAGCTTGGACTGAAAAAGTAAATTCGGCATGTAATCGCCCAATTGTTGCGGTATTGCATGGCTTAGAAGGCTCAAAAAACAGTCATTACGCTAAAGGTATGTTGTCGGCAATCAAAGCCCGAGGTTGGGTGGGGGTATTGATGCATTTTCGGGGCTGTAGTGGTCGACCGAACCGTATGGCAAAGTCTTATCATAGCGGCCAAACTTGTGATGTCGACTACTTTAGCCAACACCTTGCTCAACATTATCCCGCGGCGAAAAAAGCCATTGTTGGTTTCTCATTGGGCGGCAATGTTTTAACAAAGTACCTAGCAGAACAAAAACAAAATATTTATCAGGCGGCTTGCGTGATTTGTGCCCCGCTAGATCTATCAAGCTGTTGCGATCGTATTAACCAAGGTTTTTCCCGCGTCTATCAAAAATATTTGGTTGATATGCTCAAAACCAGCACAATGAAAAAAATAAATGCAAAATTGCTACACAATGTTGATGTAAAAAGTTTACAGCATGTTCGTTCAATACGAGACTTTGATCAAATGGTAACCGCACCTGTTAATGGCTTTATTGACGCTAATGACTATTACCAACGCTCAAGTGGCAGAGATGTACTTAAAGACATCGTAGCCCCTTGCTTGATCATTCATGCCAGCGACGATCCTTTTTTGTGTGATAAAAACACCACGGCTATCACTACGCTACCACAACAAATGACTTTTGAAATAAGTCCGCGTGGCGGCCATGTTGGCTTTATTAGTGGTAGTAATCCATTTAAGCCGCAATTTTGGCTTGAGCAACGCATTCCTGAGTTTTTTACGAGATACTTATGATTATTCCCTTAGAGCAGTTACCTAGCGAAACTTTAAACGCTATCATCGAAAACTTTGTCTTAAGAGAAGGTACTGAATATGGCAGCGAAGATGTTTCATTAAGCGATAAAATAGCCCAAGTACATCAGCAGTTAAAACAAGGCAGTGCGCGCTTAGTTTATTCTGAACTACATGAAACGGTGAATATTGTGCCTGCAGAGCAATTTATTGAAGGTAGTGAAGAAGAATAATGCAATGGCAAAATAACAAAGGCACTGAAACCGTGCCTTTGCAAATACAATAGCAACAAATTTAACGCACAAATGTCACCGAAAAACTTACCGGCACAACGTAATCAATACTTGGTAAAGCAGCCAGCTCTTTCAGTTTATTAATCCCAGCTACAACACCAAACGCATCAGCTTTGATAAAAAATGGCTGACTTGTATGAACTGAAATTTTATTTTCAGTCAATTTAATAACATTGACATGCATACTGATAGCTTGCTTTTGACCATGAAAATCTAATTGTCCGTCAACCGTTAACTGCTTCATATCGCCTGCTTTTAACGCTTTTAGCATAGCGTTATCAAGCTGCGCATTAAAAGTTGCACTAGCGTACTTATCGCTTTCAAATACAAACTGCTTCATGCGTTCATCACGAATAGCAATATTCGTGTTAACGCTTGCTAAGTCGACATTAATATTAACTTGGGCATTTGCATCAATATGACCCTCAAGTTTAGAGAAATGATGATTTTCTGCAATTGTTGCCTTTTTCACTGACATAAAGGTTAACCGCGATTTGTCATTATCTAGCTGCCATGCTGCTAACACGGGTAAACTGGTTATGACACTTATCAGTAATGTTATTAAAATTAAAGCTGTTTGGCGCATTTCGCACTCCATGTTTTTGAATATACGCAACTAACAATATAATCAATACTTCAGTATATTGATTGTTTATGTCAGTGCTTATGGTTATTAAATTGAGCGTGTTGCTCGATGTGGTTTAATAATATCATGCCAAGGAATATTATGGTTTCCTAAAGACAAAAAGTCGGGCTGCATTAATGTTTCACGTTGATTGTAAGTAAGGGGATTAAACTCACTATCAATAATACTGCCGCCTGCTTGCTCGATGATGCAATGGCTAGCACCAGTATCCCATTCACCGGTAGGCCCAACACGCAAATAACAGTCTGCCCCACCTTCAGCGATTAAGCAGTTCTTTAATGAGCAACTCCCTAAAGCGACACGATCATAACCATAATCATCATTTAAATACTGGCCCATTAAATTTATATCTTGTCGGCGACTTATAGCAACTTTGATCCGACGTTTACCGTCATACTCTGCAACGTGAATACGATGACTTGCCACATTATCTTCTTTAAAAGCCCCTAAGTTATTTTGCCCATAGTAGGTTAGGTGATGATCAGGTGCATGAATTACCCCAATACTCGGCCAACCATTTTCCACCAAAGCAATATTAACGGCAAAATCGCCACTGCCAATAATAAACTCCCCGGTGCCATCAATGGGATCTAATAACCAATAACGCGACCATTTACTGCGCTCCGTCAACGCTAAAGCACCGACTTCCTCAGAAATAATAGGAATATCTGGCGTCAGTGTTTTCAACGCATCCATTAATACATCATTAGCGGCAATATCAGCACTTGTCACTGGGCTATTATCAGCTTTCATTTCAGCCGTGTAATCACCATTTTTATAATGGCGGCTGACTTCTTGTCCTGCTTTTTTTGCACTTTCTAGTGCTACAGACAATAACATTTCCGGGCTCATTAAATATCTCCCAAGTGATCTTTAACTAATAACAATGCGGCAAGACTACGCGCCTCATTAAAGTCAGGTTGCAGTAATAGCTGCCGATAGTCAGCTATTGGCCAAGGCACTACCTCTAAATCTTCAGGCTCGTCGCCCTCTAGCTTTTCCACATAAAGTGTATCTGCAAGAAAAATAGTCATTTGTGCATCGAAAAATGCGGGAGCCATGGCAACGGTGTGGATTGAGGTTAAGTTTTCAGCGCCATAACCGATTTCTTCTTTCAGCTCTCTATTGGCGGCTTCTGCAGCGCTTTCACCCGCATCAATTAAACCTTTTGGAAAACCTAACTCATAGCTATGAGTGCCTGCACAATATTCACGCACCAACAGCATGGTATGTTGGTCAAGCATAGGAACGATCATAACAGCCCCTCGACCTGCGCCTGGCATGCGCTCGTATTCTCGTTCAACACCATTGCTAAAAGTAAGGTCAATTTGTTCAATAGCAAATAAGCGGCTTTTCGCGACTTGCTTACGTGCAGTAATTTGCGGTAGTACTTTTTTTGTTGTCATAACGCCCTTTATTGCAGCAACTTAGTAAAAGAATGCATTAAAGTAAAAGCTAAAGTTTAACCATAGCACGATAACCTTGAATACATAGCCAAATCTCTTCGGTATAATCCTATAATAAACGTGTTTCTAGGGAAAAATCTATGCTTGATTGGTCAAAAATCTCAACTGTTTTACTTGATATGGACGGAACCATTCTCGATTTGCATTTTGACACTCATTTTTGGTTGCATCATCTGCCACAACGCTACAGTGAACTACATAACGTCAACTTAGCTGAAGCTAAGCAGTCGCTCGTTGATCATTATCAGAGAGTCGAAGGCACCATAGATTGGTACTGCTTAGATTATTGGGCCGAGCAAACACAACTTTCTATTACTGACTTAAAGCGTGAGGTGCAACATTTGATTCAGTTGCGCACCGATGCTCATGATTTTCTTTGTGCGCTAAAGTCTTCAGGGCGTGACATCGTACTTGTAACAAATGCCCATCCTGATAGTCTAGCACTTAAAATTGAGCGAACTCAATTAGATAAATACTTTGATACCCTTTACTCAACGCATGAATTTGGCGTGACAAAAGAGTCTCAATTATTGTGGCAACGACTACAGGAAAAACATGGTTTTGTGTTAGAACAAACTCTTTTTGTTGATGATAGTATTACTATACTTGATTCAGCTAAAAAATATGGCTTTGAACATTTGTTAGCTGTGGCGAACCCAGATAGCCAACAAGATAGCCGGGTAATTAACCAATATCCCTCAATTACCGATTATTCTGAGCTATTAGCCAATATTAAGGCAACGCCTCAGCACTAGCTTTCACAGAGCAGCTCACTTGACGAATAAAGGTTTAAACGAACATACACGGCAAGTGAGTTAAGGCTTAATGAAGCACTATATTTTTAAACGATAACGACCCTTTCTATCAGGCTTACCTAAAAAGCTTAACACTTCTCGTAATTGCTCAGGAAATTTTTCTCCTGGGGTTAAATACCCATTACCAGCAAAGCGGCCGCCTTGCTTTAATTGTGCGCGATAGCTTAAACCTAAGTCATTATTAGGCGCTATTTCGGCAATTAATTCGCCTTTTTCGCAGCTTAGCGCTGCCGAAAGGTTCCCTAACTTAACTTTTTCATCAAATGCTGAAACAGCAGCAGAGCGCCATGCAACATCGCCTTGTAATTCACCACAAATAGGTGCTCCCATCACAAAATGGCTAACATTAAGTGTTAACTGCTCATGAGCAATAATATCTATCGGCAAATTGAGGCGTGCTGCGACGGTATTAGCAGCAAGTGAAACTCTCGCATCCTTAATGGTTATATCAGAGCGCAAACCGCTGATGGTTAATTGTCCTTCAGGACCATTAATGAGGGGGTCTCCAAAAGTAACATCAAGTTTAGGATCTAACATCAGTACAGATACTAGTGACAAATGACTCTTCACCTGATTAATCACCACACCATCAACCATGACTTGTTTGACGCTGGCATGCCAGATAGTACCTTCTACCGGGGTTATCGACACATTAGCCGGTAATTTAATTTGTGCCATTAACCAACTTGCCGGCATTAACGCAATCACAAACACACTATAAAGCACAAAAAAAGTGGCTATGTATGCAAACGTCTTTTTCATTAACTCTTTCCTAACTGTAATCGACGAACACGTACTACGCCTTGTTCATCCGCTAAACTCAAATCAATATTCTTCACACGCAAGCCTTCTCTGCTAGCTAATTGCTCTAGCCAAGTTAATAACTGATTAAACGATATTTCATCAATCCAAACTTGCAAATCGTCAGCCTGAGGCTGCATGCGAGTAATAATGATGTCGTTCTGCCTTGAAGTACGGTTAACGATACTCGATAAGCTTGCACCACTACGGCTACCGCTGGTTAATTTTGCTTGCTTATAGCGCTTAGTGTTGTCTTCAACCCAAGATAATAAAGCCTGTTGACGTTCAATTTTTAACTTACTACTGGCAATATTTTCATTCAATGGTTGCCAAATTAGCCCATACAAAATAAAGACACTAATAGCTGCTGCCATCGCCATAATTAAACGCTGTTCACGAAGGTTTAACTGTTGCCACCAAGTTTTCATGAGCGCCCCTTAGCTGATGTATCGGTGATGCTGAACGAGCCAGAAATTTGTTCACCTTGATTGTTTTGTGCACCCAAATTCACGGTTAAGCCTGCTTTCTCAAGTGCTACCTTTAACTTTTCGAAATACTGATAATCTTTCGCAACTGTTTGCATACGAACTTCTTGGCGCTTGCCGTCAAACTTTAGCGTTTGTGGTTTTATTTCTGGCACACTTGCTAAGGCGGGTTCTAATTTAACTAATAGCGGTAAGAAACCTGCAGACGCTTCGCTATCACCAACTTCAGCTAATTTTTGTCGTAGTAGTGAACGAATAGTTGATACTTTAACTCGTTTAGCTTCCGGAAATGCACTTTTGTAATTAGCAATGATGTCTTCTTCAATAGTCAGCTGTTGTTGAGATAGCTGATGAAGCTCAATACCTTTAAGGGTAAAGTTAAGCAACAATGCGCAGCAAGCAATACCAGCCACCCATAACCAACTTGTACTCGTTGCTGAACGCTTTTCTTTGACTTGAAATTCACCTTGTAGCAGGTTGAACTTCTTTGAGTGATGATTGGCTAAAATGGCAAGCGGCAGTTCTTCCGGTAAATATTCAACATTTAGCTCTGCCGGTACCTGCGACAAAGATGAATACGCCAATATTGAATGTTCATTGTCATTGATAGTACTTATCTGCTTAGCAACAATAGGCCAAGCATTGTCTTCAAATGCCATTACTTGCCATGTAGAAAGCCTTAATAACACTTGCTCACCAAGCATTATAGCATGACAATTTTCGTTATCGCTAGGCAGTGCTAACGCATCTGGAATGATGACTTTACAGAAAATATCCGCGTCAGCTAACCATTGTTGCCACTGTATTAACTGTTGGCGCTCAAGTGCAGCTAAAAAGCAGTTATGCCCCTGTTCATTTTGCTTGAGATCACTAAAAGCAAAAAACAGTTGCTCGACATCTTGAGCTAACTCTTCTTCTAGCATGTATGGTGCTGCTAAACGAATTGCTCGTTGCGACGAACCCGGTACCGTTAAGCTTTTGATCGCGACATCACTGGCCGGAACAAATGTCACAACGTCTCTCGATAACGACTTTTCAGCTAACTGCGCTAGCGCTTTTGCATTAGGCAACTCGCCACTTGCAATAATCTCTTCTTGTCCGTTAGTTTTAATCAACCAATGAATTTTATTCTCTGCTTGGCTGCCTAAACGGATAAATAACGTTTCACCCATTATTCTCGTCCTATGATGCGACTGATCACACTTATATTATTTTTATTTTCTACTTTCATAATGGTATTCAAAGCGAAATAACTATTATTAAAACTTGCTGTTGTTTTGAGTTTAAAATACTCACTTTTAACCGTAAATTGTTGCTGTTTTTCTGGTGGAATTTTCGCTTTAGTTAACTCAGGCAAAGCAAAAAAATCAGCCACACTACTGAAGCCCTTTTCCTCACGGGCAGACAAAGCTTGCACCGCTTCATTTTGACTGATCCCTAACATGGCGACAAGTATTTCAGGTTTGTCTAGTGCGATGGTATTGATGTTAACCTTATTTAGATTGTTATTGGGTAACACACAGGCATAGTCTTTGAGTTTATTGATCACAGCAATAGTGAAGTGCTCAATAACTCTTAACTCACCTAAACTTGCTAAGTAATTATTAGCCGCTAAATATGGAAATTCTTTCGCAGCATAATCACTATCTTCGGCGCCACCAGAACTAGAGATGCTGCTATTAGCATCAAGCCAATCAGTTAAGGCATCCGCCATATATTCTGCTTCAAAGTTACCAACACCTTCAATACTTAATGCGATGAGTAATTCTTCAAAAGCAAGCCTCGCAGGAGATTTTCCCTTACTGGTATTGTCAACGCCACTAGTGTCAGTATTATCATCATCGGCACGCAAAGCATTTAGGTTAAAGCAACTGTGTAAATCAGTTATTTCACCGGTTATTTGGCCAAAGTCGACAGGAAAAGTATTTTCTCCTTGTGCCCACATCTGTCCCAAATGTGTAACCTCTTCATTCTCTGTAAATGACTGAGCTAAAATGCGTTTTGCAAAGGCTTCAGCGCCCATAGCATACCAATAGGCCTGCTGATTCGAAGCCAAATTACTGGTACGTTGCATTTGCAACTGCAAGCGTGCTGTCATTTGTGTAGCTAAAGTAGCAATTAACGCCACAATAAGCATAACAGTAATTAGCGCTACACCTTTAGATGAATATTTAGTGCTAAGGCGGTTAATCACGATCACTTTCCTTTTCTTGCAGGCTATCACCTGCTACGAGAAATTGACGGCGAATAATGCCATAATCTGTGGTATCTAACTCAATGGCAATAGCCATCGGTATGGTATTTTTTGCTAAGGTTTTCTGCCATTTTTTACCATCATAAAATTCAAAATCTAATTTTTCAACTTGTGAAATCATGGGCCTTACTTTCGGCTCTTCCCCCAAAACAGCATCGACAAAATTAAAATGCACACGCTCGAGAATATTATCGTTCAATTGGTAAGCCACTGACTGCATATCACTGCGCGGTAGCAATAAACCGGGGTTAGTCCAACCATGGCGAACAAAAGCAATGGCTTGTTCGGTACTAGAATAACTGTCGTTATCTGTATGCAAAAAACCTTCTTGTGGAGCTTCACCATTTAGCCGTATGCTGCGACGCGCAATTTGCAACATATCACGTTCAATCGTTAAAAAGCCACGTTGTAATTCATTCACCCTGTCCGTGCGCTCTTTAGTGACAGTGTCACTATTTAATACGGTTTCAAAAATACTAAAGCTTGCCATACTAATCACGGCAAATATTGCAATAGCAATTAAAACTTCTAACAGAGTAAAGCCTTGTGTACTGCGACATGCAAGACCTTGTTTCTGCTGATAAGAGGCGATATTAGTACAAAGAGGCTTCATTGATTGGTCTTCGAAACATAAGTCATTAGGCTGCTTAAAGCTGAAGTTTCTTTCTCGTTTAATCGTACTTCCATTACAATAGCACGCATATCTTTGTCGGTAGTTTTAACAACTTTTTGCTGCCAAAACCATTCTTGACCTGCTAGCTCAACCTTACCTTTTTTATTGTTTTTCGGTGGCCATGATGTATCTAACGTTACCTCAACAAGCTGGTTTGATGCGACCCAATTAGCGATAATTTTGCTCTCTAAATACCCCAAATTACGAGCATTCGTGTCAGCCGTTCCTAAAATCGCAATACCTGCGATTGAAAAAACAGCCATGGCTAACATCACTTCAAGTAAAGTGAAGCCTTGTTGCCACTTTTTAACAAGATGATTAACGTGAGCTGTCATTAGCTATTGGCCCTTCTATCGTTAATGGTGTGCTATAAATACCAGACACGATAAAACTGACGTTGTCATCATCGTCAAATGTAAACTCAGCAAAAGAAAACGTTAAACTAAAAGGCGTTATGTCGCCACCCGAGAGAATGTAAACTTGTGGGGTAATTTTCTTTTCTTCATCCTCTTCAGTAAAACTGTCATCTTCCTCTTCAGTGATGAGCAGTGATGAATCAAATAACTGAGGCTCCTCGATAGGCAAGTCATCAAGTTGTAGGCTAATTTCAACATTATCAGGTAACGTAAACTCTTCAAATAACGGGTTGTCTGCAATAGGTGACCATTGCACACCATCGTAGCCTAAAAATTGATAAGTATTTTCTTTTACAAACAAGCCTAACTCTACATTGTTAAGTAGGCCATACTCAGCCGCTACGTCAAAAATGCCCGCAAAGCGGGCACTGTTTTGTTGTAGTATTTGCTCTGGTTTACTACTGGAAAAGGTAAATTGTACCGCAGAAATCATCACGCCAACTAAGACAATGACTAACATGACTTCTATTAATGTAAAGCCTTGTTGCGAACATTGCCTTGTTCTTGTTGAACAAACAGTATTAAGTTGCATAATTAACAAATAATCAAATTGTTAAAGATTATTGAAAATCACCTAAGTTCCAGTTACCGATATCATCATCAGTTCCAGGTTCACCATCAGGCCCCATAGAAAATATATCCATGCTGCCATGCTCACCTGGATTTAATAACTGATACTCTTTACCCCATGGGTCGTTAGGTAAACGCTTTACATAACCACCTTCAGGAAAACGACGTGGTGCTGGTTCAATATCAGTTTCAGTCACCAGTGCTTCGAGTCCTTGCTCAGTACTCGGGTATTTATAGTTATCCATTTTGTACATACTCAAAGAAGTTTCTAGCGCGTTAATGTCTGAAACTGCCTTTTGCACATTTGCTCGCTCTTGACTGCCCATCAAGTTTGGCACCACCATACTGGCTAAAATACCTAAAATAACAATAACAACCATCATTTCTAACAAGGTAAAACCACGAACATTTTTTACTGCTTTCATTTCTAACTTCCTATTAACGTATTTAACTGAAGAATTGGCTGTAAAATAGCCATAACGATAAATAATACAATACCTGCCATCACCACCATTAATGCAGGCTCAAACGCTTTTAATGAGATGTTGACGATAGCTTCAAAATCTCGGTCTTGGTTATCTGCTGCACGACCTAACATATGTTCGAGCTGGCCACTTTTTTCACCGCTGGCAATCATATGTAACATCATAGGTGGGAAAAGCTTAGTTTGCTCTAACGATACTCGTAAACTTGCTCCCTCTCTCACTTTATCAGCTGCCTCTTTAACACTTTGCTTGATGTATAAGTTATCAAGCACTTCCCCTGAGATTTTCATACTCTCTAAAAGAGGAACGGCACTTGCAGTTAAAATGCTCAATGTCCGTGCAAATCTTGCGGTATTAACACTCTTTGCCACTTTGCCAATACCCGGTAAGCTAAGGAAACGTTGATGGTATGCAAACCTAAAACGTTCTTTTTTCAATAACTGTGACCAAAGTAATATCAACGCAGCAAAAATGAGCACGATGCCTAAACCATATTCACGCAGAAAATCACTACTGGCAATTAAAAATTGAGTTGTACCTGGTAAGTTAGCGCCCATATGCTCGAATTGCCCAACAATTTTTGGCACAACCGCTGTTAACAAAATAGCAATAACCCCCGTAGCAACGATGGTCATAATAATAGGGTAAACTAATGCCTGTATTAATTGTGACCTTAGTTGTTCTCGTTGTTCTGTATAATCAGCAAGTCGATCCAGTACTTTATCAAGGTGCCCTGATTTTTCGCCAGCGGCCACCATGGCACGAAACAAACGGTTAAATACTTGTGGGAATTCAGCCATACTTTCAGCTAAACCATAACCTTCGGTAACTTTGGTACGCACCGCCATTACCATACTTTTTAAACTATTTTTATCACACTGCTCTCCAACGGCCATCAATGACTCTTCTATTGGCAAACCCGATTCAACTAAAGTTGAAAGCTGGCGTGTAATAAGTGCCAATTCTGCTGCTGATATTTTTTTCCCGCCAGCAAATAATGACTTTTTATTTTTTTGTTTATTTTTTTGTAAGCACGGCGTGACTTCGATTGGCATTAAACCTTGTTCACGTAATAAGTTACGTACATGCCTAGGCGTATCACCTTCGATAACCCCTTTTTTGTTTTTTCCTCGGCTGTCTACTGCCTGATAATCAAATGCTGCCATAATTTACAATGTAGTCTTCACTTAGTTTTAGAAACTGCTAGCTTGTTATATAACGACCAAAAACCTTAAAAAGCTAAGTCGCGCTAAAAATCAACTATTTATCCTAATTAGTCTTCACGCGTAACACGTAATACTTCTTCAATAGTGGTTTCGCCACGCATAACTTTATCAAAGCCATCACGGCGAATACTTGGCGTGGACTTTCGAATGAACTTTTCAATAACTTGCTCACCTTTACCGTTATGAATAAGCTCACGAACTTTATCATCAACGACAATCAGCTCATGAATACCGGTTCGGCCTCGATAGCCTTTAAAGTTGCATTCTTCACAACCCACAGCCCTAAAAATAGGCGCAGTATCATCATCACTCAGTTGCAATAATTTACGTTCTTCTGCTGATGTAGGGCAGCATTCTCGACAATGTGGACATAGCGTACGCACTAAGCGCTGTGCCAATACACCTAATAAACTTGAAGATAATAAGAAAGGCTCAACACCCATGTCTTCCATTCGGGTAATAGCACCAGCCGCTGTATTAGTGTGCAGCGTCGATAAAACTAGATGCCCAGTTAAACTGGCTTGAACACCAATTTGAGCCGTTTCTAAATCACGAATTTCCCCAACCATTACCACATCAGGATCTTGACGTAGTATAGCGCGTAAACCTCGGGCAAAGGTCATGTCCACTTTAGTATTGACTTGTGTTTGACCAATACCTTCAATTGCGTATTCTATAGGGTCTTCAACCGTCAGAATATTACGTTCTTTACTATCAATTTGACTTAACCCAGCATACAAGGTGGTACTTTTACCTGAGCCTGTCGGCCCTGTAACGAGTATAATGCCATGTGGCTTTTCGATTAGCTCAGAAAAACGAGCTCGGTTGCCATCAGTCATCCCTAGGTCTTGTAGGTCTAAACGGGTTGAGTTTTTATCAAGTAAACGCAAAACTACACGCTCTCCGTGCCCTGTTGGCATAGTAGACACACGTACATCAACCGCCCTACCGGCGATTCTTAACGAAATTCGACCATCTTGCGGGATACGTTTTTCAGCAATATCAAGTTTTGCCATAACTTTAATACGTGATACGAGTAAAGATGCTAATTTCCGATTAGGCTTTAATACTTCCCGTAAAACACCATCGACACGAAAACGAATTTGTAATGCTTGTTCAAAAGTTTCGATATGAATATCTGAAGCATTTTCTTTTATTGCTTCACTCAGCATGGCGTTAATTAATTTGATAATCGGCGCGTCATCTTCGTTTTCGAGCAAATCTTCTGTTTCAGTCATTTCATCAGCAAGGGAGTATAGATCTACTTCGTTACCAATATCTTCCATCATTTGTTGCGCTTCTGAAGAGTCACGTTGATAGGTGGTTGTCAACAACTGCTCAAACTCTTCTGGACTTTTTATACTGATGGTAAAGGGTGTTTTTAATACCCGACGCACTTCCAATAAAATATTGGCATTAAGCGTGTCGATACATACCAGACGTAATGCGCCATTATCATTTTCTACTAATACGCTATGGCGCTTAGCAAAGCCAAAGGGAAGACGAAAGCGAATACCGTCATAGGTTAACATGTCACTTTCAGCTAGCATTGATGACTCATCTTCAATGCTAGTGGCTTCACTTGCAGCAACAAATGCTTGTGTTTGTGGGTCGATATCACTCATAGCTATTCATTTTCATCCGAAGACTTGCTTTCATCACGCTTTTGCATGTATTCATCAAATGAAGGTGGCAATGATAATTCGTCATTCCATTTCGGCAATATAGGTAGTTTTTCATCCGACATTAACTCTAAGCCAGCTGCTTTCTTCTCAATTTCTAGTGCTCGAATAAAGTTATATTTCTCTTTACTAATATCATTCATCAACTTACCGTCACGCACAATGGTCGGTCGTAAAAACACCATCAAGTTACGCTTACGTTTAGTGTTACTGGTAGATTTAAATAAATGCCCGATGAAAGGAATATCGCCAAGTAAAGGCACTTTTTGCACGCTTTCCTGTACATCTTCATCAATCAAGCCACCTAAAATTACTGTAGCACCATCGTCAGCCATCACTGTTGTTTTAATTTCACGTTTATTAATTGAGATATCAACGCCAGTTGCACCACTCACAGACGAGACTTCTTGTTCAATAGTTAACTGCACACCACTGCCTTCGTTGATTTGTGGTGTCACTTTTAATTTAATACCAATTTCTTGACGTTCAACCGTTTGGAATGGGTTACTATTGTTACTGCCCGTTTGTGAGCCAGTGATGATTGGCACTTCCTGACCAACAATAAAGTAGGCTTCTTCGTTGTCCAGCGTGGTAATACTTGGCGTAGATAGTAAGTTGGAATTAGTATCAGAACTTACCGCTTGAATGATTGCGCCCCAATCGTTCTTCACAATACCAAACAATGTGCCACTCACTGACCCTAAGACTTGCGCAGCTAAAGTATAATCACCTTCAGTGTCATTTTTTCTGTAGCCTGCTGTAATTAACTCGCCGGTGTCTGCAGCCCTAACCTCAGGTACCCACTCACCTTGTGTCGCTTTAGCCGCTTCACCTGCTGCTGCGATAGAACTTATTGGCGTAACACCATTATTAAATTGCGACATAGCACCCGATTCGTGATACCACTGCACACCTAAGTTAACACCGTCACCTTCGAAAACTTCTACAATAATCGCTTCAATAAGTACTTGTGCACGACGGATATCCAGTTGACGAATAACCGCTTCAAGTGAGCGCAACATATCAGGTTGGGCAGTAATCACTAATGTGTTAGTGTCTTCATGCGCATCAATACTAACATTACGGCTTTGATTTTTTCTTGATGAGGTCGTTGCACCCGCGGCATCAGCTTCAATAGATTCACTAACCCCTTGCAGTACTTTTACCATATCTTCTGACTTTGCGTATTTCAGGTGATAAACACGCGTATTACCGTTGGTTTCTAATTCACTGTCTAATCGTGAAACTAATCTTGCGACACGCTCACGAGCTTTTACTTCGCCACTGACAATAACGCTATTGGTTCGCTCATCCGCGACAATTTTAGGAATAAGAAAGGTTGGAGTACCTGAAGCTTTACCTTGGCTAGATTTATTCATTGCTTCGATAATGCGGACCATTTCACCTGCAGAGGCATATTTCAGGCTAATAATCTGTACATCTTGGTCACCTGCTTTATCAACACGCTCAATAATTTTCACTAAACGATTAACCACCGCAGCTGTACCCGTTAACATAATAACGTTAGCAGGGTCGTAATTAACCACATTGCCACCACCAGCTTGATCTGATAGTTGACGTAACAGCGGCGTTAACTCACGTACGGTAACATTTTTAACTTCAACAACACGGGTAACCATTTCATCACCCGCGCCAGGATTTTCATTACCAACGACAGGAATTGAAGAGGTTTTTGCATCCTTATTACGAATAATTTTGACAACATTGTTTTCCATTTCAACAGCGGAAAAACCATAAACTTCTAATACATTGAGGAAAAATTGATAATATTGTTTTTCGGTCAGTAGATCATAACTACGGACATTGACTTTGCCACGTACGTTGGGATCTACGATCATAGTCTTTTTTAGATTTTTACCGACAATATTAATAAATTCAGCAATTTCTGTGCCCTTGAAATTAGGTGAGTATTCAGCGGCATTTATATTGGTAGAGAGTAAAACACTATTAAGTAAAACTGCTGTAACAACCCCGGTAAAGCTACGCTTATACCAAGGTGCGCTTAATAATTTGCGCATGTATTCTTCCTTTTATTCTAATTATCTATACTGAAAAGTATTTCTGTCATGTCACCATTACGATCAAGTAATAGTGAAACTTCGCGTTGTTCTTTTAAAGATTTAAGCGCTTGTGCTGCTTCCATTGGAGCGGTTAAATCAAATCCATTCATTTGTACTGCAACATCACCAGGTTTAAGACCAGCATTCTGGAAAAAAGTTGGATCTTTTCCTGGCATTATTCGATATCCAGAAATTTTGCCGTTATCTCGCTTGGGTGAAATCTTTAAATAGTCGGTAATTTTTCCCGGATCGTTATTCAGCTCTTGTTGCAGTGACTTGGTTGCTTTTGTTAACGCTTTATTATTTCGTTGGTCAACAACATTGGCAGCAGATGGTTTGTCACGAGATACTTTCGTGGGCTGTGGCTTAGAACGACTGCTATTTGAAATAACAGGCTTAACATTTTTATCAAAAACTAAGCCCTCAAACATAAGGGTTTCTAAACGTCCTGATACTTTTAACAAAACACGATCATTAAAAACATTTTCAAGGACAGCGCGTGTGCCTTTAATATTTTCACCTACACTATAGGTCTCTTGTTTACCTGAACTTTCAATAATAGCTCCTGCTGTTGCCTTATCATTACTAGCAACAACGCCGGTCAAGGTCAGTTTTAAACGTGTTTCTGGAGCATCTTCAATGACGACCTCTTCAACTTTTTCAACTTTATTTTGCGAAAAAACGCCAAAAAGATTCAGTGATTTTATCGCTTGCATATTAACTTGCTTTTGCGGTGCGGTGGAAACCGCTGATGAAGTTGTTAACTTTAAGCCTTTATTGTAGCTAGGTTCAGAAAGCCCTAACCAAGTTAATTGCGCAAACAAATAGGCAATATAGCTAAGTAACAATAAAATAATTACCTGAGTAATTTTTCGTTGAGGAAGCTTAGATAACTGTTCAAGCACGCTTGATAGATTATTCGATAATGGCATTTTTTATAATTTTTTTATTATCTGGAAATTTCAATTCTCTTTGATGATACTTGACCTAACGCTCAGCAACAAGACGTCATATTATTTTTTAACAAAAATTAGTTAACAAAGTGTAAACAAATGCAATCTGGCTAGCGTAAACATTGCCGTTATGTTAACTTTCGGCAATTTTAAAAGCGCCTCTATAGAGTATAAACATTACAATGGCTAAACCTAACGTTAATGATATTGAAATCAATCAATCTACCCGCTTAGACAAATGGCTGTGGGCTGCTCGATTTTATAAAACACGGGCAATTGCAAAACAAATGATCGATGGCGGCAAAGTATTTTATAATGGTCAGCGCAGCAAGTCTGGTAAAGCAGTTGCTATAGGTGACCGAATAACTATTAGACAAGGTTTTGAAGAAAAACAAGTCACGGTTATCGCCTTAGCTGATAGACGTAGAGATGCCACTTTTGCGCAAACGCTTTATCAAGAAACTCAAGCAAGCATTGAAACTCGTGAAAAAAACAGCTTAGCTCGTCAACAGGGTATTTTATTGAGTCCCGCCAGTGACAGCAAACCCGACAAGAAACAACGCCGACAAATTCGGCATTTAAAAGAAAGGATATAAATAGTGACAATGCAAACTGATATCTTAAATCGATACTTATTTGATAACTTACATGCGAGAGGTGAATTGGTTAACTTAAGCCAAACCTTTCAGGAAATTGTTGCTCCGCACAACTATCCTTCAGGTATAAAAAACTTATTAGGTGAGTTAGTTGCTGCAACTTGTTTATTGACTGCAACCTTAAAATTTGAAGGGGAAATTGCCGTTCAACTACAAGGTGATGGTCCTATAGGTTACATGGCTGTTAATGGTAATAACTTGCAAGAAATGCGTGGTATTGCACGTATGAGCAGTGAAACCGATGCAACAAGCCTCCAAGATTTAATTGGCAAAGGCAATATGGTTATTACTATTCGTCCAAAAAATGGCGAGCCTTATCAAGGTGTCGTGGCACTTGAAGAAGAAACGTTAGCAGAATGCCTAGCACACTACTTTGAAGTGTCTGAGCAAATCCCAACAAAAATTTGGCTTTTTACTGACGAAAATACATCTCAAATAGCAGGAACATTGATTCAGTTGTTACCAGATGCCGGTGATAAGGCGCAACAAGAAGCGGACTTTGATCATCTGTGTCAATTAACAAATACCATTAAATCAGATGAAATATTCTCTGTTGACAGCCAAGAGCTACTATACCGATTATATCATCAAGAAGAAGTTAGACTATTTGAGCCACAAGCTATTAGCTACAAATGCAGCTGTTCAGAGGAAAAATGTTTGAATGCAATTTCTCAAATTGAACCGAGTGAACTTGACAATATTATTGTTGAGCAAGGCAGTGTATCAATGACTTGTGATTATTGTTTGACAACCTATCAATTCAAACGCCCTCAACTCGAACAGTTTATCAACGATAGTAAACATTAAATTCATTGCTATTTTAGGCTTGTGGCTACTACCGCAAGCCTACTAATTTTTCACCTCAATATATTTTAATCACTCACCTCAGAAGTTAATCATTTTTTTCAATTTGTTAACAACAAAAAATAATTTGATAAAACAAAAGTAATATTTGGCGATTATTCGCGCTTAAAAAGCGAAAATTGTTCATCTTGTAAACACTATTTTCCACTTTCATTGCTGAATGTAAAATTTAAGCAAAGCTAGGCCGACAAGTTATTTACATTATTTTTACATGTGCTATGTTTAAGCGTCGCATTTTTGCGTTTCTCGTATTATAAGATCAGTAAAATCGTTGAAAAACAGTTTTACTTAATAAAAAGTAATAATCAGCACAACTACTTGTGCACTTAGGGAGGTTCTTTGTGAATAACAAAGTAACAATTGCTGTTTCTACAGCACTATTATCAATGGCAACTATGCAGGCATCAGCTAGCACAGTGCCAACGCAATACTCGGCAGACGTATTAAAGTCAGTCGCACCAATATCAATTAACAAAGGTGGCACATTCAACCAGACACAAGCTAAAAAATTCCGTGTTGAAAAAGATTTAGCTGATGGTGTTTATACTTATATTGTTCGCCTTAAAGATCAACCAATTGCGACTTATGACGGCTCTGTTACTGGCTTAAGTGCAACGAACCCTCAAATAGCAAAAAAATCTCTTTTCTCTTCTTTAGCACGCAGTAACAAAAGCTCAAAAGAAATCAGAAAAGAATTACGCCTTGACTTAAAGTCAGCTGAAGCTGTGGCGTACAGCAATTATTTAGAAAGTAAGCAACAAGCATTCGTAAGTAAAGCAGCCAGTAAATTAGGTAGCAGCTTAGATGTAGCATACAAATATAAAAATGCCTTCAATGGTATGGCTGTTCGTTTAACACAACAAGAAGCTGAAGCATTATCGGCTTTAAGCGATGTTGCGTACATAGAACGCGAAAAAATGGAGCACATCGAAACGGATACAGGACCAATTCATGTTGGTGCTCATGAAGTTTGGCAAGGCGAAGGTCAAAGTGCAATAAACATGGGTGAAGGCGTTATTATCGGTGTAATCGATAGTGGTGTTAACTCAGATCATAGATCATTCGCAGATGTTGGCGATGACGGTTACGATCACACTAACCCATGGGGTGCTGGTGTTTACGTTGGTGACTGTGCCGGCGATTTCGCGTCAATGTGTAACGATAAGTTAATTGGTGTACGTTCATACGCAGCTGTTACTGATAACTACGATGATACAACAGTATTTGGTGATAACCCACCAGCCAAAAACGGTGAAGATTATGGCGGGCATGGCTCACATACAGCAAGTACTGCTGGCGGTAACATTCTTCTAAATGTACCCATGGTTGACCAAGAAATTGGTGAAGAACAAGGCGACGGTATTAACTCAACAGGTTTCGAGTTTGGACAAATCTCTGGCGTAGCGCCGCATGCAAATATTGTTGCATATCAGATTTGTAACCCAGGAAATAGTTCTTCAACTGGTCCTGGTGATACTTATAGCGGTTGTCCTGGTGCTGCAATTATTGCAGCATTAGATGATGCAGTTGCTGATGGTGTTGATGTTTTAAACTATTCAATTAGTGGTGGTGGTAACCCTTGGGCAAGCTCAACTGAACAGGGTTTCTTAGCAGCACAAGAAGCAGGTATTTTTGCTGCTGTTTCTGCTGGTAACAGCGGTCCGGAAGCACAAACAACGTCAAAAAATGCTCCTTGGTATACCGTTGTAGGCGCATCAACGCATGGTCGTGAAGTTGCTTTTGATAAAGAAGTAGGTAGCTTTACTGGTGGTGACACTGACTTAGCAAATATTGAAGGTAAAAGCGCATCAGGCGGTATTACAGCAAGTATCGTTTGGGCTGGTGACTACACTAACAGCAACGATCCAGATGGTGACCCTGCACAATGTTTACAGCCTTTCCCTGCTGGAACATTTGATGGCGAAATTGTTGTCTGTGACCGTGGTGCTATTGCCCGAGTAACCAAAGCAGTTAACGCAGCTGCCGGTGGTGCTGGTGGCTTTGTACTAGGAAACATTACTGGCGGTTCTGATACTGTTGCTAATGACGTATACGTTGTACCAGGTATTCATATTAATGCTGAAAATGGTAACGCTTTACGCACTTGGTTAGCTTCTGGTGAAGGTCATACTGCAACAATTACTGCGGCAGATGGCGAATTAAAAATTGGCCAAGCTGATGATATGGCAGATTTCTCATCGCGTGGTAGTAACGTTACCGTTCCTGACGTAATGACTCCGTCTGTTACAGCTCCTGGTGTATCTATTTATGCAGCATACGCAGATGAGCAATACGGCCATGACGTTCTAGGTACTGATCCTGCTGACTTTGCCTTTTTACAAGGTACTTCAATGTCAGCTCCTCATGTATCAGGCGCTGGTGCTATGCTAAAATCAGCACACCCAACTTGGACACCTGACAACATTCGTTCAGCATTAATGCTAACGGCTGTTACAGATGTTCGTAAAGAAGATGGCGTAACACCTGCTGACGTTTTTGATATGGGTTCTGGTAGTATTCGCGTTAACTTAGCGACTAAAACTGGCTTATTAATGAATGAAACTGCAGCGAACTATACTGCTGCAAACCCTGCTGAAGGCGGTGACCCTAAAACACTTAATATTCCTTCAGTTTCTAATGCAAACTGTGTTGGCTTATGTGACTGGACACGTACTGTAACGGCTACTGCTGCAGGTACTTGGACAGTTGAAGGTACCGCTATCTCTGATGGCTTAGTGATCACAACTACACCAGCAACATTTACACTTGCTGCCGGTGAGAGTCAAACGCTAGCAATCAGTGTTGACGCAGTACAAGCTGAAAGTGACGTTTGGTCATTTGGTCAAGTTGTTATGACTTCTGCTGAGCACCCAACAGCGAGAATTCCTGTTAGTGTTAAAGCATCAAATGGTAACATCCCTGACAAAGTTGCTTTTGAAGCAAATCGTAATCAAGATAGTGTGCTAATTAAAGATGTAATGGCTGTTGAAATTACTGATTTTACTAGCCGTTCATATGGTTTAACTAAAGCAACTAAAACTGAAGCAACGTTGACGGTTGATAGTGCAAATGGCGCATTTTACGATGACGTAACTGATGGCGTCAATGTTACACTTCATACGGTTCCTGCTGATGCAAAACGCTTTGTAGCTGAAATCCTTGCGTCTGAATCTCCGGATTTAGATCTACGCGTAGGTTTAGATGCTAACGGCGATGGTATCCCGCAAGAAGATGAAGAAGTCGGTGTAAGTGCAACGGGTACAGCACTTGAGAAGATTGACTTAACATTGCCTGCTGCTGGTAGCTATTGGGTTGCAGTACAAAACTGGGCTGCTTCTGAAGAAGGTGCTGCAGATGCTTACACATTAGCAACTGCTGTGGTTGACGGAGAACTTGCTGAAAACTTAGCTGTTGAAGCTGATGCAACGGTTCCTTCATTAACTGAATTTGACTTAACAGTTAAATGGTCACTTGACGGTGGTATGAAAGGCGATATGTACTACGGTGCTGTTGACCTAGGTACAAGTGCTGAAAGTGCTGGTAATTTAGGACTTGTTACAGTTGATCTCGTACGTGGAATGGATGATGTATCTATTTCAAGTAATGCAAATGCTTATATGGAACGTCAGGACCGTGTAGATTATGCAGTTACTGTACTTCCAAAAACTACACCAGGCGATCGTACTTATACTGTCAAAGCAACAATACCTGCAGGCATGACACTTGACGAAGAGTCTGTTACTGGTGATGCTGTAATTGATGGCAATGACATTACTTGGACTGTTGTACAAGAGTCACTATTTGGTGCAGCTCCTTACTACACTAAATCATCTAATGTTGAAGATGCTACATGTGGCGTTCCATTTGGTGAAGGTACTTACATAGATCTAGCTGGTTTTGGTATCGCTCCTGGTGCTTTTGAAGGTGATGGTGTTGAAGGTGTATTTAATGTACCTGCAAACTTCTTAGGTACATTGTATGACTCACTGACTGTTACAGACGATGGTTTTATTTACTTTAGTGGTACACGTGGAACTACCCCTTGGGTTAACCAATTATTACCTAATGCTGACGATGCTAACAACTTAGTTGCTCCATTCTGGCGCGACATGCAAATTGTTTCATCTGCTACCTCAGGTGTATCTGTAGCAACTGCTGGTGCAGGCACTACAATTATCGAATTTGATGATATGAGACATTATGAATTCCATAATGGCGATGCTACCATTTCTGATTCTGTCGATTTTGAAGTAGTATTTGACAATACAACAGGTAACTTCGCATTTGCCTACGACAACGTTTCACATGTTGTTGGAGCTGCCTTAGGCCTGACTGTTGGTCTTGAAAATTCTACTGGTACTGTTGGCAACACAGACGTATACGCACCTGCACCTTATACTGGTGCTGAAGCAGGCTCTGTTGGCGCTGTAACAGATATTCAATCAGGTTTAGTTATTTGTTACACACTAACAGCACCTGTTGTTGAATCTACAGTGTTTAATTTCTCAGCTGAAATATCAGATGACTTTGCGGGTGGTCCAACAACAGTTGTTCTTACGCATAGCACAGATGATATGAACACTGAAGAAGTTGTAAATAACACAAGTGTTGCAATTCAAGTTGAAGGTGCTCCTACTGCAATGATTACTGGTAGCACATCAGTTACTGAGAAATCAAATGCTCAACTAAGTGCTGCTAGTTCATCAGATCCAAATGGTGATGAGCTAAACTACACTTGGGTACAGTTAGCGGGTACTCCTGTGACTTTCAGTGCAAACTCTGAAACTATTAGTTTTGAAGCACCAAAAGTAGCAAAAGATGAAACTATCTCTTTCCAACTTACAGTAGACGACGGTAACGGCAACTCAGATACAGCTGTTGCCTCTGTATCAATCGTTAATGAGAAAGAAAGTGGTTCATTTGGTTGGTTAATGTTACTACTAACACCATTGCTATTTACTCGTCGTAAAAAAGTATAAGCTAATCATATAGGTTGTTAACTAAAAGCCTATAACCGTAAAAGCCATCAACGTTATGTTGATGGCTTTTTTTTATCTTCAACGATAGGTAATGATGGGATTACTCTTGCCTTAATTATTTAAGGTAAAACGCTGAAATCACTATTACATCAGCACTGTAACCAGTCAATAACAGGCCATACAAAGCCTTTAATCTACTCTCATATCTTTAAATTAATAAACCCAGCATCAACTAGTTGAGACCTTGAAAGACGCTAAAATTAACTTTAAAGAAATACTGCACAACCAAACAGTAATCATCCGTAGCATTAAGTTGCCTTAAAACTCGCACAGTAAAATTTATCGTTTTTTACCCCGTACTAGCTAAGTCTGAGAAGACCGTTTGCTGACACCTACTACACCACTCTATAAGTACTGTTTTGCTGTTTTATATTTTGTTACTACAAGTATAAAAGTTATTTTCAGGTAATAAAAAAGCAGAGCTAATTGCTTAGCACTGCTTTATAAACACTTAACTGGATATGTTAGAAATGAATAGTTGTACCAATAAATACACCATCAAATTCAATATTAGTGTATAGATCATTTAAGTCTTCTAGCTCTAACTTAACAGCACGGTAACCGAGGTTGATATTCATATCTACGGCAAGGTTATCGATAAGTTCATAGCTTACACCTACTTCGTAGTCATAAAGTGTATGATCGTCAAAAGATAGGAAGTTACCTTGCGCATAAAGGTTTAGCCCTGTAAGTGGTAGACCTACATTAGTTGCTACATAAAGCATAGGTACGATATCAGTAACCGCTATACTATCTGATTGTGTAGTAGTTCCTGAGTCTGTTGTAATCTGTGCCGCTAAGGTGACATCACCATCAAAGTCACGAGCCGTCAAACCAAAATCAAATGATAATAAGTCATTATCAAATAATTCATAATATAAAGTGTAATCAACATAGCTAACATTGAAATCAGCATTAACTTGCGCATTTTCACGGAAAGTTTCATCATCGAATTCGAAATCAGCTGCTAGCGTTGTTACACCATCAGTTTCTAATGACGTGGAGGCTATCCGTAAATTAGGGATAAGCGGTAATGGGTGCTCAAAAGCAACAAAAAAACTGTTTTGCTTTTCATCAACCAAATTAAAATCTATTTGTGAGCTACCATCTCCCAATGTACCAGAGGCATGGTTATCCCATATTTGACCACCTAGATAGATACCTAAAGCGTCTGCTTGAACATTTGTTGATAAAATTGAGGCAAGCGTTGCTACTAGCGCTATTTTTTTCATGTTATTACCCTTGACTTAATAAGTCGTTTAAATCGATCAGTGCTGCATTTGCACGCGAAATATAATTAGCCATTACTAATGAATGGTTCGCAAGCATGCCAAAACCATTGCCATTTAAAACCATCGGGCTCCAGATTGACTCTTGACTTGCTTCCAATTCACGAATAATTTGTTGCACACTAACTTTAGCATTTTTCTTTTCTAAAACATCATTAAAATCTATTTCTATAGCCTTTAAGAAGTGCAATAAAGCCCAACAGGCACCGCGAGCCTCATAAAACTCATTATCAATCGCCCACCAGCTTGTTTTCAACTGCATGCTAGACACACTTGAAGTTGATTGCTGTGCGACACTATCGCCAGCAAGGTCAACATTAATTTGTTCTCGACCAACACTGGCACTTAAACGCTGAGAATAACTGCCTAAACGTTTTGTTGCTTCTTGGATCCAAGCACGTAAATTATCAGAACGCGCGTAAAACTGAGCTGATTGATTATTAACTTGCGTTAACGCTGTTCTATAGGCATATAATTCATTAATCGCTTTTTGATACTCGCCTTCAGCACTTGGAATTGCCCAACTTGTATGGTCAATATTAAACTGTGGTTGCGCTACTTTTAAGTTTTTATTTTCTGCTGACTGAGACTGTGATCGACTAAATTCCTGACGCATCACCAATGACATATCTCTGATCATCTCTAAAGCACCAAATTCCCAAGATGGAATATTATCTAAAAATACTGATGGTGGAATGGCGTCATTAGCTAAGTAACCACCTGGCTTGTTTAATAACGTTTCGGTGACTCTAATTAATGCTGTGGTGGTGGTATAACCAACCACTGGAGCTACATTTTCTGCCGTTGCAGCTTTAGTAACCTCAGCACGAATATCAAATTGTGCTGGTTCAAAGCTCCAATACACACCAAGTAAATAAAGCGCTAGCAATAGCCCTGTAATCCCTGAAAGAATAGTTTTTGTAGAAATATTAACACTCATAACAAACTCCTAATGGTGGTGCTTTTTTTGCTTAAGACCTTTAATAATATAATTCACATCGATGCTAGATTGATCGTCAAAATGCAAGGTTATGGTAATGTTTTCTTTAGCCTTTAAGGGCTGTTTTAAATCAAAAATCATCAAGTGTAAGCCTGATGGCTGAAACAGTACGGTATCTTTTGCTGAAATGTCGACGTACTCAACTTGGCGCATACGCATTAAACCATTGGCCATGGTGTGCTCATGAATTTCAATTCTATCGGTTACCGAACTTGTCGCCGAAATTAAGCGAAGATCTTTTGTCGAGATATTATTAATAGCCATATAAGCCGAAGAAATAGACGTGCCAGGAATACTTTCCCTTGCAAAACTGCTTTGAACCAGCACTTTAGCATTGTGATCGTTATCCCCTGTGCTAGCGAAAGCACTATTCACAAAAAAAACCAGTGAAATAATTGCTAAAAAAATATTCCTCATAAGCCGCTATACATCCTTTTTACTCATATTATGATTCATCTCCACCATTGTAACTAAGCTTGAACAAAATGGATAACTTAATTATTTAAAATCAAATCAATAACTCAGCCTTAGTTGATTAAGAGTGCCTGTTATCTCTATGGGTTAAGCTGCTCGAAACCGGCCGTTTCAACTTAGCTGAAACGGTTGAGTTATGGCTTTTGGTATCACTCAAACTTGGTATCACTCAAACTCGGTATAACTTTAACATCAGAGCTGGCAGTACCTAAATGAAGGTGAAGATGAAGTGACAAATTAAAGGTAGTCGCTCAAAGATTTAATCGGGCTAAATAACAACAGCCGTAGTGTAAAATGCTTTAAGACAAACAAACCTTACAGCACTGAAATTGTAACACCGGGGGTTAAAACGCAGAATATAATAAATCACATCCTGCGCTACTCCATTAAAGGTATCGCTATAGCTATAGCTATAGCTTAATAATAATTAAAATAGATAAACTAGCCGGTTAGTTTTTTTAACTTTTTCTTTAATTTTTTAACTTTATCTTCTAAGTCTTCATTTTCGCTGATATCAATTTTGGCAATCGTTTCATGCGCTTTAACTTGCTCTTTTTTCTGTAAGTATAGCTGCGCTAAACGATAATTTACCCAAGGTTGATATTCTTTAGCAGCCAATGGTAGCGCTTGCGTTAAAGCATCGATACCTAGCTCAGTTTCCACACCAGACTCAACAGAAACTTTGCCTTGTTGATATAGCGCTTCCCCTTTTTTTTCATCGTCTTGGGCAAATTTAGCCGCTAAAGCTAAATCAGCTCGCGCTTTATCCCAAGCTTCATTTTTGATGCTTTGTTGGGCGCGTGAAAAATATAAAGTGCTGCTTTGTGGATATCGGTCAAAGGCTTCTGACATAGTTTTATCGGCTAATTCTGATTGCTCAGTTTGCCAATAAACTGTCGCTATTTGGCTGTAACCTAGCTCAGCATCATAGCTTTGTAATTGTTTTGCATAAACCAACGCTTTATCTTTATCACCACCAGCAATACTCGGTGCATTAAGGTGAAAACCTATCAAGGTGTTAAGTGCATCTTGGTGATCGGGTTTTAATTCGACAGTTCTTTCCATCGCTTTAATAAAATCTTTGGCGTAGCTTAGTTTTGAAAAAATACTCGCTTTTTGTGTCATGATCACAGCACTAACGCCTAAGTAATAATTAATATCTACGTTGCTTGCATGCTGTTTTTGCAGAGCTTCAAAATGATCAAATGCACCTTCAGTTTCATCATTTTCTAATAACAATCGGCCTTTCAACACCTGCCCTGGAATAGCATTTTTTTCTTCTGTTGTTAAAGTATTAAAAACTTGTTGTGCTAGCAAAATGTCATCCTGCTCTAAAGCATTTTGCACGGTTTGAATGTCTGCATAGCTTGTCATGCTCATTGAAGCTAACAAGGTTAAAACTACTAATTTTTTCTTCATTTTACGTCCTGTATTTTTATTATAAAACGACTAATATTGAGCTGCCCTTTTATCTCGTGTTACTAGCCAAATAACGCCGGCGACTAAAAATATTGGCCAAAAAACGCCAACCAATAGCATTGCTCCACCACCTAACACTAACATAGCAACAAAAATTAATGAGCCAAAAACACTCATAGCTATTGCTAAAGCAACCAACACAAGTATAACAACCACAAGTGCTGAGATACTAATCGCTTTTAAAGGTTCAATTAATTGCTCACCTACATAAACATCAACGTCAAGTAGCTCAATAAAGCTAGTTCCTAGGACATAGGTTAAAAATATTGTTGCAAAAATAGCTAAGCATAATGATTTAAAAAATGACATTCTCTTCCCCTCTTTAATTAAGCTGATCTACTGTCAGCTTTACAACCTTTAACCTAACAACGATCACTTCACGATTTTGTTGGCATTAACAGCGTAGCAACTAAATAAGCAACGCCTGTTGCAACGGGAAACATAAGTAGTGAGACAATGGCACCAACTCTAACCGCAACACGTGGCAAGTTATAATGCTTGGCAATACCACCACAAACACCTGATAATTTTTTATGTACCATATCTTTTGTTAAGGTTTTATTTATTGAATACTCACGGTCAAAGCTCATAACTTACTCCTCGTGCCTAACGTGGCAATTTTTACACATCAATTTGAAAAAAAATAATAATCCTGCGCTGATAAAGAAGCTAATTACGGGAGTTATAAACATAATACCCGTAATTATCCATGATGAAAGCGCCATGATATATCTGCTCTGACAACTAGCCGTTTACAACTTTTTTCTTTAGTTGCTCTAGCTCTTTTTCAATATTGTCGTCATTTTCTAACTCACGAAATTGGCTGTTTAAATCTTTTGCTGACGTCATATCATAAGCTTCAACTTCGGCTTCAACTCGGTCGATCTTTTGCTGATAACGTTCAAACTTGTTAATCGCTTCGTCAATATTATGAACCGCGGCTTTTTCACGTACTTTTAAACGTACTTCTGCAGACTGTTGACGTATTGCATAGGCTTCCTGCTTACGCTTAGCTTCAGTTAACTTATCTTGTAAACGTTGGCTGTCTTGTTGAACAGCGGTTAAATATTCATCAAACTGAGCTAACTCTTCATTAAGCTCAGTCAGCTTTTGTGTACAACTTTGCTTTTCAATCAGTGCTGATTTAGCTAAGTCTTCTCGGTGCTTACTTAACGCAAGTTCAGCTTTTTCTTGCCAATTAGCAACACGACTTTCCATATCTCGTATATTGCGTAAAAGTGTTTTCTTTTCTGCTATTTGCTTAGCGGCAGTAGAACGTACTTCAACAAGAGTTTCTTCCATTTCCTGAATGATCAACTTGATCATTTTTTCTGGATCTTCTGCTTTATCTAACATTGAGTTAATATTGGCGTTAATAATGTCAGTGAATCTTGAAAACATGCCCATGGTATTTCTCCTATTAATCTTCTGCTGTGTGTTGTTGTTTTTGAGTTAACTTAGTGTGCGTTGAAATTACGGCTACCGCTTGTGTTTTCACTGTGTTGTAGCGCATTGAAAATCGTTGCAATTCAAGCTTAATTGAATTCGATACCTGCGCAGATAAGTCATGCGCAGCCTTTTCTCCTTGTGCCTGTATAGTTGCTGCTAAACTTTGCTCTAACGTGACTTCTTTTGCTGATGTGTTGAAAGTAAATAGCAGCGTACAAGATAATAAAACGGTGCTTAAAGCATACTTATTTGGTAATAGTTTCATTATTAATATCCTTATGTCAGTAACATGAAGAGTTATTATTAACTCATCGTGTTGGTATCTGACATTACTATTACAAGTGCTGTGCCAACTGATAAAAACTTTTTATAGCATTGTTATTTAAGGTTTTTTACAAAAACACATATAAAAGAGCAATCTACGACATAATATGTCAAACTATATTTTGGTCAATATAATCATTACAGTTAGTTAAATTGACCAATATAAAATAGCGTTCTTACTAGGGGAAGTGCATACCACTAAGTTAAGGATAAAAATTTGAGGGAAGTATTTGAAGAAGCGTTACCGCTAGCGATGAGCTTAATAAGACCTTAGTTATCGGTAGAAGTTTCCACAACCGTATCCGATCGCGAGCCCCACTCGCTCCAAGAGCCATCATAAACTCGTACATTAGCATAACCACAAATATTAGCCGCTAACGCCAATACACAAGCAGTAACACCCGAGCCACAACTCATGATCATTGCTTGTTGCTTTGGGTTAATAGTAGCGAAAATTTGTTGTAACTCTTCAGTCGGCTTAAGACGTCCTTGTTCGCATAAATCGGTGTAAGGTAAATTTTTCGCATTTGGCATATGTCCGCTTCGTACCCCTGTGCGAGGCTCAGCATCAACACCAATAAAGCGACGATTTGCTCGCGCATCTAGAATCAGTGCCGCTTTTGAGCGCGTAACGCGCTGAACTTCACTGCAATCAGAGAAAAAATCAACTTTCTCTTGCGCGATAAAATCACCAATAATGTGTGTTTTGTCTTCCCGACTTTCATCGCGCGCATTCACCACCGGCTTATTCAACTGTAACCAGTAAGGTAAGCCACCTTCTAATACCGCAATGTTTTTATGGCCCATGGCTCTAAACATGTACCAAGCTCGCGCTGCCGAAAATAACCCTAAATCATCATAAACAACAATCTGACTTTGCTGATTAATACCGAGTTTTCTTGCCGCTAGCTCAAAATATTCCGCTGATGGCATGGTATGAGGTAAATGACTTTCCGGCTCAGAAAAGTCTTGGTTTAAATCAAAGCGACGAGCATGAGGAATACAAAATTTTGGCCAGCTATGCTTAGGTGGCAACATATTCCCGATAGGAGGAATACTAGCATCGAGTATGACAAGATTTTTATTATCTAGAATTTCATGTAAATCTAGAGGTGAAATTGTGTGTTGAAAGCTGGTCATGATGCAAAACCTCACAGAGCAATATAAAATAAAATCAGCCAAGACAGCCTAAATATACAGTATTGCTCAAGGCTGTTCAGCTAAATTATATGTAAGTTTCGCTATCGTAATGAAATGAGGTCGGTGTCTTTTAAAAATAAAGAATGCATGCGAGATAACAAGCGCTAATGAGTACATGTAGCGTCAAGCTATTGCAACCTACCTGCGTACTTTAACATCAAAGCAAGCGAATGCCTGCAGAAGTAATGACTCTTTAATCAATGTTGCGATAATAACGCCGCTTTTTTTCGCTCTAAACCTGCCACAACTAAGGACGTGGCTAGCATACAAATGCCGGGTAACATAAACAGAGTAAATAATATGGTTAAGCTTGGCATCGGCAGTGTTCCTTTTTAAGTCATTTAAAGCACTATTTTTTATAGCACTATTAATATAAGTTGCATTAACGCTTACAAAGGTTGTGCCAAAAACAAAATAAAAATTAAGTTGTTGTTTATTAAATAGATTAATTAAAATTACATTTTAAGTAATCGATATAATTTACCAATAAACAACAATAAAGCTGCGATATGGTGAAATTAACTAATTTATAGTCGCTTTTAACTTCCTGTCAAAAATGGTTAAAAAGCGGACGATATATTGCCGTATCACTTCAACATGAAAGGTTGGCCGGCACTAGCACTATACTCAGACAAGGTTCTTATTTGAAAACTTGGTTTGGCTCTGCTCTTGTGCCAATCAATAACGCTTTAAACAACATTACTAAATAGACCAAATGCAAAAAATGAGGCACAGTTATTACGCATTACATTTTTCAAGAAAGTCATAATTATCAAGAAATGTGTCTTCAACTGTAATCGCTCAGTCGACCAGAAACGTTAATATCAAGATGAAATGAGTTTTGTCCCAATACCGAACAATACATATTGATATTGGGACTCTAAAACGTGGAAAGACAAAGTAGATGAACGCAATAAAACGGGAAACATTAAGCTCTAAATTTCATTTAAATCAAGATTAAGCTGTAGCACTCTATTAAAAGCTTGCAATAACACTTCACCACCAACGTCTTGGCCATTAGCATTCTCGCTTAAATAACGACGAAACTGTTTCGCACCAGCCAAGCCATTACACAACCCCAACATATGTCTTGCGACATGCCAGGCACGACCACCGTTAGCAACATGATTATCAATATAACTTACCATCTCATTAAGCACTTCATGGCGGCTTTTAACGTGGCTATCAGCTTGCCAAATTTCATTATCCGCTCGCGCTAGCATATACGGGTTTTGGTAAACCTCTCTACCGATCATAACCCCATCAATGTGCTGCATATGTTCATTTGCTTGAGCGAAAGTTGTAATACCACCATTTATCGAAATATCTAATTCCGGAAAGTCTTGCTTCAGTTGATAAACTCTTTGGTAATCCAGTGGTGGAATATCTCTGTTTTGCTTAGGACTCAAGCCACTTAACCACGCTTTACGAGCATGAATAATAAAGTGCTGACAACCGGCAGCGCTTACCGTTGTTAAAAACTGCTGTAAAAATTCATAACTGTCTAAGTCATCAATACCAATACGTGACTTGACCGTTGTAGGGATATTTGTTGCATTTTGCATACTCGCCACACAATCAGCCACAAGTTGAGGCTCAGCCATTAAACAGGCACCAAACTTACCGTTTTGCACACGATCTGACGGACAACCAACATTAATGTTAACTTCATCGTAACCTTGCTGCTCAGCAATTTTTGCACATTCAGTCATCGCATTAACATCACTACCGCCTAGTTGCAAAACCACTGGATGCTCTTGCTCGTTATAAGCTAAGTAATTGCCTTTCCCATGTAATATTGCGCCCGTAGTGACCATTTCGGTATACAGCACTGTGTGCTTGGACATAACACGATAAAAATAACGACAGTGCCGATCAGTCCAATCTAACATGGGTGCTATGGAAAGTTTGTGAGATATCATAAAGTTAATCAAAGGCCTTCGGATTTAAAATAAGACGGTAACGTAAAAGCAATGTTTTACGTTTTATTGAATTATACGGGCTTTGCTGTCGCTAAACAAAATAATTAACTTAAGTGTTCAGCTGTTAGCTAGGCAATGATTTCAGTCATTCGCTATTAGACAGTTCAATAAGGCGTTTTTCTATCGCTGTAATACAAACACTAATACTGGCAGGTAAATGGTTATCATAAGTGTGCAAGGCGTAAATAGAGTTTATTGGTAAAGTAAGTTCTGGGAACACTTCAGACAAAAAGGGTTTCATGGTGTTGAATTGAAAATCTGGAATGACACCAATACCAACTCCTTCCTTAATCAACGCTAAGCAAGAATAAAATGAATTGGCACGGCACAGTGCATTAGCCTCATAATGTACCTTATTACCTTTGGCATCAACGAACTGGTGACTAACATGTTTACCTTGCCATGTATTGGCGATGTAAACTGGCTTATCAATATTATCATTTTGCAAAAGCGCATGACTGCCACAAAGAATATCCCTGAACTTTCCAATTCTACGTTGTTTGATATTGCTCGCTTGCGAAGGGCCAACTCTAATGGCAAGGTCAATATTATTTGCCATTAAATCTAGTTGACTATCCCCACTGTTCAGCTCAGGTTCAAGCAGTGGATACTGCAGCAATAATTTAGCTATTGTTGGCGCGATAACAATATCCATTAAAGCATTCGGTGCGGTAATAGTAATGGGGCCTTGAGGTAACTTAGTTGTTCCCTGCGCTTTTTGCCAAGCAAACTCTGTTATTTTATTAATTGCCTTGCATGACTCATAAAAATCTTTTCCCGCACTGGTGAGGGTATGCTTTCTGGTGCTGCGCTTAATTAACAGTACACCAAGCTCCTGCTCTAGTAATTTAAGATGCTGACTGACAACTGATTTAGATAATTGTAGTGAATCTGCCGCTGCGGTAATTGAACCTGCTTCAACAATGTGTGAAAACACCGACATATGGCGAATTTTTTTCAACCTTATTACCCTTATAAATCGAACAGTAAGTTCTATTATCTTTATTTTTCTTAGTAATTAATAGTTATATTCTGTACCTGTGCTCGTAACTAACCTATGTAACATACCTAAGGACTTCCCTCATGACCGACAATAATATTTTAGCATTATGTAAAGAAGGCATCAGCGCTTGGCAAAAAGCATTTAATAATCAAGATGCTGCTGGATGTGCAGCTCAATACACCGAAGACTGTATTATGCAAGCCAAGCCACTTGGTGTTTTCAAAGGCAGAGAAGAGATTTTAGGCTGTTGGCAAAATATTATAGCGCAAGGTTTTAGTAATGTTGAGTATTCAAATGTTAACTGGGAAGCCGATGAAAATGGTGGCTATATTCTTACCGCTGAGTGGAAAATGAATAAAGCATTCGGTGTTGTACATCGCGAACATTGGGTCGTTGAAGCTGATGGTAAAGCTCGCTTGAAAAACGACTCATTTGAGATCCTGGGAGAGAAATAAAGCGCCATCAAGTTACATAATGATATCGCTTGATGAGTTAAGTTTTTATTTGTTAACGATAAAAGTAAGTCTGAACAACAGCAAAGCTGGCATTAAAGGCTCAAATATTACAATAGCAGCCTTTAATATCACTAATAACCAGATCAGAATTAAAACCTTGTGCGTAGTTTTTTAATACTGTTTCAACATAACCGTTTGATTCAGAGCAGGCTAGCCCTGCTGAATAAGGTCCGAAATATAATAGCTCTTCTATCCCTCCGGTAATTAAAATTGCCGGTGTTGACGGGATAATTGTAAATAAATCAGCGGGTATATTAATGTTAATCACATCAAATCCAGCTGATTTTGCTTGTTTATTAATCGCACGTTTATGATCTTCACTATATTGAGTACATGCACATTCATGACTTGTGAAATGAATAATAGTATTGCTGAGGTTAACATTTTTAAGTGCTGAAATTTCTTTCAGCTGTTCAATCAAAACACTACTGTCTTGGCCTGATAACTTTCTATTTGGATCAAACGGCAGTAAGCGACCCGTTATAAAATAAACTGCCGCAGCCAATGTTAAAACAAGCCAAAGTACAAACACGGCATAATGATAGCGGGTTATTTGTTTATTTGAAGCTAGCAATACTTGCCTCTAATGATGTGATTGCACCTGAAATTTTATTAACTTCTTCCGCTAACATTTCAACCTTTCTAGCATCACCTTGCCCTAGTAAGCTCATTTTTTCTGTACTTTGCGCTATTTCGTTAGTTGTAACTGATTGCTCTTCTACTGCGGCAGCAACTGAGTGTGCAATATCACTTGATAATGAAACTAGTTGTGCGGAGTTAAGTACTTCTACACTGGCATTTTCTGCCACAGAAATAACTAACTCGACAGCATCAAGACATTCGGCCATTAATTGGGTAGATGATTTTGAATAAGCCACAAGTTGAGTAAGCGTAGTTGCGATTTTATCTGTACTTTCTTTGGTTCTATTGGCCAGCGCTCTTACTTCATCGGCAACAACAGCGAAGCCGCGCCCTTGCTCACCAGCTCTTGCAGCCTCAATTGCAGCATTTAAAGCTAATAAGTTAGTCTGATCTGCGATACTGGTAATTTCTGATAAAACACTGGTAATAACGTCACTAGAGCTTGCTAAAGCGGTTATTTCATCACTTGTTTTTGTTAGTGCCCCCGTAAGTTCACTGTTTTTAACATTAATTTCTTCAATGTATTGATTAGCGGTTTGAGTCGATGTACTTGCCGCTTGCATTTGTTCATTCAATTTATTGGTATCTTGCGCTATCGAAGCAACAGTTACCGCCATCTCTTCAACTGATGACACTATGATCTCTGTTTCTTGTTGCCTGTTTCTCGCCGAGCTTTCAAGCTCAGACTTCACCGACATTAAATTGTTGCGATTTATGCTCACTTCATTAGTTTGTGTTTTAACGCCCGCAACCACGTTGTCGAAAATAGATAAAAGTCGATTAAACTCACCTAATACCACATTGCTATGAGCATTAGTTCTAACTTTTAGATCGAGTGATTTTTCATTCTCAATAATCGTATGCGTAACTTGTGCAAGCTCTTTACCCACTTGGCTATCATCGTATAACGTTTTCGCGATAAAACCTGCAATTATAGCTTCGGCAATTGCATAAGCAGCATGTAGCAATACCGTTGAGAATAACAAACGATCTTCATCAAAAATATAAACACCAACACCATCTACTTGCATAAAATAAAACGACATGTGATGAAGGGCGACTAAAGCAATAGCGGAAATAAACACTTTCCAATCTTTAAATATGATCAATATCGCCATCAACATAAAAATTTCAAAATGAACCTCTATTAAGCCATTCATTTGATGGATATGTAGTGCTGCGAATATCATTGCTGATAATGCCGAGGCGTGTTTAGTTAATGCGGCATCCGGCGCTGTATTCATTAACCATAACGGTACAAGTAATGCGGGTATGCCAATAACAAAAGCTTCTGCGAATGTACCATAGAAAAATGCGATAGCGATTGACTCACAAAATAGCAAGACAAGCACACTGGAAAATACTTTATTTATTTTATTCATAATTTTTCACTATAGCCTTATGTGACATAACCCATTTTCTTTTATTTATTAAATATAGACAATGAATACTTACCAGACGCAATAAAAGATCAATTCACGCGCATTAATAATCTTATTAAGAAATGCTCGCGGATAAATTAAACGACTTGCTTTTATATGGTAATGCCGTAATGAACTGACATTAAATTCAGGCACCTAAGCCTAAGCGTTAACTTCTGCTTAGGCTGAACTGAGTTGAGTTGAGGTAATTAATAGCTCAATATTGAGCGCTGATGGGGGGTTATTGTCTTCTAAAGGCAAGCAAAACAAATAACCCTAAGGCCAAAATAATAAAACTTGACGGCTCAGGCACAGTTACCGTTGGCTCAACCAAAGCGGGCGCATTATTTGATTGATTTGCCAGTGGGTTATCATTTATTTGCGTATTACCCTGCCAAGAGTTCGCGATAACTTGTCCCCAAATAACGCCATACGGTGCTTTAATATCAGCTTTAGGCGCTAATATTGAACCGTATAACGCGGCTTTAATATTTAATGTTTCAGCTTCAAAAAAGTTAAATATTACATTGTCCGACATATTTCTAAGAGAAGTAGCAGAGTTACTGTCACCGCCAAAGTCTCCCCAACTGGTCGTAATATCAGTGCCAGCGATGTTAAGTAATACCGTGTCGCCTTGATCAACAGCTGATAGGTGGTAAACATTAAACAACATATCAGAGGCATCTAAGTTAAACACGTGCAGGTCGTTTGCTAGACCATTTTCACCTGCGCCTTTCAAGTACTGATTAGAAGAATAGAGATCCTTAGCTACGCCGTTTGCAGCTAACAAACCAAGATTGGCTGATAAATCATTTAAAAAAGCAAACTCAGTATCAAAATTAATGGGAGCAACCGGAGCAACAGCCATATTATTTAAGCTACCATTTGTAATAGTGCCTGATCCTGTTGGAGTATAATCACCACCAACATAGACATCGCCAGCGATTTGCCCGCTAGTAAAATTTAAATCACCGCCAACAACTAAAGCCGGCAGCACGTTTGTATCAGTATATAATTGCTGTGAGTTTTTGATGTTTATGCTGTAATTACTGATACTAACATTACCACCTGCCGCTACACGTCCTTCAACATCACTACCTGTTGACGAGAAGTTTTGATGAATAAAAGCATTATAGTTGCTCGCAGCACCTAAGTTAATAATGCCCGCCAATGCCGAATAGCTAAGGCTCGAAAGGAGTAAAATGGAAACAGTATGCAATAAGCGATTGACGTTCATATAAAGACAACTCTAGTAAATTTTTTGTAAGTTCAAGGCACCTCATGCGAAGGTCAGACCAGGTTCATAAGTAACTATAATTATTAATATTTTACATATTACATCATGCAAAAACAAGTTGAGTGTAAAGTAATTAGACAACAATACTGAAAGTACTAAAGTCATAGAGATACTCGCTAATATGGCTTAGAGTACATAGTTTGCTCACTTACGCTGCAAAAATGATGCAATGCGCATTGGGTTAACTATCGCAATTACCGACTTTTCTGTCTGTTAATTCTTTATTTAATTTCCTGATATTTAATCTATTTTTTAACAAACAACTCGCTTATTATATTATTAATAATAATGTTCCATTGCGGCATTACCTCAGATGTAAAGGCATAACAAATGAAAGTAATTTTCTCACATGGTAAAGAAAGTGGTCCTTGGGGCAGTAAAATAACGCAACTTGCCAACGAAGCTAAAACATTAGGTTTTTCGGTTGATAGCATAGACTACAGTAACATAGTAAGCCCTGATGAGCGTGTTTCAATACTCAATCACTATTTAGAAAACGAAACTCAAGCCTATATATTAGTCGGTTCAAGTATGGGGGGTTATGTATCCCTGGTCGCCGCAAAAACCAGCAAGCCAATAGCGGTATTTTTGCTAGCCCCTGCGCTTTTCATGCCTGACTATCAACACCAAACCTATACCACCCAAGTAAAAAATATCAATATCATACATGGTTGGTCTGATGAGATTATTCCGGTCGAGCATTCAATTAAATATGCACAGCAGGCAAAGTGTGCGCTCCACTTGATTGCTGGTGACCACCGCCTAAACACCTCAATTGAGCAAGTAAAAACGCTATTTAAAGCTTTTTTACTAAGCCTTAAACAAATAACTAACGGTTGAAACGTCGAGAAACCTAAAGATGAAACAATTATTAGTAACTGTCTTGTCAGTTATTATGCTGTTTAGTGCTGCAACAAAGTCAGCCAATATGGAACGTTCAATTACTGACCATCAATGGCAATTTGCACATGAATTCTTCAAAAAACAAGGTTCTGAGATCGAAAACAAGTTATTTAGTGAGTACTCGCCAGCTAAGCAAGCCTTGTTATTAGGGAGTACCTTATGGCTTAATAATAAAAGCATATTGTTAGCGCAAAATTTATTGCTATTATCGGCATCGAAGCCTGAAACCTTAAACCGTGTTGAGCAAGGTTATTTATTCAATTTATTGGCTGCTACTTATCAAGCACAAAACAACATACCTCAAGCGGTATTTTATTTTGATCAAAGTATTGCTGCTAAATACCAACCCGCCTGTAATAACTTAGGCGTAATGTGGGAACAACAAAACAACTTTAAAAAGGCTGAGCAAAGTTACTTAGCATGTTTATCTCGCTCTACCGAACTTGCCAGCCCTTTATTATATTTAAATCTTGGTACTATCTACTACAACGGTGCTGGCCAAGTAGCAAAAAATACTCATTTAGGTGCTCAGTATTGGCAAAAATCTTATTCGCTATTTCCGTTTGATGCTGATATTCATTATAACCTAGACACTTACCATATAAATCAAACTAAAAACTACCAACAAGCGCGCTATCACTTTGCTTACTGTGCATTGATAGATATGCAGTGCAGCCTAGTATTAGCAAATAAAAAACTGGTGGGTTTGTACAGCGATAAAACCTACCTTGATGAACTACTGACGTTAAAGTTACCTTATCAAAGAGAGCAACTACTCAGTGACAGATTAAAATATGCCTTTAGAGAAACAATTTACTTCAATGAAGTTACACAAAATGGCTTGATCTTTGACTTTACACAAGCAAATGAAAAGCAAGTCAGTAAAGTCTCAGTACTATTTACTCAGCCACAAGCTGAATTAGCCATTAATATGCTACATCGCTTAGTTTATATTGATATGTTTAGTGCGCTGAATATTAAAACACTCAAATTAAAACAAGCTATAGAGAAAAATAAAAGCATTCAATTCAGATACTTAAACCAAAAGCATTATATAAGATTTAAAGCTGACAATGTGATTTACAGCATTACATTCAATGACACTTAATTGGCAAACAAAAGACGTCGATAGCGTGATAAAAATCTCTTCTAGACTATAAAAACAACATCACACAAGGTTAGCTATGTTTTATTTTGAGTCATTTTTCGGTAAATATTTATAGCCAGTGAGCATAGCGGAAACTAAGGCTGTTTTTTCTCTGCGCTCAGCAATAATGACCCCTAAAATATGCAAAGGGATCAAAAATAGTAAACTGTAAAAAGCATACACATGGGCTGTAATAAAAGGCGTTCTTATTGCTCTCATTTGCTGATAAGCAGCCTCATCAACATTTTCTTTTGAGTAGGGCTTAATGTCTGCTACATTATTTTTATCAATGGCAATGCTTTCAGCAAAATAATCACCAAACGGTGGATAATAGATGTCTGTTCCGGCAATAACTAAACCTGAAACCAATTGCGTTGACATAAGTAAAAATAAAGCCAGCACCATTAATTTTCCTGCCGGATTATGTCCTTTATAGGCTGTTTTTTTATGTTGCTTAAATTCAAGCAACGCTTGGACAAAACCTTGTTTAAACGGTAATATTTTACTCCATCGTTCATGGCCTTTACCAATAAAGCCAATTAACAACCTAAACAGTAAGTTAATTGCAAAAACATAACCCACAATAACGTGTATTGTTTTCAACAATATTTTACCATCAGTGCTAACACCAAATAGCTTGCCATTTAGAATAACCAAGCCAATAAAAATAAGTAGGGTTATTGCGATAACATTCACCCAATGAAATACCCTGACTTTTCGGCTCCAAACAAAAACTTGCTCGCGTTCAATACTCATATCAACCTCTTTTGATTCAATATATGTTAATAATATCAGCTAACTAAAAAATAGGGCTAGCAGCAAATTTATATAATTCATCGTTGAATAGCCTAATAACCGAAAGTGCATACAGTCTGTGTAACCACACAACAACGGTAAGTCTTAGCAAAACTAAGTCATATCTTTATTATCAACAGTATTTGCTTTAGATACTTGCGCTAGAACAACTATTAGCATCTAAAGTAACGTATATTGGCATCCCACATCATTAGACATAAGTTAGTGTCGATGACTAACTTCATATTTTTATGGTACATATGTCTACTAACAGTATATTCCGCCGATAAATGAGAACTTTATGAGAGATAAGTTAATCACAATCATATTACTTATTATTATGTTTTTAAATTTTTTTGACGTACTTGCCGATATCTCTTTGGGAGTACCTAGCTGGCATATTTTATCTGAAAGTTTCGTGGTGCTCGCATCCGCGATCGCTGCATTTTTTCTCATTAAAGATATGCGTAACAGAACAGCTAGTATTAAAAGGCTAAAACAAGCATTAACAATATCGAATGATCAATTTAAAAATATTTCTGATGAAATGCTAAACGCGCGTCATAAATATAGCACCGTGATCCGTGAGCAGTTTTTACAATGGTCACTTACCCTCAGTGAACAGGAAGTCGCGATGCTATTACTCAAAGGGTTAAGCTTTAAAGAGATCAGCGCCGTCAGAAGTACCAAAGAAAAAACGGTAAGACAGCAAGCATCAACTATTTACAGCAAAGCAAATATAGATGGCAGACACGAACTTGCCGCATGGTTTCTAGAAGACTTTATACAATAAAAGCTATCAGTCCTGCTTTTAAGTACCCACATGTAAATATTCGACAATAACGACTTAACCTATTTTTTATGCAACTTGTCGCATAATTAGCCGCACATTACTCGCTGATAAGTTAAAAAGTGTTATAAAGATGCGTTTATTATAAAATTCATTAGGTTTTTAATTCATCAGGAAAATCATGAAATATTCAATTAAGTCTGCCTTACTTTGTTTTTGCGTTGCGGCAAGCAGCCAAGCCATGGCAAAAAACAGCATCAGTGACGATAAATTTCGTCAATTGGAAGAAAATTTACCAACACCAAACACTTACCGTACAGCGTCTGGTGCACCTGGCCACCAATATTGGCAGCAAGATGTAGATTATAAAATTGACATTACCCTTAACGACGAAAAACAGACCTTGTCAGGTAGTGAAACAATTGATTACACCAATAACTCACCTGATACCTTACGTTATTTATGGCTGCAATTAGATCAAAACAAACTAGCTGAAAACGCAAGCTCCAAAACAACCCGTACAGCACCGAACAAGAAAGTAACTTACAGTGGCTTACGAAATGCTATTGAAACAGAAGCCTTCAACGGTGGTTACAATATTACTCAAGTCACAGGTTCAAACGGTAAAGATTTATCTTATGTGATCAATGGCACCATGATGCGTATTGATCTGCCAAAATCACTGAAATCAGGTGATAGTGTTGAACTTAATATCAATTGGAACTACCAATTACATGAACAGAAAGTTTTAGGTGGTCGTTCGGGTTACGAATACTTTAAAGAAGACGATAACTACCTTTACGAAATCGCCAGCTGGTTTCCACGTGCAGCCGCTTATTACGATGTTATGGGTTGGCAGAATAAACAGTTTATTGGTAGCGGTGAATTCACCTTAGAATTTGGTGATTATGACGTTAGCATAACAGTTCCTGCTGATCATGTTGTTGCTGCAACCGGTGTTTTGCAAAACCCAAAAGAAGTGTTAACAAAAACACAGCGCAATCGTTTAGCGAAAGCTAAAAATGCCGATAAGCCTGTGTTAGTGATCACCCCTGAAGAAGCATTAGCAAACGAGAAATCTCGTTCAAGCAAAACCAAAACCTGGGAATTTGAAGCGAAAAACGTTCGTGACTTTGCTTTTGCTTCTAGTCGCAAGTTTATTTGGGATGCACAAGGCTATAAAGGCGGTAAAACTGACACCATGGCCATGTCTTTCTATCCTAATGAAGGCAACCCGTTATGGGAAAAGTACTCTACTGAGTCAATTATCCATACCATGGAGCAATACAACAAATACACTTTTGATTACCCATACCCTGTTTCTATTTCGGTAAATGGTCCAGTGGGTGGCATGGAATATCCAATGATCACCTTCAATGGTCCTCGCCCAACTTTAGATAAAGAAACCGGAGAAAAAACCTATTCTAGAGCAACAAAGTACGGCTTAATTGGCGTTATTATTCACGAAGTAGGTCATAACTATTTCCCAATGATTGTTAACTCTGATGAACGTCAATGGACATGGATGGATGAAGGTTTAAACACCTTTCTACAATTTGTCGCAGAGCAAGCTTGGGAAGAAAACTATCCTTCTCGCCGTGGTGATGCCGCAAATATCACCAACTACATGAAAAGCAACAACCAAGTACCGATCATGACTAATTCTGAGTCTATTTTGCAATTTGGCAATAATGCTTATGGCAAGCCAGCAACAGCATTAAATATATTACGTGAAACCATTATGGGTCGTGAATTATTTGATTTTGCCTTTAAAGAATACGCACAACGCTGGAAGTTTAAACGCCCTACCCCAGCTGATTTTTTCCGAACGATGGAAGATGCTTCAGGTATTGATTTAGATTGGTTCTGGCGTGGTTGGTTTTACACCACAGATCATGTTGATATTGCGCTAGGTAATATTCATTTATACCGCCCTAACAGCCAAAATCCAGATACAGAAGCGGCATGGGAACGTGCATTAGACAACGAAAAGCCTGAATTTATCAGTAAAATCCGTAATAGTGGTCAATGGGTTCGCACGCATGATAAGCCTGAATTATTAGACTTTTATAACGAGCATGACAAATTCACCGCAACCAACGCAGCACGTAATAAATATAACGCGAGCAACAAAAAACTTGAGCAATGGCAAAAAGATTTACTACTAGATGAACGTAACTTCTACATTGTTGATTTTGAAAATAAAGGCGGCTTAGTTATGCCAATTATTCTCGATTTAACTTTTGCTGACAATACCGTTGAACGCGTTACTTTACCTGCAGAAATTTGGCGTCGTAACAGTAAAAATGTATCGAAACTACTGATTCGTGACAAAGAAATTACTGCCATCGCTATTGATCCCAATTGGGAAACAGCTGACGTAGATGTTAATAACAACTACTGGCCTGCACGTCCAATCAAGTCTCGCTTTGAACTATACAAACGCAAGAAAAAAGACATGATGCGTGATTATAATGTTGAATTAAAGAGCCTTGATGACGAAGACGAAAAAGCAACTAAGGTTAAGCAACCGTAATGTTGTTACGCCTAGCTAAACGTTTTTTTGTTTTGCTATTGTGTGGGCTAGCCGCAAATGCGCTTGCCCACCGCTACTTTTTTAGCATCACGGACCTCAGGTTAAATGAAAACACTCAAGCAATTGAGGTCATTCACCAAATAACGGCACATGATATAGATAATGCGATTGCTGAAAATCAACAAATTCACTTTTCGGTGGCTCACCCAAATTATGAAGAGATTATTCGTCAATATATCGAAGCAAACTTTCAGCTAGCATATCAAAATAAAGCCGTACCATTAAACTGGATAGGGTTTGAAATAAATCACGGTAACATCTTTGTTTACCAAGAAGCCGAGTTCAAACATTCATTGATTGGACTAAAAATAACTAATCGTTTATTAGTCGAAAATTACGAAAAACAAATAAATACAGTTAATTTTTACGATAATACGATAAAAGGTAGCCTAACTTTCAAAAGATCAGTTACTATTAATGATATTGAAATTAACAATTAATAATAGTTAGATTTACATTTTGCCCATATGCGTGCAAAATCTAATGACTAGATTACACCAAAAGGCTTTGGAAAACTTCATGAATGTAGAGTTTATAAATCCGTTTTTGTCCTCAATGCTTAATGTTATGTCAACCATGGCGCAAATGGAACTAACACCTGAAAAACCTCGTTTGAAAAAAAATGAAATTGCTCAAGGTGATGTTTCTGGCTTAATTGGCATGGTGAGTGAGCAAACTAAAGGCTCATTATCTATTACCTTTGAAGGTGAACTTGCTTTAGCAACAATGAAGAGCATGGTCGGCGAAGGTCCTGATGAAATCAATGAAGAAATCACTGATTTAGTTGGCGAAATTACCAATATGGTAACCGGCGGCGCAAAACGTATGTTGAGTGAAAAAGGTATTGAATTTGATATGGCCACACCTATGGTTGTTTCAGGTAAAAATCATACCATTACCCATAAAGCCGATGGACCTATTGTCATTATTCCGCTTTCTTCTAAGCATGGTAAAGCCTTTATTGAATTTAGTTTTGATAAGTAAATCTAGCTAACAACCGTTTGCTCAGCCTCATAAAACATGGGGCTTTTTACTTTTACGCTACTTTACATCCATCTATTGCAAATCGTTAGTGCCTACCATTAACGGCTAATATTACTCGTTTTAATCTTAGATAACCCTACCAGTTAAACTTAGCAATCGGGTATTCCCAGATAGATATTTTCAAAGCAGTTATATTCAATGCAGTTATATTCAATGCATATACTTTTATCCTTATCATGAGCAAAATCCCCCAGTGAATACTAAGTTCATAAGTAAATTTCGTGGATATTTGCGACACCATAATTATGACCAGTTATCATCATAGCGAAACACAACTTAAGCGTTTAGCAAGGGGGCAATAACAAAGCTAAGTAGCGAGCGCGGCTTAATGTGTTGGCAATAATGCTATGATATAAATTTACCTAAGAATAAATCATTATGTGGCAACAAGTAGAAATTACCTTAAACGCCTATTCACGTGGCTTTCACCTTATCACCGCAGATATTGAGCACGCGCTGAGTGAACTTTCACCGGTTCGCTGCGGATTGTTGCATTTGTTTATCAAACACTCCTCTGCATCATTAACCATTAATGAAAATGCCGATCCAACAGTGCGCGATGACATGGAACGTCATTTTAATCAATTTGTGCCAGAAAATGCCCCTTATTATCGCCACACCTATGAAGGTCCTGACGACATGCCAGCACACATCAAAGCTAGCACTTTAGGTAGCAGTGTTAGCATTCCATTATCAAATGGCAAAATGAACCTAGGGCTTTGGCAAGGTATATACCTAGGAGAACATCGTGATTATGCTGGCTCTAGAACTGTTGTTTTAAGCGTTAACGGCGAGTAAAGACTTTTTGCCTGTAAGTAATAAACGGGTCATTTGAGCAATTGATCTCAAATATACCATTGAGTACAATACAGACAAGAGAGAACAATAAATGGATATCATTGTGGTTAGTGGCCGTAAGCGTAAATTTGATGAGCAAACTGCATTACAAGCAGCAATGGAAGTGTTTTGGGCAAAAGGTTTTGTTGGTGCTTCTTTAGCTGAGCTAACAAAATGTATGAAGATTAATAAGCCGAGTATGTATAATACTTTTGGTAATAAAGAAGCTTTATTCATTAAGGCTACTCAATTTTATATCGAACACAATTTAACAAGCCACTCTGCAGCCTTGTATGAACCTAATACCCCTTTACACACTCGGCTAAAAAACTACATGATGTCAATTGTTCGTATGCAATGTAGTACTGAACAGCCAAAAGGTTGCTACCTTGTATTATGTCAATCAGAAGTCGCCGGTGGCGATATTCCAACTGATGCTGCCGCTTTGCTTACGGAAGCTGATGCCGCTCCCAAAGTGTTATTAAGTGAACTTTTTAGGCATGATCAAGAAGCCATTTTTTTGGGTTTACATCATAACTACACAGATAACGCGCTAAGTTTATATACCGCGCTCAAAGGTACTGCTGCTATGGCACGTTCCAAAGTATCTTCTTCAGATTTAGAGTATGTTATTGATACGATGTTAACCGGAATGTTCAGTGCATCTGAAGTTCACGCCTCATCAGTACAAACCATGCAATAGAGCAGCCCCTAAAATTCAGCTTTTATCTTGAATAACGCTAGTAAATATGACTGGAGTTACTCTACAGATTACTGAGTAACTAAGTTGAGTAGCCTTTAATAAACATCGCAATACTCGAGTCTAAATAACGGTTAATTTCGCTTTCTGATATTTGCTTTTTAGTATTAAATTCAAGGCGCATCCAGCACTCTCCTTTCACCATATTTAAAAACTGTAACGCAGCAAATTTAGCTTCAGGGATTATTAGCTGCTGCTTGCTGTCAAACTCAGCCATGAGCTTTGCCACGTCATTCACAATACGCTCGGGACCCTCTTGATAGAATAGTTCCGAGATTTGTGGGTAAGACTTAGATTCGTAAGCACAAATTTTATGTATCGCGAGTGCTTCTTTTGAGGTCAGCATAGCCAAAAAGCGTTTTGCCAAAACAAATAAAATTTCTGCCGGCTCACTAGCGGTATCAAGTGAAATTTCAGTCATTTGGTACGAGTCACATTTTTGTTTTATTGATGCCGCAAATAATTCATCTTTACTACCAAAATGGCTATACACCGTTTGCTTAGAAACACCGGCATTTTTAGCAATTAAATCCATACTCGTAGAGCTATAACCTTGCTCGGTAAACAACAACGTTGCTGCAACCAATATCTGTTTTCTTTTACTTTCACTTTTGCTTCGCACATTTGCCATAAAGCTAGTCACCACTATCTATAAAAACTAAAAAATTAACACGATACATGTCCGGTAAGTACATCACACAGGTCAATATTAATATGAGTATTATACCCTATTAAGCTACAACTTTACCTCTTCCATAGTGTTATCTACTGATCATCATTGATTAGTGTAAAGATCTTTAACCGTGCGATAACATACATCAAAATAGACTAGACAGTCTAGTTTGAGTAAACTAGACTATTAAGTCTAGTTTGCATACTTTACTTTTAAGGCTCATTACGTGTTCATAGTCCAACGCGCCACAAAACTACTGGCAATTTATGGTTTATTATTAACTTGCGCCTTATTAAGTGCTTGCTCTGATACTGAACAAGAGAAAACTCAAGCGAGTGAACTAAGCGCTAATTATCACCACAGTGCTAATATTCAAACCATCTCACCAAATTTGTCTTATGATATTGAGCGAAATTATATTGGTAAAGTTGTCAGTAAACAGTTGGCATCGCTCAGCTTTGAGTACGCGGGGAAAGTCACGAAAGTTTATGTCGATAGTGGTGACATCATTAAACAAGGTCAACTATTAGCAGAGCTTGATACAGAATTACTCACCATTAAGCGACAAGAAATTTCCGCGACCATAGCGCAATTAAATGCACAAGCTGAGTTGAATCGTTTAAACCTATCGCGTATTTATGATTTAAGTTCTAAAGGTTATAGCTCTAAGCAGGCATTAGATGAACTTGAAACGGAAAAAAAGATCATTATTGCTGATCTGTCTCGCCAACAAGCAAATATAGCAAATATAGAGTATCAAATGTCACGGGCTAAGCTTCATGCGCCATTTGATGCCATCATAAGCACACGCTCTATCGCCGAAGGGGAGAACTTCAGCCCAAATCAAACAGCCTTTGAGCTGATTAAGCAAAGCCATCATGAAGTTTCTGTCGGTGTGCCTGTTAGCGTAGCTAGTCGCTTAACTGTCGGACAAACATTGCCCGTAACCTTAGATAAACAAGTCTTATCGGCAACACTATTAGTGATTGGAAAACAAGTACATGACATTAGTCGTACGGTTGAATTACGCCTAGCTCTGAGTCAGAAAAACCATTTTTACAATGGCCAACTAGCACAAGTAAACATTCAGCAAAAAATTGAGCAAGCCGGTTTCTGGTTACCTTTATCGGCATTAACCGATGGTATTCGAGGTCAATGGAATGTTTATCAAGTCACCCCAACAACAGCCGATTTATTCGCGATTTCAGCAACCACTGTTGAAGTAAAATATTCAACATTAGACGCTGCTTATATTACTGGTTTACCTTTAGTACCTGTCGATATTATCGTTGCTGGTGTGCACCGCTATGTCCCTAAACAAATTGTTAAGCGTGCTGATCAACAAGTAACGCCCGTCGCCATGAAAGGGCAAAGCTTATGATACGTTCATTTGTTAAAAATGGCCGCTTAATGTCTTTGGTGATCACCCTATTAGTCGTAGCTGGTTTAGGGGCCTTAAGCAACTTGCCTCGTACCGAAGATCCCAGAATAACCAACAGAATCGCCAGTGTTATTACGCAATTACCCGGTGCAAGTGCTGAAAGAGTTGAAGTACTCATTAGCGAGAAAATCGAGCAAAAATTACGAAAACTACCTGAAATAAACCTATTAACTTCAAACTCTCGCCCTGGTATTTCAATTGTACAAGTGAAATTACAAGATGAAATTACCGATACCAAACCGATATGGTCTAGAGTGCGAGATTTGCTCAATGATCTCAGTCCAAGTTTACCTGCCGGTACACTCTCACCAATATTAGAAGACGATAGAGGCTATGCTTATACCCAAATAATAGCTCTTAACTGGCAAGGCACAGGTGAACCCAATACCGCGACACTAGGGCGCTATGCAAATGAGCTACAAAATCAATTAAAGTTAATTTATGGAACTGATTTAGTCAGTATTTTTGGTCGAGGATCTGAGGAAGTTTTAGTCGAACTCGATCCCATGATGAGTAGCCAGCTAAAACTATCCGTTAGTGATGTTTCAGAAAAAATACGTCAAGCCGATGCTAAAGTTTCTGCTGGGCAATTAACCAATCAATTCAATCAAATGCAAATAGAATTGGCCGGCGCGTTACATGACACTGACCGGATCAGTGATATTTCAATCAAAGCAGACAATAATGGCAACTTAATGCGCTTAGGGGACATTGCTGATATTCAAAAAACCGTCAGTTATCCACCAAAAGAAATAGCGATGATCAACGATCAGCAAGCTGTTGTTGTGGCCACACGCATGCTACCAAACTTACGTATCGATCAATGGAGCGCTTCAGTTCAGCAAGCCTTAGCGGTATTTGCCGAAACCTTACCCAATAATGTCAGTTTAGAAGTAATATTTGATCAAAGCAGTTATACCGAAACTCGTCTCAGTGATTTAGTCAGTAATATCGCCGTAGGTTTTGCCATCATCGCAGTCGTACTGCTCATCACGTTAGGTTGGCAAGCCGCTTTAATTGTTGCCCTATCGCTGCCATTAACCGTGTTATTTACCTTATCTGTGATGAATTTTTACGGTTTACCGATACACCAAATGTCAGTAACGGGTCTGGTGGTTGCTTTAGGGATCATGGTTGATAATGCCATTGTCATGGCTGATACAATAAAAACCAATCGGGAGAATGGTCAACGTCGACTTGATGCGGTCTCAAATGCGGTTAACCATCTATGGCTGCCATTACTTGGCTCAACCTTAACAACCATTTTAGCTTTTATGCCTATCGTATTAATGCCAGGCCCTGCCGGTGAGTTTGTTGGTGGTATTGCCCTCAGTGTTATATTCTCCCTAATTGGCTCTTATATTATCTCTCATACTATTGTTGCAGGTTTAGCTGGTCGCTTCATTGGCACACGCAATAATACTCATGAATCACATTGGTACCAACGCGGGATCACCTTACCGGCATTAAATCGCAGCTTTGTTAGTGTTCTAAGTTGGTCACTCACTTACCGAAAAACCATTATCACTTTAGTATTTTGCCTACCGCTATTTGGCTTTATCGCGGCAAAGCAATTACAAGAGCAATTTTTTCCGGCTTCTGATCGCGATATGTTTCAAATTGAGCTTTTTTTACCGTCACAAAGTAGCATTATCAATACTCAGCGCGTCAGTTCACAGCTAACAAATTATCTGACAAGGCTAGAAGGTATTCAGGATGTTCGCTGGTTTATCGGTAATAATGCACCGTCTTTTTACTACAATTTAATGCCAACAAAAGATGGTGCTCAATATTACGCACAAGCGATGGTTACCGCGACAAGCTTTCAAGCCGCGAATCGCTTAATTCCTGACATTCAAAAAAGTTTAGATGAAATGTTACCTGAAGCACAAATATTGGTCAGGAAACTAGAACAGGGACCCCCTTTCAATGCCCCTGTAGAGTTACGTATCTTTGGACCTAACCTAGATAGGTTAAAATCTATTGGTGATGATATTCGCGCTTTTATGGCTGATACCCAAGATATTACGCATAGTCGAGCAACGCTTCAGCCGGGAACACCTAAGGTTTGGGTCAATATTAATGAGGCTAAAGCTAATCTAGCAGGTCTGACATTGGTACAAGTAGCGCAACAACTAAACACAACGTTATCTGGTCAAGCAAATGGCTCAATTATCGAAGCAACAGAGTCTATTCCAGTTAGGGTTCGCATTGGTAATGAACAACGAGATGATTTAGCTGCTTTAGAAAATGTTAACGTTATTAACCCAACCTCAAAACAATCGATACCACTGACTGCAATTGCCGATTTAGAAGTCAAAGCTAGCCGTGGCGCTATTCCACACAGGAATGGCGTGCGCGTGAATGTCATTGAAGGCTATATTCGTGCCGGCGTGCTTCCCTCAGTTGTGTTAAATCGCGTTAAAGAGAATATGGCTAAAGCTGATTATCAATTACATCACGGTTATCGTATCGAGTTTGGTGGAGAGTCCGCAGAGCGAAATAAAGCGGTTGGCAAACTGCTGGCCAGCGTTGGTTTAATACTAACGTTGTTATTGACTGTGGTGGTGCTATCTTTTAACTCATTTCGACTCAGCGCCATTATATTTTTATCGGCATTTCAATCTATTGGCTTGGGGTTACTAAGCGTTTATATTTTTGACTACCCTTTTGGATTCACGGTAATTATCGGTTTGCTAGGTCTAATGGGGCTTGCTATCAATGCCGCGATTGTCATTATTGCTGAATTAAAAATGGATGAAAAAGCCATACAGGGTGACCAAGCAGCCATTATTCGTTGTGTACAAAGTTGTGCTCGCCATATTAGTTCTACAACCATCACAACCGTTGGAGGCTTTTTACCCTTGATTCTTGCTGGCGGAGGTTTTTGGCCGCCTTTTGCTGTCGCTGTCGCTGGCGGTACTGTGTTAACAACCATTTTATCGTTTATCTTTGTGCCGGCAGCTTTTTCATTATTTAGCCAGCGCAATGGATTTGAATTAACCAAACAACCAGCACTTATACCCAAGCCACTTGAAAATGCAGTTTCAAGTGGTTTGGGTATAACTTAAGCGCGGAGGAGCGCTAGTACCGAACGGTCATTAACTTTCGGTTATTTAGTTACCATGATAAAAAAACGCAAAGTGTTACCACTTTGCGTTTTTATTAGTCCGGATTAAAGCCATTTTTAATTTTTTCTATACGCTCTTGGTGCCGGTGGTGTGCCTTTAATGCTGCAACAGCAAATGCGCCAACGATAGCGACTATAGGAATTAGTAGCGATAATGTTTCGGGTTGTAATAAAGCTTTTAACCATTCCATCGGATAACCTATTTTTTTATGTTATTTATTCTTCGAAATATGTGCCCCAACCATCATAATCAACTTTGCACTGTTTTGCTAATTCGAACATCTTTTTTGTTTCATCAAAAATAATATCAAAATCTAAAGCTTGCTCAGTGACAATATCAAAAGCAAAGACTTTTTCACCATTTTCCAATTCAGCTTCTTCTGGTTCTTCAATTTCTAAACCCATTTTAAATGCTGTAATGGCGGCTTTTTCTAAGGTATCAAAATCAACACTAGAAAAGTGATGCTCAATGGTATGGTGAACTTCTTCATTCGTGCCATCTTCAACCAAGGCCTCTATTAACTGCTCAGTGTGCTCTTGCCATTGTTGCAATTCTTCATCAATCATTGTTTTATCTCACTTGATTATTTATTTTATGACTTTTTATCATTTGGCAATGTTAACTCACAGCCCGTTTCAATATTAAGTTGTTCAATTTTAGCTAGCATAGCACTGCGAGTTTGATTCGTTACCGTACGAATTTTTTCTTTATCTTCGCCTGATAAAGTAATCGGTGCTAAAAACTCGATAATCATTTTACCGTTATCCCAACGGTTCAAATCAATCGTTTTATGGGTGTTGCTAGCGCAAACAGGCATAATCGGCACTTCAGCTTTTGCTGCCGTACGAAATGCCCCCGTTTTAAAAGGTAATACGCCACGACCATAGCTGCGAGTACCTTCTGGAAATAACCAAACAGATAGTTTCTTTTCACGAATTTTTTGTGCGGTTGTATCTATGGTTCCCATAGCTTTATTTTTGTTTTTTCTATCAATTAGAATATTACCGGTTAACCAATACATTTGCCCAAAAAAAGGTATCCACTTTAAACTTTTCTTGCCAACACTCACTGTTCCTGGTTGCACTGCGCCACTAACAGTAAAAATGTCATAACTATTTTGATGGTTACAAATATAAACTACTGGGCCCATATTTTTTGCCGAGTCGGGTATTCTAACTTCAATATCTAGCCCCAAAACTTTTGCAACTTTACCAAGATATTTAGCTGTATGATAAACATTATCTCGATGAAATGGTCGGATCAAACAGAACAAGCAAGAACAGATAGAGATGATAACTAATATTAAAGTCATCAGTATGATACGTATAACAGCTAACAATGGGCATTCCTAAAAAATTTATAAGCGCTGATTATACCTTTAATTTATAAAATAGCTAAGCCAACAGCTTAGCTTTATAATTAAGCGATTAAATACAGATAGTTAGTTAACACTTTTATCGAGCGACTTGAATTTCACGATACTTTTTATAAAGCAATTTTAAATGCTCATACTCAAATGCAGAACCTGAGGCATAATATCGAAAAGGCAAAGATGCTCTAGCATCAATACCATCAATTAATGACATCAATAGTTCTTCATCAGTATCTAAACCTAACTCATCAACGGCTTGTTGAAAAACCAGGTTATCAAAAACTAAACCTGTAGCATCACGAAGTGAGGACGGTCCTAGCAGCGGTAGTACTAAATAGGGTCCAGCATCTACCCCCCAATAACCTAAAGTTTGGCCAAAATCTTCATTCTGCTCAGCAAACCCTATTTGCGTGGCAACATCAAATAGCCCCGCTAAACCAACGGTTGAGTTAAGTGTGAATCGAGCAAGTGTTTCACCGGCCACAGACAACTTAAATTGCAATAATGAATTAATAAACGTCGATATTTCATCTAAGTTACTAAAGAAGTTATTAATACTTCTTTCGACAACGTCAGGAGTGATTTTTTGATAGCCTGTAACAACTGGCAATATGACATACTCATCAGCCTTAGCATTGAAATAATACATTCGGCGATTAAATCCTTCCCAAGGATCGGTATAAGCACTCATTACCCCTAAATCTTCATGGTTATCAGGTAACTGAACAATGGGGGCAATCGCATTACTTTCTAATTGGGGCACTGCTGAACATGCAATCATTAAAAAACAACACAACAGAACGATAAATTGATTAAAAACCTTTAACATTAGTTAGCGCCTCTGCTGAATATAGTCTGTAAATGCTCAACAAAACTGACTCTATCAATATTGCCACAATGGCCACCACGCGGGAATATTTTGCCACGCTCAGCAAATATTGACTGTAAATATTCAACTTCTCCGGCTTTTAAAATAATATCGTCTTGATTAGTGACTAAATAAATTTTCTTTGACGTTTTTAGGTAATCCTCTATCGCATGCAAACTATAACGATGGATCAAATCAGCTTTAGTCGTTGTAGGATCTTGTCGCTGAGCTCTTGGTAACATGGCTCGATCAAAGTAATCTCCAAAAGTGACATCACTCGCACGCTGCATTGAGTGAGTTAGGCTTTCGAATTTATCTATCACATGATGCTTATAGGTAATTGCGCCAGTATTAAAACTAGCGTCTAAAGCGAAGATCATATCTGAAGACGACATTCTAAATGAAGCTCCAATGAGTAGCTTTAATTCTGCTTCAGTCAAATTGGCATTTTTAAACAAACTAAAGATAGAACCCTGATCAAATATTGATGACTCTTGCATTGAGTATTGGTAAGAAAAGCGCTCTATTATTTCATCAAACATTGCTACTGCAGCTTGACGGTTTGCACGTAAATCAAAATATTCATCAAGTATAGTCACCGAATTATATAAACTCACGGGTGGATTAATCAGCAATACTTTTTCAAAATTAAACGCTTGCTGCTCCTCATCTAATAACGCAATAAATGCCGAATGGGCACCACCTAAGCTGTAACCTGTAATAGAAAATGATGAAGCCTCTACCCCGTCTTGAGCCTGTACTTGCGCCCAAACTAAGTTCATCACATGATATAAATCTTCGGCATCATGGGCTAAATCCCCCGGCATGTAAGTCGTATTAGTTGAATTAACAATAAAATTGGCAAAGGTCGGCGATGACAAAGAAATAACATGATAGCCTTGTTGATAAAAACTCTTTTGTAGGCTTAACATTTTTGCACTTTCATAACTTGCGCCTGTGCCAGCAATAATAAAAATAAGCGGAGCAGTGGTCTCTTGTTTTATTAAAGAATATTTCATCTTTTTGTTAAACCAAAAGACATCAGGTATATCTTTGAGTGGTTTAATGGTTATCTGTTTATTAATCACAGCCACTGATTCAGGTATGTCTGCAGCAACTTCCTGACAGTAGCCTGTAACCGTTGCTTGATAGCGCGAATACGATAAATCACAAACAGGTTTAACCAATGCCGCTTCATCTTGTTGAATGCTACATGCCGATAAAAAAATAATGAGTAAAACACTCAATAATCGCACTAAATTTCTCCCTAACAGATTTATTATCTAAACCTAAAAATCATTGTATCTGCGTGATAAAAACTTGCTTTTCACGTCATAGTAGTCAGCAATACATTCTATCTTTTGTCCAAATAAAAGTATCTAATTTATAGCGTTAATTAAATAACTGCGTTTTTTTACCATCAGTTATTATTCATTGACTATAGTTAACTTGAACCTTGGATTAACTGACACGTATTTAATATGGTTATTCATCCTACAGCTAAACACTTGAGTTAAAAGTCGTTTACGGTCAAATAAGGGCTTATATGAATATTACTTTAATCATCAAATTTAGTGGCCTTATGCTGGTATTACTGCTGCAAAGTCAGGTGATGGCAGCAAACCATAAATCGAACGCAATTAACGCTCCGGTCAAATTAGACTCGACAATTCCTTCATCCACAGAGAATTATCCGTCATTAAATTTATCGCAAGAATTAGGCTTATCTGCGCTTATAATGTTAACTAAAGATGAAAAAAATGATGATGGCGAGCAGCAAGAATTAGCACAGCTATTTTCAGCGGGTAATACAAAATCATTACAAAGACATATCAATAATAGCTTTCAAACCGGACTATACAGCTTAAAGAATAGTTATATTTTATCACCAACCTATACGCCTTTATTATCTACTCAACTTTTGTTTTCCAACGTCATTGAAAATGACTTATACCAACTTGGTCGCTTAAGCACCGAAACGGGCTATAGCCAGCAAGAGCAGTGGCATCAAAAACGTTTTAAAACATTTATACACAGCACTTATAATGTCTTACATCGTGGCAGGTTTGATTTATCATTGACCGCTAGTTTTGAAAGTACGCAAGTTCAACACAACTTAGCCCCTGTATTTGAGCCTTACAACAAAACTCAAAATAATAACCAAACAATCTCTACTACCCTAGGAATTATTGGCAGTTTTGATTTAACCGAGCATTGGAGTGTCATAGGCGCTTTCACCGCTAGCCAAATAAATAATGAGCAGCTCAATTCTGATTCACAACAAAAGCATCAGCGCAATATTGCTATTATTGGTACAACCTATTCTTTTTAAAGCCTTTAGCAACTGACAACAAGCAAACTAAACTTGAACGAGTTGTAATAATTACGCGGCGGTTTCGTTTAATATATAGCCTTTACCCCAAACAGTTTCAATACGCACATGTGTCATGCCAACATGCAGCAATTTATCGCGTAACTTAGCAATACGAACATCTACAGTACGCTCAACCCCATTATATTGGCGACTTAATAACGTGCTATAAATGGCATCACGTGTCATCACTTGGCCTGCATTTTGGGTTAACAGTGCCAATAATTGAAACTCAAAAGTACTTAACGGAATAATGTTGCCATTAACTTCACATTTGTTCGCTTGCGGGTACAAGGCAATGTTACCCAATTTATAAACATTTAATTGACGCACTTGCTTCACTGATTGACGACGTAACATAGCATCAATACGTGCTTTTAATACCCGAGGAGATACGGGCTTACAAATAAAGTCATCGGCACCAAGCTGAAAAGCACTTAGTTGATCTTGCTCTGTTTCACGCGCCGTTAGAACAATAATCGGTTGTTGATAGATTTTTCGTAGTGTATGGCAAACATCAAAACCATCTAATTTAGGTAAACCAATATCTAAGATCACCAAATCCGGTTTATAAGTTAAAATTGCCCCTTGCGCTAAATCGCCACTAAAAACTTGTTGTACGATAAAATTAGACTTTTCTAAGAATGACTTTATTAGGTGAGATACCATGTGATCATCTTCAATTAATAGTATTTTTTTCATACTATTATTCACATCGATTGCTTGATTCAACCCCAACATAATCTCTTCCACAAATAAGCGCTAATTTTAGTTGGCGCAGTATAGTGCAATAAATCAGCAAAAAAGTATGATTATGTTGCTAGAGCAGTAACAAAATGTAATCACTGTACAAACATAGTTAACTTGATATTTGTCGCTAGCAACAAAACCGCAAGCTAACTTATTTTTCATTGTTTTCTTATGCCGACACAATGAAGCAACCGGCCTACGATACTATTATTGTGTGAGATAAAAAAGTATTGTGTGAGATAAAAAAAGCCAATTCAGTACTGCTGAATTGGCTTGGTATCGTATTAACTATAAACTGACCTTAAAACAGCTCTTCATCCATATCAAACATCGCATTTTGACCAGATTTTGCCGAAGTGATCAATGACTGACAACGTGGTAATAAGCGAGAAAAGAAATAACGAGCCGTATGTATTTTACTCCGATGGAACGCACTATCTTCACTTGCTGCTAATGATACTTCAGCCATTCTTGCCCAAATATACGCCATTGCGGTGTAACCAAAAACATGTAAATAGTCATTAGCCGCACAACCGAGTTCTTCTTTTGAACTTGCAGCCGCAGTTAACAAGTACTCAGTTAAGTCAGCAAGTTCATCTGTGGCTTTAGCCAAAGGTTGAATGAATTCTTGCATAGTGTCTGCTTTTTGCTCTTCAATGTAGCTACGTACCTCTTCAAGAAATATTGTGACTAATTGACCTTTACTACCAGCAACCTTACGTGCCAGTAAATCCATTGCTTGCACACCATTGGTGCCTTCATAAATTTGTGAAATTCGGGTATCACGAACTAATTGCTCTTGTCCCCACTCTCGCACATAGCCATGACCACCAAATACTTGCTGGCCAGCAACCGTACTTTCAAAACCAAGATCGGTAAAAAAAGCTTTCGCGATCGGAGTCATCAATGCAACAAGTTTATCTGCTTTTTGTTGCGCTTCACCACTGCCGTAAGTGGCAATATCTAACTGCATAGCAATATACGTCGATAAGGCACGTGAGCCTTCATTCATCGCTTTCATATTGAGTAGCATACGTCGAACATCACCATGCACCAATAATGAATCTGCTTGTGCATCTGGCGACTTAACGCCCGATAAAGAACGCCCTTGAATTCGATCTTTGGCATACTCTAAAGCATTTTGATAAGAGCGAACTGCAGCCCCCAAGCCTTGAATACCAACACCAATACGTTCAAAGTTCATCATAGTAAACATGCAAGCTAAACCTTTATTAAGCTCGCCAACTAAATAGCCTTTTGCACCATCAAAATTCATCACACAAGTAGCAGAAGCATGGATACCCATTTTATGTTCTATCGAACCACAACTCACTTTGTTTTGCTCACCGAGTGACTCGTCATCGTTAACATGGAATTTTGGTACTAAAAATAACGAAATTCCACGAGGTCCAGCTGGCGCATCTGGTAATTTTGCTAACACTAGATGAATGATATTTTCAGTCAGGTCATGCTCACCTGCGGTAATAAAAATCTTAGTACCGCTAATAAGGTAACTATCGTCCGCTTGCGGCACAGCTTTAGTTCTGATCATACCTAAGTCAGTACCCGCATGTGATTCGGTCAAACACATGCTTGCACTCCAATCACCAGCGTACATACGCGTTAAATAGCGTTGTTTCAACGCTTCACTGCCATGTTTAGCTAGTGATAAGCCTGCGCCGGCAGTTAAACCAGGATAAAGCGAAAATGAAATATCTGCTGAACAAAGCATTTCTTCATGAAATGCCGTCAACATTTTAGGCATGCCCATGCCACCAAAATCAGGATCACCACCAAGTGATGTCCATCCGCCAGCAACATAAGTATTAAAGGCTTCTTTGTAACCTGGTGCCGTAGTAACTTTACCATTATCAAAAGCAACACCGACTTCATCGCCATTACGTGACAGTGGTGCTATTTCCTGTTCAGTTACTTTTGCACATTCTTGTAAGATTGCTTCAGCGGTTTCGCGATCAACCCGTTCAGCTAGTGTTGGTAATGACTGCCATAATTTATCGGCATTAAATACGTCATATAACAAAAAATTCATATCTTTTAGAGGCACTTGATAGTCAGCCATTACATTCTCCGAACAGGTAATTTAAACAAATAATTAAAACACTTGTTTGAATATATATCAAACACAGTAAAAGTAAAGCGATAACTAGAAATTCGCATGCCTGTAAAATTTAACGTAAGCTTGTATTGTTACTATTGAGTTATAAAGGTTCATTGTGAAGTTTCTAACCGTTGTTGCCATCTTAATGATATGTTTTCCCAGCACTGTCTGGGCAAAGCAACTCGACTTTAGTAAGCAAACTACCGACCAACAGGTGCAATTCAACTATCAATGGCTAGATCAGGCGAAGCAAGCGCAATCACTGAGTTTTTCAATTAACAGAACAACTTTATTTGATCGCTTCAGAAACTTTAAAGCTTATAAAGCAAAGCACGTCAGAAAATATGTTAATCATCAACTGAGAAAAAAATTACGAAAATCACCAATCGCAGACGTACAAGTAAAGTTTGTAAATCAAGGACAGAATTTACAACTAGATATTAGCGGTCAAAATCAAACAACTGTTGATCAAGCCTACCAAACTATTGCTCAGCTTGAGAAAGAGCTAGTAAATGAGTATTTAACGCGCAACTTCTATACTCAATTTCACTCATATAATAATAACAATGCAATTAAGCCTGACCATGTGCGTTTTGCACAAGAGTCTGTGGCGGATCTTGCGGTACTGAAACCGCTTATTTTGAATAATGTATCAATTCAAAGAATTCGAGAAGTGAGTGATTACGTACTCGGATTTATTCAAAGTATTCCCTATGCTACGTTAGAGTCGAGAGTAACCTCAACTGGCGCTGGCTTTAACCCACCACTGCAAACACTTTGGCAAAATCAAGGTGATTGTGATAGTAAGGTTACTCTAACCGCCGCTATTTTAAGAGCCTTGATGCCACGCATCAAAATGATGCTCGTTTTTATTGATAACCATGCCTTACTCGCGCTCAATATTCCCAAAGAAGGTGATGAACTAACGATTACCGTTGATGGTGTAGCTTATGTGCTAGCTGAGCCCACTGGCCCTGCAATGATGCGGGTTGGAGAAGTTTCGCCTGATGCTGAATTTGCCATTCGTAATGGCCGTTATTATGCTGAGGCATTTTTTGCCGAATCAGGAGAGTCAGGCGAGTAAAAAAGCTCATAACAGCAGTTAATGATTCAACTAAGCTTCATTAACTGCTTTGATGTTGCCAGAGGAAAATTCATGCCGACTGAGTTAGTGACAAACTCTTAGCCTTTATTAGATATCACTTTAAATGAACTCAACCCCAGTTTGTATCGCTAGCTAAGTAGAATAGCTTAATCTGGATCAGAGCTAGGCAACTGCGATAAAATGCTATCGCGTAGCGCATTAAGACTAATAGGTTTAGAAATATGTAAATTCATTCCTGCAGCTAAACATTGTTGTTTATCTTCTTCACGCGCGTGTGCTGTCATCGCAATAATAGGTAAGTCATGATATTGCGGCAAAGCACGGATATGCTGTGTTGCAGTTAAGCCATCCATTACCGGCATTTGGATATCCATCAGGATGATATCAATGTCTTCTAGCGGTAACTTGTCTAAGGCCTCTTGTCCATTTTGCGCCACCACCACCACGGCCTGCATTGATTCTAATAACTTAATTGCAACCAATTGATTAACAAGATTATCCTCTACAAGCAATATTGTTAATCCAGCTAAGCCTGTTGTTGTTGAGATAACTTTCGGCTCTGCCTCAGCGAGAACTAAGGGTAAGTGTGATGATAAACGAGTAAGCTCCTTAGCTAGCTTAGCAATAACATCTCGATACAATGGCATTTCTAATAATAGGTAGTTTATGCCATGGTGATTTAACTGCTCAAGCAACTCAAATGAAATAACACTGGCTACTGGTTGACATAATGCCAGTACAGTAACTTCTTGCTTTATTATCGCTAACTCATGATGCGTAAACCCATTGGCATAATTGCTACTTTCAATAAAGAGTAGCTTTTGTTTACTCCCTGCCATATTGTTTAGCTCATTGATGTTATCAATAGGAGTGATCGCTTGATTGATATCTGCAAAGTTTTGCGCTAATTTAGCGGGAATATTCACCGCTAAATTAAGCACAGTACATTGGGCAAATGGCAACCGAAACTGAGTTAAGTCATTGTTCTTGCTATCAGCTTCATGCACAACAGTGTTCGGCATATTTAAAGGTAGCGCTAAAGTAAACTCAGCACCTTCGCCTAAAGTACTATCAATAGAAATTTTGCCACCAAGCAATTGCGCAATATGTTGGCAAATTGACAACCCTAAGCCTGTGCCGCCATATACTCGAGTCATAGATTCATCAGCTTGCTTAAATGCTTCAAACAACCCTGACTGTTTAGCTTTTTCAATGCCAATACCGGTATCTTTCACTTTAAACAAAATCACAGTGTTATTGCTATCAGCGTTTTGGCAAGACAAGGATACGTTAAGTGCTACTTGCCCCTTTTCGGTAAATTTTATCGCGTTATTAAGCAAGTTGCTCAGCACTTGAACTAGTCGCATAGTATCAGTGTAAATTTTTAATGGTACTTGGCTGTCAATGGCAACCTTTAGGCTTAAATCTTTACCGGCTAAAGGGGCAATATTTAAATTAAGCGCTTGCGAGACAATACTATCTAGCTCGATGAGCTCTTGATGTACAGACATATTGCCTGATTCAACCTTAGCCGAATCTAGTAGTTCATTAACCAGATAAAGTAGCGTGTTTGAAGCTGTTTCGGCATTGGTGAGATATTGCTCTTGTACTTTGTCTAAACGACTTTGTTGTAAAAGATAAAACATGCCCTGAATAGCATTGATAGGGGTACGAATTTCATGACTCATATTGGCCAAAAATTGGCTTTTAATTTTGTTTGCCTCTTCAGCTTGGTTTTTCGCACGTTGAAGATCTTGGTTAATTTCAAATTGCTGAGTAACATCACGAATAAGCACGATACTTCCCAGTAAAGTACTCCCCTCCCCATAAAATGGGGCTTTATATACTTCATAGGTTTTATCATCGGTTGTTACTGTTTGTTGATGAGCAGCGGCTGATTGTTTTCCTGACTTGATACCAACACTGTGCGCCACTTTCTCACCTAAGTCCGTGGCAATAAACTCACTAATTTGACAGCCTAAAATATTTGCTTCTTTTTGCAATACCAGTTGTTCAACGGCTTGGTTACAACCAATTAATCGCCCCTGCTGATCGTTAAAAAGAATATAGTCAGGAATTGCATCCATTACAGAGCGAAGCAAAGCATAATCACGCTGATGTTGCTCACTTTTATAAAACAAAGCTTGGGTTTTTTCTTTCACTCTCAGATCAAGTTCATTATTTTGATCTTTTAAACGTTGCATCAAACTACGGTTTTGGCCAAAAAGATCTTCAACAATTTTAAACCAATGGTGCCATTCATCTGAGGGTTTTATTTTTCCGGGATCACCCGCTGAACAGTTTTCAATATGGGCAATAAACTTTTTAGACGGTGCGATAAAAGAATGGTAAGTTACATAATAAACTAGCCCTAACAAACTTAATAAACCAAAGAAAATACTGGCGAATATAGTTAAAAAACGCTGGTTAATGGCAGCATAAAAATTATCTTTTTGGTGATACTCTAATAAAATCCAATCATTCACTGGTAACTTTTTGAGCTGTACAACCCAATCACCAATGTCGGCACTCGGGGTAAGATTTAATAGTGCTTGATAACTAAGTTGGTTCAATTGTGATGGCGCTGCATCACTAAAAGCAGTGCGCGTACTCAGAGTTAAATTAGCACTATTTTTATGCAATAAAACATGGCTATGCTTATCAACAATTATATAGCCACGGTCTTCATCTTCAACATCGGGTAAATAGCTATATAAGCTAGCCGTATTAATATCAATTAACACCGCTCCTTTCATTTCGTTTGCTAAATACACCCCCATGCCTAACGCTGTATTAAGACCTTTACCTGCCGAATCAACATAAGGTCGCGACCAAAATTTTTCATCACGGTATTGCGCAGCTTTAATTTTCAACATTAAGCTATTAGTTAAGCTTTGATCACTGTATTGCCAAATACTGCGAGGTACCCAAGGGTATAAATTAACAAAGCGCTGCATTGAAATGTAATATAACCAGTTGGCTTCTTTAATGGATTCTTGTGCAGTGACAAATGCCGGTGTTAAAGCATTCGCCATAATTAGCTCACGCTTAACGGCTTGATTAAAGCTATCAATTTGGCCAATTCCGGTGATATTACCGCTCATGATACGATTATTAGTATTTAAGCTGCGTCTGGACTTATTAAGGTAAAAATATTTGCCTTCTTGATGTAATGCTGGAGTTTGAGTGGTTAATTCTTCAGGAAAACGAAGATAGTATTCTGCTAAATCACGGATACCCGTTAGTGTTTCTACCGTACTGGTCAGCTTTTTATTAAGTTGAACACTGTACTCTGTCACTTCTACAAGCTTTGCATCATGATGTGCCTGACGAGCAAGGTAGTAATTATAGAGCGTTATAATAAAGGTCAAGAGCATAATGCCCGAGAATACGACAATAACCGACTTATTATATCGTTGGAAAAGTTGCTCTTTTGAGTTTTTTGCAAACACGCTAGTACCCTGCTAATGCATTGATTATAGAAAATTAAGCAAAGTGATTTGCCTTATTTATTACGCTTTTTATAACTAAGTGCTGCATTTTAACATCAACCAAGTTTATCATCATATACCAAGAAGATAATCACTGTATATAAAGCGTAATCATCAGAAAAACTCAATAGTATGAATTAGCCTAACAGCTTACTAAAAGCATAAGTATTTTCTATTGCTACATATCGTTCATACGATCAGCAGCATGTATCAAGTGTTGAGACTCTAGCGTTTGAAATTCCATTAAATTTTTAAGATGCGACTGCACAGTTTCGCTTGTTAGCAGCCGTAAAATAACCAGCAATCAATCATTTACCCGCTCTGTTATATCTATTGTAATATCCAGCACGCCATCAACACTGATCTTGGCATTTTTTTCAGCTCATCACTTATTATCAGTAACTTTTGCTCAATATTTTCATCAAGCCATGCTTTCAATACATGATCAGACTCACAATGCAGTAAGGTTTTAAGATGTAAAAATTTTTTGTGTTGGTTTTCAATAACAAAATGTAGAAAAAGGCGGGGGCGCTCATCCTGTATACGGCTGAGAAAATATAGATATAAGCTATTTAACCCCTGATGAATGTCCAGTAAATATTGATATATACCTTTTAGTTGCTGAAATCTCATTGACCACCGCTTAGCCTCATAATACCGCGACGTTTTAGCAAGTTGTTATGCCATCCCATCTTCAGGATTGATCAATTTATGTAATATGGGGCTTGTGGTTGTATAGAGTGTGGCAACACGCTTTGATATATCCATCGATTGCTTAATGGCAAAAGCCGCTAATGCCGCTTCATGAAAGCCACTCAAGATGAGTTTTCTTTTTCCTGGGTAATAATTGATATCGCCAACCGCATAAATGCCAGCAACTGATGTTTGAAATTTCTCAGTATCGACGCAAATTTGATGATGATTCATCTTTAACGCCCAATTCGCTATAGGCCCAATTTTTGGTGAAAGACCAAAGAATACCAATAAATGATCAACATCTACCGTTCTATTAATAACTGAAGATTGCACAACAAGCTTATCTAACCTATCGCCATTTTTTTTGTAATCGACGACCTGTCCGGTTAGAAATTGCATTTGATAATTATCACAGAGCTTTTGCATAGCATTTATGCTTGCTTGAGATGCTCTAAAATTAGTGCTTCGGTGGATCAATAGCACACTCTTTGCGATTGGTTGCAATGTTAAGGCCCAATCAAAGGCACTATCTCCGCCCCCCAAAACAACAATGTTTTTATCTTTATATAAGCTTTTATCTTCGACTCGATAGAAAAGCTGACGGTTTTCAAATGCTTCAATGCCTTTAACTTTAAGGCGCACAGGTTCAAAAGCCCCACTACCTGCCGCGATTATAATTGCGCGACATTTTACCACTAGGCCTTTATCGGTTTTTACTAAAAATTCCTGTTCACGGACTTTGTCTATTTCAATAACTTTATTAGATAACAAATATTGTGGTTTAAACGGTGATGCTTGCTTAGCTAAACCATCAATAATCGATTGAGCAGAAGCCATTGGAATACCTGGAATATCATATATAGGTTTATCAGGGTAAAGCTGAGAACACTGGCCACCAAGCTCTGCAACACTATCAATTACAACGGATTTTAGTCCCTGTAAGCCTAATTCAAATACTTGAAATATACCCACAGGGCCCGCGCCAATAATGACCACATCTGTTGCTAGAGTTTTCATAATTTTAACTCCTACCTTTAGTAACCTTCTTATAGGTACATTTAATATGTATCTTAATATACATTTGATATAGGATGCATGTCAAATGTATATAATGGATTTAGCAAATGAGTTTTTTACAAACATTAATCTCTATCTTAAAAGCTGCTGTAGTTGGAAGTAGTAAAGTGCAGTCATCAAGTTTGCTCTATTGTTCTCTGAGCGATTACCAAGAATCTAATTTGGCAAACTACTTATCGGGTTGTTGCCTTAGCAATATTTATTAAGTCTTAACCTGTAGCCATGAAGCAGCTGACCGATTAGTTCATTAGCTAAGCAACAGCCCTTGCCAATGATATTTGTACTTTAAAAGCGCACAAATGCTATCGGGCACAAGGTATTAATTCTGCTGAAATATTATGGTTAGTGTCGCAATGGCTTTTAGTGAATTAACTATGGACGAGCGCGCGATAAGTTAAATTAGTTGACCACCACCAAGCGGTACCTTAAAGTTTGCTCGACACTGAGGTGCTGACTATGCCAACAAGCAATAACATCGGTTGTTTGTAGTATTATTGCTCGCCAGAAAGGAAATTATATGCACTTAACACGACATACTGACTACGGGATGAGAATTCTAATATACCTTGCTCTTTTACCAGCAGGTGAAAAAGCCAGTATCGATAAGATCAGTTCTTTATATGATATTTCTAGAAATAACGTCAATAAAATAGTACATCAACTCGGTAAAGCTAATATCATCGAAACTCAGCGTGGTAAAGGGGGCGGGTTTTTCTTAAAATTGCCGCCTGAAGCAATAAATATTGCTGATATAGTTATTTTGTTAGAAAGCACACTCAACATTGTTGATTGCGAAACGCAAAAATGCTTAATCTTACCTGCATGTAAATTTAAGCAGATCCTCAACGAGGCCACTAGTGCTTTTATAGATAGTTTGCAGGCATATACCTTGGCTGACTTAACCACAGACTCACCAGAAGGTCTTATTCAATTATTCAAGCTGTCGGAGTAAATAGCTCTTTTTCATTCTGCTTTACTCTTGCTATCTGTAGGTCTGGCGGCATTATCCCAGCAAAAATTAATGCCGCATTCACTATCTTGCGAAACTTCAAAGGTTTGTAGCATTATAAATTTTCTTCAGCAAATGATGCCAATCGGCTGCGTACTACACCATTTAAGTTGATGGTACTACTACCAGGAAAGTCCTTAAAACGCTCCACAATATAAGTTAAACCTGAAGTTACTGCGGTTAAATAATTACTATCAATTTGCGCCAAATTACCTGAACAAACTAACTTGGTACCTTCACCACAACGGGTAATAATAGTCTTTAACTGTGAAGCGGTAAGGTTTTGACATTCATCAAGTAATACTAAGGAGTTCTGAATACTGCGACCACGCATAAAGTTAACCGACTTAAACTGAATATTAGCTTTGTCCATAATATAGTTTAAGCTCCCACTCATATTCTCATCTTGTTTGTGCAGTACTTCTAATGAATCGGTTATCGCCGCAAGCCAAGGCGCCATTTTCTCTTCTTCGGTTTTCCTAAGATCCACACCTAAGTTGTCAAAAACATTTATATGTAAAAGACTCTAAAATAATCCTTAAATATTGAGTTGTAATAAGCCCACCCTAATAAAAATGAGAATATCTTAATGCAACATAAATATAGTTTAAATGTATATACTGAATAGACTCTTCTTTAAAAAACATCAAACATGAAATAAAACTAAATGACTATTTTCATCAAGTCTTACTTAATTTTTATTTGTTACTTGGTAACAATAAATAATCGACTATAATGTTGTAGTATTTTTTAAAAGGAATCTACATGAGTAGTAAACGTGGTCGCCCAGCTCGTCAGATGAGCGAAGATAAAATAATCAATATGCTTGAAGATGTTTATCTTAACAAAGAATACTTTGAAAAACTCTTCAGCGTATTAAAGTCTGAAGAAGAAAAGTTTTTTACTGATTTTTTTGAAAGTTTTCATGAAAAATTAGCAGAGACAACTGTTAAGAAATCTAGATTTTTAATAAGTTCTTCTGAAGCAGAAAGCAGAATAATTGAACTTAAAGGTTCTAATTTAAATGAATCTGAAATAAAGAAAAGAATAAAAGACGTGGAGGCTAAAGTAGCCGTTTTTGAGGATGAGGATATCAATGAATTTCAATCTGTTATCGACAAGCTTCCAGACGAGTTATGGATACGCTATAACAATCGATTAAGACAGCAAGCGTATAAAAAAAATAATAGATGGTCGAGACAAATTGAATTTAGTGAAGATGCTTATTTAGATCTTAAAGTTTTAAAAAACTCCTTGAATGCAAAAACTTGGAATGACTTGCCACTTAAATTGAAGCGTGACTACTTACAGATAGAAAATATTTGTGCAGCATTACGAGTTGATAATCTTGATGAGGCTTTGCTAAAAATTAAAGAAAATAAACTCTTGATGAGCAATAAATAATGACAGAAATTAAAGATGAAGAATGCTCTGCTTGTCATAAGGAACATATTGATGTCAGAACAGAGATAATCACACCACCACTGAATTCTGCACCGGGCCATATCTGGAAAGCTATCTTTTATCGTTGTGAAGACCACGTTAATTGTGATGCCGATACAATGGAGTATTTAAGCTTATTGAAATCAATGAATGTGAAAGTAGAGGATTTACAGTTTGATTCATGTGCGTCACCACACGATACTGTTGGCAGTGCAAGAAAAGGTGTGACTGTAATTCACAAGCCAACAGGCACAACTGCTAGCTACAATAATGAAAAGTATCAGTCGTTTAATAAAATTCGGGCGATTCAAAAACTTAAATCTGAACTGAATAGTTTAAGTTTTAATTGACGTTACCATGTAACATAAAAAATTGAGTAGTTATGAAAACTGTAAATTCAGGTGATAAAAGCAAAGCAATATGTCATAAATGCGAATGTGTTGTTGAGACAACATTTATGAAACGTGACGTAGCACTAAGTGATATTTCAGCTATGGTTGAGAATCTAATAGTTGCTGTTTGCAATAACTGTGATGCAGTTGTCGCATTACCTCATCAGTCTTCTAATCATGTGAATAAAACTATTAAAGCGAGTGCAATTGTGGCTAGAACAGATAGGAAGTTTAAAGGCGTAACATTGGCTCATGAAAATGTCAGTAGGCTACCTCCCGAACTAGAAGAGCTTAAGGTTGGTGAAGTGGCATTTGTAGATGATAAAGCATTTATGCGTGTAAAAGTTGAGATTGATAAAAATGATAAAGAATCAAATTAAATGTTACCTACTAACAATAATTAAATGGGGGAACGATGAAAACTTTAGATGTTCGAGATGTTGAAAATACTTTTGATGAAATGCTATCTAAAATACACAATGAGCATGTTCAAATTATGGAAGATGGTAAACGTGTTGCTGTTATGATTTCTGCTGATGAGTATAGAGAGTGCATGAAGCTGTTGAATGGGTGTGATGCCTCATCTAATTAACAATACCACCTAACGTAATTAATGAATGCAATCAGGGAGCTATTTTAATTGTATATAGAATAGACCGAATCAGTTAGGGGTAAGGTAACGCAATTGAAACTAAGGTTTTTAATTTATGTTACCCATTAACAATAATAAAAACAGAAATTGCCTATTTTAAGTTGATTAGGTTTAGACTTCATCTGACAGGCGGCTAAGAGCGACAACCGGACGGTCGGACAACCTCACTTTTGAACAAAAACGATTTAGAGGTATAGACCCAAATCGTTTCTGCTAAATTAGAAAAAGTACCATGAAACTTCACCTATGAGTTAACACAATAGCTCCGTAGTAGCATTTTTCATTTGTAACATTGGAAATGTATAACTTGTTAACATACTCCAATTCAGAATCACTATCTTTGGGAAGCTTGCCCCTAATAAAGTCTCGGACATCGGATATACCGCTACTAAGCCAGTGATGTTTTGTTTCATGGGACAGGTCTTCATTCAATGTGAATTGATCAGTACTAGATTCATAATCAACAACGATATGATCAAAAGATGCAAAATCCTTAAGATCGACTTCTTCCTGTAATGTGATGAAACGCGCAGTACCAGCTAGTTTATCTCTAGCTCTTTCATTACCACCTGCGTTAAGTATGAATGAGTTATGGGTGTGGCTTAGATTTTTCGCTATTTGGGTGTCACTAAAACCAAGCTCATAAAAAACAAAATACATTAACAATGTTAACAGACGATCATTTAATTGAACTTCTTCAGTTATTTCTCCTTCTATCACCGTCTTGTAATTTAGCCCGTGCGCTACACTATTTCTAAGTCTCTTTAGTACATTAAAATCACAATCACTGAAAGAGATGGCTTCTTTAATTTCATTGCTTGTTTTGCTCATCAAGAAGTCATATTTATGCTGAAGAGTCGGGTG
>TARA_B110000211_G_scaffold172706_1_pt1 | contig 71998 bp, 73 predicted proteins | sample TARA_B110000211 | Tara Oceans TARA_B110000211 (sample SAMEA4397516) | marine metagenome | biome: Polar Biome; feature: [DCM] deep chlorophyll maximum layer (ENVO:01000326); material: water (ENVO:00002006), including particulate matter (ENVO:01000060) such as... | depth 30 m
TCGATATTTAAATTTAAGCTGACACAGAATATTGAACGCCCCCGATTGCTCTACACGATCAATTTCAACAATTTTTATAGTCGTATATTGCCAACGAGTAATAAAGTCTGCTTTCATTTGAATTGAACACATACTATCAACACATGGAACACCTTCAAGCATCCATCCTTGTTCATACCCTTTTTTATAATAGTTACCTATTAAAAATAAAGGGTCAGACTTTGGATCGACTTCATCTGAGAATTTCAAAGCGTTACCTTTGATATCATAGAATACGTCGTGCTTTAAAAAATATGGGCTAAATATGCTTAATTGGCCCCCATTTTTCAAGAAAGTTATTACTTTTTTTACTTTTGCCTGTTCGATGTTTTTTACTTTGTCCATTGGTATTCTCCTAAAATTGGACTTACTTAGTATTTACAACATAACGGTCAAAACAATGATGATTGCTGACTGTTTGTAGTTATATCAAGTTTGCGTTGGGCGACAATGCTATCTTTGATTTTCTCTGATACCGATAATGATTTAACTACAGATTCTATCGATAAACCCGATATCTCTTGTAAGCGTTTAAACGTTTGGCCTCGTTTAACATCATCATTTAAGCGGCCTATAGATCCCTTAGAGAGCTCTATAAGACCACATTCAAGCATCAATTTAATCATCACCGTCGGGCATTGATTTCTCAATTTACCATCGGCTAGTAACTGAGGATAAAAATCAGTCACAAACAACATAGCTAGTGCGTCTTTAGTAACGACATTAAAAGCGTTCGATTCCGTATATTTTATAACACGGTGATTCTCCCCTTCTTTACGATACTGCATAGCAAGATGACTATATTTATCATCCAATCCAACGTCATCCAGGCCGATACACTCTTGCATTTTCATATGAGTTTCGATATCGAAATACATATAATCCGGCATTGAGGATTTTTCTGAATAAGTTGTACTTGGAACCGGGTAGTTACCTTCATCAAGTTCACAAATTTCATTCCAAATATTAAATGCAGTTCCACTTTCCAGTTCAAAACCTGAACGTGACCAGTGATACTGAATTGCAACTAATTCCTGAAAGTCGATTAACTGAATTTCTGGTCCACCATGAGCATAAGATTCATTTTGAATGGTAAGGACATATCTTAAAAGGTTCTGCCTATACTCAAGTGAGTAATGGTTAAAACCAAATTTTATAAATCCATCCGTAATTTTACTACCAATCATTGAACGATACTTATAATCAAACAACGTGTCCTTGAGAAACTTTCGTAAATCATTAAGCGGACGCATAAAACCGTAGGTCTTTTCATCTGTGCTCATTTGATTTTCTAAAGATGTATCATCTTCTGACATAAGACAGCAACCGAATCTACTACCACAATTTTTATTTATCTTAGTTGAGTTACCAGCAAATAAATCGCAAATGCCCGAATTAGCGGAACTGTAATGAAGACGCATTAAGTCAAAATTGTCTGAATAACTCTCTATTTCTCCTTCATCAACAAGGGCAAATAGACTCCAAACATGATTTAATGACCAATCCATGATTATCGGCATTGTAAAACCTAAATCAGTCTTGACTACATTCTCCGAACTTTCATTTCGCTTGCGAAGATTTGAAGCTCTAACAAGAGATTCTGATGTTCTAGACCCTGTTATGCTTAAAACTTTTTTCGTCTGATACTTACTCTCAATAGACTTTATAAAGGCTTCCATTGGTTTTATTTTCCATCCAACGGCACATGCTCTTCCTGATGCAGCTGTTTGGGGTGTATAAGCCAACTTACCTCTACCGATGTACTCAACCAGTGGATTCGCAGAAAGTGCTGGCATAAGTTCTTTCGAAATTATTTCAAGACCTTCGGCTTTTCCATAGGCGACCATATCTCTATGTAAAGTCATCATATAAGCATGTAGTACTATGTTATCAAGACCCGTATTGGTTGTGACTACATATAGTGGCCCTACTGACGGATTTATCAATTTAGCACGCCTAAATCCTTCAACAAGACAGATAGTTGAAGCTCCAGAGTCCTTCCCTGAAAGTGTTCCTAAAATCACCCATTTATCTAAAAATAAGTTTTTAGCGCGCTCAACAGTAGCCTCATATTTTTCATGTTGATGGTATACGTCATGAATAGGAATATAAGTTTGTACAGGCGTATTTTTAATATTATGTTCGATCATGGTTTTCTCCTAAAAAGATCGTAATAATTAAAGAAATTTATTTTCTTTATGCCACTGACTAATAGAAATTAATTCAGCCTCTAACATGTCATTATTTAAAGCACTGCGCGTAATTACATCACCCTCGCAATAACAAATAATTTTCAAGCTAGACTGGTTAATCCAATAGCAGTGAAATGAATCAATGTATAAAAATAGTGACCAATTGCCGGTGTCGGTTAGCAATTTTCCATAGTGTTCAGCTGATAACTCGGTGAACTTTCTATCAATGCGTACTCCATTAGTGTTTATCTCTAGTGGAATGCTTTGACTATTTAATATGGTAAGGAAGTGAACTGCTAACGTTTGCAATTTACTTACTTTCATTAACGATACTGGATTGCAAGAATCACATTTTGTTGTCCATAATATTTGGCCATAAATGTTGCTCAATAAATCTAGTAATTGATTTTGATTCATCTTAGGTACCCAATTATTAATATCGGTTAGACTGGTATTAATCTGGGTAAACTGTTTAATTATATCCATGGTTTTCTCCTTAAAAATTGGATGAAAAAGCTTTTACGAACACCAAATATTTTTTAAAACACATTAAATCCCAAACAAGATGTTTGTAATTGGCAGGTTTTAAAGATGTTATAACGTGATATAAAAGCTGAGGTTGGACGTAGGTTTAATGTGGCATTGTGGGTTAATAATTAAAGGGTTCTAAAGACTACATTTTAGCTATTTTCAATTCCTTTATTGTCTGTATTCAATCTTCATTGAGATGACTAAACATTAATATCCAAGCGACACTACCTAAACTAGCCATTATAATTAGCATGGTAAAAAAGGCGATCATCTAAGTACTCCTAGTAAAATTATTGCGTTTAAAGGTAAAACGAGGATGCGCAAGGCATATATCCATTAGAACTGACCTTCCTATGTGAATTTACATATTTGGTGAGTGAAAATGTTAAATTTTTATGCTTTGCTTTTATTAAGGGTTTGCCACTAATAAGTAATCTCGCCATAACTTTTTACTCTTTGTGTGTAAAATTGATTAAACGTAAAGTATTTTACTAAGTGAACTGAACAATACTCTCTTTTAAAATATTCATGGTTATCTCCTAAAATATGTCGATTAATTACCTTCACAGTCAACGATCAGTTCTTTGATATTATGACCTTCATCAGTAATAATCTTTTTAATCTTATCTTGGATCATTTCAATTTTGGTCGCGTTAAATTGATTAACGTTCTCCGAAATTTCTCCAAGCAACATTGTGCAAACAATTAAATCGGTTGCATTCGTTCTGTCTAAAGACATGGTTTTCTCCTTAAATATGTATCGAAAAGATACGATGGATAGAGTTTAAAACTCTTAAGTTGAAGGGCCAGTAAAGGCAAGGGATCAATCTCAAAAAGTGAGTATTGATATAGTAATTTTGTTAAGGGGAATTACACACGATGATAGTGTGTATTGCTGCTTAATAGAAACAGCGAAAGAAGAAGGGCCTTTTATAAAGGCAATTAGAATATAAATATTTCTACAATTTTATTCAAGGGTATATGTACGATTGTTTTACTCAAACAATCACTAACTAACTAACTAACGAATGAATGTAAAACAAGACAAAATTTATGTAATGTATTTTCTCTTGAATAATACCTTTTCTATTTTACTAACATTGTTTTAATAAACTCAGCTTCAATTAGGCTTAGGTCAGCATTCATCGCTTGTGTTACTTTTTTAGAAAACATAAATTGACCACAATAACCTTCCGGTTCCACCTCAAACATATAGCAATGTCCTGCTTTACCATTATTTAATTTTTGTGGGGTTTTGTAAGCGAAAGTACTTGTAAATGAGTGCTTTCGGTAGCAGCACGATTCAATCTTTGGGTTAAAGTTATGTTGTGGCCACTTCAAGATGTTTTGCAATCATACCGATATACAACTTTCCGTTTTCTATACTGAAATAAACTCTCAATACATTTTGTTCTTGAAATCCACTACATATTCTTAGATGCGCCTTACATTCACGGCTCTTACCATCATTGAACGTAAAATCTCTTAATTTTTTGTTTTTAGTAGTTTTGGACTCTTGAAAAGCCAATTCTTTTCTAGTTAATAACGAAAAGCAAGCTTGAGATCCAGATCTTTCATACAAATCGATAAACTCTTTCGAAGCTAAGATGTTCATCTTACTGAGTAACATGTCAAAGCGATGGAATTCAGTTATCTTGGCTATTTCAGATTTAGCCTTTGGGGATAACTCAATTGTATTGTAAACGGCATTTATAGTGTCGATAACACTGATTATGCTGGGTTTTTTAATTAGAGATGCAATTTCGAAAGCGGGTAGTGTTGATACTTTATTTTCATTAGAAGAAACTATCTCATTTTGGCTTTTTAATTGGTGAATCATTTCTTTTTGTGACCGGTTCTCTGCTTCTAAGCGGTCCATTTCAGTAATTAAATTTTGCATTTGAACATTTTCAAGATCAAGTTCTGCATCAAGTTTATTAAAACTACGTATATTTTGTTCTAAAATATCGATAGTTTTTAACGCTTTTTTTTCGAGTGATATCGAAAGGTTAGGGTGCGAATTTTTAAGCACCGTTTGTTTTAATTTCAGAGCGTTTAGTGCTTCTAAATTATCTAAGGCATTCAATGCCAACTTTGCTGCCTCTTTATTAATGATTTCCAGTTGCGTTTTGTGCTTATTTTCTTCGCTATAGCTGTCTTGTAATATATTAAGATCATCATGAACAGCATGAAGGCTTGAGTTGATAGCAACAATCTCTGGCATAGCCTGGGAAAGCGATATTATTGCTGTATTATCAAGTGATGTTATTGAATTAAGTTTACTAATTACATTATCTGAAACGGCATATTTCTTAAAATCATCATAATAATTATTAATAAAAAATGTAATTTCGTGGATTGAAGGAAGATTCCCTTCCTGGACAAGCTCTTTCAGTTTTAGCGATAAAAACATAGGGTGCATGTCTTTAGCCATTAAAGTAGATAGATTCCCCGCAAACATTTTTAGTTTTAATCTAATGGAAAGAGTTTTTAATTGATCGTCATCGTTTAATGATTTACTCGCACTAGCTAATGTTTCTATATGTAAAAATGGGAATCGCTCTGGCGTAAATACAGACTTTGCATTTAAGTAAAATCGTAAAAAGAATTCAGCAATATTGTAGTCATAACATATCTGCCATAAAAGACGAATACTCGCAGTTATTTTTGCTGGTGTTTTGATATTGATAATGGCATGCGTTAACACTACATTACATTGGTGCTTCAGGGAGGATGTTAAGCCTTGTATTGATGATTGCAATGAATTGTATGTGGTATGGTCGCTTTGGTTAAATTCGTCTTTCTGTACTTGCTGAAGTTGTGAAGCATCCATTTCGCTTGATAATTGGCTATAGTCTACTTTCCAATTAAAATTAAAATTTACATTGGCCTTAGATTGAAAGAACGCATGAAGTGAACTTCGATATATAGCATTGTAATTATTAAGTAAACGTGACTTAGCCTGAGGACTTTTTGAAGCCACCAAACGAAACTTAGCCTTGAGGCTGTTTACAAAATCAGGATAGTTTATTTCAAAATGAACAAATGGATTATGCTCATTGGAATATTTAACCGAGGACAGATCAAACAAAACTTTCTGTCTTAAACCTCCTTCAAGGAGGCCTGCACTGGAAAGTGAATGAATTAAGAAAAGCATAACCTGATTAACAAATTTCACTTCATTAAAATCACTACACTTCACCACCATCATTTTTTTTTGCTTGCTAGGTACTTTAAGTACACTGGGTATATCTGTGTAATTTTTATCTAATGTAGGGTCAAAAGGCGTACCAATTAAATAAAATAACACATTTTTTTCATACGTAGATAAAGCGCTTATCTCTTTACTCGGTTGCACAATATATTTCCTTCAGGATAATAATACTCTGATTTACAAAAACACTAATCATAACTATGTGATTATTTATGTAAAAAGAATGGATTAAATAACCTTTAAACATCTTTATTCTCTAACAGAGTCTTTATATTCTCTAGACTCTTATATATACGTGCTGACTTGGGAAAATGTAATGACGAAATATAGAATGCTTTATCAATAAGTTGCTTGGCTTCCTTAAATTCACCACGCTCAATATGATACTTGATCTTTATTTCATTAAACAATGCGATATACACATTTGTTGCATTAAAACTTGTAATATAATCAAATATATTTCTGACTTCCTCTATAGCTTTATTAGCCTCTACAAATTTACCGATCAAAACATAATTATTCGCTTTACGTAAATTGAATATTAATTTATCAAAAGACGACTTGTCCTCCTCTGCTGTCCAAAGCTCATAGGGAGTAGTGGCCGCCATCATTTTACTTGAGTCGCAGCCCTCTAATTTAGAGCACAAATCTACTAAAAACATACCTACAAACCTTAAATCTTCAGGTAATGTACTTAGGTTATTTAAATCCATTTTATACTGAAAAAAAGTATACAAATTCTTAGAAATTTCTTCATGATTCGCTTCAGATTGAAGTCTTTCATAAAACCCCCCTAAAAGGTCAAAAGTATTCAAAGCTTTGCCTGTACTTTGTTTAATTAATAATTCGTACCGTACTTGCTCAGACAAATAAGGCAGTACATCTTGATCAAGGGAATGTTGAAAAAGGAATTCATTATATAATGCTATCATTGTGGTTATTGCATCTAAATCTATAAATGAAAGGTTATTTTCCGCCTCCAGGTACTTTGCATCGCGTATGGCATTCTGAAAAACAGTTCGAGCATAAGCTAAATCACCTAGCCCGAGTGCCACTTCGATTAAAACCGGATAGACAAATATTGTATATTGGTTCCTCTGATAGTTTTTGGCAATAGTAGCTGCGTTCTTAATAACGTTAAAGGCTTCTAGCGGTTCAATATTCCGAAGAGTCGCATATTGCTTTAAAAGCGCATCAATCACACGAGGATGCTCTAAACCAAAAAACATTTTTGTTAATGTAACGCCACTGTCAGCATAACCTTTTGCCAAATCTTTATTTCGCAGTTCTGAATGAAGACGACCTAACCACAAATAGATTAAAGGCTTACGATGAGAAGTTATCTCATTTTTATTTAGGATTTTTAGAGCAAGTTCCAAATGGTCTTTTGCTTTTACTAACGCCGGCTTTGTAATGGATTGATATTCGCTTTCAGAATGTAAAACACTTGAAGATGCTAAATCACCATTTTCCAAATTATAATAAATATTAATACTTTTAAAAAAAAGTAGATTCGCTTTGACTTCGTTTTTTTTGTTTTCGTCTTCAAACCCATCTGTATTAATTAGTTTCAAGGTATCATTCACACTAAATTCTAATTCCCCCAGTATGTTCAGACTACGAGCCTGAGAATTCACTTCTATTATGGTGAAAAGCATGTCAATAAGCGCAGGATTAACCAACGGTTCACCATTAAAGATAACTGTTCGGTATTCTTCAAGATCTACCAATGCTTCTTGTAAATGACCTAATGTATATTTTGCTAAGGCAAGTTTGCTGGAAGCCATAATGTATTCTGTCGAATATTTATCGGTAAATAAAGTTTTAGCTTTGCTAAAAAACTTAATAGATTGCTCTATCTTACCTGAACCATAATAAGCATCCCCAAAATCAATTAACTGTTTAAATTGGGAATTTTTAAAAATCCAAGTTTGTTCGTAGACGCTTTTTGCAAGAGTATCGAATGCATTTTTGCTATCGATTCTGCGAGGGTCAACTACCGACGTTAAAGTTTTTATACTGTTATCTGAGAACCCCTGTTCAATGAAAACCCCAAAAAAACCAAAAAAAATGGCAAAACACATAACCAAGATAGCAAGTGAAAGCTTAAGATTGTTCCTTGCTTTTTTATAGACTCGATAAAAAAATAAATACCTTGTTTTATGAGCTTTAACAACTGAACTACTAAATACACGATTGACATCATCCATAAGCGCTTTTACTGAAGTGTACCTATCTTGGGGAACAACCTTGCAGGCTTTGATGACAATACTTATCACTTCAATGACTAACTTGCTTTTCCCATGTTTTTTGAATACACCTTCTTTACAAGAAGTAGTCTGATGTAAGTCAAATTGCATACCTGAAAGCATTTCATACAATATCTTCCCCAAAGCAAAAACATCAGATTGTTTTGTCGCAATACCGGTAACTAGTTGCTCTGGGCTAGCATACTCCTTCGTCCGACCGTATACGTTATCGTAATCATAATCAGAGTTTACGTCTTTATCCTGGACATTTGCTAAATCAAAGTCCAAAATTTTCACAATATTCTGGCCACTCATTAAAATATTATCGGGTTTAAGATCAGAATGGATAACTGAATAACTGTGCATATTATCAACGCAGGAACAAATCTGAGAAAAAAGTGTTAATACTTGTTTTAATGTTATTGCTTGACCTTGGCAATGCTCTACTATGTTTTGACCCGATAGAAACTCCATGGCCACATAATCGACATATCGCACAGTGCCAGCTCCTTTGAGTTCAATCAAATTTGGATGTTTCAATACTTCCATTAAATGAGCTTGTTTTTTTATGTAGGTATTATTGGAAAGAGAACTAAAAATAGGCGAAACAATTTTTATCGCAACAACCTGGTCATAGGAGTTATCAGCAGGTTGCGCTTTTAAAATAATATTTTTATTAGTGATGGCAATAACATCAGTAGTTAACCAATTATCAAAAGTGAGTCCAACAAAAGCTTTAGCATCTACTTCATCAACCGCATTTGTCACGGCCAGCTTTACTATGTCTAAAGGTGAAGTGCTGCCACATGCCTTAATTATCTCTTCAATAATTTCATATTTATCCTCAGCATTAGGAAATTTATTTAAAAATAATTTTTTTCGATCAACCAGGGGTAGCGACTGAGCTTCTTTAAGTAAGAATGTAAGGGAGAGTTCAGAAGGTGCCACAATTAGTTTGCAAGTCCATTAATAACGTTTGGTTTACGCATAAGCGCAACTAGTATTTTAGAACCTTCAGTTATGTATCGATCAACACTTTCTATAGGCTGATCCAAAAGCGTGGCTATATGTAGGTTACTGCTCGCGGTATATAACTTAAATGAGAGTGCTTGGTACGCATTAGGTTCTATCAGCTTTAATAAATCCAATGCATTATCCACATCATTTATAGAGTATTCATCCTGATCTTCCTCCTCTGATAGGAAAGAAAGTAAATCTATATTACTGCGCAAGGAAAGATTATTTTGACTGTTTCTATGATGGGATTTATCAAGAAGAATAGCTTTAATAATATCTCGTAATTGTCGGTAAAAAAACAAGACACAATCATCATTGCTATTGAGTTCTGAGAGTTGGTTATAAACTTGATTGATTAAACTCGTTGCCTTTGAGTTAAGGTTATGGACAACAGAGTCACTTGTTAACTTATTAGAGATTTTATCCAGCGTAGGGAAAATATGATCAACTAGAAGCTTTGTATAAGCGCTTGGGTTTTTATCTGACTTATGAATTAAGACAATTAAACCATCATCATCGTACTCTTTCAAACTAACCTCTAGAAAATAACAAATATTTACTACCTTAATATTATTAAGATATTAAGTTTTAAATCGTTAAATGTCAAAGTAGTCAGGCAGAATAAGGCAAAGTATTGCCGCTTCATTGGCAAATGCAAATGAAAATGGCAAAATATTGCCGTTTATAGCTATTATGGCAATCTATTATGCTTAATACATGCTTTCAACAGAGTTGTTAATAGCTATTCTGATACGACCTTTCTTGCCAGCTTCTTGACTTTCCAAGTCAGTATCTGAAATTCTGATACGACCTTTTTTGCCAGCTAATATTAGAGGAGCAGCTGTGGAAGTAGTATGTACACTATCTGTGGTAAAGCTTGTGTCTTTTACAGGGGTAAATGACAAAATAGCAGTTAATATTATATTACTAAGCATTTTATTTTTCCTTTTGTTGTCATAGACATCATAAGAGCAATGTCTGTGCCAATAATTCATGCTTGAAATATACAATTATTTGAATCTATAAGTCGCTTACTCTGAACTAATCACGCACAACTATAGGGTCTGAAGCGTCTGCCAATCTTATTTTAGATTAATCCGTATTTGACGCTTACATTTTAAATAGATAATACTTTTGGGGGGAGTTAGTAATGTACTAAAAAAAGATCAAAAAATTGAGAACCATAGTTCTCAATTTAATATTTTCTAATTATTAACCACTTTTAGTGTAGTCACTTTAAAGTTACTGTTGTCGTGAGATCTTCAAAAAAGTTGGCAATTGTATTAAGTAACTTTTTCCTGTTTGCTTTATCTGCAGGAGTAGTTGTAGTAACCATCATAAATTTCTCAAAATCTTTTAACTGCATTTTGCATTCTGATTTCTCGTAATTAACAACAGTACCTTCAGACCAACCCATCAACATAGCTAAATCTTCACGACTTAAACCTGCATTAACTCGCATTTGTTTAAACAATTCAGGAGTAAATTTCTTTTTAAACATAATTTAATAATCCATTCGTTTATAATAACTTGTACATTTATATAAATCTAAATTTAGTATATTATATTGAATCATAATTTCAAATCATAATTTAACAAATATTTACTACTTTTACTACTTTCTCTATAAAAGTTTTAATATAAGATATCTTAAGGGGACATTTTTGAGGTTTGAACAAAAAATTGTGCTTTATCATATTTCAAATATGGAGAAATTTGCCGTAAAGCTTTTCCCTCAACATTCGACCTTTTTTTCTCTTAATACTAAAGATTGCAAGATACTTACCCATATAAAAAAATTGTGTCTCACAAATCATCTTAATTGGTTAGGTATACAACTTTGGCCTAATGAAAATGCGAAAGAGTTTATTGACTATCAAACACATGTTGAAGAGGCTAACAAATTTATTGCAAGGATATTGACTGCTGAAAAAGCATTTTTATATGCAGACTTATTTGAAAAAGCCCCCTTAAACACGCTAGGTAAGATTTTATTAGATTTAACTAGGCAATGTAAGAAGCCAACAATGATATTGTATAATGCTAGTGAAACAGTGGATGACTATACACAAAACTCACTCAATACATGGGCTCTAGAAAAGTACGTTATTGTTGATATAGATAACAATATTAATATTGTCTTGCTGCTTAACTACAAAAACAATCAAAATAAGATAATGTCACCAGGATCTACAGCCCCTAATAGGCAAAGAATAAGTAGAAAAGCTGACCGATGGGAAGAAAACTTTTCGGCACTTTCAAGAGAAGAGCAGGATTTTATATTAATGAAGCTTTTATCGTATTTTGTAAAGGTAAGGTGAAAAATGCAAAAGTCATTTAAGGCTCTTTTATATATATTTCTAATGTTTGCAATAGTCTCTGATTATTTTTCTTATGATCTTCAGAACCACTTCCTATATTTATATTTAGGATTAATCTATTATGATTGCAAAGAGCATAACATTAGAAGTTTGGTTGTTATAATTGTGTTTGTAGAATTTATATTTTATGAACTTGATTATTTTGTTTATGTTGTCAGTAAGTATTATCTTAAAACAGGCCCTATAGCTGGTGACATGATACTTAATTGTATCATATTACTCAATATGGTTGTTCTATCCTTGTCTGTACTTTATAGGCAAGAAATCATGACTAAAATACATCATGCATTCGATCTGAAAGGTCCAAGCTATATGCCTAACAAAGCTGATTCTCTGATACTTATTTCGACCAGGCTTTGTACTTACTTTTATATAACATTTTTTCTAGCTAATGCTTTGACAGTCTATCAATTAATAAATACTGCAGATCCGTCCATTATGACAGCACTACGATTACAACTTATAGATGATGGACACTCATTCATCAAAATCGAGTCAACATTGAACTCGCTCCGCTATTTAATCATTATAATGCTAGTATTTCCTTGGTCTAGACAAGAACAAGATAAATCAAATAGATTTATGTCTTTTTAAAATAAAGGTTATTTAAGATGATAAATAATTACAAGTTAGTGAGTTGGTATAAGAGATTAAATTTTAGAATAAAAAGTTTATTTTGGGTAAATATTGTTCTGACATTTTCTTTTACATTTTGGGAAGCAAATTTGAATATTAAAGAAGCAACAACCCTTGTTGAATATTCAATTGGATTAATTGCAAGAGGAAATCAATTGGTATTAGTCTTTTTTGTTGCTAACTTTTTTAATTTTAGTGTAGATAAATACAAAAGTTAACTATTAGTATCCAGAAATAGATACCAATAGTTAAACACAAAATACTTAGCCAAAGTTTTTATCTTGTGCTTCTGATGCATCATCACCATTTAATAGCCAATCTAACCAGTTAATATTGTCTACATGTCGCTTTTTATGTTTTTCGTAAACCACTTTAGTATTGTCATCAGCAATGAAAGAACAAATTAAATCTGAATTTTCTGCCTGAAGCTCGTTACACATTATGTCAGGTTGCGTAAGCGATTCTAAATTGACTGCAGTTACTGGACTTGCACTTACTGATGCACTTACTGCACAAACGGCAATGCCCGCGATGATTGTTTTTTTTGATTTATTCATTATTATTCCCTTAGTATCTAATAAATGTAATTAAACTGTACCTATCATTACTCACCGGTGTTGTGACATAGTGATAGTGTGTCCAGTCTGTTGGTACTATTACCAACTTTCCTTGTTCTGGTTTAATAACCAGATATTGTTGTTGGGAGGGTAAATGTAGCTCCCCGCCCTCATGTACGTCATTCAAATACCAAATTAGCGCCAAAGTTCTTGAACAATCTGTACCATTTCCATCGAAATGGGTGCCGAACTTATCTTTACCTTTAACAAACTTCATCAATTCCGGATTATCATACTTCGTGCCGAGTAAAGGTATTTGCTGGAGTTCACAATATTCTTTTACAGCACTACATATATTTTGATGAATAAATTGTTGTAAATTGGGGGCCTTACTTAATGTTAATTTTATATCAGTAAAACTTGTTCCTTTAAGATAAGTATTAGATGGATTTGATCTATTATTTACTACTTTTACACTTCGCTCATCATCACAAATAGCCATAAGGGATTGGCATTGATTTTTAGTAAATGCATTATACTTAACAGTCACATCTCGCCCTAAATGGTTCAAAAAAACAGTCCTTTAAGATAGTTGCTTAGTTACCTATGACAAAACAAAGGTGCAGTGATACAGCAGTAAAAGTTTCATTATCTGCTAATTCCACTTTAAAACGATGTGGAAAATTAGCAGGTAAAACGTACAAGTCACCTAATCTACAAATATTTGTTACTTTTTGCAAGGGAAAGTTTAATTTCGTCTCTGACAGGTCATTGTTTACAATAAACATAAATGTCATAAAACGATTTGCTTGTTCGACTCCACCAAAATTATAAAAACCTTGATCACTAGTGTTTATAATAATTTTATCGCACTCAAAACTATACTTCTTTGAATCTACATCAATAAATAAGCCGTCTGGCACGCGTCCTAGGCAATATTTTTTAAAAACTTCTGCTTGAATTTTGAGGAGTTGATTTAACGAAGATTCATTAATATCCTGCATTAACATATTGCAGATGTCCGTCGACAATACTGATGAGATCTTAACTATGTATTCTGATAGCGGTTCAAATTCCACCACTCAAAACCCCCAATTATTTAGATGATACTATTAAAAATGTAATTAATTTAGCAAATTGATACTCAGATTCATATTTGCCTGACTTAATATGTCCTCCAGCCCTTAAATCAACCAATGTCTTACTTTTGTTTGTTTGTAAAGAACGAATCTTTGATACCCATTTAGGTGGTTCCCAATAACCAACTGCATGGTCATTTAAACCAGCACTGGTATAAATATCTGGGTACCTTTGACGTTTTATATTGTCATAAGGTGAATAACTTTTTATATAATCAAATGTTTTTTTATCATTTCTGGGATTGCCGTACTCAGTCCAATCAGTTGCCGTAAGAGTCATCGTGTTGTCCATTAATGAATTTAAAACATCAACAAAGGGCACAAGAGAGGCTACGGCTTTGAATAAATCAGGTTGTTGATTAATTGCGTAACCAATTGCCGTACCTCCAGCAGATTCTCCTGATGCAAACAAATTACCTCTATTTACTAATTTATTATCAACGAAGTATTGAGCTGCAGAAATAAAGTCTTTGAACGTATTTTTACGATTAAATAATCGACCTTGTTCATGCCATTGTTGGCCTAGCTCATCCCCGCCTCGAACGTGGACAATTGCATATGTAAATCCCCTATCTATTGCACTTAAAGCAATAACAGGAAATTCGGGAGGGATACCGTCCCCATAGCCTCCGTAGACGTACAAATACAAAGGATTGTTACTATTAAAACCGAAGTCTTTGTTATAAGTAATAGTTACAGGGATTTCAACACCATCGAATGAAGGGATATATATCTGTTTAGTGACATACTTTGATTTATCATAACCTTTAATATCGATAGCTGAAACGACTTTCAACTTTCGTTCATTTAAATCGTAATCATAGATAGTTTTTGGAGTTATACTAGATTGAAGTGCTACTCTAACAATTGAACTTTGATTATTTTGATTGACCCTATACAAAGATAAACCAATAATGCTTTCACCAAAATCAACATAGTGTTTCTCTAGAGTCTTCCTGTTAACTACTAGAAGCTGATCTATACCAGCTTTACGTTTGGCGAATACGAAATGATCTTTAAAGTAAATAATATCAGAGAAAGAACCTCCGTCAGCATTCTTGACAACTAACTCCCAATTGACCTGATTCGAGGGTAGAACTTTAGTCCTATATAATGCAAATTCATTGTCTATATGGTTTGAATAGATATAAAAATAACCTTCTATAAAGTTAATGTTATGTTCTATATTTTCTTTGCGACCAATAAGCAAGGTTACTTTATTGCACTTTGATAACAGGTATGTTTCTACGCTTGTCCAGGAATAAGATTTTATAAATATCTTTTTTCCATCAATAGACTTATTTAGTCCAACCCAGAAATTGATATCACTATCCTCATAGATAATCGTATCTGGCTCGCTAGTTCCTAGAACATATTTTTTTATCTGATGTCTTCTACCTGTATTATCTGTATTGACATAATACAAGGACGCTGAGTCTTTTGCCCATTCAAATGAATCATCAAGGTCATGGATAGTCTTTTTAGATTCATGTCCTGACGTCAAATCACGTGTGTATAAAGTCCCTAAACTATTTCCTGTGGTGTCTTCTATCCAAGCAAGAGTGCGTTTATCTGGAGAAATTTTATAACTTAACAATTTATATGAAAGGAAGTTTTTAGACCGTTTTTGTTCATCAATTAGAACATTCTTCACTCCCGTTATTAAATCAGTATAGAAATGGGTTTTATATGTGTTCTCTGCGAGATATGTTGATGTGTATAAAAAATTACTATCAGAATAAATTGATTCTTTAATCTTTTCCCTACGTTCTTTAATTTCTTCAAATACATCATTAAGCAACCGCTTATGCTTAGTAAAGAAAGAAGATGTATTGGCTTGTTCATTTTCTATAAATTTTAAAATTCTTTTATCATCAATTAATGGATAACTCTTATCCCTGATCCAAGCAAAGGCATCCTTATAAACCTGATCGAAGTAAATTATCTTATTGTCTTCACCACTTTCTATATATATTTTGTGAGTGGGACTTTGCTCAAACCCGTTTGCTAAAGTTGGATATAAAAAAATTGTTGTTATTATTAGTAGAGTAATAACCTTGATAAAGTTGATCATTTTTATAAACCTATATCTGAATTACAATTATCTTATCATTAACAACACCTCCTTAAAACTTATAAACCACACTCAGTTAAAAACTGGAAAAAAAACACAACTAGCTGAATATTCATGAATATTTTATTAAATAGTCAGACATGACTATGGTTTTTATAAATATTTATATATTTTATTTGCATTGGCTTTAGGTATTAACCTATTATTTACAGCATAGGTAACACAAATACTGATGCATTGAGAAAGACTTATGAGCGCTTTAGAACAAAAAATATCAACCAATCCCTTAACAACAGATTGGTTAAAAGAACAAATTGTTACGACAAAATCTCATGATGTTGTCTCCATGATTAACGAAACTGAAGCTTTGCTTTTTGTTTTAAGGCAGCGTTTTGTATCCCAATCAGCTGAAAAAGAAAGTTTTTCTAACTATTAAAGTTTATTTCGAATTATTATTGCATCCTTAGGTATTTAACATGAAACCCGAAAAAATTTACATTTTATCTAATGGGCGTCAAATTAAAGCATCTGAATTGGCTGGCATACTTGAAATAACAACAAGGGCTGCAAGGAACCGTTTGAACAAATATGTCAATGTTGAGCATGTGTTTACAACAACTAGTCAATTGAAGGCTGAAAAAGCAAAAGTTTGGACATTGAGTAACGGATTACAAGGTACCGTTCATTGTCTAGCACTCATGTCTGGACTAAAAGAAGACACAATAAGACAACGTTTAGCAAATTCGACTCTTGTTGAAAAGGTTTTTGCCAAACAAACCCTCAAAGCTAAATTATTCACCCTAATCGATGGTACAAAACTTACAGTTCAGGAATATGCTACACGCATGAAAATTTCTGCAGAGAATGCACAACTTCAATTGATACGAATAGCAATAGATTCACAAAATCCTAGAAAATCATATCTTTTAGATAATGGAATTTATGTAACAATAGAGGATGTCATGAATTCAGCGGGTATATCAATGTCAGCCGCAAAATACCGATTAAATACGTCTAAAGATGCGAAGAAGGTTTTAAGGAAATCGTATAAACAGACAGGAAAACGCGACGTACCAGCATGTCATCACATGTTCCAATGTAACCTCACCGGCTCTATTTTGAAAATATCTCTTTAGCAATAATAGTATATGCGACATTCTTATGATCATAATAACATAGCTTAATTTAGAGTAATAAACTGTTAGTTATTAAACTGATGTAATCATGAATTATTTCTATTTTGTCGCATTTTTTTATCTGTGGATTTTTTTTACAAAACGTTTTTCAATATTTGTATCAGAGTTTCCAAAGTATAGATGATTCAAGTGTTTCCTGTTTAAACTGCTCCATTTTTGGATATAGATCAATACCTATAAGTAACTCTAGTTCATCAACTGACAATGAATATTCATTCAATGGCTTAGTAAGTACATCATGTTGAAAAACAACATATGCAGTCATTTTTTCGTTATGTGGATCATACAAAACCTTAAAAAAGCCATTCGGTACCTCAACATTATTCCCAATATAAGTATTACCTTCTATGGCTCCTGTGATAACAAATATATCGTTTGAAGTTTTCAATACATAACTTCTGATCGCTTTTTCAAGGTTAAGCCATACCCCTCGATTTAAAGCAGGAAGTTGCGGAACTATATTGGTGTAGTAATTCGACTCTAAGGCCTCCTCTAACAAAGAACTATCTCCCCATGCTTGCATATGCCCTCTATCATATCCAGACCCATAATAGTCTTTACTATTTGCTTGGGAGAATTCATTGATTGAAGGGTCTTTATTGAATACATAACTTGCAAGTCGATCAACATAGATTAGGGTATTATTTATTGTAATTTCATGGCTTGTATAACGTGGTATTTTGGATTGTTCATCAAAAGCTATTAAATAGCCTTGATGACAAATGGTCGTTAATACTTTATCTCGATATGCTGGCAAACCAAACACAAAATGTTCGCTGCATTGATCCCCCATACCTGTTTCCATTCGACTAGCTATGGACTCCAAATCGATATGCTCTGCAGAAGATTGGTCGCCGCTTTTTGCACCACAGGCGGACAATGTTAGTACAAGAATTATCAAATTAATCTTGGTCATCGTTACATTACCTTTCATTGAATTACTATTGTTTAAAACTCTACTTACAAAATTAAGCCACACTTTGAGGATCAATATCTATATGAACAGGAGTGATTTTATTAACCGCTTGGATAATTCCAGCACTTTGCGCTAGTGCTTCATGCAATTCGCGTTTGTTAAATCCATAGATGGGCAATTGCATATCAAACAGACCAGATTTTTTTGCTATCATTGCAGATGTTATTGGACCAAATGTTACGTTGGCTTGTGTAGTCCGCTTAATTGATTCCCGAATACTTTCTAATGAAGTACTACATTTTTGATGTTTAAAGTCGGTTGTGTGTATCAACGCTAAAGGTTTGTAAGGGGGCTTTTGTGTTCTCTCTAATAGCAAATTACTAGCAATTTTTGCGTAACTGTCAGTTGTTAGCGATTGTAAGAAAATATCGTCAATCATATTAGTTTGTATAAATACTTCACCTTGTTTACCTGTTCTACCAGAACGACCTGCTACTTGATGCACTAACTGTGCTAGATGCTCTTTTGCTCTGAAATCTTCCGAATAGAGGGCATGATCAGCTTGTAAAATTATAACTAAAGTTATGTGCTGAAAATCATGTCCTTTGGTAATAATTTTTGTTCCAATTAAAATATCAAGTTCACTGTTGTCAGCTTCTTTCATAACCTTCTCAAGCGACCCTTTCCTACTCATAGAGTCACTATCAATACGTGCAATATTAAAGTGCGGGAATAAGTTAACAAGAGTTTCTTCGACTTGTTCTGTGCCTAATCCACCTGTCATTAATTCTTTTGAAAAACAAACAGGGCATTCCGTAGGATATTGAGCAGTAGCAGAACATATGTGACAGTGTAATCGTTGAGTTATTTTATGAAGAACGAGCGGTTTATCGCATGGCTTACACTTTTTTACCCAACCGCAACTATTACAATTTACAACCGGTGCATACCCTCTGCGTCCCAAGTAGACCAAAACCTGTCCACCATTTTTAACATGACTTTCAATTTTATTAAGACTTGCGCTACTAATGTGTCTGTGAATAGGACGATCTTTTGTGTCCAATAATTTAATTTCTGGGACTACAGAATTTTTAACAGCACGCGTTAAAATTGAGATTAATTCATATCTCCCTTCCTGCGCCATTTTCCATGATTCTAATGAAGGTGTAGCACTTCCAAGAATACATGGGATACCTTCAAAGTTAGCGCGCATAAGTGCCATATCTTTACCGTTGTATGAAAACCTTTTATCTTGCTTGTAGGACTGATCGTGTTCTTCATCAACTATAATCAGTCCTAGGTCTTTAAACGATGCATAAACAGCACTTCGAGTACCAATGACGATGCCTGCTTGACCGTTATGGGCCATGCGCCAATTTAGCTCTCGATTACCATCTGACATACCTGAATTAAGCGTAACTACTGGGCAAGTGAATCGTGACTGCATGTATTTCGTTAATTGTGGGGTAAGTCCTATTTCTGGGACTAAAAGCAACACTTGTTTCCTGGCATTTACATGATTACGGATTAAATTGACATATATTTCAGTTTTACCGCTACCGGTCACACCATGTAATAAAACTGGCTTGTTTTCTGCTATTACAATATTGTTGAATGCATTTTGTTGTTCGGTAGTTAACTCATGAAATAAATGGTCATTACTCCCCCAACATTTCGAAAGTATTGCATGAGGTTTTCTAATTTCCTTGACAAATTGCTTGTCTAGTAGCGATTTTAATATTGCATTACTAATGCCCTCTTTGATAAGACTAGGTTTATCCAGTTCAACGTTTTGTAATAAAATATCAATCAGTTTCTGCTGTTTTTTAGCTCTTTTTAATGATAAGTATTGCGTCGAATTTACATCAGTGATCGTGCTCTTATAGAGCACATTACAGATAGGGGTTGCCGGACCAACTTCTCTAATTTTTTTAGGTAATGCAGACGCAAACACTTTACCTTGTTCTGAAAAGTAATAATTGGAAGCAAACTGCAAAAGGCGCATTGTTGTACTATTGAACAATGGTTTTTCATCAATAACCTTAACTACACGCTTAAATGTTGAACTTGATTTCATCTCTTTTGAGCTAACCACAATAGCTAACCGATGCTGGTTATTTCTTCCAAACGGTATGATAACCCTTGAACCTGGTTCAATGGCAGTACTATGTATATAGCTAAAACTAGTTTTGATAGGTACAAGCAGATAGACCTCAATAATACTTGCCACAATAATATCCTCAGGATTGGTTATAAATTTCAAACCAAACTAGCACTTTAGTAATGGGCGACAAATATTTTGGACATTAGTATGCTTTTGTCTGCTCAAAACAAATATTAATTAGCATAATAAAAGATGGATATTAAAATTGGTTTGATGATGCGAAAAGCAAAATACATAGCTATACACCGTGAGAACATTCTTGCTTTTGCGCAGGTTTACAAAGATAGACCCGATGGCAATGTTTTAGAAAGGTTAATACACACTTATCGTAGCTATATTGAAGCGACAGAAGATTACCTTGAATTAGATTATAATTTATGGTCCATGGAAAAAGAAAACTACTTTATTTCCGTTTTAGATGACTTAGATCTACTCGAACAGACACTCTTACTTGATATTTATGAAAATCACCGACAGAGTGTTTCTTCATTATCACAACAACCTCACTAAGGTATTACTCATGAGTTTATTCACTTCGTTTAGGTCTAAATTAGCAAGCATATTTTCAAAACTTGAACCTCCCGTACAAGTGGAAAAGCCGCCTATTGAAATGAGCTTTCCAGTCACTATAACAGGAGTACAAGTAAAGAAAGAGGTAGCCGTGGAGGTGTTATCAGAAAAAATGAAGAATTTTTTGACGGGTTCAAAAGATTAGTGCATTCATTTATTAAACTTAAACAATTAAATGATTAACTCAAATAAATATTTGCTTAACCTAAATAAATACTTTTTAAGTTAGATTATCATGCCAAAGTTCAGAGTATTCCCAACAATAAATATTCAACTCATTACAAAACATATCCTGGCCATGAGGCAAGGCTCGTTTTATATAAGCCAAAGAAGGCATTGTATTTTTAATAACTTTACTGTGAAAAAAAATAGTGATGATGATATATCTTTTCAGAAAATTATCGATGATATAAACAACAATGTAAAATCTGAAAAGTTCGCTGCTGCAGAAAAACATCAGAGGTTTAATACATAAAAATATCAAGTCTTGGATGGGTATCAACTAATTGTTCAATGAGCTCAACATCAGAGTACTCTACATTGTTGACTAATATATGATGCTCGAACACTTCTACGCAAAAACCTCTTGCAACAAGGATTTTTGCGTAAAAGTTACATTGAAATTCACTAAGCATTTATACGAAATATAAATAAAGGTTTTTGAAACCAAGCATTCTTTTTTAATGAAGACGACATTAGCGAAATACCATATTCCAACCAAACAAAATAAGCCCCCACTGATACCGCCAATGCTGAAACACCACCAATAATAGTATTCGGCGCAAAAGCCAAAATGTTACCGGATATTAGCTCCCCTTGTTGAGCCATCAAAGATAGACCATCAAAAAAGAAATAACCGATAACCATTAAAAATAATGCGCTGACCATACTGTTTAATGCTAATGCTCGTGTAACATTTTTTGCTGAAAGTTTATGCATAATATTCTCCCTACGTTAAAAAATATAAACTCAACTATATATGAGAATATTTCGCATAAATGATGTTGCTACAAATACGATTGTTTATGTTGAACAAACGTCAATCAGTCTTTGCTTGAAATAAGGCGTGCCTGACTTCCTATATGTTTACGCGCATTTAAGTAAACTAATATTGTAAAAAATGCGTTAACGGATACGCCAGTGAGTAAAATAGAGCATGAAACTCCCCCTTTGAAAAAATATTGCATCATGACCAACAAATTAATCAACGGAATACTGAAAGTAGCAAAACCCGCTGAAAGTGTTCCTGCTACAAAGCCAACGATTGGGAGATTATACAATAGCATTTCGATGGGTTTTAGCTTAGTCCGAACTTGCTCTAAATCTGAAATATGAATACTCAAGCGTAAACGGAGCATCTTAACTAACGCACCTGTTGAGATCAGCATTATAAATAGCGAAAATACCTGACCTATATTGATGCCTTCGATTAATTCTTTAAAACCTGTTGTGAGCATATACAAATCTTCATTGCTTAATTGCTTTTGATTCATTGCGCCAACTAATAGGTCTGCTATGTATATATACAAGGATGTCCATAAGAAAACATATAGAAAGAAAGCGACTAAGGCTAAAACAAAAACGCCAAGGGAAGATATAAATCGGCCCAATATTATATCCCCTGGTTTTACCCCTGCTGCTTTCCATATTGATATAAAGTCTTCAGAAGTATCGCTTAGCATTTGGCTAGAAGCGATAGAAGCTGCCGCATCAAGAGGGGCAACAAATAATATTCCCCATAAAAAGAAAACCATCACTGCAGCAGCCATAGACCCATTTGATTTTCCAAAAGCTACTACATCAATATTAATAGGGGCTAGTGCATAAGCAATTTGCGAGTTATCAATCGATAACCTGAGAATATCAAAGCGTGCTTTTCGAATTGCTAACGCTATATCTGGACCTCTATCCTTAATTTCTTCAATCCATTTTTTATGTATATAGTCACGTTCTCTATCATAAACAATGCTAATTTCAGCATTACCATTGTCGTACGTCCCTACATTGAGTGCAAAAGTGACTACTTTCTCTTTAATAGAAGTACGAACGCTGCCTTCGCTAATATCGACAAGCTTTATATATGAGAAATTAGTCTTTTTGTCTGATAGCACAGCACCAATTAAAGGGGCGTATGTTTGCTCTCCATAAACCGTAAAACTAACACCACCACTTGTCGAAACATCACCTCCTGGAACGCTTCTTAACATCATAACCCCAAGGCCAATGCTTACAAACAACATAAAGGCCAATGGTACGAGGTTAGGCCACAAGAACAATCTCATCAAAATAGTTTTTTTATCGCTTAACCAATACTGAAAGCCAGCTAAAGTGACAGCATGTATATGTTTAATATTCATGAGAAGTGCCAATAATAGAGTGGATGAGTTCTCTCGCTTTTTTTGGTGAGCTTATATCTTCTTTATTGGTTATATCACAGACTATTTTGCCATCGCGCAGACCAATAACGTGAGGTTGCATCATTCCTAATTCGTAGAGGTGATGTGTTGATACAATGACTGTTTTGCCTGCTTTGCTTAACGCATTAATCCATAATAAGGTTGTTTCGATACCGATGACATCAAGGGCGGTTGTAGGTTCATCAAGCAAAACAATATCCGGACTTGACGCTAACGTTCTTAGTAGCATAGCTTTTTGCGATTGTCCTGCAGATAACTGATCAGATTTAGCTTCTAGGTACTCACTGATATCTATTGATTTTGCTAGTTGTGTTATGTGTTGCTTAGAGGAGTTGCAACCGTATAAACGTGCAACGAATTGTGCATTTTGTAACACCGTTAGCCTAGGACTTATTCCACCATAAGAATTGTGCATGACTATGTTACAGTCTAATTTACTGTGCGCTGTTTTTGGTACGCCATTGAAACTAAAACAGGGTACCTCTGGCTGATACACACCAGACAGCAACCTAAATAAGGTAGTTTTTCCACATCCGTTGCCGCCAATAAGTGCTGATATCTCCCCTGGCTTAAAGGTAAGGTCATTTATTGTTAACGTAAAAGCACTGTTAGGATAACTAAAACGTAAATTTTTTATATTTAGCATATAGTGTTCACCTAAAGGGCCGGAAATTGCTCGATGCGTGACCTAAACTTTTGCAAGTTAACTAAGGCTCTGTCATTTTTTATGGTGACTTTATATTGTTGTTTTTTTTCAAATTTGTAATATTCGCTAAACTCTTCAAGTTCCTTTACTAAATATGAACGGATCGCACTAAAGTGATATACCGGGATGGTGATATTATAAAACGACAGTTGATGCCCATTAGCCGTTTCATGATGCATAAACTCAAAAGAACCATCGTTAAATGATTTGTGCTTATTAAGTTGCTCTTGTATTGTATTTTGTAATTTTTCTGTAAAAATAAATTTATATGCTTTATCCAACTCAACTGGGAATTGGTAATTTACAGGGTACTTTATATATTCTTTAATCTTGTAGGTATTATCTTTTTGCTTAGTTGTGATAAACAACGCTTTATCTTCAGGGCCAAAAATGGCTAATTGATGATTTATATCTCTAAATAAGCGCATATCAATGAGGGGATAAATGTATTTATCCCCTAAATATTGTTCCATTATTTTTACAATAAATCTCTGCTCTATATCCGTACCTACTCGCTCTTCTTGAAAATGTACTTTTCCTAGCACGGCTAAATTCTCTTCCTGTGCCCCCACTAAAGCTGGAAACAAAATACATAAACTAAAACTTAAAAGACGTAGCACTTTCTTGCTCCTTTATTGATTTAGCTAAAATTACATTTTTGAATAAATAAGCCACCTCAACGAACGATTTAGACTCCTGTTCCTCGCTATTGCAATACTTTATACAGTGTGTTTTTTTGAGCAAAGAAATCTGAATAAATGGCTTATTCCATACGAACGATGTGGTTTCGCCATTGAACGGCCCATATTGTCCAATAAAAGATGTTTTGAGAGATTCATATCTACCTTTATCATCATTAAATACATACTTTAAACCACCTAACTCCTGGTTAATTGAATACATTAGCGTGGCTGAAATTAAGCTATTATTGTTAACGGGAAAGGTGAATATATCTATTGTTTCCTCCTCTATACTTTGGAGAATCCCTTCTTGCTTTTCAATTATTTCATTGACATTTAGTCTTTTAGCGCCATGCAGAACAACCCCCCCAACTTGTGGTGAATATTGCTTTATTTCAACTCGAACTAAATCATTTTCAACATCAAAACCAAGGATTTTAGCTTTTAGAAAATAGTTCAATGACTTTCGATAATCTACGGACACCCCAATACCCTTTTCGTATATATGACCGAGAACGAGTACCGAATACCTTTGTTTTTTTTCAAATCCTTTTACCGCTAATGCATTTATTTGTTCATGCTTATCAGATTTACTTAACCAAAGTATGTAACTTAACAATGATTCAGCACCTTGCCCTGATTTAGCTAAATAGTTACTCGCGAACAAACCTGCTTTTGCTAAATCATAAAACTGGCTATCACGATCTATGAGAATTGAAATTAATGGGGAATAAGCGTGAATTGCATCTTTTTTTACAGCATCGATATAGTAATAAAAAGCAGTTTGCTCGCTGTAATGCACAAACGTTTTGTCATTAGAAAGGTCAGCAATGGCAACAAGAGAATCTACGTCACCTGTAAAGGCAAGCTTTTTATATTTTTCATAAGCTAATTCTCGCTCTTCATTTGATAGGTGTACTGCAATTTCTGCCCTCAAAGATGCCCTGCTTAAAACTTCAACGGAAGTATCATTTGAAAGAGCAACATTACTTACAGCCACCGCGATACAAACTAATATTAGTTTCAACATTATTTTTTAATTCCATTACTATTTTTGATAATTCAGTATCTAATAAATTATCAGGCACGGCCTTATGAAAACGGTCATTGACAATAATATTACTATTTATTATCCGAGAAATTTCGTTAGTAAACAGTGTCAGAGAATGTATGTCATTCTTCTCTAGCGTATTATTTATTGCCACCCTTAGCATTTGGAGTAAAGCATTTAGAATTTCATTTCTAAGGGCCATGTTTACTACATGTGATTCACTTGCAAAAACATCATTTCGAGAATTAATAAGCTGTGACGCTAACGCAATCGACTTAGCCGTTTCATTCGTTATGGTGTTATCACTTTCTCCCCAGCGCAAGTTACTTAAATTTAGATTCTCCGGGTCACCATCAATATATTCCGGTACCAACGAGTTATCTTTTGGTTCTCCATTGAATACTTTTAAAATTAAGGATGCTACGTTGAAACTTCTTAGTTTCGGAGTGTACAATATAATAATGGCTATTCGCGCTGCGTTTAACCTTAAGTCCAACTCTTTAGGCTCACCCGAATTTAAACTCAAAACGCGTCCGTTTTGACTAATAAAGTATTTACTGGCTTTTAGAAACTCAATACGCCTAAATACACCGGCCTGAAGTTCCGCTATTAACTTTTCTTTATTACTCACATAAGCACTCATAAAATAAATATATTAAGTGGTTATGTGAACTTTTCTTATAAACTGATTTAATTGTCCATAAAAGCATTGTCAACCTTCTTACCTTAATTACAATTCCCTTAATTAATAAATCAGGGGACAATTATGCACGACACTATTTTAAGACTTAAAAAACTATCAGTTGAAGCCCATCACAATCCAGCATTGATCACAAAGCACACCAAAATGGGCGTGATAACCCAAATGCAAAAATTATTGGATGAGTACTACGAAATAAGTAAAGGGGCTTTGTCTATTAGTGACTTCGAGTTGTCCGACTCTACAAGTGCAATTTGCAACACCCTTAAAAAGGCAATCGGTCGATATAACAACCTAAATTTTTTATCATCTTTGGGTAAAAGCCCTATTTCATTAAAAATTAAATCTGCAGGAGAAAATATAACCGGGATGCTTATTTCGTATTCTCCTTTAGAACACGACCACTTCAACATTGTTATTCAAAGTAGTAATGGAACTCAAACATACAATTTAGCACCACACGAGATTACGTCATTACATTGTTTGAACTAAACAGTAACTTATCTAACTCATGGAAATTAATCCTAATTAAAACATAGGAACTACACTTCGCTAGGCTTGATAACGTTGTTGAAAAAAACTATGAAAATATTTAGGACATAGGAACAAACTGTTCCTATGATTATTTCTGTTTGACTTAAACATTTTAACTCCTTATTATTTCGTCTTCTGAAGCAAATGTCTTAGGGTACCCATGTCAAAAAATAATGACAAAGATTCAACATTAACTCGACGTGAGCAGGTGCATAATCACTTAGATGTTCTCTTTAAAAATGAACAACCTTTTACCATAAGATCAATTCAAGAATGCTTACCACATATTAGAAGCTTTTCTTCAATCAATACGTTCATCAATGAATGGAAAGAGATCAATAAAGAAGCTTATGATTTTCGTAATCGACAGTTTGATATGTCTAGTGCACTAAAAAGGCAGTTAAATAAAGAAGTAGCTTTGTTTGTTTCTGAGCAACAGGCACTTTTGAATAAGTCACTTATAGAATCTAAAAAGGAGACAGACGTTGCGGTCAAGGAGATTCAACGTACTGAATTAGAAAATACTGAACTCAATAATAAATTAACTCAGGCCCAAGAAACGATCCAAGCGTTAACATCCAAAATTGTTGCCATAGAAAGTCAATATACTCACAAAATACAATCGCAAAATGAACTTTTCGAGACCCAAACACGCAAATTAGATGAACAGCTTCAAAACTACGTGGGGACTAACAAAAATTTAAATGATGAACTTAAAGTGACGCTTCAGTCCCGTGCGCGACTGGAAGTGAAATTGGAGCTTTGCAAAGAGGAATCTCAACAGAACAAACAAACACTTGAAAAGTCTATGGCTACGATTGACTCTCTTCAAACGTCTAATAATGCGCAGGCAAATAAGCTAGAACTTATATCGGAAAAATTATCATCTGAAGTAAAAATCAGAGAATCTATGGAGCAAAACTTAGCGAGGATCCCATTACTCGAAAAAAGCTTACTAGAGCTACCGGTATTAAAAGAGAAAACAGTAAAACAAGAACAGGATATTGGACAACTTAGAATACAAATTGACTCTCAAAACGCACAAATTGATGATAATAGGTTAAATAAAATTGCAGATGAAGATCAAATATCAAAATTAAGAGCAACCGTAGAGAAACAACAAAGTGAATGCACAGATTTAGCTACTAATAACAAATCCCTTATTAAACAAAATAAGATTAACCAACAATCTATTGTCACACTTAATAAATCCCTATCGACAATGGAACAACTTCAAAATGATGATGCAATCTCTAAAGAAAGTATTGATGAAAATGACGATGCACTTATTGATGCTTATAACTCTGTTCAAAACGAAAATGATAAGCTTAAAACAAAAGACTTAGAACAAACGACAATCATTCAGGAACAAGCCAAACTCATTGCTAAATTAAACTTAAAAATTTCGTCGTGATAATCAAATTTTGGTCATTAAAAACTGGCTAACCCATAACCAAATAATAGTTAATTTAAGGATAAAAATGTTCTGTTCTGCGTGTGGAAATGAATTTATAAACAAATCGAAAATATGCATAAATTGTGGATTGTCTATTGATGAAGTGAATAATGACGATGCAAATATTGAGTCTGTTAGAATTAAAGATCATCATCTGTATATAGGCGATAAATGGAACAACTATTACGCAAAGGTCTTTCATAATATTGAGCAAGGAAAAGGGGCTAATTGGAACACGGGCGCTGCTATATTTACTTTCGTTTGGATGCTATATAGAAAACTTTGGTTACCAGCTATTGTTTATTATATTTTATCTTACGTAGTTAGTACCTTTTTGATGTTATCAGGTAGTGAACCAATCATAATTATTGGTATTGCATTATTATTTATTCTGCCCGGTTTTTATGCGAATAAGCTAGTTTATTACAAGGCACAAAAGATCATATGTAAATCGAAAGATATATTACCAGAAGCCAGAACTAATTTTATAATGAATAAGGGTGGAACCAGTACTGTTGCTGCTTGGATATTAGGAATCTTCATCGTGGTCGCATTCATTGGTATCATAGCTGCCGTAGCAATCCCTGCTTATCAAACTTACATCGATAAAGCGAAAATGACAGTGGAACAAGGAACGAATTCTAACGTTCAATAAACACTGCCTTATGAACTTGATAAGTATTAACGATTAATTTTATTACTCAACCTTAAATGAATTCGCTAGGGATCCGGTTACCCCTAGCGATATACATTTACTCAAAATAAAATCCAGTAGCATGCTCTTTTAAAACGGTACTTGTTAACTCAGCCATATACTTCTGGCCTAAGTACATAGCACCAGCTTGTGAAGCATGGTCATCATCATAATAAACGGGTTTATTATCCACAGTTGTAGAGCAAATGTCTTTATCACATAAAAGGTACTGTACCGGTATAAATTTTAGTAAGTCATATGACTTATCTAACGCAGTAAACAAAGCATTAACATCATTGTTTTTATCTATGATGTAGTCTGCCTTTTGATCACAATTTCGCTGATTCGCAAAAGCTAAGTTGTTTATCTGATGACAACGAGAAGGGTCTTTAAAATTACCAGGAGCATTTTGTACAATAATTGGTGTAATATTTAATGCCAATAGCTGTTCTATCGTTTGGGTAAATTTCTTAGCAAATACCGCTTTATTATTATCTATATTCAACGCTTGCTCTTGCAAATCTTCTAGCATAAATATATTCAAATCACGCCAGTTCTCTTTTACGTTTCCATTAATATATAAAGGCCAGCGAGCCACAAGGTAAATGTATTTAAAATTTTGTTTCTTTATATAGTTCATGACTTGCTCGTTACGAACGACGCACGATTTATCTTTCCTAGCTTTTTGCCCTTTGTCATAGACGAAAAATGGTTCAATAACAGGGGGACATGCCGCATGAGTTATATGGACAATATTACTGCTACCTTCCAACTTGAGTTCTTTAATAAAATTGGCCATATAAGCGGCATGCGAATCGCCCCATATTAATGTATCTGCAGGCTTAGTTGGATCAGTTGTACATCGAGTTAAATCCGGTAACTCCGTGGTGGGCTGTAGACTGAAACATCCAATCTCTTTGTCATTTAACAGTTGATAATGCTCTTTAGCTATATCCCCCTGTAAACTCCCCTTATCAACAAAGAGGATACTACATAACAAAACACCTGTTGGGATGAAAAAGTACTGAAAAAACACTGCCTGATTGCTTATTTTTCTATGTCTTAGTGGTTGTTCAATTAGATAGTAAGATAAAGTTGCCAAGGAATAGGTTGCAATAAGGGCTATTGCAATAACGTAGAATGTCATTTCGTAATGAAGGTATTTTATTAATACAAATACGGGCCAATGCCACAAGTATAATGAATATGAAATCAGACCGGTATAATTAAAAACACTGTTTCCAAGTACCTTATTAAATGTTGGAGTCATGACAACGCCAGCATATATAACAAGAGCGGTGCCAAGCGAAGGTAATAATGCGTAGAGACCTGGATATAAAGTGTCTTTATCAATGACCCATAAGGACCCTAAAAGTATAAACATGCCTCCATAGGATATAAAAGCATTAATTTTTTTGCTTTTTAAAGGGGGAATAAAAACAACAAGCGCACCAATCCCAAATTGAAAAACTCTGCTTAAGACAAGGTAATAGGCATTCTTCGCGTCGTGTTCGACCAAAGATTGTGAATATATAAGCGATAATATGACACAGACAAAAATCGTAAGAACATACTTTATTTTTAACTTAAACGAAAGCAGTAACAATAGTGGCCATAATAAATAAAATTGTTCCTCTACTGATAACGACCAGATATGCACAAAAAACTCTGCCGTTACAACACTATCAAAGTAATTATTAACGCCTAACATTAAGCTAAAGTTTTTAACAAAAAATAGCCCAGAGATCATTTTAACAATAGTATTGGAAAAGTCTGTCGACAATAAAAAAAAGTAAGATATGAGTAAAGACGCCAAACATACTAAGTGAAACGCTGGTAATAAGCGCCTAGCTCTTGATGCATAAAATGATGCAAATGAGAACTCACCATTACTCAACGCTTTAGTGATCATTGTGGTAATTAAAAAGCCTGAAATAATAAAAAAAACATCAACCCCAATAAATCCCCCTTTAAAAAAGCTAATACTTGCATGGTTAAATATGACAAGGAGCACAGCTATTGCCCTTAAACCATTAATATCTGCTCGAAAGTGTGTCATATAAAAGCCCTATAGTTAATCTATCCTAGCTATGTAAACTTATGTAGTAAGGTAAGCTTTATATTTTGTAATTACGGACGTAATAAACGCCACACAAAACTTGTCGGGAGGGCTCGTTATAGGACAATGAATAATGGACAAATAGTGTTGAGAGAATGAGAGTGCAAAATAGGTATCAGAGTGTCATAGAAAGCTTGAATAAGTCATTAACAAGCTATGTGGTGATGGTTGTTTCACAGTTCGCTATTTTTCCTCATTTCAATATAAACATTACTGTGAGTGATGATCTGCTGATAGCTTTGTATTTTACGTTAATTGGCCTTGTTCGCAATTATGGAATAAGACGTTTAAACAATAATAATGAAACCAAGAAAAACCTACTTCAAACTAAGATACAAAGTTTATTCGAGCAATTTCAGAATATATGTATCGGATATATTGTGGCTGTGGCTTCACAACTAATAATTTTTCCCTTATTTGATATTCACATATCATTCAATAATAACTTACTTTTGAGTGTGTATTTTTCGATTATTTCTATCGCTCGCGGTTATGTAATTAGAAGATACTACGTGCAAAGGCATAGCGTTATTCGATAACACTATTGAGTAGTCGCATTAGGTCACTAATTCATTGGTAATGAGTATTATAACTAAAGACGAACAGCTGGAAATATAGCGTTTATTACCTATGCTATGAATTATTGATATCTTATAAAGGCAATATAATGGATAAGCTAATTAACAATGATAATAAAGCAGTAACCAGTCCTGCAGAAAAGCCTAAACCAATCTCAAAATTGGAATTTATTTCTAAAGTTATTAATATTGTTGCTGCACTTGTCGTTACCATTATGGGTTTTTTTGTCTTTGTTCGCTTAGATACGCTGATTAAGAATGCAGACATGACTGAAAGAGCTGTTAACTTAATTGATTCAGTTAGGCCAAAATTACAAATTCATCCATTTAGGGATTTAGTTATAAGAGATGGTAAAAATTTAACACTAACAATAAGTCTGTGTAATTTTGGTAAATACGAAATAAGGGTCAAGCCCGAATATTTAATCATCTCTACACAACCAATTACGAATGAAGAAGATTATATTGCTGATAACAAATTGAATTTTGCAAGAGATGTTAAGATGAAAGACATCGACTCTGTTTGGTCTGTTAGCTCCACTGCAGAAACTAACCATCTAGTAATAACCGAGTTAGCTGATCCTGACAAGTTACTGATAAATAATCCAGATCTAACCTTATACTTTAGTATCGGTTATCAGGTATACACAATGCCAGAAATTGTTACCCTAATAGATAGTCTTGCAAAGAAGTTTGATGTTTATAATATACAGGAAATCAGTGTTGAAACTTATTCTAATACTGGTCAAATACCTATACAAGATTATGAAGAAATTGGTGACAAATGCAATTCACGTTAGGAATATAGGGGCTTAACACTGATGGACGTTTACTAGCTCGGTCTTTAGTATTGTTTGGATTATCCGTTTGTTAGACAGGGTCGACAATCCTATTCATCAAATTAATAATATCTATTGTTTAGCTGATGATTGAAACTGAGTTAAGGTTAATGAGTTGCTTGTTTCCGCAAAACATATACAGTAATTATAAAATCAAAAGATTTATCACATTCATTATGCGAAGGCTCACATAAAAAGTAGCGATCGCAACAACCGCTACTTAACAAATCTAATAATTGGCGCTAAATTGTACCCATATCTTATCTGTATCGGTAAGTGTGTAACGAGATGAGCCAGCACTGTAACTTGCATACTTGAATAATACGCTATAATTTTTGTTAATTTGATAAGATGCTAATGCATTAGTTTCACTACCTAAATCGGTATCGTCAATGTCAGCTACATAGTCGTGATAAGCTGCCTGAACATCAAATGAGAATATCTTTCCTTTTACCGTTAAGTATATATCTTGCAGCCCATCCCCTGGCGTTGAAATAAATTTATCCGCCCATCCTTGAAAGCTGTGACTCGTAGCTAAAGGTGTTTGAAAGCTAACACCTTCTTCACTTCCAAGTAATTCATAACCTCCTAAAATAGTGAAGGCCCCATCAGAAAACTGGTAACCTAATTCTGCATTAAGGTAAGTTGCTGAATAAGTATTGGTATTATCTCCATGCTCGCCTTGAGTCGCTCCAGTTGCATTAACGATTATGCCGCCAAACCTTCCTTGATAAGCAACACCAAAGGTACTGCTAGATTTAGTTGGCGCATCATCGAAATCTAGCATGTAACCAAATAATGAAATGCCATTATTTTTATTAAAAGAATAACGCAAATTGGCCAAGTGAAAAGCACCCTTTATATTATCGCCAACTACATTATTAATATTACTAATAAAACTATAATCAAGTTCAAAAGCACTTTTCTTATACTGCCCTCTTAATCCATCGTAAGTTTGTTCATTTTGGCGCCATCCCACATTGCCGACAAAACGTTGATTATCGTGTTTGATTCGCTGTCTACCTACAACAACGCGTATATTACTTGTTGAGTACTTCAAATAGGCCAAATTAATATCTGTTGCTTCGGGGTCAGCAACAATAGGATATTGAGACAAAGCGTTCTTGGTATCGTTATAATCATCTAGAATTGAAAATACATCATCAACTTCAAGTCCCATGGAAAAAGAATGAAAGCGTCCTGTAGATATGCTTAAGCGGCTTTTAACGGTTAATGCATCTGCACTTGATCTAATACCATCTTGATCGACACTTTCATACCGGCCACGAAAAGACAATGATACATCACTGTTTTTCAAAGTACTTGAAATATTCTCTCCGTGCTTTGTTTTGCTTGTATCTGCCAGTGAGTTTAATGAAAGCAGTAAGCTACTAGTGAGTAAGCCTAACGCTAGTTTTTTAGTAAACATAAATACGACCTTATATAAAAAGTTGTTTGAATTAAATAATGCGATCCTTTTAACCACCAAAATTAAAGGGATAAGTTAAAAAGCAAAAGTGTGTAATTAAAATTGATATATGGATCAAGATAGAGGAAACAATAAGCTGGGTTTTGTAATACGCATACCCAGTGCAAAGACCGATGGCACACATGATGAAAGCTAAAACAGGTGAGATAGGTAAGTAGAATAAACCTCCTACAACAGACGCGATAATTACGCCTAGCAGACCGAAATGGCTGGTAAAGTAATACTGCAATTCCCCTCGAATAAAAAATTCTTGGGATAACGTGGTGATGAACAAACTCACCACAAACCAATGAATCCAAATTTCTGTCGGGACCTTAAGTTCAAAGGTTCCTAAATTAAAATAAAAAAACAATCCTACAAATACTGTTAACGCCATTAACCAACAATTAAGAATAATTTTCGAACGGTATTTAGGAGTCAGTATTTGAATAAATTGGACTGCACAATGGTGAACCGGTATTGATTTATAACGTTGATCTTTAACAAAGAAAGTCAGTCCAAAAGTAGCGACTATAAGTACTAAATCTACATGCAACCATAAGTTTGTTTCCGAATTTACAGATATCCCTAAGTCAGCATACAAAAGCTGGTGATTAAATCCCGGTAAAAGGTGATATAAAAAGGCATAGAAAAAACCACATAAAATGAATAATCTAACTTTCTCCCAATGACCCCAAGTAAAAGGAAAATGGGCTACTACTACAAATCCACATGCTAAAAATGCACCGATTAAAGTCATGTAGGCGTTTAAAAATGCGTAAATTATATAGGCTATGCCCGGCAACGCTAAGATAAACTGTCTAACATAGACTTCAGATTGATTATTAGACAACATTTCTTGCTCTTGAATCGCTGGATTTATCATGGTCGAGGTCATGATTTCTAAGCTGCAAACGCTAGAGTAAAGTCATTGAAAGCAGCTTCTACAGAGGACTTGTGCTCACCTGATATTTTAAATACAACTTCATCCCCTTTTGATATGCATAGCAATAAAATGCCCATTGTATTTGAAGATGATGCTTCTAGTTTAGTACTTTGCTTTTTAACAACGACATTGACGGAATGCCTTTGACATATTTTATTAAACTCAATCATTGACCGAAAATGAATGCCTTTTTCTTGTGTTACTATTAAACTTCCCTCTAAGTTACTCATATCAATACCTTATAAAGTCAAAATATAGTTGATGGCATTACTGATATTTGTCTTACTTTCTAAAGAAGGCTCTTTAAGATCTGCAGCATTTTTATCTTCAAAACCTTTGGTTATTAACTCATATTTACCGTTGATAATAAGTCTCGGGATAGAACTGACTGCATAACGTCCTTCAGATCTTGTATATCGTTTCATTAGCTCTACGGTAGAATTAGCTTTCCATAAATTATCCACCGTTTGTAAGTCAAACCCTAAATCACCAAACCATTGGATCACTTCATAATCTTGTGTCCACCAAATGCGGTCCTCTTGTATTGATTTAAATAACGCATGGACAACTTTATCTTGTGAACCTAATTGCCGACCCACTGCATATATTTTACTTAATAAAGCCCATTCTTTTTTTGCGAATGTTACTGGGATGCGCTCATACGTTATATCACTACTGCGTTGTTGCTCCCAACCTTTGAGATACTCGTCAAATTTTTTGCAATGAGGGCAAGCAGCAGAGAAAAATAAAACGACTTGATCATCATCTGTTTTGTCTAGTCCTCTCAACTCACGATAATGGATACCCTCTTCAAATGGTTTATCACTATCTGTTGAGCAACCTTGCAATCCAACACTTATTGAAGCAACGAGTGCAGTGGCTATGATTATTTTGTAAACCTTTTTAATTATTTTCATTGAATGTCTCAGCTTTTGTTTATTCCTCTTTATGTGACTATTTTCAAAATAATGTCGCAAGCCAATACCTTTTTTCACATATAAGGGGGTATACAATTAAAACTTCGGAGCAAACAGATGGAAAATAACGAAAATAATAATGAAAATGATGACAAGCATGGGGCCTCGGTTCCCAATAGCTTTGTCGAAAGAATGGTCAAGACACTTGATGAAAATGCTAATACTAATAAGGCGGTTTTAGGAATTGCTGAAAAAGTATTGGGCATGGCTATACAAGAAGAAAAACAACGTCGTATGCGCCTATTCTTAATGGTACTACCCATTATTTTGATTATTGCCTATGCCGTATTTACTACGCACCAAAAAGAAAACTTCAACCCTGAAGGGGGTTATGTAGCAGAAATCCAAGTAAATGGTGTGATCAAGCAAGGAGCTGACGCAAGTGCTAGTAAACTTATTCCAGCACTAAAAGCCGCCTTTAAGGACGAAAAGGCTAAAGGTGTTGTGATTAAAATAAGTTCTCCTGGTGGCTCGCCAACACAATCCATCCTGATTCATGATGAGATTGTTAAACTTCAAAAAGATTATGATAAGCCTGTAACAGTGATAGGTGAAGAAAGCATTACCAGCGGTAGTTTATGGATAGCTTGTTCAACTGACAAAATTTACGCGTTACCGTCTACTTATGTTGGCTCCATAGGCGTCATCATGGAAAGTTATGATGTAAGTGAATTAGCCAGAAAATATGATATTTCTAAGCACATCATAACTGCTGGTGAAAACAAACGTCGTATGGATTTATTCAAAGCACCAGATGCCGCCGCTCTTGCTAAATTTCAAACTGTTGCAGACCAATTGCATACTGAGTTTAAAAATCATATTCGCAATTGTAGAGGCGACCGTCTTTCAAAAGATGAAGCTTTAATTTTTTCTGGCGACTTCTGGTTGGCTAGAGAAGCGCAACAGCTTGGCCTGATTGATGTGGTTTCGACAACTAGCGATATTATGATGGAAGTTTATGGGACTGATACGGTTAAGAACTATAACCAAGCACCAAACTTCTTTGATAAAATCAACCCTTTTGCTGCCAGTGCTGAAGCGGTAGTTGACAACTTTTCAGCACCTAGATTGATGCTCTTTTAGTAGTGTAGATATTGATTAACAATGACAACGCCATACTCTGTATGGCATTGTCAATTTTCAAATAGGCTAAAGAACACTTGTCTCTCAACGATCTAATATAGTTTCCTTGTAGCTTGTAAAACAATATAGCGTAAAAAGAGGATGAAGCTAAACTACATCAATTGAGTTGCCAGCCCTGGTGATCAAAATTTGAAAAAACTCCAATTTAATACACTGACCAAGCAACCGAGGATAGTCATAATTGATTGCTAATACGTATGCTTTTAAATTCATTGGATTCATCATTAATATCTAATCTATAAACTCTCTATATCTGGAATTGCTCTAATTTTATTATCACTTAAAGTAACATTTATCCCTTCAACTAAAACAGGCACTTTCCATCCATGACTCACTAAACTGGCTCTAAACATTTCATATTCGCCCAAAAAGTTTGTAGCTTCGGAATTTGAAGCAATAAAATTAGTTGCACTCATACCTGATTCATTAAGCATCAATGTCCATTGTTCCTTTGCTTGTTTAACGCCTTCATCTATTTGTTCTTGTGTTATTACATTGCTCATAAAACATTCCTACATGAAAATTTAGATTAATTTTTACTACTTACTGACATTATAACTGCCGGATAGTACTGATGTGCTTTTGCTAACTATTAGCTTTATATTGATTTAAAATTTCATTAACTCAATCATAAGACTTTCAAGAAAGTTGTCTTTTACACTGATTATTTAAGTGTATTGCTTGGCGGTACTAAAGTAATTTAGCAAGAACCAGTTGAAATTTCCCTCAAACTGGAAACAGCATAATGGCCAATCTCTTGCCCATAGAAATATTGTTCGGTTACAAAATGATATCCGAGGCAAATAAAATTGTAGTTAAGAAGAATATTGTAGAGGGTCAAATAAGGAAAAATACAGAAACGGCGGTTTTATTCAGGGTGTTCAATATACAAACACGTAAAAATAACGAGCTAAAATCTAAACAAAAGGGTAATAAATAGAATTTTAGTAAAGAGTTATCTAAAAAAATAGGAACTCTTTACTCAAAAGATAAATTGTTCATTATATTTCATAGTGACACCTGCAAAAACACCTGAAACGGTACGTTATGCAGCTCTCACTCGTTGAGAACTTTCATCCATTTTACGGCGAAGATTTTCTGCTTTTGCCTGACGTTGCTCATCAGATAAGTGACCTTGAAGCAGTTGGGCTCTGTCTACCATTGCTTTTTGATTCTGAGTCATTGTGTACTACTCCCCTAATAAGAGATATTATTATAACGATTATATGAGAAATATTCAATCTCTAGTTATTTTTGCTTGGCTAATTGCGCCCAAACCACTTCTAATCAAGCTGGTAAATGGTAAGATAATTTTGGAGTAATCACGGGCTTTATGTCCACTGAATAATAACCCCGTTTGGTTCCGATATATATTTAAAATATAGATTGGTAAATCAGTGTCTGGATCAATAATAGGTATCGACAATATTGAATCTGCTTTCTCAGAGCTCGAATAATAGTGCATCAGATTTTTCAACACTTCCTGATTAACATTATCTGATTCTTCATAGTATTTAATGATTTCTTCTGGGTATTTAACATAAGAATAATTACCAGTAGCGGCAGCTTCTGGGGCACCAAGAATATTTGTCTTAAAAGGCTCACTAGGCAAATCAGTGGGATCCGTAAAGCCAAAGCCTATAGGATCTATGGTATCTTGCTCCGGTTCTGGAGAATGTGTTGTAGTCGTAAATATATTATCAAGTAATGAAACAAAACCCGTGTAATGTGATTCTACATCTTTCACGGTGAAGCGACTTGACACTTTTTTAAGCTCCTCAAGGTAAGTCTCATCCAGTTTATCTTTAAAACGATGAATTTTCATAATATTAGCTCTGTATATCACTTTCTCATTCGCAATATTATTACTATCCCAAAGCTTAACTAGATTAATTGTACTGTCTAATATACGGCGAATATCTTCCTCAAAACGAACAATACTCTTTATAAGCGCGGCATCTAATTCCTTCATCTTAGATGGGGATGTATTAAATTTATGATTATTGAGAGCGACAGTTAAATTGATAATATCTGTTTCAATTAAATCGTTAGCAATATTGAATTGTTCACCAAAATAAACCCAAAAGTCATTGCTTGGCATTGTCAGGAGGGAGTCTATGACATAGCTATCTTGCTCCCTTTTCACCCAAGCAGACAGACTAAACAAAAATGTTATTACTGATATAAACGCAAAGAAATTGACACTGGCCCAATGAATGTTAGATGAAAAATGTAAAAATGGATTATTAAAAGACATGATATTTTCAGCATCAAGCGAAGCCCACGCTCCAGCACCGACGGCAGACACCCAAATAAGCGTTTGGAGGAACGGGTTCATTGTCCAGGCATAGGTGACAGGATTTTTAAATTTGTTTTTAAATTTCCGGCGCTCTGATGCATTAGCGATTGTTAAACTGAGAAAGTCTTTCATACAGATCCATTTGATTAGTAATTTATTTCCATGATGATACTCGACTACCTGTGTTCGACAAGTAAGGCGCGACAAGGAGAATAGTTATAAAACATATGTTTATCAATGTATTTAACTTTAAAAGATACATTCACGCCATAAACGCACACTTGTTTTCTAAATAGATACACTTAGCCTGGCACTAACAATATTTTTGACCATGAAAGATTAATAAGCAATTTTTAGATTCATATTTAACCCAAAGGAATTAAGCGATAGTTAACGTAACTCAATTGATTGTGTCTAAATAACGGCTATCACTTTATCTTATACGGGAACTAAATGAGCATGCTTTATGGAATACTAGTAGGTTTGCTAATTATTGCGTTAGCAATATTGGAACACTTTAATCTTAGCTTTATACGCAAGTTCGAACACATTGAAAAGCAGCATTCAGAGGTTTTGTTTAAGATGATTAAAGAAATTAAAAAACAATCCAATAAACAAAGAAACTATAAAAATTTCACTAACAAACACTAACGATAGGATTGGTTTAAATTAATGATCTTTAGCATTGTATCTTAGGGATATCACTCCACTTTGTTGTATATTGTGGAGACATAAACTCGCGACGCATAGCCCATTTTTCTTCCCTAGGCTCGCTCGCCAATTGCAATGTGCTTTTCCCAAACTTATTATTAATTTCAGCATAACAGTTCATCAGTGCCGGGTTATCATTTACTTCAAATAAGTCAGCCTGTAAATACTTCTTACTGCAGAGCTCTATTGCACCAACACCACACCTATAAAAGCCAACATTTTCGACAAATAGGTGATCGACTAACAGGCTTATTGCTGCAGCAAAACGCATAATGTTATCTGTAGGAGTAGGAAAGTCAAAAACCAAACCTTTTTTTATATAGCGTTCGTCATAAGGTGAGTTGGCGGCAAATACATACAATGACTTGACTAATGACTGTTGTTGAATCACCTTTCGACAAACGGTTGCAGCGTGACTCATCAATGCCTTGCGTAAATCATGGTAACAAAATACGCGCTGGCCAAAACTGCGCGTTGAGTAAATTTGCTTTTTAGGCGCCGGCACATCTTCCCATTTTAAACAAGGTATACCATTTAATTCATTGACTGTACGTTCCATGGTGACACCAAAGTTTTGCCTCATGGTTTTAGGATTTTGACATGCTAAATCCCACCCACTATCAATTCCAAGTTTTGATAGCTTCTTACTTGTTTTCCCCCCCACCCCCCAAATATCATTCGTGGACATTTGGCCTAAAAGTGTCTTACGGGCAAGTTCACTGTCAATGACAGCAACACCATCAGCCCCTGGCACTTTTCGTGAGCCAAAACTGGCCGCTTTTGCTAATGTTAAAGTGTGTCCTAGACCTATACCTACCGGCATTTTTGTGTGAATCCAGATTTTTCTGCGCATTTTATGGCCGAAACTATACCAATCATCTATGACGCCATCATAATTTTTAAAGTGCGAAAATGCCTCATCAATACTGTAAATATACGTTTTATCGCAAAAGCTACTGATCACATTCATCATTTTTTCAGAAATATTCGCGTAGAGAGCATAATTACTCGAGCGCACAACTACATTATGCTTTTCGACCATCCATTTGATTTTATAGTAGGGTTCAAATTTTTGTATTCCTAAACGCTTGGCAATTGGACATAGGGCCACAACCGCAGCGTCGTTGTTTGAAAGCACAATAACTGGCCTATTTCGTATGCTTGGGTCAAACACTTTTTCCATGCTTGAATATGCACCTGAAACATCCGTTAATGCGAACATAAAAAACTACTATCTGTTGAATGAATTCTAACAGAATAGGAAACAACACCTTCAAATTGCAATGAATCATCGTCTTGAATATTTACCGGTTTATGCTCAGGTGATGCAGATAGTAGTTGCCTATTATTACTGTCGAGAATTTTGCAACAAAATGTCCCGTTGTAATTTACAACCACTAGATTGCCATGCTTCACTTCTTTTGCCCGATCAACTATCAATAGGTCACCACTAAAAACACCTATACCTTCGAGTGAAGTACCATTAGCCCTACCGATGAACGTAGCATTGGGATGTGTGATCAATAACTCATCTAATGATAAATCCAGATCTTTATATTCAGTCGCTGGGCTTTCAAACGAAGATATACCTGCATCGATATAAATTGGCACTACTTTCATACATTACAACCTAATCATACTGTTTATTTATACAGTTTAATGCAAAGCGCTCGATTTTGTAAGTTTTGAATCAATAATGAAGTCCGATTCAATTATCAGGACGCACTTGTATTGTTTGGCCTAAGCAAAAATTAAATTAACTTAAACATTTAAATACAAAGCTCAAACTTATTTCAAAATACATTAAAGCCTTTTAAAAGTGAGCTATACCAACGAATTGCAATAATTTGTCACCCAAGCAGACTAAGTGAAAATACTATCAATCAAGAACGATAGGGTTTTACTTATGACACTTAGCACCTACGAATTAGAAACTGGTCAGTCAGCGTGGTTTTTTGGTGATGAAGATGAAAAATCGTCTTTTATTAGCAAATACAATCAAAGCAAAAAAAGAAAGGTTAAAATATTAACGCCTGCAAGTGATTACTTTAATGCGCCATTATATGCTGAGTTATCAAGTGCAAAACGCTACCGTAATTCGATTACAGCTATTCAAACACTTAATCATATTGAAGCGGCTAATCGTTATGCCCTAGTAGAAGAACAAAAAAGGCTATCGGGGTTTTCTTCGTTTGCTTCAATGCCACAAATATTCGATGAACTAAACACGAAATTTGCTAAAAAAAGAGCTGAGTTAAAAAACTTAATAAGCTCTGATGAATTTGCAAGTTTGCGCCTCGCTACACTTTCTGCCTTTTATACCCCTGAATATATTGTTTCAGGCTTAAAGGCGGCAATAAAAAAATCTGGTTTTGTTAACGGAAAAATTCTAGACCCTGCTTGCGGAACGGGCTCATTAATGCGTGCCTTTGATGAAAAAACTTACCTAGACAGTGATGTATCAATGATTGAACTTGATACCCTTAGTGCGCGTATAAATTACGCTCTATACCCACACGCCACTTTATATCAGGGTCAAGGTTTTGAAACAGTTGATATTGAAAATAACTCTCAAGATATCATTGTTTCAAATCCTCCATTTGGTGAGAAAAAAATATTAGATACAGATCGTAAACATCTTAGTGGCCTTACCTTGCACAATTACTTTTTAAACCGTTCTATCGAATGCTTAAAAGAGGGAGGGCTATTTTACGCAATTGTTTCTACTAGCTTTTTAGATGCAAAAAACACAAAGAATAGAGAAACTATCGCTAAGCAAGCAACGCTATTACATGCAATCCGATTACCTAAAGCAGTTTTCGATAAAACTACAGGTGCAAATGCAAGTGTGGATATTTTGTTGTTCACCAAAGACAGTAATGCCAACCAAACCCCGTTATGGATCAATACAAACGAGCAGATATGCGCTAAAACAGATGAATCTTATGCTATCAATGACTACTACACTCAACACCCACAAAATATGCTTGGTGAAATGCAGATCACAGGACATTTTCAAGGTAACAACGTTCACTGTGTTTATGATAATGACGATCTACATCAAAAAATAGAAACATTATTTTCAAGCTTTCCAAGCCATTGCTTTAACGCTGTCAAGACAAAGACATTACCTATATTAACGAATGACAATGTAAGTAAACAGGATATTCGCACCCCTTTAGAACACTTACACTCGGGCGCTTATGTATTCGATCACGCCAATAACCTTTATACGATGAATAAAACAAAAAGTGGGGATTTTTCATTTATAAAAAATCATAATGCCAAAGATAAAATCAAATCACGCATTAATGGTATGGCTACTATTCGAGATACATTACTGGCTTTGCTTGATGCTGAAAAGAATGACCTTAACCATTCACTCGATCCGCTACGTTCACAATTAAACACGGACTATGACGCATTTGTTAAGGCACACGGTTTTGTCAGCCAAGGTGCAAATCAGCGCGCTTTTAAATACGACCCATCCAATGCAAACCTACTGGCACTAGAAGTTAACTTTAAAGATGCCAAAATAGACAAAAACAATAAAGTAAAAGCAGCCAATGCCTTTGCACAAAAAGCGCCAATTTTCAGCGATCGTGTTATAGCTCCATATACACCACCGACTAGCGCATCTACCCCCTTAGATGCATTGCATATCTCATTAAACGAGAAAGGTAAGGTTGATTTACCCCGTATTGCTCAACTGCTAGATGTTAGCGAAGAAGAGGTCATTCTTTTACTGGCCGATAACATCTTCTTAGTTCCTTGTACGGCCGACCATTATCAAACCAGAAATATTTACTTATCTGGTGATGTTAAAACTAAATTATCTAGTGCAAAACTAGCCGCTCAAAGTAATGCTATTTTTCATAAAAATGTTTCGGCTCTCGAAAGTATTATCCCTCTTGATATATTACCGCAAGATATCGCTATACGGTGTCATAGTGCATGGTTACCAACCGATATAATTCAGGATTTTATTAAGCATATGTTAGGGAGCAATGCTCACAGTGAGATCACTTATGGCATAGGCCAGTGGTACTTGAAAATTAATGGTTTTGTGCCAAATAAAATCAATAAAAATGATTTAGGCACAAAAGATTTTCCTGCAACCAAAGTGTTTGAGTCATTATTCATGGGTAAAGATTTAGTCGTGCGTTTACCTAATGGTGATGGTGGCTATTACATAGACCATGAGCAAACCATTTTAGTGCAAAGTCATGTAGAGGCCATTCACACCAGTTTCAAACAGTGGATATTTAGTGATCACAAAAGAACAGAGTTATTAAGTGCATTATATAACGATAAATTTAACCGTGATGTTCTCACCAACTATGATGCACCCTTTTTAACCTTACCGACCTTAAATAAAAATATTATCCCTTACAAACACCAATTGCGCGCCATTTATCGAGCTATTTGTTCGGGGTTTTTACTCGCTGATATTCCCGTTGGTGGTGGTAAGTCTCTTGTACTCAGTGGTATTGCTGAGGAATGGCTAAGGTTAGGCATATCTAAGCGTATCCTTATTGCTATGCCTAATCATTTAGTCCAACAATTTGGCTCTGAATACTTAAGGTTGTTTCCTCAAGCTAAAGTTTTGTGCTTATCTCCTAGCGAACTTAACGCACAAAAAAGAGAAGAAACATTACTGAGACTTAAAACAGGGGCTGCAAATATTATAATAGTGCCTGAAACAACACTGAAAAAATTACCCATTCCCAAAGCCTATGAAAAGCAGTTTATCCAAGAAGATATTGAAGAAATTGTTACAGCTAAAGAAAAATTAAAAGGTAAGCGATTTAGTATTAAGAAGTTAGAAACATTACAAGAAAATTTAAAGTTCAAACTTAAAACATTGGCGAACAATGATGAAAAGGACGATGCGCTCAATCTAGAGTCACTAGGTATTACATCGATTATGCTTGATGAATGTCATCAAATGAAAAATTTGCATTTCAATAGCGCCCTATTAAGAAAGTGTGCAGGACTTAACTCTGCATCAGGCAGCCAAAAATCGTATGATTTTTACCTAAAAACAAGATATCTCACTGAGAAAAACAAACATGATTCAAGAGGGATAATCCTCGCCACAGGGACACCTTTGTCTAATTCAATCATAGAGTTACACGCAATGCAGCGTTACTTGATGCTACCTGAATTAAAGCAAAAAAACCTTGCTCACCTTGATCAATGGATCGGGCTTTTTGCAGAGGCTACAGACGATTTTGAAATATCGCCTACAGGCCGAGGCTTCAAAATAACCCAACGACTAAGACAGTTTACAAATACCCCTGAAATGATTGCATTATATAACCAATGTGCGGAAGTGGTCACAGAAGAAGATTTAGAAAAATTGTTACCTACATTACCATGTGGAGCGCCAGCTAGACCCCATATGAGAGGTAACCAAGCGCAAACCACTTACCTTGAGCCCGATCAATTGCAAGAAGAATTTATGGCTTGGCTGGTTTATCGCGCCCAAGACTTAAAAAATAGCTCAGTAAAAAACGATAATATGCTTTCACACCCAAACACTTTTTATGCTAAAGACGAACAGAGCATAAAAAAACTTGAGAATAATGATCCTAAAGATGAAGACGATTATGATGTCGAAATTATTTATAAGCCTTAATATAATTTAATATCAATACACCTAAAAGCAAACATCATTTCTAAAAAGTGAGTTTGCTTTTTTTATATCTGAAATTTAATACTTAAATCAAATAACACTCAATGAGCTTTCTAAAATCCTTAGGAGTAATTCTGTTTGTGTGAAACCAAATAATCTATTTGTTAACATCAAACATATTCTTTTATAATTTAGAATGATTCTTAAAACGTATACATACCTGCAGTTTTAATTGTTAGAACACAATCCCATTTTGTCCTGAGCAGAATAAAGTACTAATCAAACAAAGATTAATAAACTTATTTAACACTAACATCTATTTTATCGATTGTTTAACTAAAACAATTACCTGTTCTATTAGCTGATTATTTCCAAATATTATTTATATATTTAACAGTCTAGTTTTATGCCTCAACTTGTCACCCAAAAGAACTCACTTAAGATTTATACGATTTAAAAAATGCATTTCGCATTAATAAATAACAAGTGAGAAATATATGAAAAAAGTAAAAAAACTTATCAACGATAGAGTTGATGTCAATTTGTCGTCAAGTCATGAACTACATACCTTAAATATTATAAGGGGTACTTCAATGACTAATGTTTACTACGAAATATCATCAAGCAAAATTAAGCCATTCGCTTACATATATCCTTTAGTGAATATCGATCAAAATGGTGAACATCAAGTTTCATATGCTAAAAATAGTAAAGTTTATATTAAACAGATAACCTTTTTAAATCTTGTTGGTCGAAATGAAAAAGGCGATATAGTTTCCTTTGAACCAATAGAGGAGGTAAACACCTTTCTTATGGCGCATCATATTGATGATGGCAAAGAAGAGTCAGACCAACGCTCTAAAGCCTTAATTCACTTCTTTTCTTTTTTAATAAAACTGCAAGAAAAATGGGATGAAGAATATGATGAGGAGGAGTTTGACCCATTGATTGATCTGCCTAGACCTACATGGGATTTTATGGCACTACGTAAAGATAAAAGAATCACTTATCAGTATAGAGCTGCATTAAAATACTCAGTTCTAAAAGAAAAAGATGAAAGCCAAAAGTTGGCCAGAACTACTGCTTCAGCCTATATCAACGCAGTTACAAAATTTTATTCATTTCACATTCGACAAGGTTATCAATTCAACAATCCGCCATTCAACTATGAAATTGTAACCGTAAATTTTGAAGCTAATGGGCAAAGCATGAAAGCCTATATGAGTAAACAGGTGCATACAACAGATCTTCGTCTTAACTTCCCAAAATCTAAGCGCAATAGTGGAGAAGCTGGTGAGGCTGGCAGAAGGGACTTAAGGCCACTTACACACCAGCAATGGTCTGAGGTTGAGAAAATTTTATTACACACAAGACGCGTGATAAAGAACGTCAAAGGAAGCATGAAACTTGTGCATTTAGCCGAAGAATATAGCCTCTTTTTTTTACTTGGTCGTTATACCGGTCTAAGAAAGGAAGAAACTGCTAGCTTACATTGCGACCAAATCGTAAAGCCCTCCTTAGATACAACTATATTAAGGCTTGGTGTGGGTGATGAATATGGTTCATTAACTAAATCAAAAAATGGATGTAATAAATCTAGAAGAACCATCGTCCCTAGTTCAGTTATGCAATTACTATATGAATATACGCGCTCAATACGTTATCAAAAACGACTGGCTAAGTTTAAACTTTTGTGTAAAACCAAGCGTGATAAAGGCGAAGATGCATTCTTCGATAGTGTCGACGGGGTAGATGAAAAGAAGAGATATGTATTTATCAGTAACTCAGGGGCTCCATTTTTTTTAAATTTAAATGTGTTGAATAATCGTTGGACTGAAGTGCGAAATACAGTAAAAGAAATTTTAAATCAAGAAGTGCAAGGCTCTATACATAATCTACGCTCAACATTTGCCGTTGCACTATTTAGAATATTGTTACAAAAAATATCCATAGATAAAGCTTTGGCTGAGGTATCGGAAGTATTAGGTCATGAAAATATAGATACTACATTAAAATATTTAGAAATCGCACAGAATGGGCCTACAGGTGACGAAATATATGAAGATGTTCTAGATTATTTAGGTATGTTCGAAGAGTCGGGTGGCCAAGAAAGTAAGTTTACGAATGATAGCGAGGTGAGCAATGACTGATTTAATTACTACAGAAGAGCCAGCTAAACCTTCTCACCGTAGCAAGCGGAAACCAGCAAAAGTTAGCAGGGAAATGATTACCTCTATTACTAGTGTAGAGTTGCTGAATATCGAAGATATGTTTTTAAAAGCGAATGGATCTACAAAGGCACATTTTAAGCGCCTAAAGTATAAAGGATGCCCTATACTCTCAAAAAAAGGTGAACTAAAACAAAATGTCCAGCATATCGATATGGAACGAGATCATTTCGTCCGTCAAATGTACTATTTATTTAGATTCGAGTTCAATATAAGTTTGTGGTCATATTTTGGTTGTCTTTGTAAATACGTAAAATGGCTAGATGATCAAAATTATACCCAAATAAATAATGATTTTTTTCATAATGAACTAATAAAACTATATATGCAGCAATGGGGTACATGGGTGCGTCAAGGTAGATACTCATTAACTTCTTGGACATCTTCAAAAATGATGCTTTCATTCATTCTTAAAAGGCTTAATCGAAGTGAGGATGCCAAACGATTACCAATAATAAAGGGAACAAGTCAAGCGACAAAACATCATAAAAGTATTCATATTGAAAGTGAATTAAAGCCCACCGCAAGAACTTTATTTAGAGGCTTTAAAGCTTTTGCAAAACATATTGAAGATGACACTATTCCTATGATTAATCACTTGTGGGATGAAGGTCTTTTTAATGCTCAAGCTCAGAACTGTTTATGGAGTACCCGTCAAAGAGCCGCTAATTTTAGAAGATTTAAATATAGCGTTAAAGGGTGCGGAGATTGGCGAAATCAACTAACACGGATAACGGCAATGATATGTTTCATATTTACAGGAATGAATTATACGCCTCTTATGCAAATGAAACGAAAAGATGTGAAATTTAAACAAATCCAGGGAGGTAAGTACATTTTTGAGGCTGAAAAAGCTCGAGCAAGTCACCTTGAAATAGACAATGCTATGGGGTTTAGTAAACACGCAAGAGAGTTTATTGAACGTTGGCTTTTCTTATCCGCTAAAATCACAGGTTCTAATAAGAATGCTTACTTATTCCCATTTATAAGAAACAACGGTGAGATTGTTAGTTTTATTCAAGCGAATAAACAACCTCAAACATCAGTTAATAAATTACTGAAAGTGTTAGGTCTTACGGCGATCACATCTTCTATTTTACGTAAAACGAAATTAGATACTCTGATGAAAGTTACAGAGGATATTTATCTTGTATCTATCTCTGGAAATAACAGTATAGGTGCGATTAAAAAAAGTTACAGTGGAGGGCTAGAACAGGATCATAAACGCAATTTAGGAGCAGCAATGGAAGCTAAATTTAATATTGCTAAAGGCAAAGCTATAAATGATGCAGTGTGTGCAGCTAAGAAAAATTTTCATGATGTACTTAGTGTGTATGATTACAAAAAAATGCGTAAAAAAGAACAGGTCAATAAAGAATCTATGACGCCATTGGGTGTTCGGTGCCAAGATAATCAGAAAGGCGCAGCCAGTATTATTGATAAAGCTTTGAAACGTAGTGGCATAGAAATGCCAACGAATGAAGTAATCTGTACGGACTTCTTGGAGTGTTTTAGTTGTGAAAGTCACGCGCTTGTTGCTGCAGTTGATGATATTTGGCTTATGTTATCTTTCCAAGAAACACTTAAAGAAATGCAACAATTTCCGTCTGTTAATTCGTTGCCAGAATCTCGATATAACAATCTATGCTTAACTATCGATTCTGTCCTTGCTAGCTTTAAAGAGATATCTAAAAAAAATTATCTACAAGCCATAGAGAAAAAAAAATCAGCCAGTCACCCTCTTTACTCAACACTATATAGCCTAAATGATTTAATGGAGGTGTTCGCATGAACGTAAATATACAAAATGACTATCAACAACCAGAGGTACATCCGTTAGGGGAGCCAATTAGCTTTACGTCGAAGGGGCAGGTGAAATCACGTTGTTATGAGGATGAATGGGATTTTTTAGGGACCGAAATAAAAGCCAATGGGAAAAAAGCTAATGTGTCTTTTTATAAAACTAATCCAATATACAAACGAGCCATTCAAGACACTTTGTTTGGGCTATTTAGTTTATACAAGGAGAAAAATGCACAAGAACCATCTTCGAGTCAATTAAGTGCATGGAAGTTAGGATTGCAGCATATTGCGAATGCTTTGGGTTCGACTCAATGGGCAGATATTAATCATCGTCATTTGTTTAGAGGATTTAAAGTTCATCTTAAAAAGGTGCAATTAGGAAAATCAACACTTTTAAATAATATTTTGGTTGCATTAAATCAATTGTTTGACGCAGGGGTTATTAATCGCATTGTCGATAGTAGTGAATTAGTCCCTTTGGCTAGGAGTCATAAAGTAGATCAACATATAGCAATCCCCATCGTAATGTACCAAAAGTTGTTATCACGCGTTATTTCAGTAGTTGAAACCTACCATCCTTATAGGCATGAGATAGCAAGGGTTATGGGAGAGGCATATGATATTCAAGCTCGGATTAATCGCGGAGAGAATCTTTTAAAAAATGTTCAAGGGAAAAGGTCATTTTCTTTTCTTTCTAAAAAAGCTGCAGCCACCTCTAGTCGAATAAATAGCGCTTCTCGTTTGTTGATTAACCATGATATTCCTGAATTTGATATACGTTTTGATGGTTCCCAATTAGGTTTATTACAGTACTCGTGTGAAATGGTGGTACTGGCTTTTTCTGGGGTGCGCATAGGGGAAATGGTGAGTTTTAATGAAAAGAGTTACAGCATAATAAAAACGAATGTATGTAAGGAAATATCAGTGTTGACAGGTAAAACATCTAAAGGAAGTGGTGGAATACCGACAACTGAAGTGTGGCAAACACACCCTATAGCTAAAGATGCCCTAGAATTGGCTTACGAGACGACATCACCCTTGAGAGCTATTTATAAGGTGAAAATTGAATCCATGTTTAAGAGTGAACAGCTTAACATCGACAGTTATCAACATGCGTTAAAAGAGGTCGAGTCAGCTTTTATCCCGTTAAAACCATCGGTGCAAAAAAACACCTTCGTAGGGGCAAATATGGCTAGAGCATTTGATAGATTAATGAAGATATTTGATATTAGAGCAACTTCAGAAGATGTGAATGAATTTAATCTACTTAATCCCTCCCGTGAGGGGGCGTTAATAGTAGGGGGTTACTTACCCAAATTGACTCCTCATGATTTTCGTAGAAGCTTTGCTGTGTTTTTTAAGCGTTATGGGTTTGGAACAACTTCGAGTATTAAGTTTCAGTATAAGCATGAGAACATAAATATGTCGGATTATTATGCAAATAATGCTGAGTTAATGAGGATGCATGATGTATTGGTTGATAGTGATTTATTGCAATTAATGGAAGAAGAAGGAGTTAGCCTTGGTGTTGATATTTATCATGATATCTATAATCAATCTGAGCATTTAAGTGGTATCGGTGGTGAGCGCATAGCTCAAGATAAGTTTAAAAAAATGAAAGCTGGTCATCACGTATACATGAGCAGAGTCGAAATTGAATCTTTGGTTCGTAATGGTAGCCTTTCTGCTGTGCAATTACCCACTGGAGGTTATTGTACCAATGGCGAGTGTGAACGAATATGCGGTATGGGGCTGTTTATCGGTGAGAAGAAAAAATGTATTCATTCTGTCAATACAGATAAAACAGCTAAGGAAATGGCTCGACAACGCAAACGTTTGATAAGTAAATTTCAAGGGTTAAATATAGGGGATACCTTTATGGTTAGTATTCTCGTTGGTATAAAGCAAAAGATAAAAGAAATAGAATTGATGCTTGTTCAGCATGAAATTAAGTATGTTGCTTTTGAAGATAATGTAGAGGGATTAATCAATGTCGAAACTTAAACTAACTGAAGCGCGATTGCGTGAAGCATTGCAAAGATTACTAGAAGGAAGTTCCATTCGTACTAAAGTTAGCGGTAAGTTAACGTTGAATAAAATTAATAATGAAGCAGGGCTAGGCAATAGCTATATTCATAAGTTTAAGGATTTAGTCAAAGAATTTACTCCGATAATAAACGACTATAATGCAAAAAAAGATGCAGTTTTAGACCAAGGAATTATTTTACCTTCAGTAGTTTTAACACCGGTGGAGTTGCTAAAAATCGATTTCAAAAGAGAGAAAAAGCTAAAGGAGCTATATCGACAACAACGCGATGATGCTAGAAAAGCTCAAAAGGAGTTAGAAGTTATCCATAATACATTACTATTTAGGATATATGACTTACAGGAAGAATTACGACCAATAAAAGTTATTCCCATAAATAGTGATATGTAGTGGGAAGGGAGTGTTCAAAAATCTGTGTCATTTCAGTAAACTAGTAAAAAGAGGAATGACACATGACAACTCAATTCGACTTTCAAGAAGCAGTTAAAGCACTTCAAGCAGGTAAAAACCTGATTGGCAAAGACGGTGTACTGACTGGACTTATCAAAAAGTTAAGTGAAGCAGCACTGCAAGCTGAACTTGAACAACATCTGGCCAACGAACAACAACCTAACCGTAAAAACGGCTCTAGCACTAAAACCATTAAATCTTCTGTGTTGAATTTTCAACTTGATACATCAAGAGATAGAAGCGGCAGTTTTGAACCTCAACTAGTTAAAAAGAATCAAACGTCACTCACTGATGAAATAAATCAAAAAATACTGTCCATGTTCAGCATGGGCATGAGCTATTAGCTTCCATCACGAAATCACATTGGGATGACTTCAAAGTGCGCATTGACGGTAGCCTTTACTTTGCTAATGACAAAAAATGCCACTTCGAGTATAAGCTACTACATGTCATTTTGTTATTTCATAGTTACCTCAACTCACTCAAGCCCAAAGCAATAGCTTCTTGTTGAAAACGACCAGATATATTGACTACTCTTTCATAAGCACTAGTCAAAAAATGTTCCTCAACTGCTTCATTCACTTCGAAAAATGAAGGCCGCTCAACAACATCATCAAATCCATTTAAATCTACTTCAATCTTGGGAGTTATTGTTCGTTTCTTATCGAAAGTCACAGCACTCAACTTTTTACCTTTAATATCTTCTTGGACATCAGCTTTCATCTTTTCAAACTTAACAACATCAGCTTCAAAAGGAACATCTTGCTTAACACGGTATGCATACTCTAAAAGTTTAGGCTCAGCAGGCATGTACAGAATAGCCTCCTGATTTTTTGAATCTGTCATTCTCAGTATTCGACCTAAAATCTGCCTAAAGTGCATTTCAGTCTTGATATTGGTGAGATGGCAGCATATCTGTAAACGAGGAATGTTCGTTCCTTCACTGATCATTCCTACAGAAATAATCCATTTAGTTTGTGCATGCCTAAATTGTTGAATAATACTTGCTGGCTCAACTTCTCGGTAGGTAACAACAACACTATCTTCGTTAAAGCAGGCTTTCATTAATGTTGAAATTTTTTGTGCATGCTCAACAGATGACGCAACAATTAATCCTGCCGCGTCTTTGTTCTTTACTCGAATTGAACTTAGTTTTTTGTGTGCAGAAGAAATCACGTATTTAATTACCGCTTCATTCTCAATAATCTCCTGATAAGGAGCGACTGACTCCATTAACAAGGACTTAAAGCTACTGTATGTTTTGGTTTCAACGTCATCTACAACCGAAATATTATTATTATCAATCGCAATTATCTGCGGCACACGACAAACATCGTCCGTAATGGCCTCAGAAAGCCCATAAACATAATCACACGATATTTTGTTACTAGGGTACATATAGTTTGAAAGAACAATGGGAGCCGCGTCTGAGCGCCAAGGCGTTCCCGTTAACGCTAATGTAAATTTCGCCTTGTTTTGAATGTTCAGTATTATTTGTTCACCCCATGCATTGGCATTATCAATATTAGATCCCGCACAATGATGAATCTCATCAAATATCACAAAAACTCGATACCGTTCAAATAACTGCCAAAAGTTCACATCTAAATACTGTAAATTTTGATACGTTAAAGATCGTCCTCTAGCGCCTATTAGTCCATCAAATCGCTCTTGAGTTTTTAACTGCAAGCTTGCACTAAAATCTTGAGAGACAATAGTAGAAGGTGAAAAGCAAATAATTAAATCAACCATGTTGTTTTTTAACAGCTGATCAGCCAATGCAGATGCCATCAAGGTTTTACCTGCTCCTGGTGTTGCTAAGGCTAAAAAATGGTTAGTGCCATTCTGGTATTGTGTTAACGCTAAATTAATACACTCAGTTTGCCATTGTCTTAGTTTCATATTTACTCTAGTGGTTCATCTTGCTTAAGTAAGCCTTCAATAGCCCTGATCTTCCCTAATATTCTCGTGTTGTTATCTCTAGCCTTATTATATTGCGGCTGTAATTCATCAACTAGCTCAGGAAATTCTGAATAAAGCTCTTTATAAGCTTCCGACTCACCAATGTTTAATAGCAGTTCAGCTTTATAGTGATTCAACTTACCAAACAACTTTACTTGCTTATCACCCCGTTTTTCAAGTGAATTAGTTGCGTCTAACTTAGCTAATATTGTTATTGCATCAACATCAAAAAGTTTTGTTTTATTGAATCGTGTAAATCCTTTTTTATTTGATACTGACTTCTTCAACCAACCCTTTTTTACTAGCTTTAAAAGTTCGGCATATATCTTCCGTCGAATATTTGAAGGTTCTAGTGAAGGATTAGTTTTCAAGGCAAAATAAGCTGACCGGACATCACTCGTTGTGAAGTGATCAAAGTTTGTCTCGACAATAATTTGAGCTACAAAAGGGTCAAATTTCAAAGTAAATCCTATTTAACCTTAAATATTAAAAAAGGGTATTATAGGGCGTGGTTCTTTACCACTCAACATGAAAATCTAATCATTTTGCCTAAAGGAAAACTCTGGTGAGTGATTTAGTTAAAGAATTTGGTCAAATGCTGCGCCTTAAACGTAAAAAATCAGGTTATTCTCAGGAAAGCTTTGCCGCTTATGTGGGTATAGAAAGGGGGAATTACGGTAAAATGGAAAGAGGTACCGTTAATATTAAATTAGAAACGCTATACAAATTAGCTAATGCGTTAAATTGTGAATTTGAAGATTTAATGCCTTCAAGACTTAAACATAAAATAAATATTGATTAAATTTATATCACGCTACGCTCAAAATAGATTTTTAACGAAAAGCCAAGTTGAATTAAATAATAGTAAACCCAATTTCCTTAAGCTTAACTTTCTCGATAGGTTTTAATTTTTTTACAGCCCAAATTAGGTATTCTTTTGGCCTTGATGATGCAACATAAGCAAACCTAGCATCTTCACTATTCGAGTCTTTTATCCAATTTGACCAATGAGAGTCATTTCCTGCACGGGCAGATGAGATCAAAATAGTAACATCATGAGTCTCACCTTTAGCCCCGTGAATCGTTGATTTTTCGAATGATAATGTAGGTTTAGCGGTTAGCCCGAGTGAGCTAGCAACTTCCTGTTTAGCCAAACCTGAGGGAGACGTTAGGTTCACCTCTTTCAGTGGGGCCAATATATTAACAACAGCGTCTGAACAAAAGTACTGGCTTGGTAGCTCTCGAATTAATGTTTTCGCACTTTTGGTCCAAGTTGACCAGTTAACTTCAAGGTTATTCAGTTTGTTGTTATGTAAATATTTTAGCGACTCACATAAAAGCTTTCGCCACATGAGATTTGAATCTATTGACTGGGGGCAGTTGAAGCTATTTGGTTTAAAACTTTCTTTAAGGTGATAACGAATAAACTCAGAAAAGTATTGTAAAGAGTGACTTAACCCTTCCATATTATCAGGGGTATAGCTTTTAACGGCGAGAGCCAGTTTTTGGATATTATTCAATTCAGCGAGAGAGGTTTGAAATTTCCTAAGTATTGAGTGGCCTCTTGAAAGAACAACATTATTATCAAACCCATTACACTTTTCCTCAAAAGAACTAATTAATTCTGTGGGGCAGCTATTGTATTGAAGAACCAAGCACCTCGATTTTAGCCAAGATACATTCCCAATAATATTTTCTCGTCCTGTTAATTTTGCACAAAGATCCACTATATTTTGGCAGCTACGAAAGTTTCTGGTCAGCGGTAATCTCGTAAAATTGTTATCTACAACGAACTGTTTTACCTTGGCAGGATCAACATCTCGAAAACTATAAATGGCTTGATGAAGATCGCCAACAAAATGTAATTTTACACCTTTGTCAGCTAGTACTTTAAGAATAGTTAACTGCTCAACAGATAAATCTTGGCATTCATCTATGATGAAAAGCGGGTAGCGTTTTACGAGTAGGCTAACAAAATGATCATATTTTTCCTCTGTTATAACCTCAAGCGCTAAACATTCAATATCTCGGTAAGTTGCAAAACCTCCTTTTAGCATTCTATTCTTGGTATCTATAAGGTTATCAATTTCCCAACCTTTGAGTACAATGGAGTTTAACGCTCTATTTAATGCTGGTTCTCCCGTTTCAAAAATCACACTGTCATTTATTAGATCAAAAGAGTAATGGTGAGCACTTATTTGTCCTCGCTTTGCATAGCTATATTTTGTTCTATAGCCTATGTGTGAGCTGGGTTCGATGATACGAATTGATGAATCACCGCCTTCGCCAATATACCCCGTGAGCTCTATAGAGAGTGGGGAGACAATGTTTTTATAGATAAAGCTGTCGAATGTACCTAAAAAGTGAGGGAACAAACTTCGACCATGAGGAAGGTATTTTGATATTCTGATTTTTAGCTCGTCAGTGGCACTATTAGCAAAAGAAAGGGCGGCTAAACCACCAAGGCTTCCTTTCCAATTTGAGATTTCTTTACTGACTTTGGCCGCAACAACTTCAGTTTTACCACTACCAGGACAGGCTTCTAAGAATGTATGCGCGGCTATACTTGAGTCTACGTAATTAAGTTGCTCTTGGGTGAACTCAACGGTCATTACGCTTCCTCAGGTACTTCTAATGTTGAAGCCCACAGAATTGCATTTCTAATGTACTCAGGAACGATAAAATTAAAGCCTTCATTCTTAATTTTATCGGTCATCACTTGAGCGAAAATTCCCTTGCCTATATTGTCATCATCAATTCGCTTAAGAATCTTATGAGCAACTTCAGCAACTTCCTTTCGTGACTTTTTAGTCCAATCAATTTTCGACATGGCGGTAAATTCTTTAATTACAGAGCTTTCTTTTTCTTTAGGTTTTGGCCATAAAGAAGCTATTACCTCAGACATAAGAGCGGCATTATTGCCCTCCATCGCTAAGTCATATTCCAATGTCTTGTACTTGCTTACAAACAAGCGAGCATCAGTTGATTTACTAATTGAATCAACAAGTTTTAGAGCATGGTTAGTTCCTTCTTTCATGCTCCCTTCGTAAGGAATAAAGTCTTCACCACTGACTTCTTTTGTTTTTCCTGCATTTTCGGGATCTGGAATCTGTTTTGTTAATTTTTTAGGAGGATCTAAATCAGTTAATCCTGCACACCTTACTGGAATATTCTGGCCAACATTTTCTTCTTCGGCATCATCAGTAGTTTTGATGTTGCAATATAGCTGCATAAAGTGCTTAAAGTAGATCCCATTAAGGTTAATTATTGAAATGCCTAAATCTTCGAGGTTTTTCCATCCTTCCTTCTTATCCTTAAGTACGATTCTCGCTAAGGTTGGGAGTATCATTTGCTCAGCGATTCCTTCAACCAGAATTACGCCGCTCGCAAACAGAAGGTTCGATTTAGTAACATCTAACCAACGGTTGATGAATTGGCTGCTCGTAGGAGGAAGTCCACAAGTTCGTAATGGTGTTGCCACAGGAGTTTGTGACTTAGATAAGTGAATAATTGACTCAAGTTCAACAGAAGAAGCTAAAACAGTTGAGTGTGTCGTCACAATTACCTGAACATTCTTATTATCTTCAGCAACTGATTTTAAATGGTTTAAAAGCCTGATTTGTAGCTGCGGATGTAAATGAGCTTCAGGTTCTTCAATCAGTAATAACTTAAAAAGAGGTTGCTCCTCATCGTCTTCATCAAGTGTTAGTTCAGCGAGAATTGAAGCGATGTATAGTAGATTGTTAAAACCTAAACTATTTTGACTAAGGTCACGAAATAGCTCCTGACTCTCAGCAGATAAATCAGGAAAAAATAATAGCGTTAAGCTTTCAGCAATTTTAGTAAAATCACTTTCTGCAAACTGAATACTTGTTTTTTGCCCAAAATGATGACCGATTGCTTTAGTTAAGTTATCTGTGATGAGTCCATTAGCCTTTTTGATACTTAATTTTTCATCAGTGGCTAAAGATGTGTTGAAATCTTTTAGTTTCTCTTCAAGAGGGTGTAGGGTATCGTTTTCTCTACATTGTTTTAACTGCTTACGGTTCAGGGCTTTAAGTAGCTTAGATAGCCTAGACTGACGACCATTCGAGAGCTTTGATTCTGCATCTCTTAATGGCGGCAAATAAATGCATTGAATCAAATCAATCAATTCAGGGTCAAACTGTGAGCTCTTTGAACTCCCTCCCCAAATGATTTTTTTGAAACGACCTCGTATTTCCTTATTTTCAGCTTGTAAGGTTAATAATGCTGTATTGGAAGCTCCAACCCACGGAAGAAAGGCGACTTTATCCTCAACATCAAGTCCATCAAACTCAGCACTTATTGAAAAAGATAAAGCTGTTTTCCCTCCTGCGATGAACGGGCTGAAAAAGTCATCGCTGGATATGCTATATCTCCCAGACTCAGAATCTTGAAATAATTGACGAATAGAACTGATGATAGCGGTTTTACCAGCCCCATTTTCGCCTACTATCACGTTTAGCCCATCCGTGAACTCAACCTCAAAGGTATTATCAAAGCATCTAAAGCCTTGTGCCTTTAACTTGCATAAATACATTTACACCTCAATCCATTATATTTTCAATTAGATATACTGTAAAAAACAGTCAAATTAGGGGCTATTCATTAATATCACTACCATTCAAAAAACCATGTAACTGTTTAAGCTTTTATAGTTGTCCCTTAAAAGCAGAATCGAGAATTGATGCTTTAAGTTTTTTAAGATAATTGATTTTTTCATTCAATTCAGTTGTTAATGGGTCAGTTAACCGGCTGACAGAGGTCAATTTTTTAATTATTTCTTGTTGAACGGTTAGTGAAGGTACTGGAAATTTAAAATTCTGAAACTCCTTGTATTTAAGGCTTTCTACAGTAACACCGCCTTTAACTAATTCTGATAAGATGAATGACTCATGACCTTTTAGCATGTACTGTACATATTCAGTACAGACTTTATTAGCAGGGATAAAGACCTTGATATCTTGATTAACAGTGCATTCTGTATCATTTATACAAACAGGTAGCGTATGTTGCAATATTCCACTTCGGGCAACAATCAAGATACTGCGAGCAGGAATAAATTTAGCCGATGAACCACTAACACCTTCTGCTGTTATTTTTAGTTTCGAATCAGTTATTACCGGTAACTTCATATCTTTGGGTGTAACCCAAAGAATTTCACCATTCCAAAACTCTGATTTACTCTTAGATGGTGTACCGCCACCTGAAAATGAACCTAACTCTTCGAGTGATAACTTTTCATTTTGAGTAGATTCATTGCAAACTAATGAACTTAGCGTTGATTTAAATAGCGCGTCAACTAAAGCGACGCTTTCCTGAAAATGCTTGATGACGATGTCGATGCGGGTGAATATTTTGTCGAGTTTTTCTACTATGCGCTTTTGTTCATCTATTGATGTTAGAGGAATCTTGGCTATTTTAGTAAAAAGCTTGGTCGTTGCTCTTGGCATTCGTGCACCGGAACAATTATTCATTGCTAGATCGACGAAATACTGGGAGCGAAGAAAATAAGCCAAAAAATCCGCATTGATTGCTTCAGAACATTCAAATGGAATTATTTCTGTCGTGGCAATGCCATTTTTTTTTGCCACAATAACTTTGTTCAAATAAGGCCTTAGCTTTCCATAAAGTACCATTCCTTTTTTAAATCCAACTTTTGTACTGCTTATTTCAGAACCTTGGGTTGGGATATTATTGATGACTCTCCCTGTATTACTTTCAATATTCTCTAAAGCAATATAATTGTACTTTTCGTCCGGTTTAGGCTCCACAGTTTTGCGTGAAGGGGTACAGACATCGGTCAAATTACTCCACTCCCATCCTTCTGATAGTTGATATAAAGCTTGCTCCATGATTATTTCTCCGCCAAAAGATCTTCAATTTCATCGAGTAAACCTGAAACTAACCTTTCTTTAGTGCGGATTGTTTTGAGAATATCTATTGGCGCTAAATGCTTAGCATCTTTCTGCTTAGCAGGGTTTTTTGCTGATAAATCGTAATCTTCTGCCAGTTTACTTGCTGACACAGTCCAAGAACGCTCCGTGGTTTCGCGGCTGTTATATAACTCAATAAATTCATTTAAGTGTTCATCAGTAATCGGCTTGTTCTTTGTGAGCTTTTGCTCTGGCTCACATTCGTAATACCAAACGTCACTAGTGCCACCACTGCGCTCAAAAAACAATACGTTGGTTTTTACACCCGAGTACGGTAAAAACACACCCGCTGGAAGGCTTAAAACGGTGTGTAAGTTAAAGTTATCTAGTAACTCTTGTTTTACTTGTTTAAAGGCACTGTTTGTTTGAAATAATACTCCTTCAGGAATAACAATCGCGGCTTTACCACCCGATTTAAGTGTTTTCATAAAATGCTGTAAAAACAGTAATTCGGTAGCATTAGCTTGTATCGGGAAATTCTGCTGAATTTGTGGTTTTTCTTTACCACCAAATGGTGGATTAGCAAGAATGATGTTGTATCTGTCTTTTTCCTGAATATCACGGATATTCTGAGTCAGGGTGTTACCACGGAACAAGTTAGGTGACTCGATACCATGTAAAATCATGTTCATCATGCCCATAACATAAGCTAATGACGTTTTTTCAAAGCCCCAATAAGCATCTAAACGTTGGAAGTCATACTCTTCACTCGTTAGTTCTCTTACGCCACGCTCTTTACGTGATTTGGGTAGGTTATATTCAAAGGCATCAACTAAAAAGCCACAGGAACCAGCGGCTGCATCATAAATCTTATCCAATGGCTGTGGGTCTACCGCTTTAACCATGGCACGTACAACAGGACGAGGGGTATAAAATTCACCTGCGTAGCCACCAGCATCACCCATATTTTGTAGTAACCCTTCATACACTAATGAAAGCTCAAACATTTCGTCACTTGATTGAAAGTTTAAAGTATCTATAAGATCTAGCACTTCACGTAAAGTATGCCCTGAAGCTATTTTGTTATCTAAGAACTGGAATATAGCGCCTATCTTGTAGGAGAATGTCTTTGGATTAGCTGCTACAGCCGCAGCATTTGCAAAGCTTTTCAGGTAAGGGAATAATTCAGTGTTTACATACTCGGTTAAATCATCACCAGTACGCACTTTGTTGATGTCTAACTTGCCATCTTCATCTTTCGGACAAGCCCAGTTTGACCAACGATGTGCTTCATCAAGAACCGGTTGGTAGTCTTTTCCTGATAATACCGCTTCATCTTCTTTTTCAGACTCATAATCGTCCAAAAATTTCAAAAAAAGCACCCATGAGGTTTGTTCGGTGTAATGCATTGCACCACTAATGCCATCGTCGCGGCGAAGAATGTCGGTAATTCGATCTATTTTTTGTTGTAATGACATGGCTTATAGTTTTCCAGTAATAAAGTTATACATATTGGTGATATCTTCGCTAATTTCTTCTGGTGGTATTAGTTCGATATAGGCTTGTAGCTTGCTAACATCTAAGCCCACACCTTCGGTGTTGATCAGCGGGTCAATTACGCTTTTAGCATTTAAACGACGAATATCATCGTTATCACCAGGGTTATTGGGTTCTAAATGATTACGTTGAGCAATGTCGCCATTGTTAATTTTATTAATGACGGTGTGCTGAGATAGTGCTGTATGTGAAAGCAGATAATTTTTAATTTCTCGTCGCTTCCAAGTTAAAAGATAACTATTGATTCGTTCTGGACAAGGTAAAGCTAGGTTGAACTTATCAGTGTATTCAACCCCTGAAACTTTCACCCCACTATTAGCGTCTATATTTGCGTCAGGTAATTCATCGCGATCACACACAAGAAATACATTTGTTATCTTTTTGGCATGTAGTGGTTTTTCTTTTCCGTGTTGTGCTGCCTTACATGCTCTAAGATAATCTTTCATATTTTTTAATTCTGTTATCCATCTAATCTTTGATGAACCGAAAATATCACCTGCAGCACTATAACCTGAAGATTTAGCGATAGGGTTAATCGATAAAAGTAGGCTCCAATCAAGTCCTTTTTTCTTTACTAGTAATTCAAATATAATCCAGTCATTGTAATGGTCGATTAGACAAATATTGCTCAACTTTGAGGCAATTTCTAACTCGACGACTTTACTCTTTGACAGCACTTTCAATCGTTCTAATAGCTTTTGTGATTTATTGCTATTTTTAATCTCTCCATTCTCAACTAGAAATAATGAATCAAAGTCATTTTCAGCAATTGAATCCACCAAATGCGTGGTGGTTAGAACTTTTCCTTTAGTTTTAGCCAACATATTCCATAGTAATTCTACATTTTTATGATGTAAATGAGAGTCCACCTCATCAAACATAAATAGACTGGATTGGTGATCGAATAAATCAATTAAACATGCAATAAATAAAAACTGATATTCACCGTCACTTAACATTGAAAATTCAACATTATCGGTTAAATTTAGAGACATTTCTGCGGCTGAAAAGAAGTATTCGTTATAAGACCCTTCGATGAGAAACTTTGTTGCGTCATCCCTCGAACCATCAAATAAATCAAAAAATTGGTCACTGGTAACTCTTACTTCTGTTGGTTTTAGTCCTTTACCTTTTTCTAATAAAGAATCAAGATCAGGAAGTTTATCAACCTTATCTAAAAACATATCTAATCTTTGATTGAATGGCCGTTTTCTGATGGAAGGGTGATCGTAGTCCTTAGCTTCCGATATTTGATCTTGTTGGACATTATTTACATAGGCGTCGGGTACAGATATTTTTAAACCCAAATAAACCGAAACCTGATCCGTAAAACTTTTATGGTTATTAATAAAGTTAAATACTAAACCACTACTTTTAAACGTATAAGCTAAGAAAGTAAGAAATCTAACGTCTTTCGGAGAAAAGAATAAACAAGAAAGATCAATATCATTGAGATCTTTTCTTGATCGTAAAGAAGTAAGTTTCTTTTCAAAGTACGAGGAAAAATTTTCGTTTTGGCCTGATGTAGCACAAATGATCCTAAGGTCATCATTAGGTTCTTCAACTTGCTTTCTAAAAATAGAGTGCAATATGCTTGATTTTCCGCTGCCATTTTCACCGATCAGCGTGGCAACTTTATCAATTAGTAAAGTCTGTGACTGATTGTGCAGAGGGTTAGGTGCTAAGGTAAGTTCCATTTAATTCACATAATAAAGTTGTTGTTGTAACTGCTTAAATGCAGCTAATAAGTCTACAGGCTTGCCACCAAAGGCCTTAGAAGCGTCTTTGGTTGTACCTAAGCCAGATAATTCAATAAGCGCGGGAAGACGATCACGTGATAGTTCTGTACTTCCTGATTTTTCATAACGATTTAATACAAAATGTAAAAAGTGCTTCGCTTTTTCTTGTTTATATTGATTAAAAAATTTGGTATTGGTTCGTACATTATCGGCACGTGCTTTACGAGTAGCCATAGGTTGTTCAAAAGCTAAAAATGCAAGTAAATCGAAAACATCACAGTCTTCCGCTTCAAACATTCTGCGTAAGGTCGCTAATTGTTCTTTATCGAAACCAGCTTGTACTAATTTATTAAGTAAGGTTTCACGCTGATCAGGATCTGACCATATATTACGGAGTTCATCCACCGATTTAAATAAGCCAGGTAGCTGAATGATTAAGCGTTCGACAAATTCTTGAACGGTAAGGGGCTTACCATTTTCGTCTATATATCGAGTTTCTATATCAATGACTTTTAACTCTCGGTGTCTCCCCAGTTTTACTTTCAATTTTTGTTTTGGTTCTGAGGGGCCTGGCTCAGGTCCATCACCACCTTCTGGAGATTCTGGATTATATGGTGGTGGAGTAGGTTCACCTGTACCACCAGGTTCGGGTGCTTCTGGCTCACCGTCCCAGTCTTTGTCGTAAAATTTATTGGTTGCTCCTCTAAAATCAATAATGGTGAAGTAATCTTTACCATCAAAAACACGAGTGCCACGGCCAATAATTTGTTTAAATTCCACCATAGAACCAACAGTTCGATCTAATACTACGTTTCGCACATTGCGAGCATCTACTCCTGTGGTAAGCATTTGAGATGACGTTATGATGGTAGGAATGTCTTTATCGTTATCTTGAAATTTTTCAAGTAACTCACGACCAATTTTGCCTTCATCACTGGTGATACGAACACAATAGTGTGGGTCTGTTACTTTTTTATATTTGTTAATCATGTCGCGCATGGTTAGAGCATGATTCTGGTTTTCACAAAAAATGATGGTTTTGTCTAATGCGCTAATATTCTCAAGAATTGTTTTAGCAACGAGCTCAGTACGATCATCCACGACAATTTTTTTGTCGTAGTCTTCAACTTGGTAAATGTCTTGCCCTGATTCGCCTTCGATAACTTTATCATCTTTGGTAAGCACTAATTCATCAAGATTAGTACGAACCCGTTTTACCCTATAGGGCGTTAAGAAACCGTCATTAATACCTTCTTTAAGCGAATACTCAAATACAGGCTTACCAAAATAGTCGTAAGTATCAACATTCGCTTCACGTTTAGGTGTAGCCGTTAAACCAACGTGAACAGCACCACCAAAGTGATCTAAAATCGCTCGCCATGAACCTTTTTCGTTGGCACTACCTCTGTGACATTCATCGATCATTACTAAATCAAAGAAATCTTGTGGGTATGCTTTGTAGTAACCTTCAATGTCTTCACGCTCAGCAATTGCCTGATAAATAGCAAAGAATATATGTGCATTCGTTGGCACAACGCCATTACGCTTGCGAACTTCTTCACCATTAATTTTTATTAAATCTTTTTCGTAAGGGTTGAAAGTATTAATGGCTTGGTCAGCCAAAATATTACGGTCAGCTAAGAATAATATTCGAGGTCGACGTGATCCTAATTCATCTTTATTCCAGCGAGATTGAAACAATTTATGAATAATTTGAAAAGAAATAAAAGTTTTTCCGGTACCCGTTGCCAGTGTCATTAAGACTCTAGACTTTCCTTGACCTATAGCATCAGTTGCCGCATGGACTGCTAACTCTTGGTAATAACGCGGTTGCATTGCTCCTTCTAAATGAAAAGGGATATTACGTAATTGTTGGCCTAGGTTGGTAGCGATACCCGCATAACGATTTTCCAGTTCATCGGGTGTAGGATAGAATTCTACGTACTCACCTTTACCTGTTTCTAAATCAAATTCGTAGGTTTCTTTACCGTTGCTCGAATAAACAAAACGAACATGCAGCTTTGTTGCATAATCTATGGCTTGTTGTAACCCTTTAGTGGGATGCTCAGATTCTTTTTTTGCTTCAACTACACCAAGGTAACGATTATCTTTATAAAGCAAATAATCAACAAAACAACGCTTACCACGAGCACCGCCGGATAGCTTACGACCATCAGTAAAGTAATGCTCACGAATTATATTACTGGGCTGCCAATGAGCCGCTTTAAGTGCGGGATCAATATAATTTGCTCTTGTATCTGCTTCAGACGCCATAATGCCAATCCTTGGGTGTTAATGCTTAGTTTCTTGTGGAACTCTTTCTAAAATTTCTTTTAGCTCACAGTCAAAAAATAGACAAAGCTTATCTAGTGCCTCTAAATCTACTTTTTGCGCAGTTTCTTTATAAAGTAAAGTTAAAGTGGCTCGGCTTAGCCCCGTTTCTCTGGCTACGTCAGAAATACGCATTTTATTTTCGCCCATGATGCGGGCAAGGTGACAGCGAATCATAATGATTACCGATGACTAGATTACAAAAAGTGTAATTGAGCATACCACCGTTTGTAGTTTAAAGTTATATTTTTTAAGTTGAAGTTACATTCTGAAAAATAAAGGTGAAACAATAGATTGGTAAAAGTTGAGAGTTTTACTAGGTAATTCTCATGTTTACAGCTAAAATTTGAAGTTAGATTGAGAAACCTACTTTGGCTATGTTTTTAAAGGCTAGTCTCACCTTTCAAGGTATTAATTGTGTTACGGTGGATACCGAAAACATGGCATTAAGCGGTCAGCACACTCTTGCACAAGTGAACCGCAAAATTCAAGCACTAGAAAGCTCTAGCCAATAACAAGGAAGCTTGCACCATGCAATATTCAACAACGCACGAAAACATTCCAGTTTGCATCACGATTAACAAACAATGGTGGGAGTTTTGGAAGCCAAAGGAAATTAATATCAAAATAAGTGCCACGGTTAACCGTGACCTTGGCATAGCTATTATGTCTACTTGGAGTAGTTATTAGTCTTTCATTTTTACATAAGGTATTAATATGTTTTCTTACCCCTACGGCATAATTGAATCTGATGCATTTACGCGCGCCGAGTTAATAGCGCTAAAGCCCCTGATGATTAGCAAGTGTATTCGTGCTGATCATGAATTTGAAAAGGTGTTCGAACAAACACTTGCGCATCTCTACAAAAGTGTAGAAATGCAAAGCAAAATTATTTTCAGTAACCGTCAATTTCCCATTGAAGTACTAAATCAATTCCCCACAAATTGGTTAGCTCAAAGGAAAAATTATCGTATGCACGAAATATTGTTTCATCAAGACAAAGTATCCAGCTTTTTTAATACCTTGACCAACCGGGACAATATTCAAAATTCAACGACCAGACTTAATAAGGGAATGATAACCCTACATGGAGGTGTGTCAGTTGCGTTTGGTAGAGATAAGTTTCGCATCAACATCAGTGAGCATAGAGGTTTATTTGTTGATTTTCCGATGAGTCAAAAAACATCACATGACATTGTTAAACTCAAACGCTATTTAACCCGTTTAATTCGTGCAACTTATACCAATAACATTTGCTTAGTTGTCCCAATCGATTGTGCTCCAGATACGCCCTTAAAATTGGCATTACCAATAACGTATTTGGTTAAAGGCGAAAAAACCGAGGGGTATCTGCTTGAAGAAGGTCAGTATGAACAAGCATACCGGTACAATAAATTGCCTTTGACACAGCGCTTTATTCAAACAAAACAGGTAAGCATATTTGTTCAAAAATCCATGGAATTACTCGATCAAAAGCAATCAGATGTTCACGTGCCGATATTACAAAATGTACTCGAGGCGTTAATGACCTTTGAACCATTAAAACCAACAGTGGGTTATTCTCCCCTAGTACATGTTATGTCCAGTAAATACAGCATAACCGGCAGTGGATTGAATTTTGTGATCTCACAGCGCACATTGGAAAAATTAGAAAATCGCATGTCTCAAGCTGATATGAAAACATTCACTACACAACCCTTTAATCCAACACAAATAGCCGTTGGCCAGTAGGAGTAAACAATGACCGTAATCAAACTTTCTGAACAATTACTTTTAGTGCTTCAATTAATACAAACAAAAAAAGAGCATGAACTCATTTTGTCTGAATTAGGCATAAACGATGACTGGTATTCCAGCACAAAAGAAGCTTACTTTGCCCTACCAGAAAAGGTTATTGCTAGTTCAGGACTCATGAAGAACAACCGGTGCTTTAATGCATTATGTAAGTTTTCAATTCCGACTAAGTGGTTGTCTGCACAAACAACGCAATATTACTTTAGTTATTAGACCCGATTGTCACCCTGAATCCAGCATATAAAGTAGGCACCTCTACTAAGCTTATTATGGAATATTTATCATGTTACTTAAGCAAATGACTACTCACCACATATATCGCCTTGTTGCCATTGGTTTTTGCCAACAGAAATTTTATAAAAAAAGTGTATGGCTTGCCGCCAAAAAATTAATGGAAGACGTGTTACTCCCAAATAAATTAGCATATGCGCACGATTTTGGTCGAGGTAAAGGCAAATTCAGTTCTGACTTTGACATTCAAGAGGTACAGGTGCATGCAGTGGAGATACTGCGCAAAAATAATAAAGTGCTCACGCAAACTGGTTTTATTTTGGTAACAAATGAAAAAAACAAACCTAAGCGACCAGCAATGTCGACGATGACTCATGAAAAGCCCCTTCGTGAATTAACGTACATAAGCTTCGACGATAAAGAGTATCATGCCAGTGTGTTTGCAAGTGCTTGTGCCTTACCCAATACTGACTTGCAGTGGATACCTGTTGATGATTTCATATGCCAATCATTTGTTATTGATATAGCTGCATAAGGGGTTTATTTATGGCCGCTAACACTAGTAAAAAAAGTGAGATATTAGCTTTAACTAACATCTCGAATGGCACCTTATTAAGGTGTTGCCGACAAAGTAGCACCTTTAACTCAATCGATTCTACCTATGATGAATTAAACACAGTACGCCAAGAATGGATTGATTATTTAGGCACACTAAGTATTACCTTTGCAACATGGGTTGAAGCATGGTTGGCCTTTACTCACTTTAAACAAAGTAGAAACTGTCCACAGTAAAGGTTAGTGCAATACGCGCTATCCTATGACAAATTTTAGCCCTAAATATCCTGCTAGTTAGTGATACTTATTTACCGCACCACTTAAGCCAGGGACTTACATATTAAGAGTCCCTGAGAATTCTTCTGCTATTCCCAATTTCTTGCGCTAAAAGTGTTTATCTCAAATAAACCAATACGTCGATATTCATTCCCAACAAGTGCTACATATATAAATGGATTACTTTGTTCATCCCCTGTAAATCGCTTGTCGCCCTTTGCCCTAGAAGCATAATTCCCTTGTTAAATATAACTATAGCGCAAAGGAATAAACATGGATTTAGCCAAGTTAACTAAAATAATCACACCATATTTTAAAGGTAACTTTGAACTTCCAAAAGCACAAAATCCGGACAATGAAATGTTACATATTGTTGGCGTATCTAGTGGAATAGACTCAACTGCTACGGCTTTATGCCTAAAGGTCCTGTTCCCAACAATTCCCTTCAAATTTGTTTTTACCGACACTCAGTGGGAAGTAGATGGCACATTATCTGCGTTGCGTAAAATAGAGCATTTCTTAGGAGAGAGCATTATATACCTCAGTGCGCCACAGGGTTTGCTTGAGCAAATAGAAATGAACGGGGGCTATATTCCATCTCAACGTAACCGTTTTTGTACCGGTTATCAAAAAATAAAACCTTTTCAGCAATTCATTGATAGCTTAAAGACCAGAACTAATAATGGCAATGTGGAAGTGGCCAATTACACAGGTATACGTGCCGATGAACCTACTCGAGAAGGTGCACAATTTTCAGGTGACACCTCTAATAATTTCCCGCTACAAGCATTAGGGCTAAACAAAGAAGATGTAAATAACATTGTTAACCAAACAGTTGGGATCCCACTTTACTACATGGATAAAAGCAGATCAGGCTGTAAATTGTGTATTTACGCAAGACGCAGCGAGGTAATTGATGCATGGGCAAATGAACCGGTATCAATGGAACGAGCCGCCGTATTTGAAGTCTTACCGCAAACCCTAATTGATACCTATAAAAACATACCCGAATCTGTAGCAAAAGCTTTAAGTATTTCACGTAACTGGATGGGATATGTTCGCCCCGATTGGATCGGTTACCCCAAAGTGGGATCACAAAGCAATCGAGGAAAAAAACAACGTTCTGAAACCATGGACTTATTTAGTGAACAAGCAAAAGATTTGTATGTAGCAGTTGAGTATTTATATCATAAAGGTATACCGGGCATGGCGTTGCCACAAATATATCGAGAAAAAATCATTACTTATTCAACCAGCCTAGGTGGTCTGAAATTAGCCCTTAAACATTTTTGGCTACATCGCCTGCAAACTAAAGAGTTACATGATTTGGTTGACCCTACGCACGATGGAATGATAGAAAATAAACAAATAGCCATCATTCAAGTAGAGGTCGATGATTTTAATAGCCTGGTACCAGAAAAACCCCATGAAACCTTTACCTGGCAGAGTGACAAAAAACCACTCTTAGCCATTAGAAAAACTGTTGCCATACTCGATCACATTCTACTTTGTGAAGGTTTGAGACAAGACGGTAATAAACAAGTTGAAAATCTTTCAAAAGAATATGGACGTGTGCTTAATTTCGCAGAATACAATAAACCTGCACATGAAGACCTCATCGATGACATCGACATTGAGGACAGCCCTGTTATTTGTAATGTTTGCAGCAGGTAAGCTATTAACCTAATTGAGTGACTCAGAGAATAAACCCACTAATGGTGATAAAACAAAACCATTGCCATTAGTCCATATACAAAAGAAATAATGCTTAAGGATTCCCGCGCATTTTAGATAATATTTTCACGCCAAATTTCCCTGATGTAGCATTTGTTTAATAGTGTCTTCGCCTACATGTTTATACTTAACAAATCGGCACAGAAGACGATTACCAATACTTTTGATTTCGTCAGGGTAGTGCCCTGTAATCTCATAAAATTGGGATGTAGAGTCTTTAGAATCAACGCGAAGGATGTTTCTGATGTTCCGTCGATCATGTACGCCAAATTCGGGGGTATATCCATAATAAAGCATTGCTCCTTCATTAAGGCTTTGTTCAAATATTTCCTTGAATTCTGGTAAAACCTCATTATTAGAACAATTAATATTACGCAGAAGCGCATCATCGCCATCTTCGTAAGTAAGCCAGGCTTTCGCGGCCACAAGTCGATGATTTCCAATACCGCAATAAGCTACATCACCAACGAAATAGACTCGCATCTCTTTATCAGAACCCTTCGTTGGAAATTCACGCCCTTGTTCATCCGATTTAAAATAGTCAATAATCTCTTTTCGCAATTCTCCCCAGCCATCACAATCCAAACCGTAAACAGACTGACGCCAATTACTTCCATGAGGATAGAAATTATCTTTAGACAACCCTTTAATTGAAGCAAGTTGGACATCCATATACGATTCATTAATCTTCTTGGAGACATACATCATGAAATACCCGTCAACAATGACTTCATCTAAACTGCTTGAATGTGCTTCGTTCGCAGCCTTGATTAGTTCTCGTTTGAACGAATCAGTATTTGAATTTTTGTTGTTGCGAGTTAAACTTTTTCCAAGAAAAGCAAACAGTGAGTAACATTTAGCAGTCATTATGATTTTTCCAGTAAAAATTTACCCCTGTATACCAACCTAAAATTAAGACGTTAAAACTTTCGTTATTTTGTTCGTTTCAAGCTCAATATATGTCAGTGTGAAGTTATAGTGATCTTCCTCTGCATTTGCTTTAGTCAAAAACCTTTCTAACTGACCTTTAAACTGTTCAACACTTTCAAATTTTTGTGCATGAGACTGTTCAGTTGTGAAATTACTATCATATTTTTTACGACCATCAATTTTTGCATTTCGCATAAAATGAATTTCAGTATGATCAGGCTTAAATACATATCCAGCTAAAAACATAACATTTTCCCTCTAGGTTTTCTTATTTTTGATTTTGCTTTTAAACAAGCGAATTCCATGCTCAGATTGATACATTTCTAGTGTTGCCAACGAAACTACAGCAATAATTACAAACAACCAAAAAGGCATACTAATTACGAATTTATCAATGAGGAAAACGACTGCTAATACTAATATTGCTTGAAAAACCTTAGTTGCATCACTCATACAAATTTTCCCTTTATGCTGCTTGAGCATCTAATTTATCGTTTTCCCAATCATCAATCGCTTTTGCTTCTTCATGATCAAGATAAACTTTGGTTTGTTTAGGGCAATCTAAACAGCAAACAAATTTACCACTGCTATTTAACCTGAATTCTGGATAAGAATGGAACTATTTGCCCACCT
>TARA_B110000211_G_scaffold169065_1_pt1 | contig 59773 bp, 54 predicted proteins | sample TARA_B110000211 | Tara Oceans TARA_B110000211 (sample SAMEA4397516) | marine metagenome | biome: Polar Biome; feature: [DCM] deep chlorophyll maximum layer (ENVO:01000326); material: water (ENVO:00002006), including particulate matter (ENVO:01000060) such as... | depth 30 m
AGGCCATTGGCCCCATCGCTTCTGCACCCCCAAAACATAAATTTTGGGGACCCAAATGAAAAAACTTATTACGATTACTACAGCGTTATTTGCTGCTAACCCAGCACTTGCCCACCATCCTTTAGCAGGTGCAAAAATGGAAACTTTTATACACGGGATATTATCAGGCGTAGGCCATCCTTTACTTGGCTTTGATCACCTATTTTTTGTTGCATTAGTGGGTATAGTAGCTGTGTACACTACTCGCCTCTATAGCGCGCCTTTAGCTTTCATTAGCGCTATGTTAACTGGTACATTGCTATCTTCATTTGGCTTTGCCATTCCAGCAACAGAAATAATGATTATAATATCATTATTAACTCTAGGGGGAATTGTAGCCACTGGACGTAATATGAATTTAAAATCAACAATAATATTGTTTGCACTCACTGGTCTTTTTCATGGATCAGCATTTGGTGCTTCAATTGCAGGACAAGAAATTGTAGTTGGAAGTTCAGTTCTAATTGGATATCTTTTAGGCCTTGGTATTATACAATACATGATCATAATTATAACAGGTAATGTAGCCATTACTATATGGAAAGCTACAGAAGCTACCGCAGTATCAGTCCGTATGTCTGGTGCATTTGTTACTGGTATAGGTGTCTTTTTGGCTCTTGAAGAAATTGAAGGCGCAGCCTTCAGTGCATTAGGTTTAGGCTAACTATCAAAATCAATATTGTTAATCGGTCGAGCTTTGCTCGGCCGATTCTATTTAATAAAAGGCATTTCAAATTATGGCTCAAAAAATTCCAGCAACTGTAGTGACAGGTTTTCTTGGCGCAGGGAAAACAACTCTAATTCGCCACATGCTTCAAAATGCTCAAGGCAAACGAATTGCACTTATTATTAACGAGTTTGGTGATTTAGGCGTCGATGGTGACATCTTAAAAGGATGTGGCGATGAAACATGCACTGAAGATGATATAATGGAACTATCGAATGGATGTATATGTTGCACAGTTGCAGATGATTTTATTCCAACAATGCAAGCATTACTTGAACGCGAAAACAAACCTGATCATATTGTAATTGAGACATCAGGGTTAGCTTTACCCCAACCTTTAATTCGCGCTTTTAATTGGCCGGAAATTTCAACGAAAGTTACAGTGGATGGGGTAGTTACAGTAGTAGATGGAAAAGCAGTAACTGAAGGACGGTTTGCTCATAACATTGAAGCTATTGATGCACAACGCAAGCTAGATGAAAATTTGAACCATGAGACCCCTTTGTCTGAATTATATGGAGATCAAATCGCATGTGCTGATATGATAGTTATCAATAAATCTGATTTGTTAACAAAAGATGAGACAGCAAAAATAATTACAGATTTAAAGTTCAACAGCCGTGAAGGTGTTCAAGTCGTAACATCAACTATGGGGGCCTTGCCTATTGATATTCTTTTAGGTCAAGGCGTTGGTGCAGAAAGTGATTTGGCTTCTAGGCACAAAGTTCACCACCACCATGACCACGGCGAAAATGAAGAACACCACCATGATCATGACCATGACGACTTTGAAAGTTTTGTAGTAGACTGCGGTGAGATAAAAGATGAAAAGGCATTTGCTATTAAAGTTGCAGATATAATTCGTAAATATGATATTTTACGGCTTAAGGGATTTATAGCAGTTGAGGGTAAACCAATGCGGATGACTATTCAGGCCGTAGGTCCACGTGTAGATACATATTTTGATCAACCTTTTGGAACGTCTCCACGTCAAACAAAGATTGTTGTGATAGGGCAAACGGGATTAAATCAAGCGGCAATTATTAGCGCCCTTACTAAATGATTATAAATGTAGAACCTTGTGACCCACGAGTGCCAAAAGCATTATACCTGCTAAATCAAAGCCATAAACTAATGTCAGATCTATACCCATCGGAAAGTAATCACTTTCTATCAATTGACGCATTGGCTGCACCAAAGGTTACTTTTGTAGTAGGTAAAATTAAAAATGATATTGTAGGCTGTGGTGCAATTTTAAGATGCAAAAATTACACCGAAGTAAAATCAATGTTTACTGATCCTATTGCACGCGGACAGAAGGTAGCGGATCAGATACTAATATACTTAATTTCGTTATCTAAAGAGCTAGGCTTCAAACAAATGTATTTGGAAACTGGTATTGGATTGGATGCAGCACATTATTTATATAAAAAGCATGGGTTTTCTTTTTGTGAACCATTTGGAAAATACACTGAAGATCCACTTAGTGTATGTATGCATAAGATTTTAAAATAATGGAAAACGCCACACTAAATTTAAGATTAAATAGGTAGATTTATGCATTTATTGGCAGCCACTCCTGGACAAATCGACGATGAAACTCAAGCAGTTGATCTGGGCCAAACTCCAGCAGATATAGTGTTTATTTCAGCTGCCGATACAGAGTTAGCAGCATTTTCAGAAGCTCGAACAAACTTAGATTTTGCTTCTAGTTTACGGCTAGCAAACCTTACACACCTGTCGCATCCAATGTCTATAGATTTACATATAGATAATTGCGCATCAAAATCTAAGATTGTTATTGCTCGGATTTTAGGTGGTACTGGATATTGGAAATATGGAATTGAACAATATGCATCTCGGTTAGGTGCTGCTGGGGTTCAGTTTGTAGCATTACCTGGCGATGATAAGCCTGATGAAGAGTTATGGCGGCTATCAACAATAAATCGTACAGATTGGGATGCACTTTGGGCATATATGGTGGAAGGTGGGCCTGAAAATTCCAGTAATTTTTTATTGTATGCTCAATCAATATTAAATAATGGGGAAAGGCCTGATCCACCTAAGCCATTATTAAAAGCTGGCTTATATTGGCCAGGGGTCGGGATTGCTGACATGCAAACTCTCCATAAATCATGGACCAAAAACGCACCTATAGTGCCTATCACATTTTATAGGGCATTGGTTCAGGGCGCGGGGCTTCATCCAATTAATAGATTAATCAAAGCCCTGATACACCGTGGCCTAAATCCAATGCCTATATTTGTAGCATCTCTGAAAGATCCACTTTCGGTTGCAACATTAGAAAGTTTTTTCATTGATTCTCCACCAGATGTTATTTTAAATTGTACAAGTTTTGCAGTTGGCTCACCCGACCAAAGTGTTCCAAATTCAGGTGTAAATAATCCATTAATTATGAAGGCAGCGCAACGTGCCCCAGTTTTCCAAGTTGTTCTTTCAGGATCGTCTGAAGCTACCTGGGAAGAGGGTTTGACCGGCCTTTCAGCGCGTGACATTGCAATGAATGTTGCATTGCCAGAAGTGGACGGGCGTGTATTAACCCGCGCCATTTCATTTAAAAGTGAAGTATTTTTTGATGAAGCTACTGAATGCCCAATTGGCAGTTACCGTGCCCGTGGAGATCGCGTAGAGTACGTTGCCGAGCTTACAAAAAACTGGGCTAAATTACGTTACACAAAGTCCACAGAAAAAAAGGTCTCCTTAATTCTTGCAAACTATCCCAATAAGGATGGACGGCTGGCAAACGGCGTAGGATTAGACACTCCCCAGGCTACAGTGGACATGTTAAAACTATTAACTGATGAAGGCTTTCATACTAAAGACTTACCTGCTTCCTCAGATAATTTAATGTCACTGATTACAGCTGGACCAACAAATTGGTTAACTGATCGCACGACTAGAACTGGTGGCCAACGAATGTCACTACAAAAATATTTATTCCACTTTAAAGCATTGCCACTAGAAGTACGCAATCAAATAGAAACGCGTTGGGGAAAGCCCGAAAATGATCCATTTTTTGGTGAGAATGGATTTGCGTTATCAATCTTTGAGTTTGGAAACATCTGCGTTGGTGTTCAGCCTGCTCGAGGGTATAATATTGATCCTAAAGATACTTATCATGCGCCCGACTTGGTCCCTCCCCACAATTATTTAGCATTCTATTTTTGGTTAAGGTTTTCTTATAGCTCACATGCATTAGTCCATATGGGCAAACATGGTAATTTAGAATGGTTGCCTGGCAAAGCAGTTGCACTATCTGAAGAATGTTGGCCAGAAGTTGTAATGGGACCAACTCCAAATGCCTATCCTTTTATTGTGAATGACCCAGGTGAAGGTACACAAGCCAAACGCCGTATTTCATCAGTAATCGTAGATCACCTTACCCCCCCCTTAACACGCGCAGAAACCTATGGTCCCTTAAGAGAGTTAGAAGCTTTAGTAGACGAATACTATGAAGCTGCTGGAGTTGACCCACGAAGACTAAAACATTTGAGGCAAGCTATTTTAGCTTTAACATCAGCTACTGGAATTGATTTAGATGCAGGTATGACAGGTGATGAACAGGACAGCGATTTAGCTAAGCTTGACGAATACTTATGTGAATTAAAAGAGGCTCAAATCCGTGATGGTCTACATATATTTGGAACATCTCCAATTGGTCGATTAGAACGCGATTTATCCATTGCTTTAGCGCGAGTGCCAAGAGGTGACGGTAAAGGCAAAAATGAAAGTCTTCAAAGAGCATTAGCCCTCGATCTCAACATGAACTTTGATCCATTAGATTGCTCAATGGGAGAGGCCTATCACGGACCAAAACCAAAAGTTCTAAAAAGTATTGTTAGTGACATCTGGCGTACTAATGGTGATGCTATTGAGCGGATTGAAACACTTGCAACAAGTTTATTGGATGGGGCTAGTATTGGTGATTGGCCAAAATCCAAACAAGTTTTGGATGAAATCCAAAATACAATTCGCCCAATCGTAGCAAACTGTGGGTATGCAGAGCGTAAGGGATTATTAGATACACTTAACGGGTTATTTATTTCGCCGGCACCATCAGGTGCACCAACACGTGGGCGCTTAGATGTCTTACCCACTGGGCGTAACTTCTTTTCTGTAGATAGTCGTGCCATACCAACGCCCACAGCTTGGGCCCTAGGATGGAAGTCTGCAAACTTGCTTATTGAAAAGCACTTGCAAGATCATGGTGATTGGCCAAAAGCAATATTATTAACTGCATGGGGCACGGCAAATATGCGTACTGGAGGTGATGATATTGCTCAAGCCTTGGCATTAATGGGTGTTAAGCCACAGTGGGACAAATCTAATCGTAGAGTAATTGGATTTGAAATAATGCCCGCAAGTGTTTTAGATCGCCCACGCGTTGATGTTACATTGCGCGTTTCTGGCTTTTTTCGTGACGCATTTCCACAACAAATGGCATTAGTTGATAGTGCCGCACGCGCAGTTATGCAATTGGATGAACCAAATCATATTAATCCTGCTGCAGAAAAATTCCGCACAGAAAAAAATGATGATAGTTCATATCGTGTATTTGGATCAAAACCAGGTTCTTATGGCGCCGGATTGCAGGCAATGATTGATGAAAAACTTTGGGCTAACAAAGCAGATTTAGCTGATAGTTATTTAGAATGGGGGTCATATGCTTATGGAAAAAATTCTGATGGGAAACACGCAAGAGGTGCATTAGAGGCCCGACTAAGCCATGTAGATGCAGTAGTTCAGAACCAAGACAATCGAGAACATGATATATTAGATAGCGACGATTATTACCAATTTGAAGGTGGAGCAGCAGCGGCCGTATCAACTTTGCAAGGACGCGATCGCCCAATTTATCATAATGATCATTCGCGACCAGAACGTCCAGTTATTAGAACTCTAGATGAAGAAATTGGACGTGTCATGCGAAGCCGAGTAGTAAACCCTAAGTGGATAGATGGTGTGAAGCGGCATGGATATAAAGGTGCGTTTGAAATGGCAGCTACTTTAGATTATCTATTTGCCTTTGCTGCTACGACAGGAGCAGTCAAAAACCACCATTTTGATATGGCAGAGGCAGCGTTCATTGAAGATGACGATACTCGATCATTTATTGAACGCCATAATCCATCCGCATTACGTGAAATGGCTGAACGTTTGCAAGAAGCTATTAACCGTGGGATGTGGGCCCCCAAATCAAATTCTGCTCGAGTAAGAATTGAAAGCATATTAAAAATACATAAATAAAACTTGCACTAATAATTAAAATTCCAACTATTTCAGAAAAATCAACTTGATCAGTTGCATAAGTTTTATGATCTGCCAAAATGCAAATAATCTTAACCCTAAAGGATAGTACCATGTCAGATGATACAGAGCGTCACGCCATGAAAATGGCTAAAAAAAAGGCTGCACGTGATAAAATCATGGCTACTAAAACAGATAAAAAAGGGTTAATCATTGTTCACACTGGAAAGGGAAAAGGGAAATCTACTGCCGCTTTTGGAATGATCTTTCGCCATATTGCTCATGGAATGCAATCTGCAGTGGTACAATTTATCAAAGGTGGGATGTCTACCGGTGAACGTGATATGATTTTAGAGCGATTTACTGACATCTGTTCATTTCATACTATGGGTGAAGGCTTCACTTGGGAAACACAAGACAAAACACGTGATACAGAGATGGCACAAGCAGCATGGACTAAAGCCAAAGAGCTGATCCGCGATCCATCTAATTCAATGGTTCTTTTAGATGAGTTAAATATAGCAATTAGGTATGATTATGTTGATATCAACGAAGTGGTTGAATTTTTAGTAGAAGAAAAACCAGAAATGACCCATGTGGTAATTACAGGTCGAAATGCAAAAGAAGCATTAATCGAAATAGCGGATTTAGTAACAGAAATGGAATTACTGAAGCACCCTTTCCGTTCAGGAGTAAAAGCCCAGATTGGTGTAGAGTATTAATTTGCAACTTTAAGCTTTTTTAGGCTTTTATTTTATTAATTATAATATTTATGTAACAGTTCTATTAATAGTAAATTACTCGAGGTGGTGTTCTATTGTGAAGCTTTTAGGTAGGTTTGTAGGTTTATTTTGAATCAGATCTGCCAAAGTGACGCCAACTTTATGAGCTAGGCCAAAACCAACCTTAAACCCACCCATTGCAACAAAGACACCATCTACTTCAGGCACAGGACCAATCATTAGATCTCTGCGACGAGCCTTTGGCCTTACACCTGCCCAAGTCTCTAATATTTTAGCATTCTTGATTATTGGACAAATCGACTGAGCTCGTGCAATAATTTCATCAAGAAGATAGTCAACGTCACATGGTTCATTCCATTTATTCTCAGAGGTTGAGCCCACAGTTATAGTCCCGTCAGAGTGGGGCACAATGTAAATCCCGTTAGCATAGATTTGTGGAGCATCGCTTAAATTAATATCAAGTAAGGCTGCTTGACCCTTAACACCAACACCCATTTGAATGCCAAAATGATGGTCCAACAAACTAAACCCTTGGTATCCTCCTGCAAGAATAATTTTACGAGCAGATGCACGCCCCCATGGTCCAAAAACAGCACCTGGCTCAAATCCACTAGCCCGAGTATTTTCTCTAAAATCGACACCCAATACTGAACATGCACGAGCCAATGATGCACATGCCTTAGAAGGATAAATACGTGCAGATAAGGTATCGTACGTTAAACCAAAAGGTGCAGCTAATTTTGTTACTAATGGATGCCCTTCAATGACATTCCATTTAAACCCAGCCCAATTAGTTTTAGCCTCTTCATGACGTGTAAGTGCTAATCTATAGATCCTTTCATCTGTAATTGGGCAAACTCTACCAATGCGCCCATAGCCTGATTCCATATTTGAAAGTTTATCTACCTCTGCCCAGTGCTTTGCAGCAGATGACAAGGCTTCAAATTGGTATTGTTTTTTCACATGCCATTGGTCAGGCGTGTATGGCGCCATCGCTCCAACAATACCACCTGATGCTCCAGCGCCAACTTTTCCAGCATCTAAAATTAAGACTGATAGCTTACGCTGCGCACACGCATAGGCACAAGAAAGTCCAAAAATTCCTGCACCTACAATAATAACATCATATGATTTAGTCGTTGTCATTTTAGAGCCATGGGCGTTAAGTTTAATTTTCATCTAAGGCAAAATTACATGTGCGACCAGATAAAAAATGCATTGCTGGAATGGCATGATGAGATTGTACCCGTAGCGATTAACTTTAATGATTCTTATTTCTCAATTCACGATGGTTTAGCCGAAACACATTATGTTTTCCTAGAAGGTAATAATTTACCAAATCGTTTTAATGATGGTTTTCATGTAGCAGAATTAGGGTTTGGAACCGGTTTAAATCTCTTAGCTTGTTGGCGTGCTTGGATTAATTCTAGTCAAAGTACTCCACTAAGATTTACTAGTTTTGAAGCATTTCCAATGAAACTTGAAGATATGAAAAGATCATTAAAAATATGGCCCGAATTAAAAAAACTATCAGAAATAATGCTAAATCAACTTGAAGACGGCTGGGAAATCAATACACCAACACTGCAGGCAAGAATTATTATTGGGGATGCTCGAAAGACTGTTCCAAATTGGACAGAAACAGCAAATGTTTGGTTTTTGGATGGGTTTAGTCCCGCAAAAAATCCAGAGCTCTGGGAAAAAGGTTTAATGAAATCAGTTGCAAATCATACCACTGTAAGAGGAACATTCTCTACATATACAGCATCTGGGTTTGTTCGCAGAAATTTACGAGATGCCGGCTTCAATGTAGAACGCATAAAGGGGTTTGGTCCTAAACGTCATATGAGTATTGGCATTAAAGCATGAAATTATCAGGCGCTAAAACACATCCAAATTTGTTAACATTAATCATATTAACTGCTGCCTCTATTGTATCATTAAATATGTTTTTACCCTCATTGGCTAATATGGCAGAAGAGTTTGGGGTTTCTTATAGTGTAATGAATATCTCTGTAGCAGGCTATTTGGCTGTAACAGCTATTCTACAAATTATTATAGGTCCCTTGTCTGATAGATACGGGCGCCGTCCAATTTTATTGGGAAGTATTATTATTTTTTGTATAGCAACATTAGGTTGTATTTTTTCGTCTAATATTTGGGTATTTTTAAGCTTTCGCATATTACAAGGCGCCATGATTTCAGGTACTGCATTATCACGTGCAGTCGTACGCGATATGATGGGTCCTAAAAATGCAGTTAAAGTTTTAGGCACTATAGCAATGGCTATGGCTGTAGCCCCAATGATTGGCCCAATGTTTGGGGGATTATTAGATGAACTGTTCGGCTGGCGCGCAAGTTTTTGGTTTTTTTTATTAATGGGCTTTGCGTTGTTAATACTTATTTGGGTTGATTTGGGGGAAACCAATTCAAATCCATCTGATACCTTTCGCAAACAATTTTCAACCTATCCAGACCTATTCAATTCAAAACGATTTTGGGGATATTCAATTTGCATGTCAGCATCTGTTGCATGCTTTTATGGATTTTTAAGTGGTGCTCCTTTGATAGCAACGAAAGTATTGGGTCTACCACCATCCCATATAGGATTTTATATGGGGTCAACCACTCTAGGTTTTTTTGTTGGAAGTTATTTATCAAGACACTTAAGTTCATATTTTGCAATCACTCAAATGATTTTAATCGGGCGTATTGTTGCTGTTATTGGCATGTTTATAGGTTTAACTTTAGTTTTATTAGGAAACATATCAGCTGCATTTGTCTTTGGGCCTTCAATTTTTATTGGGCTTGGGAATGGGCTTTCATTACCAAGTAACCACGTTGGAATCATGAATGTTCGCAGTGATTTGGCAGGTACTGCATCAGGATTATCGGGTGCAATGTATGTTGGGTTTGGCGCAATTCTGGCTACCTTAATGGGTGCGTTATTAAGTGTTGAAAATGGTGCTCACACATTTTTATTGATATTATTAATAACTAAAATTATTGGTTTAATAGCTGCAATTTGGGTACATATGTTAGAACGTCGTAAAGCATAAAAAATACTACTTTTTAAATAATGGTTTTGGATTACTAGAATGGCGCAATCAAATCTTAGGCTTGGCATCATTTTAATGATTGCAACTACATTTGTTTTCGCCATGCAAGACGGTATCTCACGTCATCTTGCCGGAGAATATAATGTATTCATGGTAGTTATGATCCGATATTGGTTTTTTGCAGCATTTGTTATTTTTTGGGCAAAAGCAAACATAGGCTCAATTAGGAAAGCAGCCCAAACCAAACAACCTCTATTACAAAGTTTACGGGGAATAATCTTAGCAGTAGAAATCTGCATTATGGTTTTAGGGTTTGTATTTATTGGGTTAATTGAGAGCTTAGCAATCTTTACTATTTACCCATTAATTATTGCTGCCCTATCAGGGCCAATTCTAGGTGAAACAGTTGGATGGCGTAGATCGATTGCAATTTGTGTTGGTTTTATTGGTATAATTATTATTCTTCAACCTGGCTTGGCTGTGTTCAGTATCTATGCTATTTTTCCATTATGTTCTGCGATTTTATTTGCTCTATATGGTTTGCTAACACGCTACGCTGCTCGCCAAGATAGTGCAGAAACAAGTTTTTTTTGGACTGGCGTTGTTGGTTCAATTGTTACAACACTAATAGGTATCTTTTTTTGGGAACCAATGCTTACTCAGGATTGGTTTTGGATGGGGTTATTATGCGTTACAGGTGCATTTGGGCACTTTCTGCTCATAAAATGTTATGAAGTAGCTGAAGCAAACGGCGTACAGCCCTTCGCTTATTTACAACTAGTATTTGGGTCTGCGCTAGCAATGATCGTTTTTGGTGAAACATTAAAGTATACTACAGCGATTGGTTCAAGCATCGTTATTACCGCAGGTTTATATACCTTATGGCGTGAGCGAAAAGCTAATGAAGGTTAGCCCCGATTTAAATCTTTAGTTATTTCAACAGCATTGATTGATCCAGTTATCCGTGCCCGGTAAACAAACAGACTTTCTGTAACTCTCATTACATAATTTCGCGTTTCTTTATATGGAATATGTTCTATCCAATCCACCACTGATGTATCTGGATCTCTTGGATCACCATAAATTTCAATCCATTCGTTAACACGCTTTGAACCAGCATTATAAGCTGCAAAAGCCAAAATATATGAGCCATCATAAAATTTAATAAGGTTCTCTAAGTAACTGGCTCCAAGTGTAGCATTATAACGCCAATCCGAAGTCAGCCGTTTCTTCGAATATTTTACCCCTAAACCCTTAGAAACTTGTCGAGCCGTTGATGGCATGATTTGCATCAAACCAAGTGCACCCGCAGGACTAATTGCTTTCAAATTTAGTTCACTCTCACGACGTGCAATTGACATAATAATTTCAGGGGGTAAATCGTCAGATAATGTTGCTAATTCTGTTACTGGATAATATGGCTTAGGTAAAATAATGCCACGCTTTGCCGCTTCTTTAGCAATACCAATCGTAACAAATGCTTCCCCAACCTGGTTACTATAATTTGATAACTTTAATAACTCATCTCGTGGTAAGGTCTCTGCCATATGAGTCATAAACCATCGCATCATTTCTATTTTATTAGCACTGTGCAGTAATTTTGCTGCATCAAAAACTGAATTTGTAATAAAGCCTGCTGTTGGCCAGTCATCAACTTCCTCAAGACCCCGTAATAATGGGTCTCCAGATAATCCCAAACGTTCTGCAGCAAGCTGTCCATAAAAAGCAGTTTGAAATTTAGCAGATATTAAATAATCTGCAGCTGCTTGATCTAGATTACCTAACTTTTCATTTACACGCCCAAGCCAATAGCCTGCCCGTGCCCTACTAATTGACGACGACACAGCTAAACTAAAATTTTTAAAATGTCGTTCAGCCTGTAAGGGAGCACTTAAATAAGTCATTGAAATATAGCCAGATAACCATTCCAAATCAGCATAATGTGAACCACTATTTAGCCCATGCTCACTTGCTAAAAAATATGCTATTTCTGGATTGCCTGCACGCATAGCTCGACGTGCAAACCCACGGCGACGGCTAGCCCATTTTTCAGGGCGTTCCATTTTTGATAGATCACCAGTATTTTTAACTAATAAGTCATGAGCTTCATCCCACCGATCTTTTCTTATACGCCATTGAAACCTATCATATGCCAAACCTGAATTTTTTTTGTGCGAGGCTGGTACTGCTGCAATTAACTTATCAACATTAGGGGCCCCCCTTTGAAGTCCGACTCTTGCCTTTACCAGTGTTTGGTTTTTAGAGGGAAGCAAACTTAATATTTCTATAGCAGCATATATATCACCGCGCCAAAGTAAGTTATCCATACGCTTAACGTGATGACTTATTAAAATACTTTTATAATTATCTAAATATTTGAATTGCTCATCCACTGACAAAGATAAATTAATCCATGCGTCTATTAAAACTTTATTAGCATCAGTAATATTTTCTAGTCTTCGCAAAGCACTCGATAAACGTAAGGCGCCAATTCCAGTCTGTGGTTTTTGTTTCCTAAAAAAATTCAAAACTTCTTTTGGGTTTTCATCTTTAGGAATCAATACTTCAGCACGTTCACGTAATCGTTTTAAACCTGGCCATTGAGGATTTTGTTTCAAAAATAATTTGTATTCTAACCAGTTACCATTACCAGCGCGTAACCGCGCCCATGTTAGAATGGTTTGGCCTACGGGATCTATTATTTTATTTGAATAATTTTTAGCAGTTACCCAATCGCTATTCTCAATGGCCAAAAGGCCATTAAGCAAATTATTACTATCATCAAATTTAGACTGTGCATTAGCAGGAGCCACCCATAAAAGCACTAAAACGATGCAAACCTTAATTAAACTAAACATATTAATCTCAATAAATTAACACTATTAATATGGTAAAAAACTATATTTTTAAAGTAACATATTACTAAACTCAAATTTCTTGGTACACATGATATCATTTTCACGCTATATCCCAATTTGAATCACTTAATTTAAGGAGAAACTCAATGTTTAAAGGTTCTATGCCAGCTCTGATCACACCTTTTAAAAATGGTAAAGTGGATTTTGATGCGCTTAAACATTTAGTCGATTGGCAGATAACAGAAGGTTCTCATGGCCTAGTACCAGTAGGAACTACGGGAGAGAGTGCCACACTTTCACATTCTGAGCATGAAGAAGTCATTAGGGTGGTAGTGGATCACACTGCAGGAAGAGTTCCCGTTATTGCTGGGGCTGGCTCAAATAATACTGCTGAAGCTCTTCGTCTCATGCAATTTGCAAAAGATGTTGGTGCAGATGCAGCATTAGTAGTAACACCATACTATAACAAACCAACACAGCGTGGTTTATATGCTCATTTTGAAGCATTAAACGCTATTGGTTTACCTATTTTTATCTATAATATTCCTGGTCGTTCTGTAGTTGATATGACCGCTGAGACAATGGGTTTACTAGCAAAACTAGATTTTATCATTGGTGTGAAAGATGCAACTGCATCTATGGATAGAGTTACGCAGCAGAGACGTGAATGCGGTAAAGATTTCATTCAAATGTCTGCAGAAGATGCCAGCGCTTTAGGCTTTTTTGTTCATGGCGGTGTTGGTGCTATTTCAGTAACTGCAAATGTTGCACCAGCTTTATGTGCAAAATTTCAAAATGCTTTAGCTAATAATGATTTCAAAGCAGCTTTAGAGCTACAAGATCTATTAATGCCATTGCATGAGGCAATCTTTACCGAACCTGGATTGGTAGGTGCAAAATACGCAGTATCACTTTTAGGCAAAAGTACGGAAGATGTACGTTTACCGTTAACAGATTTATTAGAAGAAACTAAACAAAAGATTCAAACAGCTATGCGCCATGTAGGCATATTAAGTTAATTATTTTTCCCAATATGTAGAAAGGTAAACTAAAGCATCACGTAGGTTTCGCCACAAATAAGCCATATTTTTTGTTTAATAGTTCTCTCTACTTTCAGTTTATCTTTAGCTTATAGTTATAAGGTAACTTATGAATGGTTCAAATATTAAATATGATAATTATGCAAAGCTTTCATATTAGTAAAAGCGCTCTTTATAGACTTGGCAGTACTCCAGAGGTAGCTTATATCGGTAAATACTATGGCAAAAAAGAAAATTCCAGATAACAATAAAATGATCGTAGAAAACCGCCGTGCCCGCTATGACTATGCGGTCGAGGATGTTTTAGAATGTGGTATTATGCTGATGGGTTCAGAGGTAAAAGCACTCCGAATTGGCTCCGCTAACATAGCGGAAAGCTATGTGGATGTTGAAAATGGTGAGCTCTGGATAATTAACTCTTATATTTCTTTGTATACCCAAGCACAAAATTTTGGGCATGAAGAACGTAGGCGTCGTAAATTATTAGTTTCCAAACGTGAAATAGCAAAATTATGGCAAGCAAAAGGCCGCGAGGCCATGACTATTATTGCTTTGAAAATGTATTTTAATGACAAAGGTAAAGTTAAATTACTAATAGGTACCGCCAAAGGCAAAAAGCAATCTGACAAGCGGGAAACCGAAAAGAAGCGAGACTGGAACCGCCAAAAATCTCGTTTAATGCGAGAACATAATTAATTTTGAACTAAATGCTTTTTTATATGAACTATTATAATGGCTTATAAATAAGTAAGTCCAATACTTGGAGTTATTAAAATGGAAGCATTACTTATACAGCTTGTCTCTGGTTCAATAGGAAGTGCAGTTACAGGCAGGTTTTTTAAAAAAATTAACTTCAGTGTTCTAAATAATTTTTTATTAGGTATTATTGGTGGAGGCTTAGGCGGTCAAATATTAGGCGCTGGAGTTAACGTGATTAATGTTAGCTCCACGTTAACTTTAATTATATCAGGTATAATTGGCGGAGTCATATTTATACTTTTGGCTGAAATAATTAAAAAAACTTTATAATTTTAGAAGAGATTTAACTTATTTAGAGCTGTATTCTCTTTGCCTTATGACAAGCTCTACTGTAGGTTTAGGTAATGCAAGTTACAGTTTCCACAGAATGGTTAGCCCATCACATTAAGGACGTGCAAATTCTTGATGCTTCCTGGTATTTACCTACTGCGTCACGTGATCCATTTAAAGAGTTTCAAATAAAACACATACATGGTGCACAATTCTTTGATATTGATTGGATTGCAGACACCAGTAATTGCTTACCTCATATGCTTCCAAATAATAAAGATTTTGCCAATCATGTTGAAAAATTAGGAATTTCAAATACAACTAATGTTATAATTTATGATACTGCAGGTTTATTTTCAGCTGCAAGAGTTTGGTGGATGTTCCACGTTATGGGTCATAAAAAAGTTTTTGTATTAGATGGTGGATTGCCAAAATGGATTGCAGAAAAACGCCCATTATCAAATATTTTGACTAAACCTGAGTGTGGATCTTACAAAGCTACATTATTTTCTTCGCAAGTAGTAAATGCTGCTGAAGTATTAAATAGTAATGCGCAGGTTATTGATGCTAGGCCTCCTTTACGATTTACGGGACAGGCTTTAGAACCTCGTCCAAATACAAAATCAGGGCATATTCCAAAATCAATAAATTTATTTTTTAAACTAGTTTTAAATGAGAAAAATTGCCTGAAATCTGATGAGGAGTTGCATTTATTATTTAGTGAAGCTGGCATAGACTTTACGCGTCCAATAATTACTTCCTGCGGATCTGGTGTAACCGCTGCCGTTCTAACTTTTGCCCTAAAAAGACTAGACCACAATCAGACTGCATTGTATGACGGGTCATGGTCAGAATGGGGTTCCCGAGACGACCTTCCCATCGAAACTAACTAAGGGCCCTTATCATGCTGTCATCATTAAAAAAACAACCCGCTGATCGTATTATTGGCCTATCAGCACTATACAATGCAGACCCGCGAAGCAAAAAAATTGATCTAGGTGTTGGTGTGTACAAAGACGCAAATGGCAATACGCCTGTTATGCGAGCAATTAAGGAAGCCGAAAAGCGGTTATGGGACGCTGAAACCACAAAAACATATACAGCAATGATAGGCGATGGTGGCTTTCACACTGCAATGGCTGATCTTGTTTTATCTAATAGTGTTGATCGTGATCGCATTTCATTTTGTGCTACACCAGGTGGCACAGGCGCTATTCACCATGTGCTAGAACTTGTCAAATTAACAGGTGCTAATCCTACAATTTGGTTTAGTGATCCAACATGGGGCAATCATTTATCTATAGCAAAACATCTTGGCATGCCGTTTGCAAAATATGGCTATTTTGACAATTATACACGCTCAGTTAATTTTGAAGGCATGATATCAGATCTATCCAACGTCTCAAAGGGTGATGTTGTTGTTCTGCATGGTTGCTGTCACAATCCAACTGGTGCAAATCTAAACAAAACGCAATGGGGCTTAATAGCAGATCTACTTCTAGAAAAAGAAGCAATTCCGTTCATCGATATTGCGTATCAAGGATTTGGGGAAGGCTTAGAAGAAGACGCATTTGGAACTCGCTTATTAGCAGGCAAATTCCCAGAAATGTTTATAGCATCCAGCTGTTCAAAGAATTTTGGTATTTATCGAGAGCGGTGTGGATTAGTAATGGCGATTTCAGCAGATCCAGACACTAGCGAGATTACACAGGGAAATCTATCTTATGTTAATCGTCAAAATTTTAGTTTTCCACCAGACCACGGTGCTCGTTTAGTTACTATGGTATTAACAGACACAGAACTGCGAGCTAATTGGGTGGCAGAGTTAGAAGATGTTCGATTAGGTATGTTGAGCGCACGTAAGAAATTGGCTGAGGCTTTACGTGTTGAATGTGGGTCTGATCGCTTTGGTTTCCTTGCAGAACACCGTGGAATGTTTTCACGCCTTGGCGCAACCGAAGATCAAGTTAACAAATTACGCGATGAGTATGGAATTTATATGGTTTTCGACAGCCGACTAAATATTGCAGGCGTCACAGAAGAGAAAATAGAAACTATAGCGAAAGCTGTTATCGCTGTTGGCATTTAAACTAACACTAAAGTCCGTATAAAGTATTTTGCTGAAAGGTCTGAACAGGCCACTTTAGAACGTCCCCTTAACTATCTTAAAAATTTTGGATAGTTGGTTGCTAAATATTGTGAAAGCAGTTACGAGCTCATTGCCCGTACTGGGCAAAGTATCCGCAACCTTTTCAAAACGGAGTTTATGATGAACCGTGGAATTATCTTTGGCGTTATAGCCATGGCTACTATAGTTGTAGCCTCGAACATTCTTGTCCAATTTCTAATGGGAAATTGGTTAACATGGGGGGCTTTCACTTATCCGTTTGCCTTTCTTATTACTGATCTAATGAACCGATTATATGGCGCACAACAAGCTAGAAAAGTTGTTCTTACTGGCTTTTTAGTTGGTATTTTCTGTTCGTTCATTGGTACGCAAATTATGGGTGAATATGGGCCATATGTAACACTTCGCATTGCAATAGGATCTGGCACTGCATTTTTAGTTGCGCAACTGGTAGACGTATTCGTATTCAATAAAATGCGTGAAGGTAAGTGGTGGCGCGCGCCCTTGGCATCAACTTTAGTTGGATCTTCTTTAGATACAGCTTTATTTTTTACGATAGCATTTTCTACAACACTTGCTGCGTTAGAGCCTACAAATGATGTGTCTTGGGCAAATGAAGTAATGCCTTTGTTGGGGCAAGGCCCGATTGTACCTCTATGGGTATCGTTAGGCGTTGCTGATTGGTTAGTTAAGCTTTGCCTAGCTTTGATTGCCTTAATACCATTTCGCTTGCTAGTAATTCGTTTGCAAAATGAAACTGATATGATCTGGACCAAAACTGAAAAATAGGTTTAAACTTTACGCCTACTCATTTTTGAGTGGGCGTTTTAATTTATTATACGTACTTTATAAAAAATCGTTTGGCTTTTTGGTAAAGTCGTTGCATGATTTAAATACCGGGCAGAAACGCCCTGGTCAAAAGAAACAATCGAAAGGAGGTGCCCATGATTATTAAGAAAACAGAGCAGCTGGTTAAGGCTACGAGCGAGGTAAGACGTTAGGGGGCAGCCCCCCAAATTTATTATCTGGCTACAAAACCTGCTTTGGTTTTGCTTGCCACCTCTAAATCTTGAGAGAAGCCCACATCCCTTGATGTGGGCTTTTTCATTTATTATAAAGTATTATGATTAAAATTACTGATACAATCCAAATTGAACCCTGGGAAATTACAGAGAGCTTTATACGCTCTTCTGGCCCGGGAGGTCAGCATGTAAATAAAGTTTCATCAGCCGTTGAGCTGCGATTTGAAGCAGAGCGTTCTCCTAACTTATCAGCGTATGTAAAAATACGATTAAAAAAGTTAGCTGGGAGAAAGTGGACCAAAGATGGCGCAATTATTATTACAGCTGAAAAACACCGATTGCAGCCAATGAACCGCGCTTTAGCACAAGAGAAGTTAATAGAGCTAATTGTTGAAGCTACCAAACGCCCAAAGTATCGAATTAAAACTAAACCAACTAGAGCATCACAACGCCGAAGGGTGGACACAAAAACAAAAAGGGGGCATGTCAAAGCACTTCGTGGGCGCGTTACCGATAATTAGAAATTTGTGTAATCTTTATTTATAAAGCATCAGTAATCTCTCAGGTCATATTATCTCTCGAAATTATTAACTAAAGTTAAGTGAGTGTCTTTGGGTCTTTAAGTTTTGGAAAAAACCCCCTAGAAGGCAAAAAACTCTCCGTAAGGAATATGAAATGGCTAAGTTTACGACAATTGCTGATTTTACGCGCCGCTTACGGACCCCGGATCGTAGCCCAAACGATACACCCCTAACGCCGATCCAGGCTAAAACAGATATTTTATCCGGATTAACCGTTGCTCTTGCATTAGTGCCAGAGGCAATAGCCTTTGCTTTTGTAGCAGGTGTCGCGCCATTGGTTGGGTTGCATGCTGCGTTTATTGTAGGCCTAATTACTGCCATATTTGGTGGCCGCCCTGGTATGATTTCAGGTGCCACTGGTGCATTAGCTGTTGTTATGGTTGCTTTAGTTGCTGAGCATGGTGTCCAGTATCTATTTGCTACGGTTGTACTTATGGGAATTTTTCAAGTTCTAGCTGGTGTTTTTAAACTAGGGAAATTTATGCGCCTTGTTCCTCATCCAGTTATGTTAGGATTTGTTAACGGTTTAGCAATTGTGATTTTTTGGGCTCAAATGGATTTTTTCCAAATAAAAGATAGTAGTGGGCATCATGTTTGGATGACTGGAGCTACCTTATGGATTACCTTAGCTTTAGTTGCATTAACAATGCTCTTAATTTGGATTACCCCAAAAATTACACGTGCAATTCCTGCACCGTTATTAGCTATCACTTTAGTTGCAGCTTTAGTTATCATATTTGACATTAACGTACTAAGTGTTGGTGATTTGAGTTCTGTTAAAGGTGGCCTTCCCACATTTGCCATTCCAATTATTCCTTTTACCTTTGAAACACTTTATATTATTTTACCATACGCATTAATATTAGGATCTATTGGTTTGATTGAAAGTCTCCTAACCCTAAACCTTGTTGGTGACATAACTGGCAAAAAAGGTGGCGCCAGCCAGGAATGTCTGGCCCAAGGCGGTGCAAATATTGTCACTGGCCTCTTTGGAGGCATGGGTGGTTGCGCTATGATTGGGCAATCAATGATTAATGTAAACTCTGGCGGGCGAACACGGCTAGCGGGCATCGCCGCAGCATTATTTCTCCTTTCATTTATATTATTTGCAAGTGGAATTATTGATTTAATTCCTTTAGCGGCTTTAGTTGGAGTAATGTTTATGGTTGTTATTGGTACATTTGCTTGGCAATCAATAAAACTGATGGGCCGTATCCCCGTATCAGATATTTTAGTAATTTTAGTAGTTACTGCTGTGACAGTATTATTCAATTTGGCAATTGCTGTATTTGTTGGGGTCATTATTTCTGCACTAGTCTATGCATGGAATGCTGCAGCACAAATTCAAGTTCACACTCGCCTCTCTGAAACTGAAAAAGGTGCCATTGTATACGAACTATCAGGGCCCTTATTTTTTGGATCTAGCACGCGCTTTCAGGAATTATTTGAACCTGAAAATGATCCTGCTACAATAATCATAGATTTTAATGGTTCTCGTGTTGTTGATCATAGCGCATTACAGGCTATTGATGCAGTTGCAGCCAAATATGAAGCAGCAGGAAAAAAATTAATGTTGCGACATTTATCACGTGATTGCCATGCACTGTTGGCCAAAGCAGGCCAACTCATTGTTGATATGGACGACGATCCAAGTTATCGTATTGCAACTGACTATGGAATTTCAGCTGGCAAAATTGGTGGCCATTAATCTGATCTAATTGATAGGTGAAAAATGTCTAATATAGTTATTGCAGCCCTTTATCATTTTACAAAACTTTCAGATCATAAAAATTTGCAAGCACCACTTATTGAAATCTGTAATTCTCAAGGAATTAAGGGCTCTTTGCTATTAGCATTTGAAGGTATCAATGGCACCATAGCTGGATCACGTACTGGGATCGATGCTGTTTTAAAGCATCTACGCGCATGGCCAGGTTGCTCCAATTTGGAACACAAGGAAAGCCATTCCTCGGGAACCCCATTTAAGCGTATGAAAGTGAAATTAAAGAAAGAAATAGTAACAATGGGCCAGCCCGATGTTGACCCAACTTTAAATGTTGGAAACTACGTTGAAGCATCTGATTGGAATAACCTCATTTTGCAAGAAGACGTTGTAGTGATAGACACACGTAATGATTACGAAGTTGCTATTGGAACATTTGAAGGGGCCGTTGACCCAGAAACTAAAAGTTTTGGAGAGTTTCCTGAATGGTGGGGAAAAAATAAAAATAAATTTCAGAATAAGCGCATTGCAATGTTTTGCACAGGTGGCATTCGGTGTGAAAAATCTACTAATTATCTTATAAACGAAGGTGTTGAAGATGTTTATCATTTAAAGGGTGGCATATTAAAATATCTAGAAGATGTGCCACAAGAAGATAGCAAGTGGGATGGTGAATGCTTTGTTTTTGATGCTCGTGTATCGGTCAAGCATCGCTTGGAAGAAGGTAAGTATAAGCTGTGCTATGCCTGTCGAATGCCGCTTGCTCCAGATGCCTTTAATCGTTCTGAATTTGAAAAGGGTGTATCTTGTCACCTATGTATCAATACTAATGGCCCCGAGCGAAAAAAGAGGTTTAGGGAACGGCAAAGACAAGTAGAGCTCGCAGATAAACGTGGTAAACACCATATTGGATAATTCTAAAATATGACCGAAATCACTGTTAGCCTGTTGGTGATACTTTTTTTGTGGGACTCTGCGCTGGTTTCTTTGATGCAATATCCGGGGGTGGGGGACTTATATCACTTCCCGCAATGTTAATTGCTGGGGTCCCACCATTAACTGCAATAGGAACAAATAAGCTTCAAGGTTTGTTTGGAACAGCTTCAGCAACCATAACATTTGCCGCTAAAGGGCATTTAGATTTGCGGGCTTTATGGCCAATTGCTTTCCTATGTTTTGCAGCATCCTCAGCTGGAGCACTTACTGCATCATACATTCCACAAGAAGCATTAACTTATGCATTTCCCTTTATCCTAATTGGAGTTGCACTTTATTTTGCATTATCACCAATATTTTGCATTATCACCAAACTTAACAGATTTAAGGAGAAAACCACTTATACCAACTCTTATTTTAACTAGTTTTTTATTACCAGTAGTAGGGTTTTACGATGGTATTTTTGGTCCAGGTGCAGGATCATTTTACATGCTAATGCTGTTAAGTCTTGGCGGCATGGGTATTTTACAAGCCACTGCACAAACAAAATTTTTTAATTTTGCATCAAATTTTGGTGGATTTATTGGGTTTGCACTTATTGGTGCTATCTCTTGGAAGGTTGGATTTTTAATGGCAGCAGGGCAGATTATTGGCAGTACACTTGGCGCGCGCTTGGCTATGAAAAAAGGGGCGCAAATCATTAAGCCACTACTAGTCACTATCTGTATAGCAACGGCATTAAAATTATTGCTTAGTAATTAAACTCTACAGGCATAAATTTTTATGAATAAAAAATTATATTTTTATACGTCTGCCTAGTGGAATTTCGCGAATAGGTAAATGAACAATTGCACTAAACGCACCAACACCTATTCCAACCCACCAAACAGTATTATAATTTCCATAAGCGTCATACAATGCGCCACCTAGCCAAACCCCTAAAAATGATCCTAATTGATGGCTAAAGAAAACTATTCCATATAAAGTTCCCATATATCGTAAGCCATAAATGTAACCTACTAAGCCAGAGGTTAACGGTACAGAAGCTAGCCATAATAGGCCCATAGTGATTGAGAACGTGACAACTGTTAATGGCGTCATTGGGACCATAATAAAGATAATGGCGATTACTGTTCGTCCAGTATAAACAATCGCTAATAGGTTTTTCTTTTTATAATATTTACCAAAATAACCCGCTGTAATTGTTCCTACAATATTTGCTGCACCAATTAGTGCAATTGCAAATGCACCCAACGCGCTGGTAGTGTTTACACCAATACCAGAAAGCAGCCCCCCACTAGAAATTGGACCACACATCTCAGTTACAAATGCTGGAAAGTGAGCTGTAACAAAAGCTAACTGAAAACCACATGAAAAAAAACCAAGAAAAATTAAGGTAAAACTAGGATCATAAAAAGCTTTTTTTAGAATTTGGCCTAATGTTTCTTCTAAACTTTCAGTACTGTTTTTTACAGGTGCTTTAAGTACAGGTAGCAGTACTAAAGTTGAGATAATTATCCCTGCAAAAATTAGAAATACAATTGACCAATTGAAATGGCCTAAAAGGTATTCAGCCGCTGGGGGGCCTATAATCTGACCAACAGAACCAACAGCAGTCGCTATCCCTAATGCCATAGATCTGTTTTCATCTGATGCAGCCCGACCCACGATCGCTAAAACTACACCAAATCCAGTACCAGCTACGCCAAAGCCAACGAAGAGAGCATAAAATTGATGCTGCCCAGGGCTAATCGCATAACTAGATAATATTAGTCCCACAGCATAAAAAATCACACCTAATAAAATTGCCTTACGATCACCAATCTTCTCTGCAATTGCCCCAAATATGGGTTGGCCAACACCCCATGCTAGGTTTTGAATAGCGATAGCCATTGAAAATTCAGTGCGCGCCCAAAAAAACTGATCTGCTACTGGAATCTGAAAGACCCCAAACGATGCTCGGATACCAAAACCAATCATTAATATTAATGACGAAGCAATTAGAACAGGTGTAATTAATTTAGAATTATGTGGTTGCATGTAATTACCTCTTTGGTTGTGCCAGCTTTATAAAATTGCTAGTTAGGGTCAATGGGTTTTTGGGGCTGGGTAATATGAAACCAATAGATATTTACAATCAACGGGTCTTATCTGGCACTTTGGTTTCAGACAATAATCAACTAAAAACACTTCAAGCCTTACAAGACTTAGCAATAGAGATTGATGGCTATAAGCCTCGATCAAAATGGCTATTATCTGGTTTATTTGGTATAAGAGCACCACGCCCAAAGGGGCTATATATTTATGGTGGAGTTGGCCGAGGTAAGTCTATGTTAATGGATTTATTTTTTGAAGCATCTCCAGTAACAAGAAAGCGTCGTGTGCACTTCCATGAATTCATGCAATCAATTCATCAAAGTCTGTATGAAGTAAGACAAACGGGTGTTGAAGATGCCATTCGTCCAGTTGCAGAAAAGATTATCTCTGAAGTTGATCTACTATGTTTTGATGAAATTCAAATAACAGATATTACGGATGCAATGATAGTTGGTCGTTTATTTGAATTTTTATTAGATTCAGGTGTTATTATTGTAACAACATCTAATAGACATCCAAATGATTTATATAAAAGTGGGTTAAATCGTTCATTATTTTTACCATTTATCAAAATGATCGGACAAAGGCTTACTACTTTGAATTTAGATAGCGACACTGATCATCGTCAAAATAATATAAATGGTAATATTGTTTATTTTTATCCCTTAAACGAAGAAACTCATCAGAAAATTGAACAGCTGTGGGAAACCCTATCGCGTGGAAAGTCTACACCTCTTATCTTAACCCAAAAAAAACGTAAAATTGAGATTCCTTTTCATGTTAATGGTATCGCCCGCGCAAGCTTTGCTGATTTATGCAATAAAGCTTTAGGTCCAGGAGATTACTTAGTAATTGCCAAATCAATAGATTTATTAATGATAACTAATGTACCCCAATTAGGGAAGGATAATAGCAACCAAGCTAAGAGGTTTGTCACACTTATTGATACTTTATATGAGGGTAGTATTAAGGTCATAATAAGCGCAGATGCAGAAGTGGAAGAATTGTACAAAGATGGTATTGGTTCCTTTGAATTCAACCGTACAGCAAGTAGATTAAGAGAAATGCAGTCTGAAGTTTGGGGAACCTAATTTCATTCGCGCGCCTTGCGCAATTCAATTAAAAACTCTTTATTAGCAAGGCCATCAGGGGTCAAACCTAATATAATTTGATACTTTCTAATTGATTTTCTTGAATTTGGACCAATGATACCATCAGGCTCACCAACGTCATATCCTATTTGGTTTAACAGCTTCTGTACTTCAACTTTTTCTTTCAGCTTTAGTGCACCGGGCCCGCGGGGCCATTCACGTTGAAACGGTAACTCACCTAAGATACGGTCAGCTAGGTGCCCCACGGCCATCGCGTAAGAGTTTGAATTATTATAACGTTTAATTACAAAAAAATTCTTGAATACAATAAAAGCAGGGCCCTTAGCGCCAGCTGGAAGAAATACTGAACCTTCGCCATGGTTTGGGATCTTATTATTTTTGATGGTTCTAACACCTAACTCTGTCCAGCGAGATGGTGTCGCTTTAACTTCAAGATCAGCATTTCTATAATTAAATCCTGCAGGTAATATTACTTCTATTCCCCATGGTTGATTATTTTTCCACCCAAATTTAGCAAGGTAATTTGCTGTTGAAGCTAGGGCGTCTGATGGATCCGCAGGATCCCAAACATTTCGCTTTCCATCACCAGTAAAATCTTGTGCGTAGGCTTGATAGCTTGTTGGTATGAACTGAGTATGCCCCATAGCGCCTGCCCAAGAACCCATCATTTTATCAGGTGTAATATCGCCACGTTGTATAATCTTTAGCGCTTCCATTAATTGTTGCCGTCCAAACTTTTCACGCCGGCCATCATATGCAAGAGTTGCTAGGGCTTCTATAATATTAATATTTCCCATTCGTTGGCCATACGAAGTTTCTAGCCCCCAAATTGCGACTATTACTTCAGCATCAACTTTATATTTTTTCTCTATTTGATTTAGAATATTTGCCTGAATATTAAAACTGGCTTGTCCATCTACAACACGTTTTGGTGATGTTGCAGTATCTAGATAATCCCAAATTTGGCGTGAAAACTCAGCCTGTTTTCTATCTAACTGTACAACGCGGTCGTTTAACAAGACGCCCTCAAATGCATCATTAAGCGTATTGGCACTAATACCATTCAACAATGCATCTTGGCGAAATGATTTTACCCAAAGTTGAAAACCGCTCTGACTTTGGGCTACTTGATATTGCCCTAATTGAGAGTTTTTAGCGTTTACAGGCATTACCAAAACAAACAGACTCAAAGCCAAAGTCGCTGAAAATTTTAGCATTTATTACTCTCCTGCTCGAGACAATTATTCATTTTTAGTATAATCTAATGCACGCATCTCCCTAAAACAATACACCTATTCAAATTGGCATAATTGCGCCAATTGTTAAAAACATAAGTTTTAAAATATACTGTCTATCAACGGTTTTTTTTTCGTTTACCTTTATCCTTAGAGCGGGTTATTAGGCGGCCTTTATGGCTAGTTTGCCGACCAGAACCCTTAGGCATTTCATTACCATTTAGTTCAAGCATCTCTAGTGTAAGGCCTCCCGTTACAGCAGTTGCATCAACTAATGCAACTTTGCATGGCATACCAATTGCAATAATGCGGCCGCTATCATCACCTTTAAGAGTGCGATTACGATCATCATAATGCCAATATTCTCGTCCCAGTTTTGATAAAGGTATGATTCCATCCGCACCCGTATCATCAAGCTTCACAAACAAGCCAAATTTGGCAATACCTGAAACACGCCCTGTGAATTCAACACCAATACGGTCAGCTAAGAATGCCGCCAAATATCGGTCTGTAGTATCACGCTCAGCAAGCATAGAGCGGCGCTCCGTTGTAGAAATCCACTCTCCCGTTTCCTTTAAGACCGCCTCTTCCTCACTGCTAAGTCCATCATCCCCAAAGTCATGCACTGATACTAATGCACGGTGTACTATTAGATCAGCATAACGTCGGATTGGACTAGTAAAGTGAGCATAGCGTCGTAAATTTAATCCAAAATGACCAAAGTTATTTGGTGCATAATATGCCTGTGCCATACAGCGTAAAACAGTCATATTTATAATTTCAGAATCTTCAGTATTTTCTGCTGCAGCCAATAATTTATTTAAATGTTGAGTTTTTAATACCTGCCCTTTTGCAAGTTCTAATCCAGATGCCTCAGCAACTTCACGCAGTCCCTCAAGCTTTTCTGGTGATGGTTCTTCGTGAACGCGGTATAATAAGTTTTTATCTTTAGCTTCTAATGTTTCCGCAGCACAAACGTTAGCAGTAACCATAAATTCTTCGACTAACTTATGAGCATCAAACCTAGTTCTAAAATCAATAGACAAAACAGCTCCCTCTTCCGAAAGGATAATTTTGCGCTCTGGGAGATCAAGATTTAAAGGCTGACGTTCTTCACGCGCCCTTATAGAGCTTTGATAAGCAAAAAATAAGTTAGAAAGTGCTCCCGCAAGAGGTCTTGTAGCTTCATCATACCTACCGTCAAAGGCAGCTTGCGCTTGTTCATATGATAATGATGCTGGTGAACGCATTAGGCCACGATGGAATTCATGTCCTAGTTTAATACCCTTGTTACTCAACTTAATTCTAACAGCCATACATGCTCTGTCCACACCTTCATGAAGGGAACATAAGTCACCCGATAGGGCATCAGGCAGCATTGGAACAACTCTATCAGGGAAATACGAAGAATTGCCACGTTTGCGGGCCTCTGCGTCCAGACTAGTTCCTGGGCGCACGTAATGCGCTACATCAGCTATAGCGACCCAAACAATATGACCATCCTTATTGTTGACGTCGTCATCAGGTATTGCGCAAATGGCATCATCATGATCGCGCGCATCTGATGGATCTATAGTAAACAGCGGCAGATCACGTAAATCAGTCCTCTTGCCTAATTCCACAGGCTTAGCGGCTTCCGCATCAAGAATAACATTATTAGGAAAGTGATCAGGTATTTCGTGTTGGTGAATAGCAATTAAAGAAATTGAACGAGGCGCCATTGGATCACCAAGCACTTCAAGAATACGAGCAGATGCTAGCCCCATACGCGCTTTTGGCCCAATTTGTTCAGCTTCAACCAGTTCACCATCTTTAGCGTTATTGGCATCCCTACTTGCAATGTTAAATTCTCGAGAGTTCTTTTTATCAACAGGTACTAGCCGGCCACCCTCTGACCCCAATCGGTAAATACCAATTACCAAATCAGGTCCAGATCCAATACGCCGAATTAATCTTGCCTCTAGCTTATGGTCCTGTCCTTCAATTGGTGAAATTCTACATAATATTCTGTCACCAACAGACAATACAACGTCACCAACTTTTGGCACAAATAAGATACGTGGGCGCTCATCATCCCCGTCCCATTCAGCAGGCTCAGCCCAAAGCTCACCTGCACTATCTTGCTCAGACACTCGCAGTACAGACACTGGTGGCAATTCTCCAGCACCGCGAAATGCACTTCTATTTCCTGCAATTAGTCCATCAGTTCGCAGCTCACGAAGCATACGTTTTAATTCAATTCTCGCACTACCAGTTACACTGAAGGCTTTAGAAATGTCACGTTTTGACGCTTTGTCAGGATGCTCTTGCACCCATTTCAAAATGTCTTCTTTGGAGGGAATTTTGCTCATAACTTTTATCTAACATGTTCATTGAATGAGGTCATTGGCTTTTGTTATGATATTCCACTCTTATTTTAAAAATGATAAAGATCATCAACAGTATCAACATCCCGAAGTTGAACAATATGCTTTACCTTATTCGCACCTAAACTATTTAAAGTGTCTGACAAAGTAGTTTCACTAGACCAGTATACTCCTTTAAATAGCAAATTTGGGATAGGCGTTGCCCCACGCTTTAGACCGATCAACCAATACCCACCATCTAACGCAGGTCCAACCACAGCTTCATGGTTGCCTAATGCATCAAACGCATCATTGATAAATCCAGGCTTTATATTAGGAATATCAGCACCAATAATCACAATAGGGCCTTTAGGTGCGTTGCGAAAGATATTACCCATTCGGCTTCCAAGATTGCCACCTCCCTGAGGCCAACGAGGTAAATGATTTGGCCAAACCCTGCTGGTTAACCCACCTATATCAGGTGAGACTGCTAATATGGTTTTCCACCGAGTATCAGCTGATAATTTTCTAATCAAAGATTGCGCATTATGCCGAAACCACCAAGCAGCGTTAGTCATGCCGATGCTGCGACCAAGGCGGGTTTTAACACGCCCTGGGTTTGGCTCTTTAACCATAATAAAAAGATGGCCTTTAATCACGTGAAATAATTTTTCATGATTCTGGTATAAATTAGCTTTAATTTATTTATCTGTTCAACAGATACACGCTCATCTACTTGGTGCATTGTTTTGCCAACCAAACCAAATTCCACAACAGGACAATAATCTTTAATGAACCTAGCATCAGATGTTCCTCCTGAAGTTGAAGCCTCTGGGTGTAATCCTGTTTCCTCATAAACAGAATTTGAAACTAGATCTGAAAATTTACCAAGTGGAGTTACAAAACTCTCTCCAGAAACTTGAACTTTCGTATCAATTTCAATGCCAGTATCGTCAGAAATTGCACCTACAACACTCAGTAACCAAGCAGTTAACTCATTTGAATTATGAGCATCATTAAATCTAATATTTACAGTTGCTTTCGCCTCTGCAGGGATTACATTATTTGCTAAATTACTAGTATCTATAGTTGTAACAGCCAAAGTCGAGGCGTCAAAGAGTTCTGTACCATCATCCAATTTATAATTTGCTAAATTACATATTAATTTAGCCATTGCTGGTAATGGATTTTTCGCGCGGTGAGGATAAGCTGAATGCCCCTGAACTCCACGCGCTGTGAAATAGGCTGTCATCGATCCACGGCGACCAATCTTCATCATCTCGCCCATAATGTTAGGACATGTGGGCTCTCCAACAATACAATGATCAATAGTCTGATTATTAGAAGACATCCAGTCCAACAGGGCTAGAGTACCGTCTTGCGCTACCCCTTCTTCATCACCAGTAATGGCAATAACAATTGAGCCATCGGGAGGTGTATCATTTATAAAATCAATTGCAGCGGATGCAAATGCTGCAACAGCAGATTTCATATCTGTTGAACCACGCCCATATAAAAAACCATTTTTAATCTCAGCTCCAAACGGATCTACAGTCCAGTCCCCTAAAGAGCCAATAGGTACAACATCTGTATGCCCGTTGAAGCCTAGCGTACGACCCTCTCCCCATCGCGCAAAAAGATTACTTATTTCTCCACGGTCTACTCGATTACATATAAAGCCAGCATTAGATAATAATTCCTCTAACAAAACTAAAGCCCCCGCCTCCTCAGGAGTAACTGAAGCACAGCGCACTAAGTCAGCAGTTAATTTTACGGGATCAATTGTCATAGCTTCTCCTTTGGTTATCTTCCAAATATCGTGTCAACCAACTAGCGGCAAGTGCCATGCTGGAAAAGTTTGAAAAATTAATATTTAGATATATTATATTTACTGCAAAAATTTATTAAATCTAAATTTAATATTATCTCTTCTTAATATTCAAAATGGTACTGGGGATGTAAACCGCATTAATGTACCACTACCAGGGTGACATATCTTTAAATGTAGAGCATGTAACTGTAGGCGATCAGCTAAGCTTATTTCATAATCCGTACCATAAAATCTATCTCCTATAATTGGGTGCCCCATTTCAAGCATATGCACCCGTAATTGATGGCTGCGTCCTGTTTTAGGATTTAATTCTATTCGGGTAGAATCTGCTTCTCTTTTTATGACTCGCCAGTCAGTTTTTGCTTGTTTTCCATTTTCTAAGTCAACCATTTGCAATGGCCTGTTTGGCCAATCAACAATTAATGGTAAATCTATGCAACCACTATCTTCTGATATTACCCCAACCACTCTAGCCTCATATGTTTTTTCAGTAGTGCGCTTTTCAAACTGTAAACTCAGATCGCGTTGTGAATTTTTGTTAAGGCCAAAAATCATTACCCCACTAGTATCCATATCTAATCTATGAACTAATAATACACCATTAAACTGCGTGCGAACTCTCGTCTCTAAACAATCACGATGTTCAAGACTTTTACCTGGGACGGATAATAATCCTGATGGCTTATCCACAACTAAAATATCTTGGTCAACATATAAAATACTCAAGGGATCAAGCGGAGGCTCATATATAAAAAAATCCATAAACCTTACATAAGATTAAAAGGTGGTCGTGTCACGAATGTCTTTTAATCTTATGATATAATTAGTGTATTTAGCTTTTTATTATCAGATTTTTACACGTTCAGATTTTGGATCATATAATGGCTTTAAACTTGGAGTGGCTTTCACACGAATTCCAGCAACATCAATTTCATATGATGAAGCTAAAATATCTGCAATTTCTTCACCTTTACATGGAACATATCCTAAACCAATGGCAGCACCTAATGTATGCCCATAACTCCCTGAACTTAAATATCCAATCAATTTTCCATCACGCAAGATCGGTTCGTTATGATAGAGTAATGGTTCCGGATCATTCAAAATAAATTGTACTAAACGTCTTTCCAAGCCACTTTCTTTTTTCCGTAAAACTGCATCACGCCCAATAAAATTTGTTTTCTCAGTTTTAACAGCAAACCCAAGCCCTGCTTCCAGCACATGATCTTCACATGTTATGTCATGTCCAAAATGACGATAGCCTTTTTCAATACGCAAGCTATCCATCATATGCATTCCACATAACTTCAAACCTAGATCTTTACCCGCCTCATATAACGTTTCAAAAATGTGCCCAGCCTGATCAGCGCTAGCATAAACTTCCCAGCCAAGTTCTCCCACATAAGTCACACGGTGCACTCGAACTAAACCCATACCAAGCTCGATTTCTTGAGAGGTGCCAAAAGGATTTATGACATTATCAAACGAATTAGGACTAACTGCCTCAATTAACTTTCGGCTATTAGGGCCCATTACTGCCAATACACCTTCACCTGCCGTCATATCTGTGATCACAACATTATAGTTACCGGCATGGCGTTGTAACCAAACCTGATCAGCCAGACGTGTTGCAGCAGGGGTCACCACTAAATAAGCGGTTTCACTAACTCGCGTAATAGTTACATCCGCCTCAATTCCACCTGTATTATTTAGAAATTGTGAATAAACAATTTTACCTACAGGAACATCATACTGCCCCCCCGCAACATAATTTAAGAATACTGTTGCGTCACGGCCTTCAACTCGTATTTTTCCAAATGAAGACATATCATACATGCCTACATTTTCGCGTACGGCACGGTGTTCATTAGCAGAGTTTTCAAACCAATTTTGTCGTTTCCATGAATATTCATAAGAAGCTTTTTGGCCTTTATTTGCAAACCAGTTAGCACGCTCCCAACCCGCTAGCTCACCCATAACGGCACCTTGATTTAATAACTGTTGGTGAAAAGGTGTGCGCCGGACACCACGCGCAGTTTTCTTTTGTAAAAACGGAAAATGGTCAGCATAAAGAAGTCCCAATGTTTCCTTGGATCGCTCATATAAATACTTTTTGTTACCTTGAAAAGGTTGCATACGTGAAATATCTACATCACCTAAATCAAATGGTTTTGCACCACTATCCATCCACTCTGCCAGTGCCATACCGGCACCACCCGCAGACTGAATTCCTATTGAGTTGAACCCCGCTGCTACCCAAAAATTTTCTACTTCAGGTGCAAGTCCTAGATGATATGCATCATCAGGTGTAAAGCTTTCAGGTCCATTAAAAAATGTATGGATTCCAGCTTCAGCAAGCTTTGGCATACGCTCACAAGCAGCTTCTAAAATAGGTTCAAAATGATCAAAATCTTCTGGTAATTGATCAAATTCAAAGTCTTTTGGTATACCAGCCATACCCCATGGCTTCGAAATAGGTTCAAAAGCACCTAATAAAAACTTACCTGCATCTTCTTTATAGTAAGCACATTCATCTGGGACACGAAGAACAGGCATCTGTGTAAGCCCTTCTATCGCTTCTGTTACGATATAAAAGTGTTCGCACGCATGAAGTGGTACATTAACTCCAGCCATACGGCCAACTTCATGTCCCCACATTCCACCACAATTTACAACCATGTCTGCTTTAATGTGACCTTGTTCATTCTTGGATTCCCAATTGACGCCTGTCACACGCCTCCCACTTTTTGTAACGCCAGTCACACTTATATTTTCACAGATTAACGCCCCACCATTACGAGCACCTTTTGCAAGCGCTAGGGTAATATTTGCCGGATCCCCCTGGCCATCTAGAGGCAGCCAAACGCCTGCTTTAACACCATCAATATTTAAATGTTCATATTTAGCTTTTACTTCAGCTGGTGAAATTTCTTCAACTTCAACACCAAAAGCACGTGCCATTGCTGCTTGTCTAAAAATTTCTTCTTTTCTCTCATTTGTCAATGCAACCGTGATTGAACCACACCGCTTAAACCCTGTAGAAACACCTGTTTCTTGCTCTAAATTTCCATATAGCTCTTGCGAATATTTAGCTAATCTTGTCATATTTGCAGTGGCACGTAACTGCGCAATCAAACCAGCCGCATGCCATGTGGTGCCAGAAGTCAATTGTTTACGTTCAAGTAAAACAACATCCTTCCAACCTTTTTTGATTAAATGATAGGCAACTGAACACCCAATCACACCACCACCAATAATTACTACTCGCGCAACTTTAGGGATATTTGTCATATTTTTTCCTTTAACTAGACCAAACGCTCTTTTCGCGTCTCACGTGGCGTTTTACCATAATATGCTTTGTAAATTTTACCAAAATTACTCCCAAATCCACATGCCGCAGCAATTTCTAAAATACTCATGTCTGTATTTACTAGAAAATTTTGAGCTCTAATCAATCTTAATTCTCTATAGAACCGGCCAGGGCTACGGCCTAAGTGGCGTAAAAACTGACGTTCTAAAGATCTTGTAGTCTGGCCGAGAACTTTTGCTAACTCTGTTGTTTTTAGAGGCTCTTCAATATTAGATTGCATCATTTTGATTGCTTGATCGATATGACTATCCTTACCAGCGCTGAGCGCGTCCATTGCTCCTGGTTGACGTGTCTCAAAGGATCGCACTTTATCTAATAGCAAAATACTAGATACAGTTAATAATTTTGCCTTTGACAAGTAAGCAGCAACTATTTGTAACATAATGTCGTACGTTGAAACTAGTCCTGCACATGTAACAATCTTATCAGTGGATACTGCAATTGATGGCGCAATATCGTATAGACCACTTCGCTCTTCTAATAATAATCGATTTTCCCAGTGTGTTGTGTGACCCAACCCATCATCAGAATTTGCAGATATATATATTGCCGCAGCTTCAGCCAGCAGCACAACTTTAGCATCAGTATAGCGATACTTATGTACAGCTTTTTCTATCTCACGTGATGTAAAGTTTAAGTCAGAATTTCCCAAAAAAACTGCAATATCTGCATCGGGCACTTTAGGCAAAGCCACGGCATTTAACCACGTGTCTGCACTTGATTTAACGATTCCCGCTTCTGGGCTAACATATCGAAAATTAAACATTTTTTTATCAACTACTCGATTGGCTAGCCTCAAGACATCCACAACGCCAGAAAGCTCAGTCATTACAAAGCCATCAGATAGTATAATATCTACCTTCATGTCTTTTTGATCTAGATCACTACTCATCGATACACCCCTAAAATCATACTTTGTAAATTTTTATTTTTTCTTACTAAGGCGTAGCCTCAACATTTTGAAAAAGCTAATTAAGCAATACTCTTTCAAATATTATTTTATAAAAAATTTTATTAGGCAGTTTATAAAATTTTAAAGATATCCAAAACGCCGTTTTAATTCAGAGATATGAGCTGGCCCAACCTCACAACAACCCCCAACAAGAGTTGCGCCATTATCGATCCAAATCTGCGCAAAATTAGCATATGCTTCAGGAGTTAAATCAGTGCGTGCTTCTAGCATATCTACAGTTGCACCAATCTTATTAAATTCAGCTGGAATTTTGGTAAAACCATTTGCATATGCCCCGACAGGTATACCAGACAACATAAGTTCTGGTACAGCAACGGAGACCGCTTCAGGTATGGAACAATTCACAAAAATAGCAGCTGGACTATACTCTTCTAACAACGGCAAAATATCTGATATTTTTTCACCTGATCGAAGTTTTTTACCATCTGAATCGTCTACTGACAATGCTAACCATACTGGCTTTCCAAAGCCATCTGTTCCCATTAATGCTCCTCGAGCCTGATCAATAGATGACATCGTTTCCGCTAAAAATACATCAACATAGTTTGTTTGTATTTTACATATATTAAAATATACTTCTGCTGCCTGCGCAGCTGGTGGTGCCAAGTTAGGCTGATAAGAAAAACCTTGCGGCCCTAGTGAGCCTGCCACAATACCAGCCCCATTGAATTCACGCGCATCTACCGCTTTTTGGCAAGCAATTCGTTGAAGATCTTCTAATTTACTGCCTAAGTCGTGTTTTTCTAATCTATCCGGCAAAGCTGAGTAGGTATTTGTAGTAGCTACATCTGCTCCTGCTGCAAAATAATTATCATGCACAGCCCGAACCATTTCAGGATTATCTAATAAGGCTTGGACAGACCATAATGAAGTAGCGCAACCAGCACGGGCAACTAATTCTTGCCCCATTCCACCATCTAATAAAGTTATGCTCATCCGCGTATTCTTTCATTTTTAGGATCCCACAATGGTTCATCCTTTTGAACAGTTGCATTGCATCGTTTGCCAAATATTTCAACTTCAAGTTTAGTGCCAGGAGATGATAAGTCTGCTCGCACCATTCCAAACGCAATAGATGCCCCTACACGGTAGCCCCAATCACCTGAAGTGGTTTCACCTACCACTTCATTGCCAAACCAAATAGTAGACATGTAGGGTGCATCAGCAAACTCTGTATCTACTATTAATGTTACAAATCTTTTTTTTGAACCCTCCTGTTTTTCAGCTAATAATGCTGCTTTGCCAGGGAAGTTTTGAGGTTTGTCAAAGTTGATAAATCGTTCAATACCCCCTTCAAGCAATGTATAGTCAGTGGATAAGTCACCTTTCCAAGTACGGTAACCTTTTTCCAGGCGCATTGAATTTAATGCGTACATTCCAAATGGCTTTGCACCAGCTTTAATTACTGCTCCAAACACAGCAGGCGTGTCCTCAAACTTTAAGTGAATTTCCCATCCCAATTCCCCTGCAAATGAGATACGAAATAGTTTTGCAGGCTTTCCTGAAACAATCGCATTTTGGTGAGTTAACCATTCTCTTGTTAGGTCAGCATCTTTTGTAATGCTGTCTAAAACTTCACGTGACTTTGGCCCGGTTAGCAACAGAGTTGAGTATTCTTTGGTCACATCATTTAAAATCAATGATCCGCCTATAGGCAATGCTTTTTTCAGAAACTCAAAGTCATGCCATTGAGCAACAGCCGCAGTCATTAGTAAAAAATCATCATTTCCAAAACGTATAATCGTTACTTCTGTTACTATACGGCCCCTACTATCTGCAAAGTATCCAAGATTTATTCGCCCTACTTTTGGAAGGGATCCTGAAATTTGGCATCTCAACCAATCAGCAGCTCCGTTGCCAACCAATGTGTATCGAGAAAAGCCTGGCATATCCAAAACACCCACTGCGTCACGGCAAGCTTCGACTTCCTCTTTAATACGCTGAGCCCATGGCCCATTACGCATCCATGTCTGCGTCACTTTTTCTGATATATCATCATCAGCCTTTGCAAACCAATTTGCTCTCTCCCATCCATTATATGCACCCATTTGAGCACCTTCAGCTAGTAATACTTCATGGTTTGGAGATAGTTTTTTATTCCTCCCAGCTGGCCATTCATGATGAGGGAAATGCATAGCATATTCATTACCGTATGTTTCTAGAGCTTTGGACAGACAATAATCGTGATCTGTGTAATCAGTATAGCGTCTTGGATCAAGCGCCCACATATCCAATTCAGTTTCACTATGCATAATCCATTCTGATAATACCTTTCCCGCTCCGCCACCTTGGGCAATTCCAAAAGTAAAAGAATGCGCTTCAAATGCATTTTCTACGCCTGGCATTGGACCAATCATTGGGAGGCCATCAGGAGCGTATGGAATAGGGCCATTGATATTTCGGCCAATCCCTGCTGTGCCCAATAATGGCAATCGCTCCATGGCATCTTCCATGTACCACTCCAATCGGTCCAGATCATCCGGATATAATTGAAATGAAAAATCTTCTGGCATTGGATCCTGGGGAGTGACCCAATGTGCCTTACAGTTGCTTTCATATGGACCAAGGTTCAATCCATTTTTTTCTTGTCGTAAATAATAAGATGAATCAACGTCACGAAGAAGCGGTACTTTACGCCCATTTTCTTTACTCCATGCTTCTAATTCAGCTATTGGTTCAGTCAGAAAGAATTGGTGTGACATAACAACCATGGGCACTGTTCGACCACCAAAAGGTTTGAACATTTCGCCTACTCTTTGAGCATAATAACCAGCACAATTAGCAACATATTCACATCGTATTGCACCTTTTTCGGTTTTAACAATCCATTCATCACCATCGCGCTCTATTCCATTAACAGAACAAAAGCGTTCTATATGACCACCTTCCTTACGAGCACCAGTTGCCAAAGCTTGGGTTAACTGAGCAGGATCAATATCACCATCCAAAGGGTCCCAAAGACCACCCGCAATATCATGCGTTTCAATAAAAGGATGAATTTCTTTTAGTTCTTCAGGAGTACAAATATCCATCGTTAAACCTTGATAACGGCCCATGCCAGCTACACGCTCAAATTCTTGCATACGTTCTTTTGAATGCCCTAAGCGGATTGATCCAGTAACATGATAATTCATTGGGTAACCAACATCCTCACCAAGTGTCCGGTACATTTCAGCTGAATAACGCTGCATATTCATTACTGCCCAAGAACCTGCAAAATTAGGAACATTTCCTGCAGCATGCCACGTAGAACCTGCAGTTAATTCGTTTTTTTCCAAAAGCACACAATCTTTCCAACCTGCTTTTGCTAAATGATAAAGTGCCGAGGTACCTACAACTCCACCACCAATGATGACGACACGGGCAGTCGTTGGAAAATCTGACATATTTTATTCCTCATAGTTTATTGTTATTTTTGTATGTATTATATTTTTTTATAAATAAATGTATAATCAAAATACTATCTATCTACATTCACACAATTCTGTTTTCATTTGCTTCTCCTAATAAATAGGTGGCGCAATTACCCAAATAACAACCGCGTTTTCGGAGCTTGGGTTTGCCCATTTAAATTGCTCTCCACGTATTCGAAAGCTATCCCCTGGTGCCAATTCGAATTTGTCACTACCAATCCACAAGATAAGAGTACCTGAAACAACATACCCAACTTCCTGTGTTGGCCGCGTGAGAAAGCTCTCCAATTTAGCGTTTGGTTTAAATACCGATCGCAATACTTCAAAATCATCAGTTAAATCAGGCGATAATAATTCTTCAATTAATCCAATCTCACCACCCCCAATCTTACGGCGTGTTGATTTACGTACTATTCGCCCAATTTCTTTTTTTTTGGCTTTAGATTTTCCAAAAAATATAGATAATGGTACGTTAAATTCTTTTGCAAGATTGCGTAATTCATTAATGTTTGGAGAGGAAATATCGCGCTCAACCTGACTGAGCCACCCAACAGACCTTCCCAATCTCTTCGATAACTCAACCAAAGTGATTCCACGTGATTTACGCAATGTACGCAAATCAATACCTAAAGTTTCTGATGATTTTAAAAAATCTAAAGACAAAATATCTACTCTTCGTGAAAATTATTGATATAATTTCATGAAAATACAATTCGCGCGCACACACAAACGACATCAAAGGTCGCTTTCAGAAATATTCAAGCCGTCATATATTTTTTAATATTAGCTAGATTCATTCAAGTTACTGGCTTTGAATATATTTAAATACACTATTGGCTCAACTTCCAATCAGCTGGGTTAATTGAATAGAAGGCCTCAACCGCAGCGGTAGCTATAACATGGGCTCTACTATTTGCAGGATCATCTACATTTTGCCCACCTTTGACTGCAGTTACAGTGGCTATGCCACGGGGTAAGGAAGCTGCCACCGCCACACAATCAACTTTCTCAGGCTCCACAACACCAACGGTTACACGAACCTGCATTTTATTCGTATCCAGTTTCAGAGATTGAAAAATACTTAGTGTCGAATGACGAAATGCATCCTCGACTGCACGCTTTGCGGCTTTAGTATAATCCATTCCATACAAGTCATTGCCAGTACCCATTTCAAGAATTAAACGTTTCATGCAGCAGGCTCCATATCGAAGGATACAATTACGGCAGCATTGGCGATCACAGTAAAACCTCCTTCTGGTTTTGGAATATTTAAACCTCCAAAAATTGCTTTAAATGAACCTTGGCCATAGGGCAGAATATTACGAAGTTGATCTAAATCAACTTTTTCTGGATCCTGAACTGCTACTTCAACATCCACAATCATAGCAGATTTATCAAAACCAAAAGCAGGAGCCATGCCAAGTGAATTATGCCATAATGCATTCTTTAATGCGCTAATAGCAGCTTTTGTATAGTCTTTTCTTCGCAAGGATGTCCCCATACCAAATTCCACAGCGACACGTGTTTTTGCCATTCTATAAACCCTTTTAATTAAATACATCACAAACTAAAAAATAAATGCTATGCAAAATTACCCTCTGCACCTTAACAGTAATTTTACTGAGTTACTCGAGAAAATACCCAATTATTTTCATCTGATAAATCAGGTCGAAATCCATATCCATAACCATCAAAGTCTTTTAAACCTTCAATAGATTTAACACGGTTTTGGACAATATAACGCGCCATGGCTCCACGTGCTTTTTTAGCAAAAAAACTAATCATTTTCAAAGTTCCGTCTCGCTCTTCTTTGAAACTTGGCGTTATAATTCTACTAGCCATTTTTTTACCTGCTGCTTTGAAGTATTCATTAGACGCTAAATTAACTATTACACCGTTAGACACATAGTCTAACTCGGAGCCAATACGGTCATCCCAATAGGCATATAGTGTTTTGCCAGAATCTGTTACTAAACTGCGCCCCATCTCTAATCTGTAAGGTTGAATACGGTCTAATGGACGCAATACACCATACAGACCTGATAAAATTCGCAAGTGGTCCTGGGCATAGCTTAAATCACGGCTCGTAAAACTTTGAGCATCCAGACCAGTATAAGTATCTCCTGCAAATGCAAATGCTGCTTGTTTTGTCTTATAAGTTTCAGGCTCATCAGAAAATGCTTGAAAGCGTCTCCGATTCAAAGAAGCTAAATCTTCAGATATTTGCATCATATTTCGTAAGTCAGATACGGATAAATTACGTGCAACTTTAACCAAAGTGTTTGCATCTTTTTGAAACTTTGGGACACTTTCACCAATATCTAATACTGGTTCAAAATCTAGTTTTTTAGCTGGAGAAATTACAGCAAGCATATTTATTTTCCTTTAAGACTACTTTGAATATAGCAGTCTTGCACAGGACGCCAAGTTTAATCTTCTAACGCATTTAAAAACTCTTTTCCAAAACGTTCTGCTTTTTTCTCACCCAATATACGTTGAACTGCTATCATATCACGAGGCTTGCTTTCAGCAAATTTAGCAAGAAGGCTGGCAGAGCAGACTAATGGCTTATCATGACCATATGGACCATGAATTAATTCTAATTGTACTGCCTGTAGTCTATCAAATATAGTTCCAGAATTTCTCCCTGCTAAGCGCCGCCTAGAGGGATGTTGCGCTGATACTTCACCATTTATAACCTCAAGAAAAGCTTTGCTATAACGCTCTAATTTCACAGCACCAACTCCAGAGAGTTTTGCAAAATCATCAATATTAGCAGGGCGAATCTGAGCCATTTCCATTAATACTGCATCAGCAAAAACAACATAAGCTGGAGCATTTAAAACTTCTGCTAAACTACGCCGTTTTGATTTTAATGCAGAAAATAATGCTTCATCTTCTTCTGCAACTAAAGACTTTACTTTAACTCTGCGCTTTTCTTTTATGATTGTATCTTTACGCAGTTCAATTTTTTTCTCATCACGCAAAATAGGCCTTGCGGCGTGTGTCATACGAAATGCTCCAAAGCGTTCCATATCTGGCCTTATTAAATCATACCCCATCATTTGACGAAATACGCCCTGCCATTCAGATTTAGAATAGTCCTTACCTACTCCAAAAGTCGGTAATTTTTCATGGCCATTTTGACGAACTTTATCAGTAAACTGTCCACGTAAAATATCAATTAAATGCCCAGCGCCAAAGCGTTCTTCCGTCCGTAAAATTGCTGATAGTGCCATCCGCACATGCGTTGTTCCATCAAATAGCTGTGGCGGCGTATCACAAAGGTCACAATTATTACACGTTTCAATATTATCACCAAAGTAGCGCAATAAGACACGCCTGCGGCATCGGCGAGCTTCAGCAAGCCCAAGTAAAGCATTTAATCGGCCATGATCTGCATGCTTGCGCTCTAGCGGCGCTAACCCTTCATCAATCTGAGATCTACGCAACCGAATGTCATCTGCACCATATAATGTCATCGTCTCCGCAGGGGCTCCATCACGTCCTGCACGTCCAATTTCTTGATAATAACTTTCAATAGATTTTGGCAAATCTGCATGAATAACGTATCGAATATCAGGCTTATCAATTCCCATACCAAATGCCACTGTCGCCACAACAATTAATCCATCTTCGAGTTGAAAGCGGCGTTCAGCTATACGTCGATCTTCAGCATCCATGCCTGCATGGTAATGAATAGCGGCATGCCCTGCACTTCGTAAGCCCTGCGCAAGCGTCTCACACTTTGCACGCGAGCCACAGTAAATTATCCCAGACTGGCCTTTGCGACTTTCAGTAAAGCTCAAAACCTGCTGTCGAGGTGAGTTTTTAACTGAAAACGCAAGGTGAATATTAGGCCGATCAAAACCTTGAAGAAATACTTCAGGCTTACCATCTTCGAATAAACGTGATACAATTTCATCTTGCGTCTCAGGGTCAGCAGTTGCAGTAAAAGCTGCTAAAGGTACATTCAGTAATTTTCGCAAGTCTCCAATACGTAGATAATCTGGGCGAAAATCATGACCCCACTGAGAAACACAATGGGCCTCATCAACAGCAATAAAGCTAATTGGCAGATTTGAAAGCATCCGCTGAGTGCCTATATTTGCTAACCTTTCTGGCGCAATATAAAGTAGTTTTAATTGCCCTTGCTCTAAAGCATTAAAGACAGTTTCAATTTCTTCATCAGTGTTACCACTTGTTAATGCACCTGCATTAACGCCTAAAGCTTGTAAGGCAGAAACTTGGTCTCGCATCAGTGCAATTAATGGAGAAACAACTAAAGTTATGCCATCAAGTGCTAATGCGGGCAGTTGAAAGCAAAGAGATTTCCCACCACCTGTTGGCATTATAGCCAATACATCCTTACCAGCAATTACAGCATCAACAATCTTGGACTGGCCATCGCGAAATCCATCGTGACCAAAGACTGATTTCAAAAGATCTTTAGACATTTGGATCCTGTTTTTACCTATTGATTTACTCAATCACACATAGAATTTATATGAACAAGGGGCTTCGCATGCTTAAAGCAAAAGATATTTATTCATTTCCAAATTTGTAACATTTAGTGATTGGAAACTAAAAATTTAAATAAGTGTATTTTCCAGAATATGCACCCAAGTATCGCCATATTTACGAACATCTAACAGATTAAAACCTATTGGTGGAATCTGTTGGGCATTTTCTTCCCATACACACAATGCACCACCAACAAGCCAGCCACCTTCTCTGCATGCAGCTAAGGCTGTTTCTCCCATTTTTTTTCCATAAGGTGGATCAAGAAATAGTAAATCATATTGCCCTTTATTTGTTAACCCTATTTTAATTGCATCACGACGGTAAATTTCTGCTTTATCAACTACTTTTAAAATATTTATATTTTCTCGTATTAATGAACAAGATTTAACCCCATCATCTATAAACAAAGCATTAGAAGCACCCCGTGACAAAGCCTCAAGCCCTAAGGCACCGGTTCCAGCAAATAAATCTAAAACACGAGCATCAGGTACTGGGTTTCCATATCCGCCGTTTAAAAGCAGGTTGAAAATACTTTCACGAACCCGGTCCGATGTGGGGCGCAAATGTGCTTCGCTGTCACCCTTACCAACATTTGCCAAAGTAATTCCACGAAATTTACCACCAATAATCCGCATTACATCAAAGACTTTAGATCTATAGAGCAATCACCGATTGCAGCTTTATCTGGAGATTTTCCAGACTCTATAAGCCTTTTACCTATCATATACGCTCGCGGTTCATTCATTGCATCAACTGCCAACAAAGTTTTATCCATATAATACCAAAAAGATACGCCAGATTCTGTAATGCGCGAAACCACGTTGTCAAAGCCAGTATTAAGCCCTGCAATTTGTAACTTTATATCAAATTGATCTGACCAAAACCAAGGTTTAGCTATATATTCATTAGTACCGCCCATTATATTCGTTGCAATCACCTCAGATTGATCAATTGCATTGGGGACGCTTTCTAAACGTATTCTCCCCCCTTTATACGGGAAAGATGCACAATCACCAGCTGCCCAAATATTGTTTACAGATGTACGACCAAACGCATCAGTTTTTATTCCATTTTCAATATCACAGCCAGCCAATTCAGCCAATTCAATAGATGGCGTTATCCCTACACCCACAATCACAAAATCGACGTCTAATGCTGATCCATCTGTCAATTGAGCTGACTTAACTTTTTCATTACCAATGAGCTTTATTAAACCCACACCCTCACGAATATCAACACCATGTGATTTGTGCAGTGACCTAAAAAACTCTGATGTTTCAGAACTAGCTACACGTTGTAAAATCCGTTCAGCCATCTCAACTAATGTGACACGCAAACCAAGCTTTGCAGCAACTGCAGCCGCCTCAAGTCCAATATACCCTCCGCCAATTATTAGAACGTGGCGGCCCTTTTTAAATTCAACCGCCATTTCATCAACATCACCCAAGCCCCTTACAACATGAACCCCGCCCAACTTACCCCCTAATGTGTCAGGTAAATGTCTTGGATTAGAGCCCGTTGTAAAAACAAGTTCGTCATAAGTTATAGTTTCCTCATTTATAGTAATCTCTTTTGCAAGAGGATCTACTTTAGTCACTATTTCTCCAAGGCGTAATTTAATATTGTGTTCTGAATAAAAATTCATTGGCCTTAAATACAGGCGCTCGAAATCCATCTCACCCAATAGATATTTCTTTGATAACGGTGGCCGCTGATAAGGGGGAACTTTCTCTGCACCTATCATGGTAATATCTCCAGTGAACCCAGAATTTCGCAACTTTGCAACCAATGATGATCCTGCTTGGCCTGCACCGACAACGGCTACATGTGTCATTAAAATATCCCTACTGGAATTTAGCTTTTGATATACATATATGTAATATAATTATCTCGAAAATGAAAAGGACGAATTATGAAAATTTCTGTGGGAGACAAGTTACCCAATGCGACATTTCAAAGTATGGGTGCTAATGGCCCCGAAGCCCACGATTTAAATAATCTTACGGCAGGCAAAAAGATTGTAATTTTTGGATTGCCTGGTGCATATACAGGCACGTGTTCAACTGCACACATGCCTAGCTTTGTTCGCAACGCCGATGCCATTCGTGCTAAAGGTGTTGACGGAATTTATTGTGTATCTGTTAATGATGTACATGTAATGAAATCTTGGGCTAAAGAAATGGGTGCTGATACAGCGCAAATTGGGATGCTGGCAGATAGTGACGGCTCATACACAAAAAAAATCGGATTTGATTTTACAGTTTTAGCGGTTGGTTTTATTGGCCGCTCACAGCGATATTCTATGATTGTAGAGAACGGTATAATAACTTCTCTCAATGAAGAAATAGAAAGAACTACTTGTGATATTTCAGGTGGCGAAAATATTATAGAACAATTATAATTTTTGGGGAGGCGATTGCGTCTCCCTAACTTTTTAATGAATCCATTTTACGCGCTAAATCTAAATCTAATTCAGTCAGTCCATTTTCACTATGGGTTGTTAAAATTATATTCACACTACTATAAACGTTTGACCATTCTGGATGATGATTCATTTTTTCAGCTATAATGGCAATTGATGCCATCCAACCAAAAGCACGAATAAAAGATCTAAATTTGTATTCTTTAGTGATAGCATCGCGGCCATCTATCATACTCCAACCAGTTAAAAATAAGCTGGCCAATTCTACTTTACGTTGTTTTTCAGTTAATAGTGTAGGCATTTAATCCTCCAAATTTTGGCGAAAAGGGCCATAGTCAGTTAATATTTCTATATCTTGGTCCACTGCTTTACGTTCAACATTCAAATATGTTTCAACAGCGCCCCTAAATCTTTCATCTGAAAACCAATGTAGTGAGTACGTTGGTGCAGGTAAATAACCACGTGCCAATTTGTGCTCACCTTGAGCTCCCGCCTCTACTCGAGCCAAGTTGTTTTCGATGGCATAATCAATAGCGCGGTAATAACATAACTCAAAATGCAAACATGGATGATCTTCTACACAACCCCAATAGCGACCAAATAAAGTATCCCGCCCAATAAAATTTAAAGCGCCCGCAACCCAACGCCCATTACGCTCACATAAAAATAACACAATGTCATCTCGAAGAGTTTCATGGGCACAATCAAAAAAACTGCGCGTAAGATATGGAGTTCCCCATTTGCGTGCACCAGTATCAATGTAAAAACTCCAGAACGCGTCCCAGTGTTCAGGCTGGATTTCATCACCAGTAAATTGGTAAAATGTTCCACCAAAGTTTAAAGCTGTTTTGCGTTCTTTGCGGAGGTTCTTACGTTTTCGCGATGATAACTGCAAAAGAAAATCATCAAATGATTTATAATTATTATTTTCCCAATGAAACTGTTGGCCAATGCGGGGCAACAACCCAAGCTTTTTACCAGCTTCGAATTCATCTTCATTACAAAAAGTAATATGCCCTGAAGACCACTTTTGTTGATTTACAACTATCTGTATGCCTTCAACCAGAGATGATCGTCCAATATTTGTAAATCCCGGGCGAGTTAAAAAACGTCGCCCCGTAACAGGTGTAAAGGGTGTGGCTACCTGAAATTTTGGATAATAGCGTCCCCCTGCATTCTCATAAGCTTGCGCCCAATTATGGTCAAAAACATATTCACCTTGAGAGTGTCCCTTTGCAAAGCTAGGCATCACTGCAATAATATTTCCATCTAAGCTGGCGATGAGGTATTGTGGTAACCAGCCAGTTCCATGGCCAACAGACTTACTATCTTCAAGGGCTTTTAAAAACCTATAAGTAGTGAACGGATCAATTGCCCTGTCATTAAGTTGTTCTGGGCAGGCACAAGCATCCCAATCTGCCTGTCCTATATCATCAATGCTTCCAAGCACAGATAGCTCTACCTTAGAGCCATTAGTCATCTAATATCATTTGGCAAATAGCCTTCAAACGTTACAGAATCCACAATTTTTTTAGCCTGCTTACTTTGTTCCTCTGAACGAATAGTCCAACAAAATATTAAAGCTCCAGATTTTTTTAATTCTATAAGTTTTTCTGAATGCAAATCTGAATAGCTGTGGGAAACAAACGTTGCACCAACAGTAGAATAATGTGGGACGGCTGCTAGTTCTTTGCGGCGTGCTTTAGGAACCTTTGGCCAATTTATTTCAGAGTAAGCATCCGTTACTAACCCTCGAGGGATTCCAGGTGCCAGCATTGCACATCTAGCGATCATGTTAGGGTTAAAAGACATAACCGCAACTGGACCTTTATATTTACGAAGGACTTCACATGCAGCGCCCTCAAGTGCAGTTATTTTGTCACCAAGCGCGCCATCTTGATCTTTTAGTTCAACTAAGACAGGTACACGTCCAGCCACATATTCCATAAAAGTATCAAACCGTGGAATACATCGCTTACCTCCAATAAGTACAATATTCTCTAATTCATCAGCATCTAAATCAGCAATTAGTCCTGATGATTCAGTTAATCGATCTAACTCATAATCATGAAATACTACAGGTATGCCGTCTCGTGAAAGTTGCAGATCAATCTCTACAGCAAAGCCAGACGCAATAGCAGCTTCTAGTCCTTCCCATGAATTTTCTGGGCGGCCTTTTTTAATGTCATGTAAGGTGCGGTGAGCAATTGGCACATCAATAAATGGATGAAGTAAATTCATTTAATTTTAAAAATGCCCTCAATCTCTACTGCAACACCAAGAGGTAAGCTAGATGACCCAACGGCAGCACGCGCGTGTTTGCCAACATTCCCAAAAACTTCTACCATTAAATCAGATGCACCATTTATTACTTTGGGGTGATCTGTAAAATCTGCAGTACAGTTTACGAAACCACCTAATTTAACCACTTGCATCACACGATCTAAATCTCCACCACAAGCTGCTTTTACTTGCGCAATTAAATTTATAGCACAACTCTTTGCAGCGTCTTGTCCCTGTTCAACTGTAAAGTTTTGTCCTAATTTACCGTTGATGCGACCAGTTGAATCACCAGAAATTTGACCAGATACATATACCATATTATCAACGACAACGTATGGGACGTAGTTTGCTGCTGGAGCTGGAGCATCCGGCAAAGTTATACCTAATTCCAACAAACGCTTTTCGTAATTTAAAGACATGTACTTTCCTTTTTTATATTATAAAATTCTAATCTGTTTTACAATTTTCACAATAGAAAATAGCGTTATTTTCAATAACTTTTAGTATTATATTAGCTTAATTAATACTAACTTTGTAGCGCTTACCCTTCTGAGCCTACATTCAATGTCTCAAATTGATGCTTATTTTCTACCATATAAAAATAATTTTTATTTTACCATATTCTGGACTTGCTTTCGTAAATATATTAAATAATCAGTAATAATTACTATGGAACAATTAATATGAATTTTAAACATATCAATATTGTGAAAATTTCACTCTTACTTTCTATAGGATTACTTTTTTCCGCATGCGCACAAAATACTCCAACAGAATTTAACGACCCCTTAGAACAAATTAATCGCAAGACACATGCCTTTAACAAAACATTAGATACTTGGATGTTACGACCTGCAGGTAAAGCGTATGGCATAGTTGTTAACGATTTTGCGGATGAAATAATTAATGACTTTACTGATAATTTATCAGAACCATCAAACGCAACAAACCATTTGCTACAAGGCAAAATTATAAAATCTTTGAAATCTACTGCAAGGTTTTTAGTGAACTCAACAATTGGACTTGGTGGTATTATTGACCCAGCATCAAGACTTGGATTGATAGCTGATGAGAGCAATTTTGGTGAAACACTTCATAATTGGGGCGTTGGAGAAGGTGCTTATATAGAATTACCTTTTTACGCAGCATCTACAGTGCGTGACACAACTGGCATTATGGTAGATTTTATGATGGATCCCATAAATTCTATTTTACCATCAAAATATAGACCCTATACTCAAGGTGCAAAACTCATTGAATTAGCAGGAGACCGCAATGAATACGGTGATATGATTGATAGTGTTTTATACCAAAATGAAGATAGTTATGCGTCTCAACGCTTATATTATCTACAAAATCGAAGATTTGAGTTAAACAATAATACAATATCAGACGATGATCTAGGGAACCCGTATGACGATGAATAGTATATATATTTCGCGCAGATCGGCGGTTTCTTCTTTAGTCGGTATCACTGCACTTTTAGGAATGCCTGCATTTGCTTTAAGTAAATCAGAAGCAGAAGAATTAATTAATTATTTATCAACTGATGTGCTTTCTGCCATTAATGCAAAATCTTCGCGCAATGAAATGTTTGGGAAATTTGAGACAATTTTTTCAACCTATGCAGATGTCCCTCTTATTGCAAGAAAAGCATTAGGCCCAGCATGGCGCAGTGCTAATAAGACACAGCGCATCGCATACGTTTCTGCATTTCGTGGATACATGGCACGATATTATGGCAAACAGTTTAAGGAATTTATAGGTGCAGAAATTACTATTGATAAATCACGTAAAACATCTGGCGGATACTTAGTAGATAGCAAAATTATATTTAAAGACGGCAGTAATTATTTAGCACAATGGCATGTCGTTGATGCTCGTGGTAAATTTTTGATGTATAATCTATTTCTTGAAGGCGTTAGCGTTCTGTCGGATGTCCGCGTTCAAATTGGCTCTATGCTTGATAAAAGAGGTGGTTCCGTCGATAAGCTCACCAGTTATTTACTTACAGCAGGCTAGGTTTTTGGCTGTCTAATCTTTACTAAAAATATTTCCAAAAATTGATTTAATTTCACTTTTTGGTTTTTCTATTTTTTTGATTTCATTTTTGATACTTTTAAAAATACTTTTAATTTGTGTTCCGCCTAAAGCTTTTATGGGCGCAAATAATTCAACGGATTCAGATGAACCCATAAACAAAGGCTTCAATGGTAAGCCCTCATGAACACGTAGCATAGTTTCACGCCATATATCCGCAGGTAATCCTCCACCTGTTACACCAGATAATTTACGATTATCATCATATCCCATCCAAACTCCTGTTACATAATCAGCCGTAAAACCTATAAACCATGCATCCCTCGCACCTTGTGTTGTGCCAGTTTTACCTGCAGCTTGGCGTTCCTCTAAATTTGCACGCCTACCTGTGCCCACTTTTATTACTTGGTTCATCATGAAGGTTAATTGACTTGCCGCATTTTCATTAATTACACGTAACCCCTCACTTGGATCATGTTCTAACAATGGGTTTCTTTCCCCTTGAATAGTAAGAGCTCTAAGTCCATATGGCTTTGCTGCAATCCCTTGATTTAAAATACCAGCATATGCACCAGTCATTTCCAGTAGTGTGCTTTCGCCAGTCCCTAGTGCCATTGATGCAACAAGTGGAATATCAGTTGTTATCCCTAAATCTGTAGCAATAGCTTTTACGCGTGCACGACCAACTTCCTCACTAAGCTTAATTGCCACAGTGTTTGTAGACTTTGCAAATGCATGTGTAAGCGAAACATTCCCCTCAAAAATACGGTTATAATTCTGAGGTTTATATTCACCACTTGTGTCTGTAATCAAAATTGGTTCATCGCGTAAAATATCATTATATCGGTATCCATTTTCCAAGGCCGCCGCATAAACAAATGGTTTAAACGCAGACCCTGTTTGGCGTAGAGCTTGAGTTGCACGATTAAAAGAACCTGCCAGACCAGTTTTGCGACCACCAACCATTGCCCTCACAGCACCATCTTTTGACATAACTAAAATAGCGGCCTGAACGTTTGAGCCCACTTTAAGTTTTTGAAATACAATTTCTAAAGCCTCTTCAGCATCTTTTTGAATGCGCTTATCAAAAGTAGTTTTTATGATCACATCTGCATTGGCATCTTTAATGATAAATTCAGGTGCTGCGTTTAATACCCAGTCAGCAAAATACCCACCAGCTTTATCTGCAGCAATCTGCGATAATTCTGCAGGATTGTTTTTCGCTTGTCTTGCTTGAGCTTGCGTTAAATACCCCTGACTTTCCATCAGGCTTACAATTAAAGTTCCACGCGTTTGCGCACGATCTAAATTTCGAATTGGATTTGCTGCCGAAGGTGCTTTCAGTAAACCAGCCAACATTGCTGCTTCTGCTGGGTTAACATTGCGCGCAGATTTTCCAAAGTACCGCTGACTTGCAGCCTCAAAACCATAAGCTCCAGAACCTAGAAATGCACGATTTAAGTAAATCGTTAATATTTCATTTTTTGTATATTTAATTTCCATAGCAATGGACATTGGAACTTCTTTAATCTTGCGCTCTAAGCCACCAAGGCCCTCAAAGTAAATTCTTTTTGCAAGCTGCTGCGTTATGGTTGAGCCTCCATTACCCTTCCAAGCTTTACGGCCCTCACGCAGATTTATACGAATAGCACCAATTATACCACGTGGGCTAATACCCCAGTGCTGATAGAATCGTTTATCTTCTGTTGCAATAATAGCATTTTTTAAATGTGGTGAGACAGTTGTAGAAGTAACTCTTCCCCCGAATTGATCACCACGCCAAGCAAAGACTTCACCCCTTGAATCAAGCATTGTTACCGATCCCTTGAGTCGATCATCCATTAATACATTGGCATCAGGGAGCCTTCCAAAATAATAAAGTGTCGACGCACTCAAAACAAAAACAAAAACAATAATAAATCTTAAGGTAAACCACCAAAATGCTTTTAGAATTAATCTAATAATATATCTAAAAAAATAAGTTATAAAGTTGCCAGATGTTTCTTTTTTTTGGTTAGGTTTTTTTAACCCAACCTTACTTTTTTGCTGCTTTTTAGCCACAATCAAGCTTTCGTTCTTTTTCTTAGAAAAGTTACGTTTAGGCGCAATTAACTTAGTTCGGTGTTCAGGGCTCTTAGCCATATTTTATCAGACTTTTGAGGTACATCACATATAAGATACAGATGTTATTCAAATTTGTAGAGCTTTAGTTGATGTTCAAACAACTAAACTTATGATCAAAAAATAAGCATATATATATCACTGCCTAAATATTATACATATTTGTATATTTTCAGATTTTACCTATCCCTATTTTATTGAACATTCCCTATTCTTTGTTTCCTTTTACTTTCAGCGCAAACCTAATGTTTGCGTAAAGTGAGGGAAACATGAAACTTATTATTGCAACAATTAAGCCCTTCAAGCTCGATGAGGTGCGGCAGGCGCTAACTGAATCTGGTGTGAATGGTATGATGGTAACGGAAATTAAAGGCTATGGATCTCAGTCTGGCCATACAGAAATTTATCGTGGCGCAGAATATGCCGTAAACTTTGTACCAAAAATTCGCTTAGATATCGTCGTATCAGATAATGAAGTTGATCAGGTTATTTCAACAATAGAATCAACTGCAAAAACTGGAAAAATTGGTGATGGAAAAATCTTCGTCTTAGATGTTGAGCAAGCTGTTCGCGTTCGGACTGGCGAGACAGGCGACAGCGCTGTTTAAATAGACAAATAAAGGAAAATCTAATGAAACTTAGAACTATAATTTTTGCGGCTGTTGCATCGCTGATTGCCTCTGCTACACACGCACAAGAAATTGCGGTAGCTGTTCCTACAGATACTGTTTTTATTCTTAACTCTCTTCTCTTTTTAATGGCTGGCTTTTTAGTATTTTGGATGGCTGCAGGTTTTTCCATGCTAGAAGCTGGCTTAGTACGCTCTAAAAATGTGACCATGCAATTAACTAAAAATATGGGTCTATTTGGTTTTGCTTGTATTGCTTATTATTTAGTTGGCTACAATTTGATGTATCCATTAGGCACATGGGCATCCGAGGGTATCATATCAGGTGTCTGGGGGGTTGCAGTTTTAGAAGCAGTTGGCATCGATGCGGCTGGCGCAGATGATTATTCTTACGCATCGACTGGCTCTGATTTCTTTTTCCAATTAATGTTCTGCGCAGCGACGGCTTCAATTGTATCAGGCGCATTGGCTGAGCGTATCAAATTATGGCCGTTCTTAATCTTCACAGTCATTTTAACAGGCTTAATTTACCCATTACAGGCATCTTGGAAATGGGGTGGCGGCTTTCTAGACGCTATGGGTTTCTTAGATTTTGCTGGCTCAACAGTTGTTCACTCTGTAGGTGGCTGGGCCGCACTAGCTGGAGCATTAATTTTAGGCCCACGCATTGGTAAATATACAAAAGAAGGCCGTACAGTTCCATTTATGCCATCAAATTTGCCTCTAGCAACACTCGGTACATTTATCCTTTGGTTGGGCTGGTTTGGTTTTAATGGTGGATCACAATTAGCAATGGGCTCATTGGGCGATGTTGCTGATATTTCCAGAATTTTTGCAAATACAAATGCAGCTGCTGCTTCAGGCTCAATAGCAGCATTAATCCTGACACAAATTTTGTACAAAAAACCAGACCTTACAATGATCCTAAATGGCGCATTGGCTGGTCTAGTAGCAATAACGGCTGAACCCTTAACACCAACTCTAGGTTCTGCATCTATTATTGGTGCAATCGGTGGTGTAATCATAGTGTTTGGCGTACCTTTCTTAGACAAATTAAAGATTGACGATGTTGTTGGTGCAATTCCAGTTCATCTGTTTGCAGGCATCTGGGGTACAATTGCAGTCGTATTTACAAATGGAGATGCATCTCTGACAACGCAGTTATATTCTATAATTGTTATTGGTCTATTTACCTTCATCGCTTCTGCTATTGTTTGGTATGCCCTAAAAGTAACATCAGGTATCCGTGTCAGTGAAGAAGCTGAAATCACAGGCTTGGACATATCTGAATTAGGTATGCCAGCATATGATATTATTAAATAATCTCATCTAGATTAATAATCTAGTAACTTGGCCAGCCCTTTGGGGCTGGTTTTTTTATTTGCATTTATATCTAATTTTTAGTTCATATAGGACAAGGAGATTTTATAATGCCCAACCTAAATAGCGTAAAAACTAATCTTGATTATAAAACTGAGCGTACCGACCTTGCTGCAGCATTTCGTTGGACAGCAAAGTTAAACCTTCATGAAGCAGTTGCTAATCACTTTTCACTTTCTGTAAACGAAGATGGTACTAAATTTCTAATGAACCCAAATCAAATGCATTTTTCGCGCATTAAAGCTACGGATATGCTACTTATAGATGCGAATGACCCAAGTACATTAAATGGCCCAAATGCGCCAGATATTACAGCTTGGGGCTTACACAGCGCCATACATCGCCATTGCCCACATGCAAGATGCGCAATGCATGTTCATTCAATACATGCAACAGTTCTTGCTAGCTTAGAGGATAGTCGGTTATTACCCATTGACCAAAATACAGCAACATTTTTTAACCGTTATGTTATAGATAGTGCATATGGCGGGTTAGCCTTAGAAGAAGAAGGGGAGCGTTGTGCTTCATTATTGCAGGATCCTAAAAAGACTGTGATGATAATGGGAAATCACGGAATTATGGTGACTGGTGCATCCGTTGCTGAAACCTTTAACCGTATGTATTATTTTGAACGTGCTGCTGAAACTTATATCCGCGCATTACAAACTGGGCAAAAGCTTCGTATATTGTCTGATGAAATAGCTGAAAAAACAGCATCCGAAATGGATGAATACCCAGAGCAAGGTGAGCACCATTTGGCGGAGTTAAAGAAAATACTAGACACAGAAGGCTCAGATTATTCTGCGTAATTATTAACTATTAGCTTTGCATTTTACACCACTCTCGTTAGCGTTTTTATATACGCGAGAAATAACATGAAGCTTAATGATAATATTACAGGCGCAATCTATATGTGCCTTTCAATGGCAGGCTTTGCTATTAACGATGCAATAATAAAGTTTGCCTCTACCGATATTGGAATTTATCAATCAATTTTTGTACGTGGTTTTTTTGCAACTATTCTTATTGGAATTGTCTCATGGCACAAAGGTATATTTACCAAAATACCCAACAAAGCAGATCATAAACTTATAGCATTGCGTACATTGGCAGAGGTTGGCGCAACAATTTCATTTTTGACAGCTTTATTCTATTTACCAATCGCCAATATAACAGCCCTACTACAAGCATTGCCACTAACTGTAACTTTAGCAGCGGCTTGGTTTTTAGGTGAAGCAATTGGCTGGCGCAGGGGTGTCGCAATTATAATTGGCTTTATTGGCGTTTTGATCATTATCCAGCCTGGTACAAGTGAGTTTAATATTTACTCAATACTTGGATTGGTTTGCGTATTATTTGTAACAGCGCGTGACTTAACTGTTCGTAAATTTAGCACAAATGTTTCTTCACTTTACGTTGTATTTATAACCGCAACCGCAGTTACAATTGTTGGTGGGCTATTAACTTTATTTTATGAGGGCTGGCTTCCTATGAAGGGATTTGAAATTATGTTTCTTTTTATCGCAAGTAGCTTAATTTTTGTTGGATATTTTTTTGCAGTCGCAGCAATGCGAATTGGCCAAGTTAGTTTTGTTACCCCATTTAGATACACTATCATGATTTGGGCTATTTCACTTGGTTATCTCATATGGGGAGACATTCCAAATAGTCTAACACTTATTGGAATGTCCATAGTTATAGGTATGGGCATGTTTACATTTTGGCGTGAAGCTCGACTAAAAGAAACTTAAGCAAAAACTTAGGTTTATGAATTCACAAATTTATATTAAAAATCTAGATTTTCGACTGATAATGCATTTTGCTGAATAAATTCACGCCGTGGCTCCACAACGTCACCCATTAACTTAGTGAAAAGATCATCCGCATCTGCCAAATCATTGACTTTAACCTGTAAGAATATTCGCGCTTCTGGATCTAATGTAGTTTCCCACAACTGACTTGGGTTCATCTCTCCAAGTCCTTTATAGCGCTGCAAGCTGAGGCCTTTTTCACCCTCAACATTCACTACATCTAATAAATCAGAAGGTGCGTTTATGACGGTACTCTTCTCTTTACGAGTAAATTTAGATTGATTGGCGTAAACCTCTTGAAAGCCTTCAGTCATGCTAGATAACTTTCGTGCTTCATTGGATTTAAGGCATTTTCCATCCAATGTACGAACTTCTTCAACACCACGCAAAATACGGCTAAACCTTAGCCCATCATCTTGAGTAGGCCGCCCTGACCAACCCCGTTCGTATTCCCTAGAAACTAAGTCTAGTCGTGCGGCAACCGCATCTGCAGCACTTTGCGGCTGAGCCATAACCTGTTCAAAATCTAATGCGCCTGCAATCGCCGCCTGCTCTAAAATATGGTGGCTATAATGTGTTGGAAAAGCATTTAATATTTGACGTGTTTGTCGCGCCTCTTCTATTACACGCGCTAAATCTGGACCCGCCATAATAGATCCATTACCCAATGTTAAGGTCGCACCCTCGATACCTTGCTCTGCTAAAAAATCTTCAAGTGATACTTGATCTTTTAAATAAACTTCAGACTTTCCACGAGCAACTTTATATAATGGTGGCTGTGCAATATATAAATAGCCACCTTCAATTAATTCAGGCATGTGTCGGAAGAAGAAAGTTAATAACAAAGTTCTAATATGCGCCCCATCAACGTCTGCATCAGTCATGATAACAACTTTATGATACCGCAGTTTACTTATATTAAATTCGTCACGACCAATACCCGTTCCCAATGCAGTAATTAAATTGGTTATTTGTTCAGACGTAAGCATCTTATCAAACCTTGCACGTTCAATATTTAAAATCTTACCACGCAAAGGTAATACAGCTTGATTTTCACGTGAGCGTCCTTGCTTAGCTGATCCCCCCGCAGAGTCACCCTCCACAATAAAAATTTCTGATAATGCAGGATCTTTTTGCTGACAGTCTGCCAGCTTCCCTGGCAGAGATGTTCCACCAAAAGCTGTCTTTCTCCGAGTTAATTCGCGGGCCTTACGCGCAGCTTCACGTGCAAATGCCGCTTCTACAATTTTTGAAACGATTTCTTTTGCATGAGCTGGATTTTCTTCAAACCATTCAGACAGTTTTTCATTCATCAAACTTTCAACAACAGGGCGCACTTCTGAAGAAACTAACTTATCTTTAGTTTGTGAACTAAATTTAGGATCAGGCACTTTAATAGATAAAACGCATGTCAGACCCTCTCGAGCATCGTCACCTGTGAATGAAATTTTTTCTTTTTTTGCAATACCTGTAGATGCCGCGTAATTATTAATTGTCCGCGTTAAGGCGCCCCGAAAGCCTGCAATATGTGTACCGCCATCACGCTGTGGTATATTGTTCGTAAATGGCAAAACGTTTTCATGATAGCTATCATTCCACCACATGGCACATTCAACTACGATATCATCTTTTTCACCAATTATATAAATAGGATCTTCAATAACTGGTGACTTTGAACGGTCTAAAAAACGGACAAATTCTTGCACTCCACCGTCATAATACAAATTTGTTTCTAGATGTTCAGTTGGGCGCTCATCGCGCAAAATAATCTTTACACCTGAATTCAAAAATGCCAGTTCGCGCAGTCTATTTTCAAGGGTTTTAAATACATAATCACGATTTGAAAATGTATTTGTGGAAGCCATAAAACGAACTTCTGTTCCAGTTTCACCATTTGCATCACCAATGATCTCAAGATGCTTTACAGTGTCTCCATGCTCAAAACGTGCTATATGAACTTTTCCATCACGCCATATCTTTAATTCTAACCAGTCCGAAAGCGCATTTACAACCGATACACCTACGCCGTGTAATCCCCCAGAAACTTTATAAGAATTACTATCAAACTTACCGCCAGCATGCAGTTGTGTCATAATCACTTCAGCAGCAGAAACACCTTCACCTTCATGAATTCCCACAGGGACTCCACGACCATTATCACGCACTGAGACGCTCTCATCAGCATGAATAGTGACTGATACAAAATCAGCGTGCTTAGCTAAAGCCTCATCAATTCCATTATCTACAACTTCATAAACCATATGATGCAATCCAGAGCCATCATCAGTATCGCCAATATACATTCCCGGGCGCTTTCGCACAGCCTCTAAGCCCTTGAGAACTTTGATAGAATCTGCGCCATATTCTTCTGGCTTTACTTGATCGTCTGACATCTAGATTAATCCTGTTGTTATATACTAAATATAGACGATATGGGGGACATTGTCACGCACATGGCACAATATTTTGCGTTAAGTTAAGCCAATTATTAACCCAACTAAAACTAATGCAATTCCAACACATATATTAATTTTCTAGATGGCTTTAGGTAAAGCAAAAAGTAACACATTTGATCCACAGTTTTAACTAAAATCAGATTTCCTAACATAGGAATACAAAAAAAATTGCATAAATAATAATTACATCTGAATAAAGGTAACAGTCATAGCTTGATGATAGATCCCTCTGGGGTATCACATACTTCTAAATGCTGAGCTCTAGCGCCAAGTGAGGTAAATAATTCAGATCCAGTGCCCGTCATCCACGCTTGAGCTCCTAGAGCAACTATTTCATCATATAATGCATCGCGCCGGTTAGCATCCAGATGCGCAGAAACTTCATCTAAAAGTAAAATTGGAGCAGCTCCAAAATCTTGTGCTAATGCGCGGCCATTAGCTAGAATTAAACTCACTAAAAGTGCTTTTTGCTCGCCTGTAGAACAAAATTTTGCTGGCGTTCCTTTGGTAGTATAAATTGCTTTTACATCATCGCGGTGCGGTCCAATTAAAGTTCGCCCTGCAATCATATCTGCACGGCGATTATTGGCAAATGCATCTCGCATATCACTTATTATTATATTTTCACCATTTAAATCAACTAATGCTAGTTCAGCTGAAGGAAAGCTTGTTTCAGCACCATTTTGTGCCTCCATTATTCGATCTATAGTGTATAGGCGATTTTTTTCAATTTGAGCTCCAGCATCAGCCATTCGATACTCAACAGCTGAATACCATGCAGCATCAGATATACCATCTTTAAGCATTCTGTTGCGCTCTCGCATTGCTCGATCATAAGAAAGGGTATGATCTGCATGAGAGGGCTCAAAACTCATTGCAAGGCGGTCAATAAAGCGCCGCCGGCCTTCTGGTCCCTCAACCCAAAGACGGTCCATAACAGGAACAAGCCAAACAACCCGTGCAATTCTCCCCAAAGCTGTTTGAGTAGCTGCTTTTCCATCAATCTTAACGGTGCGAGTCCCATCTCCAGAATAAGTAGTCTCAACTTCATGAACTTGGCCTAGTGAGCGAAGTGTTGCTCTGAGCTTCCAGCCTAAACTTTCTGGCATTCGAGCCATATCATCGACACGTGCTCGACGAAGTCCTCGCCCAGGTGATAATAGTGATAGAGCTTCTAAAATATTAGTTTTGCCTGCACCATTTGCACCAAACAAAACAACAGGACTACCTGTTGTTTCTATGTGTATTTTTTTATGGGACCGAAAGTGCGAAATTCGCAAGTCAGTTACAGCAAGAAGGGACACATACTACACCCGCATAGGCATAACAACGTAAACAGCACTCTCATCATTACCTTCTCGCATCAATGTAGGGTCACCAGAAGAATTAAACATAAAGACTGCATTTTCACGATCTACTTGTCCTGCTATTTCTAGAAGGTACTTAGCATTGAACCCTATCTCTAAACGCTCATCAGTATATGCAACTACCAATTCCTCTTGGGCGGCACCACTATCTGGCGCATTAACAGAAAGAACTAACCTGTCATCTTCTAACGTTAGTTTTACAGCACGTGAACGTTCAGATGAAACAGTTGAAACACGATCTACAGCCTGCGCAAATTCAGTAGCATCTACCTCTAAGCGCCGCGTATTACCCTGTGGTATTACCCGTGTATAATCCGGGAAAGAGCCGTCAATTACCTTAGATGTCAGAACTATCTCTGGAGTTGCAAAACGAATTTTTGTTTCAGATACAGAAACTGCAATTTTTATTTCATCATCATCTAATAGCTTACGTAACTCCCCAACTGTTTTGCGCGGAACAATGACACCAGGTAATGTATCTGCACCCTCTGGTAGCTCTGCATCAATTCGCGCTAGACGGTGGCCATCTGTAGCAACACAGCGTAAAACTTTACCATTCACTCCATCTGATGAATGCATGTAAACACCATTCAGATAATATCGCGTTTCCTCAGTAGAAATTGCAAATTTTGATTTATCAAACAATCGACGTAATGTTATAGCTTGTTCTGAAAAATTACATGCATACTCAGAATTTGCCATTACTGGAAAATCTTCACGGGGCAACGTTGCCAGAGAAAAACTTGATCGGCCTGCCACAACATCCAAGCGATTTGCTGTTGCGTCATCAGCCAACTCAACCATTGCACCATCTGGTAGCTTTCGCACAATCTCATGTAACATGTGCGCACTTACGGTTGTTGCTCCAGCACGTTCAACCATTCCAACTACTTTATATACAACCTCAATGTCTAGGTCTGTGGCGCGGAATGAAATTTCACTACCCTCTGCCTCAATTAGAACATTGGCTAAAATTGGAATGGTATTGCGGCGCTCCACGACAGATTGCGCCTGTGACATAGCTTTAAGAAGCGCACTACGTTCAATACTAACTTTCATAACTTAAATCCCCTTTACGTCGGACTATTAAAGTGACGCAATTACTTCATAACTTCAACTTAAAAAGACATTTCAACGGATTTTAGTCAGGGTCAAGAGCCAGTCACCAATTATACTTGGCTAATAATTCAGGAGTATTGCTAATTTTCAGAC